>Ga0256839_1002908_pt1 | contig 18417 bp, 15 predicted proteins | sample 354166metaG_FD_185968 | JGI IMG/M metagenome (GOLD analysis project Ga0256839, IMG submission 185968) | Hydrothermal vent microbial communities from Mid Atlantic Ridge, Atlantic Ocean - 354-166 | ecosystem: Environmental > Aquatic > Marine > Hydrothermal vents | place: Atlantic Ocean: Mid... | reverse complement strand
ATAGCCGCAACATTCTCAGTGCCCCCACGCAAACCGAACTCCTGTCCCCCTCCTGATAATAGGGGTTGTAAAACCAGCCCATCTTCAATAATTAACGCACCACAACCTTTTGGTCCATATATTTTATGGCCGGATAATGACATCATATTGACACCGGTTTTATTGAAGTCAGTCGGTATTTTACCTATTGCTTGTACGGCATCAGTATGAATTTTCACCTGATGTTGCTTTAGAAAATCAGAAATTTTTTCGATATTCTGTATCACGCCAGTTTCATTATTTGCCAGCATTATTGAAACCAATTCCACTCCGTTTTTTACCTGATTTTCAACTGCTCCCATTTCAACTAAGCCATCACTATCGACGGGTATTTCAGCAACGCCATGTTTATTTATGTTCTTCAGTGAAAATGCCGTCTGTAATACCGAAGGATGTTCAATAGCGGAAACAGCAATATTTTGAGTGGTAGGCAATCCCTTAATTGCCAGATTATTTGCTTCGGTACCCCCACTGGTAAAAATGACCTGAGATGGTTTAACATTTACCAGTTCTGCAACTTGTCCTCTGGCAATATCAAGCGCACTGCGCACAACTCTCCCCGCCCGATACAAGCTGGAAGGATTCGCATAGAATGTTTCCAAAAAAGGAAGCATTGCTTCCATAACACGCTCATCAAGGGGGGTCGTTGCATTATGATCGAAATAGATCAAAACTATTGGAATCTAAGATAATTTAAAGAAGATAATTCATGCAGAAATGCAGGCGTTATCAAAAAAGCTTGAAGTGCTGTAAAAATCAGGCGTTTTCTAGTCTGGTTTCCCGGTAACGCAAAGTCTCGTCAATAATTTTTTTTGCATCTCCTTCCTGACGTTTCGCCACTTCCTTAACACTGCTTTTTTGTAGCAAATCTCCAAGACTTATGCCTTGAAGATAATTACGTATCTGATCACTCAAGCCCATCCATAACTCATGCGTTAAACAGGCTTGATTGTTTTGACAATCACCTTTTCCGCCACATTTTGTTGAATCAATTTGTTCATCAACTGCGGCAATAATATCTGCGACATTGATATCTTTCGCCTCTCGGCTTAGTTTATAACCACCACCTGGCCCTCTAATGCCAGTAACCATTCCAGAACGACGCAGCCTTGCAAATAATTGTTCAAGATAAGATAAGGAGATGGTTTGTCGTGTTGCAATATCAGTCAGCGTAACGGGTACTGCCTGACTATGAATTGCCAAATCCAACATTGCTGTCACCGCATAACGGCCCTTCGTTGTTAATCGCACTGACTATCCTCATCATTAAAGCTAATACTGATAACTATACTTAACCTAGCGAATTAGTCAACTATTTATCATCTTATTGATTTATATGGATTTTTATAGCCCTAGAAAGAAATTTTAGCTATTTAAAACGTTATTCGTGAAAATTAGAGTGGAACTTTGCAATCCGAGAAAAAATAAGCCCCCCATCATTTCAGTTGGGAGGCTGTAAATCAACAAACTTTTGATCAATCGTGAAGACGAAGTCGACTTGGAACTTTTTTAGGAACTGTCTTACGTAAATCCAGACTATTAGGGTCAGTCAATGCATGTAGAAAAGCCATCAAATTCTGAAACTGTTTCTCAGAAAGATGAATTGGTGATAGTTCACTTGCATTTGCAATCTGTTCAACCAAAGCTGGATTATCCTGCACCAGAAAGTCGATCCGATCCAAATCCTTTCTGGAAGGTAAAGACACTTGATCTTGATCGTAGTTGTAAATGCCATTTACCGAATCCAAATGATGTCTAACCATTGCTTCCAGGGTATCATAAGCTCCATCATGGCCATACGGTGCAGTCAGAGCAATATTTCTCAAACTCGGTGTTCGGAATTTAAAACGATCACCTTCATCTTCGGTAACGGCTTCTCGCCCAAAATCTTCATGGCCTGAATCCCCATGACCCTTACCCGGTCCAATTTGTGGCATGGCGATCGCATGAAAATCCTGATCTGTTTGGAATTTTCCAGAATGGCAAGTACTACATTCTGCTTTGCCATAAAATAAACGCATGCCTTTTTTTGCCTTTTTACTTAAAGCTTTTCTATCGCCTCTTAGAAATTGATCGAACGGGCTATTATCTGCACGAAATGCAACAGCTTCATAAGCAGCTATTGCATTGGCTGCATGGACAAAAGTAATATCTTTGTTTCTACGAATTTCTGGATAAGCTGCTTTAAACAACCTAACATATTGCTTGTTTTTTCTTAACCTTTTTGCCAACAGACGCCAAACTTTGGGCAAATTGCCATTGGCAGTTGCATTGGCAATTTTATTTTCACCAACTTGACCAGCCATCTCAGTCGGCGATGTTACTGGAAACATTGCCTGACAAGCCAAAACCCCGTCAAGACCTTCCGGAAGTTCATCACCTGCAGGAGTTGAACAGGAACTTGGAAATGAAGGATCTATCTCGACCCGGCCATCATAAAACATGGCCGCAAATTCATAAGCGCCCAGATTAAACACTGGCGGCGCATTTCTCGGAACTCTTTCATGAATCTTATGACGTCGTTTACCTGTATTTCGGGTTATTCCCAACCCCTGCCCACCTTCACCAACTGGCAGGGAAAGACCATCGCCAGTATCAGCCAAGGCATGATGGCAAGTTGCACAGGATATATTTTTGTTTCCTGACAAAATTTTATCGTAAAACAAAAACTTACCTAACTCTACCTTCGCGGGATTGTCATTTTCGTTGATGTAATAGTCACTATCAGTAACTGGAGCCGGTAACTCTGACAAGTCTGGTTTTCTATGTTTCTTTTTAATCTTAAAATCTATCTTTTTTGAATCTGTTAGCCTGGTAAGAAAAAAATCTTTATAAGGTCCAATATCAACAAGGAATGCGGGTACACTTTGTGCCATCGCATTTGTCACACCTTGCGTTAGCAGTAGTAACGTACATAAATAAATTAGTTTTTTGTTAAACATAACTATACTATCCTTTTGAAACATTAATAAATTATTAAATACTTAATTTTAGGAGTGGTTCTACCTTTCTCTACTTAAGCAAAAAAGGGAATTAAATCGAAACCAAACTTAAATTTATTCTAAAAATCAAGGGGTTTATTTTCGAGTAAATTTCGAGTAAATATATAACTACATAACTGCAAACAAATACCTTGACTTCACTGAAAAAAAATATTCTTAATAAGCAAAATAGATTCACAACTAAATTTTGCGTATTAGCTGGAAGATTACCAGCCTGCCTGAAAAAGAAACATTGTCCGCATGGACAATATTCATACCACAATACTGCTTGATACAAGCTTGCTTGCTCTTCTCTATTAAAGAATAGTAATCTCCAAAAAAAGACTGATAAATAAGTCAGCCAACCCTCTTAATTAAGGTCATCTTAAGATTACAACAGGGAAAGGTGCTTGTAAAGGATTTCAATGCCTTTGATGCTTATTTTGATAATAAACAGGCAATACTTTGATTGAATTTAATGACAATGTTTGTTGAAAAATGATTCAACTTAAAAGTGTTTAAATTATTACTGTAAATGATTTAATAACTTTCGACATCCATATTAACATTATGACTCATGTGGTTTATACCATGGAATTAGAGGCACTGGACAACCTAACAATGGCTCGTTCTTTATAAATGTGAATGTCCAGTTTTACTACTTATTACTCCCATCTTCAATTTCACAGCCATCCAATTCAGGGAAAGGCTGCTCCTCGCACTCGATGCCGGCTTCATTAAGTGCTTTGGTTAAACATTCCAGGCGGTTATCCATCAAATGGATATGATCCAGCATATGATTGATAGCTCGGGCGATCGGGTCTGTCATATCTGCAGTCGCCCCATAGGCATCGAAACCAATTTTTTTGGCAATTTTATCTCGTTCTGACTCAGATTTTTTTGCATTTGGGTCAATAATATGTCCAGGAATACCAACTACAGTTGCTTCCGCAGGCACTGGTTTAACAACGACAGAATTTGAACCTACTCTGGCGCCCTCTCCAATATCGATTGGCCCTAAAACCTTTGCACCGGCGCCAATCACCACTCCATTATGTAATGTTGGGTGGCGTTTTCCCTTCTCCCAACTGGTTCCACCCAAAGTAACACCATGGTACAGAGTACAATCATCACCAATAACGGCAGTTTCACCAATCACCACCCCCATTCCATGATCAATAAAAAAACGTCTGCCGATTTTCGCACCCGGATGAATTTCAATTCCGGTCAACCAGCGCCCAATGTGAGAAATAAAACGACCAGCCCACCGAAACCCATGCTGCCAAAGCCAATGTCCAAACCTATGAATAATCAAGGCATGAAATCCAGGGTAGGTGGTAATCACTTCAAACACAGTTTGAGCGGCAGGATCCCTTTCAAAGACACAGTTAATATCTTCCTTTAATATAGATAACCAATTATTCATTACACTTATTTCCTTGAGACATCCTCAAAATACCCCTTAAAATATCAACTTCCTTGGTATCAAGTCGAGTACGATTATAAATTCGTCGCAAACGGCGCATGATGGACTTGGATTTATCCGGATGCATAAATCCGATATCAATAAGCGCCTGATGCAAATGTTGGTAAAACAGCTCTAATTGTTGAGATGTCGCCAACGCTTCACGCTCTGAAGTTAAAAGTTTATGTTCTTGCCTTTGCTCAGAAGCAACGAAAAGTTCATAACCTACGACCTGCACGGCAGCAGCTAGATTGAGAGAACTAAATGCCGGGTTGCATGGAATTCGCAGCAAAAAATGACATAAGTCGAGCTCCTGATTCGTCAACCCTGAATTTTCCCGCCCGAAAACAATTGCCACATTTGTTAAATTTCCGTCTGAGACTATCTTTTCCGCACATTCTCTTGCTGCCAGTACCGGCCAACTCAAAGTTCGATCTCTGGCACTTGCGCCAAAAACCAAGGTACAATCAGATATCGCCTCTTGCAAACTATCGCAGATCTTAGCCGCAGCCAGTATTTCATCAGCACCAGAGGCTCGGGATGTAGCATCAGCACTTGGAAAAATATTGGGTGAAACCAGATAAAGCTGATCCAATTTCATATTTTTCATTGCTCGCGCAACCCCACCGATATTCCCTGGATGAGAGGTTTCAACTAAAACAATTCGAATCTTTTTCAACAAATTGGCCATATCCTTGAAATTAAAAACTAACAAATTCTAACAAAATATTTATTTCTATATGGCATTATCACATGCTATTGTTAAATAAGGATTTATTTATATTAACCTTTTATTAAATATATGAGATTTGTAACTATTCAGTATATTTAATACAACTAAAATTATAAATATCAGTGTCTTATGTAGTAGGTGTAAAGTGTATGTGTCATGGATGACACAATCAAGCCTACACGGATGTATTTACGGCATCTTCTGGAATAAGTTACTGATATTGAAACTACAAATACGCTGAGTAGTTACTGGGATTTTAATAAAGTCAATGACTTATGATTGCACTCAAATTTTACTTAAAATCTCTGCTGAAATTATGAATACTCCAAACTATTTACATAAATTCAAATTCTAATTGCGTAGAATTATCAGCCAACTTTATAATCAAAGGTATTAACATGCCTTTTGAGAAATCATGAGGTCGATAATGAGTAAAAATAAAGTTCGATTTCAAAAAGGTATGAATTTATCAGTTCGTAAAGTGAAGTGACTACACTAACTTGGTCAAACAGATTAAATATACGCAATGATTAACAATACATTTTGCGTTTTCTTAGAACCCTGATTACCACCAATTTCTTATTAAGATAAAAAAAGACCAAATTATTAGACGACAATTACCCTGACCGGTTTAGTGTAGCCATTTCACTTTATAGCGGGTAGTTCACTGCCGCACAGGCAGCTTAGAAATAAGGTAACATTTTCAATGTATGTCGATGTTAGTTAGCTACCACTATACTTCGCGCGGTCACGACTACGGATTTCTAACGACTGAGTTTTTGCCGATAGCTGTGTTACTAAAACAGTTGCGTAGCTTGCTATGCGCCTGTTTTAGTGCCTAGCTCTCGGCATAAATCACTGCGCTATAAATTTCGCATTCGTAACCGCGCGAAGTATAGTTTTAATTCTATTTTGAGCTACGTTATTTTGACTTGTCCAGTTGCTTATTTAATTTTGCGTATTGTGCTTTGAGTCGAAATATTTTGAAAAAAGCTGCAAAAAAACCTATCGCGATGCCTGCAAACAATTCGATGGTTAACGCAACAACTAAAGGTAACTGGATCGAGGTGAAATATAAATTAATTTCAATTGGTTGGAAATTTAAAAGAGAAAAAACCAAGGCAATGGCGGCTATCAACAAAAATACAAAAATTAAAATTATTTTTGAAAATAATGCCATGAGGTTTTTTTTAATAGTTACAAATAGTGATAATTAGCAGCTATCATTTAATCAGCCACTGAAATTCTCTTGATTCATAATAAAACAACTAAAATATTCCCGTACTATTATTTTGTAATTAGGGAAATTTATGTATTCTTTACAAACCTTATTTTTAAATCTTAATCGACTATTTTATATTTCTCACGCGACTCATTGACACGAGTCCGCAGTTCTTTACCTGGTTTAAAATGGGGAACATATTTTGAAGAAAGAGCGACAGAGTCTCCAGTTTTTGGATTCCGTCCCATCCGTGGAGGACGATAATGTAATGAGAAGCTTCCGAAACCTCTCACCTCTATACGCTCTCCTGAAGCTAAAGCATTGCTCATTTGTTCAAGAATACACTTAACAGCCAATTCTACATCTCTCAATTCCAAATGGGGTTGTTTTTTTGCAAGCTCTTCTATTAATTCAGATTTTGTCACTTTTAATCCTGCACTCAAGAAAGGGGCTGGGGTTCCTTTTTTAAAACACTCCAAAAGGAAACCGCTAACCATTTATCTTTTATCAAAGTAAAAGAGGGGATTTTTTACCTTGTACAAACTATAAACATTTTAAATATTAACCCTTATTATATTGAAAGTAAAAGTAAATATAAAAAACGTTCATAAAAAAAGGGCATACTATAGTGAACTATACATATGCCCAAATTTCAAACTGCTATTTTTCTATTTGCTTAAAAATATCACCCAAAGTTGGCGTGGTAGCCTGGGCAGAGAAATCTTTAATTGCAGCAACTTCATCATCTCTTTCCATTGCTTTAATAGAAAGAGAAATCGCTTTGTTCTTTTTATCAACTCCAGTGAATTTAGCAGTTACCTCATCACCTTCTTTCAAGTGAGTTCTTGCATCTTCAACTCTGTCTCTTTGAATTTCAGAAGCTCTTAGATAACCTTCGACATTGTCCGCTAAAGTAACAACTGCACCTTTCGCATCAACTTCCTTTATTACACCTTTCACGATACTACCTTTTTCATGGACAGCCAGATAATTTTGAAAAGGATCTTGTTCTAATTGCTTGATACCAAGGGAAATACGCTCTCGTTCTGCATCAACAGCAAGAATCACCGTTTCAACTTCATCACTCTTTTTATAATCTCTGATTAAAGCTTCGCCGGTATCGTTCCAAGAAATATCAGACATATGCACCAAGCCATCAATTCCACCTTCCAATCCAATAAAGATACCAAAGTCAGTGATTGATTTAATATTGCCTTTGATTTTATCGCCTTTATTATGCGTTGCTGCAAATTCATCCCAAGGATTTGGCTTACATTGTTTCATCCCCAAAGAAATACGACGACGTTCTTCATCAATTTCCAGGATCATGACTTCAACTTCGTCACCTAGTTGAACAATCTTTGAAGGATTAGCATTTTTGTTTGTCCAGTCCATTTCAGAGACGTGAACAAGTCCTTCAACACCTTCTTCGATTTCGACAAAACAACCGTAATCAGTGAGATTGTTTACTTTACCAAAAACGCGTGTTCCAGCTGGATAACGACGGGCAATATTTTGCCATGGATCTTCAGCCATTTGCTTCATACCTAAAGAAACACGATTTTTTTCTTTTTCGTATTTTAATACTTTGACCTGAATTTCCTGGCCAATCTCAACACATTCGGATGGATGTCTGACTCGGCGCCATGCCATATCAGTAATATGTAATAATCCATCAATTCCACCTAAGTCAATAAATGCACCGTAATCGGTCAGGTTTTTGACAATGCCTGTAACTACAGCACCATCAGACAATGTTTCAAGCAAGGCTTCCCTTTCTGCGCTGTACTCTTTCTCAACCACGGCACGGCGAGACAATACAACATTATTACGTTTCTGATCAATTTTAATAACTTTGAATTCCAGATCCCGGCCTTCCAGGAAACTGGTATCCCTGATCGGGCGAACATCAACCAGAGAGCCTGGCAAAAATGCTCGTAAAGCACCGATTGCAACAGTAAAGCCACCTCTAACTTTACCGTTAATTCGGCCAACAACGATTTCATCATTTTCAAAGGCTTCTTCAAGCTCAGCCCAGGCTTTATTTTTCTTAGCTTTATCACGGGAAAGAAGTGTCGAACCAAGTCCGTCTTCGAACATATCCAGGGCAACTTCGACCTCATCGCCTATTTGGACTTCCAGTTCGCCATCGGCATTTAAAAACTGCCATTTTGGAATCACGCCTTCTGACTTCGATTGTGTGCTAACTATGACCATATCGTTTTCAATATCGATAACAGTGCCCGTTAACATCGCCCCTGGCCGCATCTCTGTTTTGGCCAAACTTTCTTCAAATAATTCTGCAAAGCTTTCGCTCATTTTCTCTTTCCCGCGCTTACTTTAATGCAAGCAAGCTTATCTATTTCAAAGTTAAAAATTGCTTAAACGTACGATAATAATATCAAATCATTCAAACACCCAAAAAATCAATCAATAAAATCAAAGACTTCATTAATTACTGCTACTATACTCTTGTTTGAAGAATCAATATAATGTGCATTTTCTGCCATTTCCAAAGGCGCTACACTACGTTCTCGATCACGACGATCACGTTCTTCAATATCATGAGTTATCTGTGTTAGGTTAGCATCAATCCCTTTTTCAATCAACTGTTTATATCTTCTTTTTGCTCGCGTTGCAGCATCTGCCGTTAAAAAAACTTTATAGCGTGCATCCGGGAACACAACCGTCCCCATATCTCGCCCATCGGCAACCAACCCTGGCTGCTGTTTGAAATCACGTTGTTTTTGCAATAAGACTTTTCTTACTTCTGGCAAAGCCGCAATTTTTGACGCAACAGCTCCAGTTTCTTCACTTCCCAAACGGGATGAAATATCTTCTCCACCCAATAAAACGGTTAACTCTTCATTACATTCAAAGCTCAATTGCATCTGTTTGGCAATTTTTGCAATTTCGGCTTCATCATCCAAACCGGCACCCTGATCTAAAACAGCAATTGCCAATGCGCGGTAAATAGCTCCACTATCCAGATAATTCCATCCCAACTTTTTTGCCACTGCCCAACTTATTGTGCCTTTTCCAGCACCACTTGGACCGTCAATCGTTAGAACAGGAATGCTCATGACACTTCTTTACTTTCAATATTCAAGCCCAAACTTGCCGCCAATTGTACAAATGGCGGAAATGAAGTGTTAACATTGGCACAATCCTGTATCGTAATGGGGGCATCAGCACATAACCCTGCAATCGCGAAAGCCATGGCTATCCGATGATCGCCATGTGATATAACTTCACCGCCCCCTATTTTTCCGCCTTGAATTATCATTCCGTCCTTTGTTGGCCTGGCATCAATACCCAATATCTGTAATCCATCCGCCATTACCTGTATACGATCACATTCTTTAACCCGAAGTTCCTCGGCATCTGTCAAAACTGTTTGTCCTTCAGCACAGGCTGCCGCAACAAACAGTACTGGAAACTCGTCAATCGCCAATGGCACCAAATCTGATGGAATGTTTATTCCTTTCAGTTGACTGGAACGAACCCTTATATCTGCTACCGGCTCCCCTCCTACCGTTGTCTGATTAGAAATTTCAATATCTGCACCCATTAATTTCAGGATATCGATGATCCCGGTCCGGGTTGGGTTAATGCCAACATGCTTAAGTAAGACTTCGGAGTTTTCGGCAATACTAGCCCCCACCAAAAAAAATGCGGCGGATGAAATATCGCTTGGAACATCAATGTCACAGGCATCAAGAGAGCCGCCACTATTAATAGTTACTTTGTTGCCTTCACGTGTTACCGAATAACCAAAACCTGTGAGCATTCTTTCGGTATGATCTCGGGTTGGTGCTGGCTCAGTCACTGAAGTTTCCCCCTCAGCATACAAACCGGCCAATAAGACGCATGATTTAACCTGAGCGCTGGCCATTGGCATTAAATAATCAATACCATGTAAAGATTGGCCGCCTTTAATATGTAACGGCGCGGTTCCTTGTTCTGTGGTTGCAATTTTGGCACCCATTTCGGCCAAAGGCTGAGTCACTCGTTTCATTGGCCGTTTTGATAATGATTCATCGCCAGTCAAGGTACTATCAAAACTCTGCCCGGCTAATAGCCCGGACAATAAACGCATAGAAGTTCCTGAATTACCAAGATATAATGGCTTTTCTGGCGCTTTGAGACCATGCAGACCAACACCTTGAATGGTTAGCTCACCGTTATCAGGTCCTTTTATTGTCACGCCCATATCGCGAAATGCTTGCAAGGTTGCTAAAGCATCTTCAGCTTCCAAAAAACCCTTGACATGGGTAATCCCGTTTGCCAACGAACCTAGCATTATCGAACGGTGAGAAATTGACTTATCACCCGGCACTCTGATCTTGCCCTGCATATTACCACCTGGCTCGACCATAAAATTAATTGATTTAGACATTATTACTGCTCAAAAAGATTAAGAAACCGCTGTCTTGCTTTCCGCGCATTATCAAAAGTATCGAAAAGCATTTGACTTTCATCGTTTTCCAGCATTTTAGAGATTTTCTCCAATTCGTTTTGTAACTGCTGGATTAATTGAGTTATTTCATTTTTATTGGCTAGGCAAATATCCCGCCACATTGAAGGATCACTGGACGCAATCCGTGTAAAATCTTTAAAACCGCCTGCCGCAAATTTAAAAATCTCGTTTTTTTCATCCTTTTTCCCCAACAAATCGACCAGAGAAAAAGCCAAAATGTGAGGTAAATGACTGGTGGCGGCAAGAACATGATCGTGATGTTCCACATCCATGATTGAAATGGATGCCCCCAACATCTCCCAAAATTGCTGTATTTTCAACAATGACTGCTGGGAAGTTTCCAAAGTTGGTGTAATAATCAAGCGTTTCTTGTCGAATAAACTATCGATTGCCGCTTCTGCACCGCTCTGTTCAGCCCCCGCAATGGGATGTGTCGGAACAAAATTTTCTGGCACAAAGCCGAATGCTTTTTCAGCCGCCTCAACTACATTCACTTTGGTACTGCCTACGTCGGAATAGACAGCAGAATCAGACCAATAGTCTTTTAATTGAATAAAAATATCTTCAATCACGCCAACAGGCGTTGCAATAACAACGCAGTCCGCTCCCTGAACAGCCGACTTTATGTCAAAATAATGGTGATCAATGATACCTTTTGCTTGGGCTAAATCCAGGTTTTTTTTATCTTCCCGCCGGCCAAAACCAACAATATCAGAACAAAGCTTTTTTTTTCGCGCGGCCAGTGCAATCGAGCCGCCAATCAAACCCACGCCAATAATGCAGATTTTATTAAACATCCCTTAGCACTTCAGATAAAGCGTCAATAAAAAATTGATTCTCTTCCAGAGTGCCAATACTAATCCGTAAATGATTTGGCATTTCATAATTTGCAACTGGCCGGACAATAACCCCTTTTTTCAATAAAGCTTCATAAACCGGAAAAGCAGGACGGTGTAAATCCACAGAAACGAAATTACCCGCAGAAGGAATCCAGGACAAGTTAAGGTCTGAAAAAGCCTTGGTTAATTGCTTCATGCCCTGGCGATTAACATCCAGGGTTTTATGCAAATAATCACTATCGTCCAAAGCAGCTTGCGCGGCAGCTAAAGCCAACGAATTATTATTAAAAGGTTGGCGAACTCTGTTGAGAAGATCGATCATTTCAACCGATGACAAACCATAGCCAACTCTTAATCCGGCAAGACCGTATGCTTTTGAAAAGGTACGTGTGATAATGAAATTGGCAAACTGCTCCAGCCAAAGCCTGGAATTAAAATTTTCCTGCTCGTTTATAAATTCGTAATAAGCTTCATCAAGAACGCAAATCACATGCTTAGGAAGCGATTTTAAAAAAGATTCCAGTTCATCATGCTGCAAAAAAGTTCCAGTTGGATTATTGGGATTAGCAATAAAGACCATGCGTGTATTTGCAGTCACTGCCTTCAACATGCCATCAAGATCATGCCCATAATTCAAGGCAGGAATACTTTTCCCTTGTGCTCCGACAGCCTGTGTCACCAAAGGATAAACGGCAAAAGCGTGCTGGGAAAAAATGACTTCGGTATCAGGCGTTAAAAAAGTCCTCGCCAATAGCTCAAGAATTTCATTGGAACCATTGCCCAGAACAATTTGCTCAGTTGAAATATCATGGCGACCGGATAAAGCTTGCTTTAATAAAAACCCTGAACCATCAGGATATCTTGCCAAATCTGGTAATGCTGTCTCGATTGCTGCAATCGCCTTCGGACCGGGCCCTAATGGATTTTCGTTAGAAGCCAGCTTCACGATATGTTCCAAACCCAGCTCGCGCTGCAATTCAGTGATTGGTTTTCCCGGGGCATAAGGCACTAACTGTTGAACGCCGGGAATGGCTAATTGAAAAAGGGATTGTTTAGTCACTTTCAGCTTGAATCTTTAGGTTGCAATAACTTTTTATAAAACTGCTTTTGGATAAGAACCCAATACCTTGACAGTCTCAGCGCGTTGTTTTAATGATTCCAGAACTTTCTGGATCTGCGGATCCTGAAAATGACCATCAATATCGATAAAAAACACATATTCCCACAATCCTTGCCGAGATGGACGTGATTCAATCCGGTTCATGCTTATGCCATATTCTGCAAAAGGCTCTAAAATTTTATAGAGCGCTCCAGGCTGATTACCGGTCGAAATAAGCAAGGAGGTTTTGTCATCTCCAGTGCTGTTGGCAATTTGTGACCCGATAATTAAAAACCTCGTGGTGTTGTCATTTTCATCTTCGATATTCTTTTCCAGAATCTTCAGGTCATACAAATCTGCCGCAACTTCGCCAGCAATTGCAGCTTTACCAGGTTGTTTTGCCGCAAGTTTAGCGGCTTCAGCATTGCTAGTAACCGCTGTTAACGGGACATCCGGTATAGTTCGATTTAACCATTTTCGGCATTGAGCCAACGATTGCTGATGCGAATAAATTTCTGTGATATCGGCAAGCCGCTCAACCGAGCCAATCAAATTATGGTGAATCCTGATTTCTACTTCGCCACAAATTTGTAGTGGCGATGTTATAAATCGATCCAAAGTGTGGGTAATCACTCCTTCGGTAGAATTTTCAATTGGTACTACACCAAACTGACATTGGTCATTTTCAACAAGTTTGAAAATATCATCAATTGACGTTGCCGCAATTGTACAGGCGGCATGACCAAAATGTTTATAGGCAGCCTGCTGGGTAAAGGTGCCTTCCGGCCCCAAAAAGGCTACTTGCAATGGTTTTTCCAAAGCCAAACACGCTGACATCAATTCCCGAAATAACCTGACTACAGACTCATCATCCAGCGGTCCTTGATTGAGCGCTTTAATTCTTCGTAGTACCAATGCTTCCCGGTCGGGACGATAAAAACAGCCCGTTTCCCCTTCTGCCATTTTGGTCTTTGCAACATCAATAGCGACACTGGCACGTTGATTAATCAACTGCAGAATTTCTTTATCAATCGCATCGATTTTATTTCTTAATTCGGATAAAGGTTCAACGGAAGTCATGATGGCTAGCTATTAATGCGTTCTTTCAAATTCAGCCATAAATTGAATCAAAGCATCCACACCTTGTTCTGGCATAGCATTATAGATGCTTGCCCGCATGCCTCCCACAGAACGGTGTCCTTTCAAAGCTTCCAGACCATTAGCTTGGGCTTGTTGCAAAAATTCGCCATCCAATGCTGAATCCTTAAGAATAAACGGTATATTCATTCTCGACCGGCATGCTTTATCAACAGGGTTTGAATATAAAGATGATTCATCAATAAACTGATAGAGTTTGTTTGATTTTCTAATATTTAATTTTTCGATGGCAACTAATCCACCTTGTTTTTTCAACCATTGTAATACCAAGCCTACTAAATACCAATTATAAGTGGCAGGGGTATTCAACATGGAATCACTGCTGCTTTGCTCTGCATAATCAAATACACTTGGCGTTGCCGCATCGGCATTTCCGACTAAATCTTCTCTGACAATCACCACGGTCACACCAGCCGGCCCCATATTTTTCTGAGAACCAGCATAAATCAAACCATATTGGTTAATATCGAGAGGCTTTGACAAAATATTGGAAGACATATCAACTACCAGTGGCAGATCAGTGACTTCTGGCACCTGATGAAATTCAACGCCGTGAATTGTTTCATTGGGAGTATAGTGTAGATAGCCAGCCTGTTGATCAATCTGCCAGCTATTAAAATCGGGGATCGAAGTAAAATTATCCGACTCCGAACTGGCAGCAATATTAACGTCACAATATTTCTCCGCTTCCTTGATCGCCTTTTTAGACCAGGCACCGGTTAAAACATAATTGGCTGTTTTTTTACCTGCCAAAATATTTAGAGGGATCATAGCAAATTGTGCTGTCGCTCCCCCTTGCAAAAATAACACCTTATAATTATCGGGAATATTCAGTAATTCAATAAGGTCAGCACTCAATTGCTCAGCAATGGCCAGAAAATGCTTACCCCGATGACTCATTTCCATCACCGACATGCCGGTTTTCTGCCAATCAAGCATTTCTTCGCGTGCTTGCAGTAATACTTCTTCAGGCAACATCGATGGGCCAGCACTAAAATTAAAAATTCGTGACATTAAGATTGTTCTCCTTCTTGGTTTTCTTCAGTTTCACTATTACTATTTTCGGATTCATCATCAAAAAGGCCTGCAATCCGGTCAATTCCGACAACTTTTTCATTTTTCCCCAAACGAATTACTTTGACTCCCTGAGTATTTCTGCCAACGATTGAAATCTCATTGACTTTGGTTCTAACCAAAGTACCACCATCGGTAATCAACATGATTTCATCGTTATCTGAAACCAGTGCCGCACCGACAACAGCGCCATTTCTTTCTGAGGTCTGTATGGCTATCAAACCCTGGCCGCCCCGTTTATGGCGGGTAAATTCCTCAATCCGTGTGCGTTTACCAAAACCGTTCTCGGTAATATTGAGGACCGTTCCTTCCGAGGAAATAATTAGTGCAATTACCTTATGGCCTTCCTGTAAACGGATTCCTCGCACGCCAGCCGCCTGACGTCCCATTGATCGAACATCTGATTCATTAAAACACACCGCCTTGCCAGAGCTACTGAATAACAATACATCTTGTTTGCCGTCAGTAATAGCCACTCCAACCAGGGTATCATCACCTCTCAGATCAATAGCAATTTTGCCATTGGTTCTTTGCCGCTCAAATTCTTTTAATGGGGTTTTTTTCACAGTTCCAGCGGCTGTCGCCATAAACACAAACTGGTTATCCGTGTATTCCCGAACGGTCAGCATGGCGTTGATTTTTTCACCTTTTTCCAGAGGCAATAAATTGACAAAGGGCTTACCCCTTGCGGTTCGACTGGCAATGGGAAGATTAAAAACCTTTAACCAATAAACTTTCCCGGCGGAAGAAAAGCACAGCAGCGTATCGTGACTGTTAGCCACAATTAAGTTATCGATGAAATCTTCTTCTTTGGTAGCCGTTGCGGATTTACCTCTTCCTCCGCGACGCTGAGCTTTATAATCATCTAAAGGCTGTGCTTTTACATAACCTTCGTGTGACATTGTCACGACCATGTCTTCTTCAGTGATTAGGTCTTCGGCCGATAAATTCAAGTAATCATGAATAATTTCCGTGCGTCTAGCATCGGCATACTCTTCTTTTATTGCTTCCAGTTCCTCATGAATTACTGCCATCAACCTGACATCACTGCCCAGAATTTCAAGATATTCATCAATTTGCTCGAGCAGACCTTTATATTCGTTGACAATTTTTTCCTGCTCGAGCCCGGTTAAACGATGCAGTCTTAATTCAAGAATAGCTTGAGCCTGAGCCTCCGAAAGCCGATAAGCGCCATCCACAATACCAAATTCCGGCGCCAAATCTTCGGGCCTGGAGCGGGAAGAATCTGCTCGATCCAGCAATGATGCGACCACACCGACTTCCCAGGTTCTGGCCAACAACCCTGCCTTGGCTTGTGCAGGGTTTTTTGATGACTTAATCAATTCAATCATGTCATCAATATTGGCTAGCGCAATCGACAAACCTTCCAAAACATGGGCTCTTTCGCGAGCTTTGCGCAGATTATAAATGGTTCTGCGGGTAACAATTTCACGCCGGTGATTGATAAAAGCATCTAAAATTTCTTTCAGATTCATGCACCGTGGCCGACCATCCAGCAATGCAACCATATTAATGCCGAAATGTGTCTGGAGTTGGGTTTGTTTATAAAGATTATTTAAAATCACTTCCGGAACTTCACCTCGGCGAAGTTCGATAACCATACGCATGCCATCCTTGTCAGATTCATCGCGCAAACCGGAAATGCCTTCCAGCTTGCCATCCTTGACCATCTCGGCAATTTTTTCCAGCAATCTTGCCTTATTCACTTGATAAGGCAATTCAGTTGCAATAATGGCTTGCCTACCGCCATCGCCAAATTCTTCAAAATGACAACGCGCCCGCATATGAATTTTGCCGCGCCCGGTTAAATAGGCATCTGCGATCCCAGAAGCACCATTGATAAATGCTGCCGTCGGGAAATCCGGGCCGGGTATATATTCCATTAACTGTGGAATGCTTAGCTCTGGATTATCAATCAGGGCTAAACACGCCGAAACCACTTCAGATAGATTATGGGGTGGAATATTGGTTGCCATACCAACAGCAATACCTGATGAGCCATTAATCAGTAACGTTGGTACCCTGGTTGGTAATACCGTTGGTTCAGTTTCAGAGTCATCATAATTTGGTGCGAAATCAACGGTTTCTTTATCAAGATCAGCTAAAAGCTCATGAGAGATTTTAGCCATCCGCACTTCAGTATAACGCATGGCTGCCGGAGAATCACCATCAACAGAACCAAAATTTCCCTGACCGTCAATCAGCATATAGCGCATGGAAAAAGGCTGCGCCATCCGGACTATCGTGTCATAAACTGCGGTATCGCCATGAGGATGATATTTACCAATCACATCACCGACAACACGCGCGGATTTTTTATAGGGTTTGTTCCAGTCATTCCCCAGTACACTCATTGCATATAAAACACGCCTGTGAACTGGTTTTAGACCATCTCTAACATCTGGAAGGGCTCGCCCTACAATCACGCTCATAGCGTAATCCAGATACGATTGCTGCATCTCGTCTTCGAGATTTACAGGAATGATTTCTTTAGCGAAGTCTGTCATCAAATTTTCATATAAATAATGCCGAAAAGGAAAATCTTATCGACATAAAAATCCCTTGGAAATGAATCGTGGATTCAAGAAGCAACTGGCCTTATTGCCCAGCAACAAAACCTGGAAATTATAACAAAATTAGTTATCTAAGTCGAAACAAACAGAACGTTAATCAGAGAAAACTTCTTCAAGAAAATTCTTCATCGCAATCCATGAGCGTCGATCGGCATCTGGCTGATAAACTGTCCCAAATGACGGATCATTTGCAATGGGATTAGTAAAAGCGTGCACGGTATTGCCATAAATATACATTTGCCAGTCAGCGCCTGCTTTAGTTAGCTCATCCTGAAAAGCAAGCACCTGTTCTGGTGGTCCCATGGGGTCATCATGTCCGTGCAAAGCCAGTATCCTGGCCTTGATTTGGTTATTGCTAATATTTTCAGCCGCCGCTAGCAAGCCATGAAAGCTAACCACGCCTCTAATATCTGCGCCGGATCGGGCCAGATCCAGCACACATAGACCACCAAAACAAAAACCAATTGCAGCAATTTTATTATCATCAACCCAGGGCAATAATTTGACCGCATTCAATGCTGCGTAAATTCGTTTGCGCAGCATTTTCCTGTCCTCCATGAACGGTTGCATTAATTTTGCATTTTCTTCAACACTGGAACCTAAAACACCAGGGCAAACGCATTAAAATCATTTTCCAAATAACAGCTTAAATCGGAAACTATCATTCCATGCAGCTTTCAGTCTTTTTTTATTCATACTCATTGTAGAAGATTCCTTCTGAAGTAAATTTAAG
>Ga0256839_1002907_pt1 | contig 18418 bp, 18 predicted proteins | sample 354166metaG_FD_185968 | JGI IMG/M metagenome (GOLD analysis project Ga0256839, IMG submission 185968) | Hydrothermal vent microbial communities from Mid Atlantic Ridge, Atlantic Ocean - 354-166 | ecosystem: Environmental > Aquatic > Marine > Hydrothermal vents | place: Atlantic Ocean: Mid... | reverse complement strand
AACATCATGATATTTATTGACTTTTTTAGCAACTTTCCACAATGAATCATTTCTTCTCGTCGGGCCATATTGCCCTTCTACCGCCAAACGACTATAGTCAACTTGACTACTATATTGTTTGTTGCCAGTATTCAGTGTAGCTTGAGTGACTTGAGCATTAGGAGCACTGATATTAGGTGATTGAAAAATAGCAGGCGGGTCTACCAAGACTGTAAACTCTTTAAAAATATCTCCCTTCGGCCAACTGACTTCAACCAAAAAATCCAAGAAAGGCTCTTGTACGACTTCTTTCGAGGTCAACTGAATAATAACCTGGCCATTCTTTTTTAAGATAGGCTTAAATTGAATGGTTGATAAAAAATAACTCCAAGCTATCCCTGCTTCATCAAATTTATTAGGGGATGCTAATGAGACTTTTATATCAGAGATAGTCTCATCCGCCGTTAAAGAAAGGGCAATCTCAGCATTAAGCTTTTGATTTAATGCCGAATGTAATTTAATATCACCAATACCTAATGAATGTGCAGCCATAGGAGCTAGTAAAGACATAGCTACTAAAGTTTTCTTCATTTTATGCACCACACTCTCCTTCCAACAAGTTTTCCACCTAAAACACAGCTAAATATATTGATTTAAGTTTAGCCTAGATATAATTTTTTACCAATTCTTCAGCAATTTGCACACTATTTAAAGCAGCCCCTTTACGCACATTGTCAGCCACAACCCATAGGTTAATGCCTTTTTCATGTGAAATATCTTCTCTAATCCGACCAACAAATACATCATCATTACCCGAAGACTCAGTGACAGCAGTAGGGTAGCCCCCCTCTACGCGCTCATCCATCACCGTAATGCCCTTTGTTGCCGCTAAGAGCTCACGCACACGCTCCACAGTTATTTTTTCACGTGTTTCAATATGAATAGCTTCAGAATGCCCATAAAAGACAGGCACTCGTACTGCGGTTGGATTTACCTGAATGCTATCATCACCCATGATTTTTTTGGTTTCCCATACCATTTTCATTTCTTCCTTGGTATAGCCGTTATCCATAAAAACATCAATTTGCGGCAATACATTAAAAGCAATTTGTTTAGGATACACCTTTGCAGTAATCGGCTTGCCATTTAGCAACTGCCCCGTCTGCTTGACTACTTCTTCAATCCCTTCTTTACCGGATCCTGATACTGCCTGATAAGTACACACATTAATACGTTCTATTCCTACGGCATCATAAATAGGTTTTAAAGCCACTAACATTTGAATGGTTGAGCAATTAGGATTGGCAATAATTTTACGCACCCCATGTTTAGCAATGCTCGTAGCATTCACCTCAGGTACCACTAAAGGAATGTCATCGTCATAACGAAACTGTGACGTATTATCAATCACAACACAGCCTGCCTCAGCAGCAATAGGTGCATATTGCTCAGAAATTGAAGCACCTGCTGAAAATAAGCCAATATTTGCTTTCGAGAAGTCAAACTCGGCTAAATCCTGTACAACCAAGTTTCTACCATTAAATGGGATGCGCTTACCTGCCGAGCGGGCACTTGCTAAAGCGTAAACCCGGTCAACCGGGAACTTGCGTTCTTCTAAAATTGAAATCATGGCTTCGCCGACAGCACCTGTTGCGCCGACAATTGCTACATTATATTTCTTTGTCATTATTTCTCTCCCGACTGCAGTGCAGATACAACAGCATCGCCCATTTCTGAAGTACTTACTTTTTGCATACCCTCAGAATAAATATCGGTAGTACGCACATTAGCATCTAAAGCCATATTAACAGCTTGCTCAATACGGTCAGCAACAGAGGCTTGGTTAAATGTATAACGCATCATCATAGCCGCTGATAAAATGGTTGCTAAGGGGTTTGCTATACCTTGCCCTGCTATATCAGGCGCAGAACCATGAATGGGTTCATACATTCCTTTGCCATCAACATCTAAGGAGGCCGATGGCAACATGCCGATTGAACCGGTCAACATCGAGGCAGTATCGGATAGAATATCTCCAAACATATTAGTCGTGACCATCGTATCAAACTGCTTCGGAGCGCGTACTAATTGCATCGAGGCATTATCAACATACATATGACTTAATTCAACGTCAGGATACTCTGTAGAAATTTCCGTCATAATCTCGCGCCATAATTCGGTACACTCCAAAACATTGGCTTTATCAACCGAGCACAAACGCTTATTACGTTTTTGAGCAATTTTAAATGCAGAGTGGCCAATACGGCGTATTTCAGATTCGCTATAAACTAAAGTGTTATAACCTTGCTTTTCGCCATTTTCCAGCACTCTAACACCGCGGGGCTGACCAAAATAAATACCGCCGGTTAACTCACGTACAATCATAATATCCAGCCCCGCAACCACTTCAGGTTTCAAGGTTGATGCACCGGCCAGCTGCGGATACAAAATAGCTGGGCGTAAATTAGAAAATAACTGCAACTCGGAACGCAATCCCAACAAACCTTTTTCAGGGCGTACGGCAATATCTAACGACTCCCATTTATATCCGCCAACAGCCCCCAATAAAACAGCATCGGCTTGCTTTACCAGGTCAATCGTTGCATCAGGAAAAGGTAATTTCGTTGCATCATACGCCGCACCGCCAATCAACCCATGCTCAAACTCTAATCCCAAATTCATATCCGCATTCAAGTATTCCAATACTTTAATCGCTTCTGTAACAATTTCAGGGCCGATACCATCACCGGGTAATACTGCAATTTTCTGTGTCATTTACGTAAAAACCTTCTTCTCAATTTAATTCTTATCTAATTTGCTTCAACAAATAGCCAAGGAGCACGCTTAGCACGCTCAAGCTCGTATTCTTTTATTTTATCAGCCTGCAATAAAGTCAATGCAATATCATCTAAACCATTAAACAAACGATATTTTCTGGCCGCATCAATTGTAAATGCAATTTCTTTGCCACTCGGCGTTGTGATAGTTTGCGCCTCTAAATCAATGCTTAATTGATAACCGGCCGAGACTTCTTGAAATAACGCTTCGATCAACTCTACCGATAAAACAATTGGCAAAATACCATTTTTAAAACAATTATTATAAAAAATATCTGCAAAACTAGAAGCAATAATGGCACGAAAACCATAGTCTTCCAATGCCCAGGGCGCATGCTCTCTTGAAGAGCCACAACCAAAATTCTCCCGAGTCAAAAGAATTTTGGCCTCTTTATAATCCGGATTATTTAATACAAAATCCTTTTGCAAAGGGCGGTTAGTGCAATCCATTTCAGGCTCGCCAATATCTGTATAACGCCACTCATCAAATAAATAAGGCCCAAAACCGGCGCGTCGAATTGATTTTAAAAACTGCTTAGGAATAATGGCATCTGTGTCCACATTAGCCCGATCCAAAGGAGCAACCTGTGCAGTCAGTTTGGTAAATGCTTGCATCATAATTTCCTTACACCCACTCTCTTATATCAACAAAATTCCCTGCAATGCCTGCAGCAGCGGCCATCGCAGGGCTAACCAAGTGTGTACGCCCTCCATAACCTTGACGGCCTTCAAAATTACGATTAGACGTTGAGGCACAACGCTCACCTGCCTCTAATTTATCCGCATTCATCGCCAAACACATAGAACACCCCGGCTCACGCCATTCAAAACCGGCCGCAATAAAAATTTTATCCAAACCTTCTTTTTCAGCCTGTTGCTTAACCAAGCCGGAGCCTGGAACCACCATGGCCAACTTGACGGTCTCAGCACGCTGTTTCCCTGCCACAACCTGTGCTGCGGCACGCAAATCTTCAATGCGGGAATTAGTACATGAACCAATAAAAACCTTATCTATAGCAATATCCGTTATCGCTTGTCCTGCTTTCAAGCCCATATAATCCAGAGCCGTTTGCATACTTTGTTGCTTAACAAGGTCAAACTCATCAACAGGATTAGGAACTTTATCACCCACGGCAACAACCATTTCCGGCGAAGTTCCCCATGTGACTTGCGGCGCAATCGTTGCCGCATCAATCTCAACAACCTTATCAAAAACAGCATCCGCATCTGAATGTAATTTTTCCCATGCTCTCACCGCCATTAGCCAATGCTCACCTTTAGGCGAATAAGGACGGTCTTGATAATATTCAATCGTAGTTTCATCAACCGCAATAAGCCCTGCTCTTGCACCTGCTTCAATCGCCATATTACAAACGGTCATCCGCCCTTCCATGGATAAATCCGCAATGGCGGTGCCGGCAAACTCAATAGCATAACCGGTCCCCCCTGCTGTGCCGATTTTACCAATAATAGCTAACACAATATCTTTTGCCGTAATGCCCTCACCCACCTCACCATTGACTTTGATTAAAAAGTTTTTTGATTTCTTTTGAATCAAACACTGCGTTGCCAGTGCATGCTCCACCTCAGAGGTGCCAATACCAAAAGCAAGTGCACCTGACGCTCCATGTGTAGATGTGTGCGAATCACCGCACACAACCGTCATTCCAGGTAGCGTTGCTCCTTGCTCAGGCCCAATAACATGCACAATCCCTTGCCTTACATCTGTCATGGTAAATTCAGTAATCCCAAATTCAGCACAGTTTTTATCCAATGTTGCCACTTGCAAGCGCGCAACAGGATCAGCAATGCCAGCCCGCCGATCGGTTGTCGGCACATTATGGTCTGCAACCGCAAGATTACGTTCAGTACGCCACGGCCGCCTACCGGCTAGGCGCAAACCTTCAAAAGCTTGCGGCGAGGTCACTTCGTGCACTAACTGCCGATCAATATAAATTAATGAAGAGCCATCATCCTCCGTATGTACTACGTGATCTTCCCAAAGCTTGTCATATAAAGTTTTTGCTGACATTTCAATCTGTACCGTATTTATTATTATTTAGTAAGTTCTGCAACTTGCTTCTCTAATTTTTTCAAACGTGACCATACCTCACCTAAACGCTGAAAGATGGCAATATTTTTGGCGTATTTTTTAAAAGGTTGTACCGGGCCGTAAGCATAGACTCCTGACTCTTTTATACTACTATGTATACCCGCCCTGTGTAACAACATAGTATCATCAGGAATATGAACATGATCCAAAACACCGGTCTGGCCGGATGCAATGACACGCTTACCAAAATGACTAGACCCTGCAATACCTGTTTGTGCGACTAAAATACAATCTTCTTCGATAATCACATTATGCGCAAGATGGCACTGAGCATCAATAATACAACCATCATGTACCTTAGTTTCAGTATAAGCGGCTCGGTCAATCGTCGTTACTGACCCAATAACAACCTTATTACCAATAACAACCCGCCCAGTTTGCGGAATACGATGATGCCGACGTTGCTCATCCTGTGCAAATCCTTGCCCATCGCTACCAATCACACACCCCGCTTTTAATATACACTCTTCACCGATATGACAATCATACGACACGACACAGCTTGGGTAAATAACAGTACGCGCACCAATGATGGCATCAAACTCGATTACCGTATTTGCCATAATAACTACTTTGGCACCTAGCTTAACTCGCGCACCAATCACTACGCCCGGCCCAATTACCGCATCATCCGGCACGGCGACGGATTCATGAATAACGGCAGAACAATGAATACGCCCCCATTCAGAATCATACACATCTCTATCGGTATATTTCTGGCGTATATAAGCCATCGCCATACGCACATTAGGTGCTACCAAAACAGCCATATTTTTAACAACAATTGTATCCGCAATACTCTGCGTTGTAACAATTGCCGATACGCCGGCTGCCATTGCCGCCGCTAAATACTTCTCATGTTCAACAAACACCAAATTCCCATGCCCTGCATTTTCTACAGGAACAATATTCGTCACCTGCATTGCAACGCCTAAATGCGCAACCAGCAAGCCTTGTACCTTAAAATCCTGATAAATAGCTGAGCTTAAAATATCCACATAGACTCCCGTTGCTATGCCAATGCAGCAAAAACCTTAGCAGTAATATCCTCAACCGAACCAACCCCTGCAATTGAACTAAAACGCGCATCGCTCTGCTCAGCAACACGTTTATAAAAGTCAACCAAAGGTTTGGTTTGCTCATGATAAACATCTAATCGTTTCCTAACCGTGATCTCTTTATCATCCTCACGCTGAATCAGTGCTTCGCCGGTCACATCATCTACGCCGGCAACCTTAGGTGGATTAAACTCGGTGTGATAAGTACGCCCTGATGATAAATGTACGCGCCGACCACTCATACGTTTAATAATTTCCGCATCATCAACGGCAATTTCGATGATATGGTCAATTTCAACCCCCATCGCCGCTAAGCCCTCTGCCTGCGCAATGGTACGCGGAAAGCCATCCAATAAAAAGCCACGCTTACAATCCTCTTCAGCAATACGCTCTTTAATCAATCCCAAAATAATATCATCAGAGACTAAACCGCCCTCATCCATAATTTTTTTTGCCGCTACACCAAGCTCCGTCCCCGCTCTTACCGCCGCACGTAGCATATCACCCGTTGATATTTGAGGTATCTCGTATTTTTCAGTAATAAACTTCGCCTGAGTACCCTTACCTGAACCGGGACTCCCTAAAAGTATAACGCGCATAAATATCTCCACCAGCTACCGCTGAAAATTGTTTAATTAAAATTATTAAAATGCCACTAAAACTTCAAAATACGGACAGTTGAATATATAAGCCCTACCAAGCTCATTTCAAATCAACATAACCCATCATTTTATAACATTCGACGATATAACTCTTGTAAAATTATCATTATCTGTCTATTCTGTGCCGTCCATAACGAATATGAGGAGCTATAAACGCATGCGAGTTGAAGATTTAATGACCAAAAAAGTTTTTACGGTCGAGCCACAAGATATGATTGACCGAGTCTTTTTTCTAATCCACTACGAAAAAGTCCGTCATTTACCTGTTGTTGAAAAAGGAAAAGTCGTTGGCATCGTCTCTGACAGAGACCTCTATAAAGCACTAGGCCCTAAAAGCAATTCCAACTCAATTGCGGCTGAAGGAAAAACTGAGTTACATGTACTGCCCAAAAAAGTCACTCATATCATGCACCGCGGCGTTATTACTGTACAAATGGATACTTACGCCTCAAAAGCAGCAGAATTAATGGCTGAAAATAGAATTGGCGCTTTGCCTGTCATTGACAAGCAAAACAAATTGGTGGGAATTTTATCAGCCACTGATATTTTGCGCGTTTTTGCAAAAATCGAACACGCCAATGAAAAGCGCGTCGAAAAAATAGCCGCAAACGCCAAGCACTAAAAATAACGCGCCCCCAAAAAAAGCCTCTTTTAAGAGGCTTTTTTATGAATGCCGCCTAATACTACCCTTTTGGGCGCATATGCGGAAACAACAATACATCACGAATAGATGGCGAATCGGTAAACAACATAACCAATCGATCAATCCCGATGCCTTCACCGGCAGTAGGCGGCATACCATGCTCTAAAGCAGCAATATAATCAGCATCATAATGCATTGCCTCATCATCACCTGCTTCTTTTTCTTGTACCTGTTGCAAGAAACGCTCAGCCTGATCTTCAGGATCATTTAACTCAGTAAAACCATTAGCAATTTCACGCCCCCCAACAAAAAACTCAAAGCGGTCGGTTACATGCGGATCATCATCATTGCGCCGCGCTAAAGGCGACACCTCGACAGGATAGGCCGTAATAAAAGTAGGCTGCAATAACTGCGTCTCAACCGTTTTTTCAAAAATTTCAATCTGCACTTTCCCCAAGCCATAACTCTCTTTGACTGGAATACCTAGATTTTCAGCAACTTGCACAGCAGACTCTCGATTATCAAGATCTACCGCCGTTAAATCAGGGTTAAAATGTAAAATGGAATCAAAAACGGTCATGCGCTGAAACGGCTTACCAAAGTCATACTCTTCCCCTTGGTACGTAACCACCGAATGACCAAGCAACTCTTCAGCAATCCCTTTTAACATAGCTTCAGTCAAATCCATTAATTCACCATACTCAGCATAAGCCTGATAGAATTCTATCATCGTAAACTCAGGATTATGACGCGATGATAAGCCCTCATTACGAAAGTTACGATTAATTTCAAAAACACGCTCAAAGCCTCCCACCACTAAGCGTTTTAAATAAAGCTCAGGCGCAATACGCAAATATAAGCCCATATCCAAAGCATTATGATGCGTTTCAAACGGCTTAGCGGTCGCCCCCCCTGGAATGGCTTGCATCATCGGTGTTTCCACCTCCAGAAACTGACGTTCGGTTAAAAATTGTCGTATGTAAGCAACAATTTTTGAGCGCATCAAAAAAGTTTCTCGTGAGGTATCACTCATAATCAAATCTAAATACCGTTGTCGATATTTAATTTCCTGATCCGCAATACCATGAAATTTTTCCGGCAAAGGTCGCAAAGCCTTAGTTAATAAACGTACATCATCAACCCGCACACTTAATTCACCGACTTTCGTTTTAAACAAGACACCTTCGGCACCGATAATGTCACCAATATCCCATTTTTTAAATTGCTCATTATAAAAACCATCTGCCAAGGTATCACGGGTAACATATAACTGAATTCTGCCCGACATATCTTGTATATGCGCAAAACTAGCCTTTCCCATGATTCTGCGCGTCATCATACGCCCTGCCAATTTGACGCGAATAGGCTCTGCATCCAGCTCTTCCTTGCTTTTTGCGCCATATTCGGCAATCAATTCACCGGCGACTGTATTGCGGCGAAAATCAGTTGGGAAAGCAACCCCGCCATTTTCACGTAACGCACTTAATTTAGTACGGCGTTGCGCTACTTGCTCTTGTTCATCGTGCTCTAATTCTGACATGTTTTACTGTAATATAATTCTTAAAAAATATAAAAAATAAGTTAATTTAAACCCGCCTAAATTTAGCGTTGTTATAAACCGCTTTTCAAACTGGCTTCAATAAACGGATCTAAATCACCATCTAATACCGCCTGGGTATTGCCTGTTTCCACATGGGTACGTAAATCTTTAATACGTGATTGATCTAGCACATAGGAACGAATCTGACTTCCCCAGCCTATATCAGACTTACTATCTTCAACCGCTTGCTGCGATTCTGAACGCTTACGCAATTCTAATTCGTAAAGTTTAGACTTTAACTGCTTCATCGCCGTGTCTTTGTTTTTATGCTGTGAACGATCATTTTGACACTGTGCAACCGTATTCGTCGGTAAATGCGTAATACGCACCGCCGACTCCGTTTTATTTACATGCTGCCCCCCTGCACCACTTGCACGATAAACATCAATACGCAAATCTGCGGGGTTAATATCAATATCAATATCGTCATCAATTTCCGGCGATACAAAGACTGACGCAAAAGAAGTATGCCGGCGATTGCCCGAATCAAAAGGGGACTTTCTGACTAAACGATGCACGCCCGTTTCCGTACGCAACCACCCGAAGGCATAATCACCCTCAAACTTAATCGTCGCACTTTTAATGCCGGCTACCTCACCTTGTGACTCTTCAATCAATTCCGTTTTAAATCCCTTACGCTCACCCCAACGCAAATACATACGCATAATCATTGCCGCCCAATCTTGCGCTTCAGTACCGCCAGAACCGGATTGAATATCTAAAAACGCATTATTGGCATCCATCTCACCGGAAAACATGCGACGAAACTCTAAATTAAGCACTTGTTTTTCAAAGATTTTCAAATCTTCAAGCACCGTTGCTACCGTTTCCTCATCTTGCTCCGCAACCGCCATCTCCAACAGCTCTGCTGCATCAGCAAGCCCTGCCGTTAAGTCAGTCAATGTATTCACCACGGCTTCTAATAAGCCTCTCTCCTTGCCTAAAGCCTGAGCTTGCGCTGGGTTGCTCCATATATCAGGGCTTTCTAATTCTCTCAAGACTTCCACTAAACGCTCATGCTTAGCATCGAAGTCAAAGATACCCCCTAAGCGCATCAGTACGACGCGTTAAATCAGTAATTTTATTGGTAATAGGATTAATTTCTTGCATTTTTCAAGCTATCAGTTCTGAAATTCCTCATTATATACTATATGGTACGCTTATTAGCCCATTAATAATTAGCATTGTTGTTTCGCCATCTTGTGCTAGAATAACCTCGAATGCGTTAATGTTAATCGAACAACGCGTTATATAACTAAAAACAATGAGGGTTACATGAAAATTTTAAAACCATTTTTACTATCTGTCTGCCTTGGTGCTTCTATGGGGACTTTTTCTACTGCGGCATTAGCTGAGTGTGAAGATGGCAGAACATGCTTTGAGCCAGATGTGGCAATTGATAACGTTGTTGAAAAAATCATGGAAGCAAGACATGCCATTGATAACGGTGCAGATAGCCAAGGCATTCTAAACCTTATCAAAGAAGCCATTAACTTAAACAAAGAAATTAATGCAAATGATATTGTTGACAGAAATCGTCAAAAAGCAGCTAAATATTTGAAATTAGCTAGAAAAGAAATTAAAAAATCAGCATTACAACCTGCTGAATCACATTTATTAGAAGCTGAAAACCGCTTTAAAGCACTACACGGCATGCTATAAAAGATTGATTTCTACACAGCAGAGTAGCCCTGCTACTCTGTTGTTCTTAATCCCAACGTGAATCACGCACCAGCACACGCCCCGCTGTAATTTTTACCTCTAAACTCGCAATATCTTCATAGGCAGGCGCACATAACACCTCACCTGTTTTAATACAAAAATGCGCACCATGCCTAGGGCAAATAATTTGATTATCCTCAATACTGCCGCTGGCAATTTCTGCACCATCATGCGTACACACATCCTCTAACGCATAAAATCCATCTTCCAGCTTAAAAACAGCTACCTCCACACCATCGACATCCACCAATACATGTTCACCCACGCTTAAAGCACTCTCTGCCACCACATCGACCCAATCAGACATCACATTCCTTCCATCTTTAATTTTTTACATACACATCATATCTGAGCAGTTTGCTCTTAAAACTCATACTCGGTTTTCCTCCTAAGGGTGGCGCATAGTCAGGGCTTTTCACCACGACTTTTTTAGCCGTTGCCTGCCATGCGACATCAAATAACAGTTCTCTATCAATATCATCACCCAGTAAATCACGCAAAATCAGCATTGATTTTTTCGGTAAAGCCGACTTTTTACGCTTTGGAGGAAACATAGGATCAATATAAATGCAATCAGGTGCAAATTGCAATTGCGGTAAAATATCAATCGCATTACCAGCCAATAACACCGGCACAGATAAAGACAACTGCATCACCCAATCTAGTTTGCTTAGCCGCAAAAAAGCATCCGTCAATAATTCCAGCATCACAGGCGAACGCTCGATACAACGCAAATCATAGCCCATACGAAACAAATGTAAACTATCTTGCGCCCAGCCTGTGGTTGCATCGACGACCGTCTTGGTTTTTCGTCCCACAGCCTGTGCTAGCGCGCCCTCTTTGGGTGCCGGCCATGAGCGTTGCTCGCCCTGTCTGGGCTGTATATCAACACTCAAGCCTCCTTTTTTAAGCAGCTCTTTATCCAATAACTTTAGGCAGCCTTCTCGCCAACTTAAAAAAAATAACTCTGGTGTCAATTTATCAACCGAGTGATACAGTGGCACGCCTAAACGCACCGCTAACGCCTGCGATAACTGCAAATCAGTTTGCTCACCATGCAAGACGGCCAGCTTTCCTCTATAAGACTGCATCAACTACCAGCACCTTATACTACTTATTCAGTCGAAATGGAGTCTTGCTCATTTTTTAAGGCTGCATCTAATGTATGCCAAGCTAAAGTGGCGCATTTAACCCGAGCAGGATATTCACGTACACCCGCCAAAACAGCTAATTTACCAATAGCCTCAAGATTAATCTCTTCTTCTTTGCCTGTGGTCATTTCATGAAACTGCGTAAACAGAGCCTCCGCTTCTGCCTCGGTCTTACCTTTAACAATTTCAGTCATCAAAGAAACCGATGCCGTTGAAATCGCACAGCCCGACCCTTGAAAGCTCGCATCAATAATCTTATCGCCATCCATTTTCAAAAACAGCGTTAGGCGGTCACCACATAAGGGGTTAAATCCTTCCACTTTACGATCGGCAGCTTCCATAACATGGAAATTACGAGGGTTTCTATTATGGTCAAATATGACCTCTTGATAGAGGTCGCGCAAATCATCAAACATATTATTCTCAATTTATTCTTAGAAAAAATTCTATCCGCCGACATAGTACAAAAACCTGCCAAAACCAGATAAGGGTGATATTTTAATGTTGCTGATTTAACCAAAAATTTCAATTAAATCTGCAATGCCCGCCATTAATATATCGACCTCTTCTTTAGTGTTATACATAGCAAAAGACGCACGCGCCGTTGCAGGTACCTCAAAAAAGTCCATCACCGGCATAGCACAATGATGCCCCGCACGAATCGCAATACCAAGACTATCCAACATCGTACCAATATCATGCGGATGAATTTTATCTAAAACAAATGATAAAATAGCTCCTTTTGCGCCGGCTTCACCAATAATTCTTAAACCTTGAATTTGTTTTGCTTTTTCTGTGGCATAATCCAATAGCTCTGCTTCATATGCGGCAATACGCTCCATCCCTATTGTATTAAGATAATCAATAGCCGCGCCTAAACCAACCACATCAGCAATATTAGGCGTACCTGCTTCAAATTTATACGGCAAGCTATTATATTCCGTTTCCTCAAAAGTCACTTTGCGAATCATATCGCCGCCACCTTGATAAGGCGGCATCGCCTCTAATAAAGCCTGTTTACCGTATAACACGCCAATACCGGAAGGCGCGTAGAGTTTATGTCCTGAAAACACATAAAAATCACAACCTAAAGCCTGTACATCGACCGACATATGCGGAATCGCTTGCGCACCATCCAATAAAACAGGTATTTTCTTAGCTTTCGCCGCCGCAATTATTTTTTCGACAGGATTCACTGTACCCAATGCATTGGACATATGTACAACCGATACTAACTTAGTTTTATCTGTCAGTAAGTTCTCAAATTCTGCATAAATCAACTCACCTTGCAAATTAATCGGTGCTACTTTTAACACTGCTCCCGTTTGCTCACATAACATCTGCCACGGCACAATATTAGAGTGATGCTCCATCGCAGTAATCAAAATTTCATCGCCTGCTTTAATATTTTCCTTCGCAAAGGTCTGTGCTATTAAGTTAATTGCCTCGGTTGCCCCACGCACAAAAATAATTTCTTTGGTGCTTTGCGCATTAATAAATTGCTGTACTTTTTCACGCGCACCTTCATAGCGATCCGTTGCTTTCACGCTTAAAGTATGCACGCCACGATGCACATTTGCATACTCATGACTGTACAAGTGCACAATACTATCAATCACTTGCTGTGGTTTTTGGCAACTAGCCGCATTATCCAAATAAACTAACGGCTTATTACGAATTTTCTCTTGTAAAATAGGAAAATCAGCGCGAATTTTTTCAACGGGAAAATCTGTCATATTGTTTTATAAAATATATCTAAAATTATAGCCAATCTTGCTGAATGCCAGCTTGTGGGAATCTAAGCAAAAGCTGCTGCAACACCTTATCATGCAAGTTTTTTAATTTCACTTTATCAACCATTTCATTTGCAAAAGCAAAGGTCAGCATATTTCTTGCACTGTCTGTATCCATACAACGTGATTGCAAATAAAAAATGGATTTTTCATCCAACTGCCCCACAGTCACTCCATGCGCACACTTAACATCATCAGCGTAAATTTCTAATTGCGGCTTCGTATCCACTTCAGCATCAGCCGAAAGCAACAAATTGCGGTTATGCATATCAGAATCTGTTTTTTGTGCCTGCTCTGCAACCCATACGCGCCCTTGAAACACCGCACGAGCACGCTGGTCTAAAACATTCTTATACAATTCACGGCTACTCGCATACGGCTGTAAATGGTTAATACGAGTATGATTATCAATATGTTGTCGTTTACTGCCCACACACAAACCATTTAAATCACACTCTGCCGCCATTTCAAGGTCTGTATGCACATCGCTACGCGCCAATAAAGCCCCAAAAGCAAAATTATGATGTTGAAAATGACTATCACGTGCCTGTTTAACGTAAGTCCCCCCAAAATGATAGGCTTTCTCACCCTCCATTTGCACTTTATACAGTGTTAAATTTGCATTTTGACCAACAAAAACTTCCGTAACACTCGCCGAACAATACGAATCATGACAACCGACAAAGGTTTCAACCACCGTTGCCTGTGCTGAGCTTTCCAAAGCCATAATATGGCGCGTATTTGCCATGAAACCTGCTTGTGTCGCAACATGTAAAATTTGCACAGGCTTAGCCAATACCTGATTAGCCGGCACATGCATAAACACACCATCGCTAAACCAAGCATTATTAAATGCAACAAAACCATTTTCCGTATCCGACACAGCTTGTGCAAAATACGCCTCTAAACTATCACTGTGTTGCTCTAGCGCAGCTGCCATATCCACCACCACAACGCCATCAGGCAAACCCTCCAGCCTAGAAAGTTGAGTAGAAAAATGCCCATCAACCAGCACAATAGCCCATACACCGTCCAACAACTGCGCTTGCACCTCAGCCAATATCTCAGCATTCACTTCGGTACGATCCGCGGCAGGGACAAATAATTTTTTCTCTATGGCTGCAACATTGGTATAACGCCACTCTTCATCTCTTAATGAAGGGAAGCCGCTGTCGGCAAATTGCTGTGCAGCATTCGCTCTTAAAGCCTGCAACCAAGCAAGCGACTGCCCAGGCAAATTCTCTTTCATACCGGCATAAGCTGCCGAATATTGACTTGTTTTTAATTCTGCACTCATTAGGCTGCCTGCTCTTCAAGCCATTGATAACCTTTTGCTTCCAATTCCAAAGCAAGTTCAGCTCCCCCTGTTTTCACAATCTGCCCATCAGCCAACACATGGACAATATCAGGTGTCACATAATCCAATAAACGCTGATAATGCGTAATCATCAAAAAAGCACGCTCAGGGTCACGCAAAGAATTCAGCCCGGATGCCACCACTTTTAAGGCATCAATATCCAAGCCCGAATCTGTTTCATCTAAAATACAGAGACTAGGCTCTAAAATCGCGGCTTGCAAAATCTCATTCCGTTTTTTCTCGCCGCCCGAAAAACCTTCCTTTACCGAACGATAAAGAAACTTATCATCCATTTCCAATAACTTCACTTTATCTTTGACTAATGCCAAAAAATCCATCGCATCCACTTCAGGCAAATCATTATGTTTACGCATCGCATTCAAAGCGGCTTTTAATAAATAAATATTACTCACACCAGGAATCTCAACAGGATACTGAAATGCCAAAAAGACACCTTCACGTGCCCGCATCTCCGGCTCCATCGCCAATAAGTCCTTGCCCTGATAAATCGCTGACCCAGCCGTCACCGTATAACCTGCTTTACCTGATAAAACATGCGATAAGGTACTTTTACCTGCCCCATTTGGCCCCATAATGGCATGCACTTCACCCGCATTAATTTGCAAGTTAAGACCTTTAAGAATAGGCTTATCGCCTACACTGACATGAAGATTTTCTATGCTAAGCATCTGTTTTATTACCTAATTTTAATTTTTAATCGTTGAATTGCCTAGGAACAAAAGAAAAAATATTCTCTTTAGTCCTGAAATAACCGAATTAACCCACCGAGCCTTCTAAACTAATCCCTAACAAGGCTTGTGCCTCTACTGCAAATTCCATCGGCAGTTCTTTAAAAACCGTTTTACAAAAACCGTTTACAATCATAGACACCGCATCTTCTGCTGATAAGCCACGCTGTTGGCAGAAAAACAATTGATCTTCACTGATTTTAGACGTTGTTGCTTCATGTTCAACTTGTGCTGAAGGTTGCTTGACTTCCACATAAGGAAACGTATGTGCGCCACATTTATCTCCTACCAACAAAGAATCACACTGCGTATAATTACGTGCATTTTCAGCACTTTTCGCAACTTTTACCAAACCACGATATGTATTTTGCGAACGTCCTGCTGAAATACCTTTGGCAATAATGGTACTACGCGTATTTTTACCAATATGAATCATTTTGGTACCGGTATCCGCTTGCTGATAATTATTAGTCAGCGCAACCGAATAAAATTCCCCAACTGAATGATCACCGAGCAAAACACAGCTGGGATATTTCCAAGTAATGGCTGATCCCGTTTCGACTTGTGTCCATGAGACTTTAGAGTTTGCACCACGACATTCTGCACGTTTGGTAACAAAATTATAAATACCACCTACCCCGTTTTCGTCCCCCGGATACCAGTTTTGTACTGTCGAGTATTTAATCTCAGCATTATCTAATGCAACCAATTCCACAACTGCCGCGTGTAACTGATTCTCATCACGCATCGGTGCCGTACAGCCCTCTAAATAACTCACATGACTATCTGCATCGGCAATAATCAAAGTACGCTCAAACTGCCCGGTATTCGCTGCATTGATACGAAAATAAGTCGATAACTCCATAGGACAACGCACCCCCTTAGGAATATAAACAAATGAACCATCAGTAAAAACGGCCGCATTCAGTGCCGCAAAAAAGTTATCTGTTTCAGGTACAACCGTACCTAAATACTGCCTTACCAATTCAGGGTATTCTTGCAAGGCTTCGGAAATAGGGCAAAAAATAACCCCTGCATCTTTTAACTTTCCCTTAAAAGTCGTTGCCACGGATACACTATCAAATACCGCATCAACAGCCACACCCGCTAAGCGTTCCTGCTCATCTAATGGAATACCCAGCTTTTTATAAGTATCCAATAATACAGGGTCAACTTCATCTAAACTTTGCGGTTTATCTGCATCTTTTTTAGGTGCCGAATAATAGCTAATAGCCTGATAATCAATCGGTTCTATATTAAGTTGCGCCCAATTTGGCTCGGGCATCGTCTGCCAATGCCGAAATGCTTTTAGGCGATATTCCAACATAAAAGCAGGCTCACCCTTAATGGCAGAGAGCTTGGCAATCACCTCTTCATCCAAACCGGGCGGAAACGTATCGACCTCTAATTCAGTCACAAATCCGTCTTTGTATTCTTGACCGATTAGGTTTTCAATTTCTTGTGCACTTGCTGACATAATGACTCTTAAATATAAATAAGGATTAACGATATAAACTGGCCACCGGCACAGTAATTTCTTGAGGAGCGGCAACGGGCAACATCATATCCGCCAAAGTCACTGACTCTAATGCCTGCTGTACGGTTTGATTAACTAATCGCCAGTTATTGCCTATTTGACAACCTGCAACCTGTTCGCAACTATGTTCCAAATGACTGCACTCAGTGAGGGATATAGGGCCTTCTACGGCCGTAATAACACTGGCAACCGTTATCTTTTCAGGTGCTTGCAACAAAGCATACCCGCCTTTTGCCCCACGAGTAGAACTAAGCACTTGCGCCTTAACCAAAAGCTTCAAAATTTTACTCACCGTAGGCTTAGCAATGCCGGTCGCATTAGCAATCTCTAAAGTCGCATGGACTTGCCATTGACTTTTCGCCATAAAACTTAATATCACAGTAGCGTAATCGGTTAATTTTCCCAAACGTAACATGTCCACTCCTTTTATTAGGGACTATTTTAGTCCTATTTAATTCCATAGTAAATAGCTTGGTTATTATTTTTTTACTTGTTATAAAATCTCGATCAGAGGGCAAGGCTTATGCACACCATATCCTTGCGCATAGTCAACCCGCATGGTCTTTAAAATATTTAAAATCTGCATATCCTCTACATATTCAGCAATCGTCTGTAACTCCATAACATGGCCGATTTTATTGATGGCTTCTACAAAAGCGCGATCCACCGAATCAGAACCAATATCCTTGACAAATTGCCCATCTATTTTTAAATAATCAATCGGTAATGCCTTTAAATAAGCAAAAGAGGATAATCCACTACCAAAATCATCCAAAGCCACTTTACAACCAATATTTTGAATATGGGTTAAAAACTGGGTTGCCTGTGTTAAATTGGCAATAGCTGCCGTTTCAGTAATTTCAAAACAGATTGTTTGTGGCAACACGGGAGAATTTGTAAATAAATCAATAACATCCGACAACAAACTTTCATCCGTTAATGTTGCTCCAGATAAATTAATTGAAAAAATAGCACCTTCCAATGAGGACTCCTCGCTAATATGCCGAGCCAACATAGCAAATGTATTCTGAATAACCCAACGATCCAAATTGACTATCAGACCAAAACGCTCAGCGGCAGGCAAAAAAGCACCAGGCGGAATCACCTGTCCATTATCACCACGCATGCGCACCAATATTTCATAGTGTTCACTTGCTTGCTCACTCGCAATATCCTGAATGCGTTGCGCATACAAAACAAACAAATCATCATCCAGA
>Ga0256839_1002906_pt1 | contig 18425 bp, 15 predicted proteins | sample 354166metaG_FD_185968 | JGI IMG/M metagenome (GOLD analysis project Ga0256839, IMG submission 185968) | Hydrothermal vent microbial communities from Mid Atlantic Ridge, Atlantic Ocean - 354-166 | ecosystem: Environmental > Aquatic > Marine > Hydrothermal vents | place: Atlantic Ocean: Mid... | reverse complement strand
TCGCCGAGATCTTCCAACGGATCGAGGCGCTTGGAACGCATCCTGAGCTGGGTCGAATCGTGCCTGAGTTCGACCAGCCTTTTTTGAGGGAGCTGATCCAGCCACCTTTTCGTATCGTCTATCGGCACGATCCGGGCAAGGTTCGCATTGTGCGCATCTGGCGCAGTGAGCGGTTGCTACGATTGCCGGAGGCACCATGATCCCCTGTCAAGCATCGTAAAGGTAACGATGAATCGCAGTACAGGATATGGTTGACGGCTGTTGCGGATTCAAGCCGTGGCTATTGTTGTCGGCTATTGGACACCAGCAGTCGGAATCAACGGGAGTAGAGTTGCGGATAGTCAGCAGATTTTGGTGTAAGCTGCCTTTCCACCGCCAATAGAGCAGCCCGGTCAGTGCTACTGCCCGGGCTTTTTCATTTGGTCAGCAAGTATCCGGGAGGGGTTTGAGCCCCCGACAGGGGATTGACGGTATCTTTGGGTGCCAAGGGTTCAGGAACCGATGGGTGCGCCGAGCGCGGCTTGTCGTAGTTCAGGTTCGTTGTGTGCCCACTTCCGGCAGGGGCAGTGACAGCAGCAGCGCGGCCGCCACGAAGCCGGCCGACCACCAGAGGCAGCCGTCTAGCCCCTGGTGCTGGTAGGCCCAGCCCGAGAGTACGGTACCGGTCAAACGCCCGCCGGCGTTGGCCATGTAGTAGAAGCCGACATTCATCGAGACCTTCTCGGTATCGGAGTAGGCCAGGATGAGGTAGGAATGGACCGATGAGTTGATGGCGAAGATGATACCGAAAACGATCAGGCCCGTGATCAGCACGGGGGCGGGGGGCAGGCCCCGTTCCAGCGCCAGTGCGATCCCCGCTGGCGCCAGCATCAGCAGCAGGGCGGTCAGGCGCGCCGTGCCGCCTCCCGGTCCGTGTCCGTGCGAGCGCTGGCGGATCAGTCTGGGCGCCGCGGCCTGGACGATGCCGTAGCCGATCACCCAGAGCGCGAGGAAGCCGCCCACCGCCGTGAAATCCCAGCCGAGGATGTCGTAGAGAAACACGGGCAAGGCCACCACGAACCAGACATCCCGTGAGCCGAACAGAAAGAAGCGGGCGGCCGACAGCCAGTTGATTGCTGGCGTGTTGGAGAAGATGTGCGTGAATTTGGGCTTCGATTTCATCCTGCCCACACCGGATGGCAGGAGGAACAGGGTGGTCACCAGTACCAAAGCCAATGCGCCGGCCAGCACATGGAGCGTGCCGCGAAAACCCAGCCACTCCAGCAACGCTGCGCCAACGAAGAAACCGGCACCCTTGAGCGCATTCTTGGAGCCGGTGAGCACGGCTACCCACTTGAACAGCTTCGATCCCTGGCCCTCTCCGGCGAGGGTCTTGACGCTGGCCTTGGCCGACATCTTGTTCAGGTCCTTGGCGATACCGGACAGTGCCTGCGCCGCCATCACATAGGGTACCGACAGCCAGGCATCGGGCACCGTCAGCATCAGCAGGGCTACCACCTGCATCGCCATGCCGATGTGCATGGTCAGATTGAGGCCAATGCGCGCTCCCAGCCAGCCCCCCACCAGGTTGGTGACGATGCCGAAGAACTCGTAGAACAGGAACAGCATCGCCACTTCGAAGGGCGAATAGCCGAGCCGGTGGAAGTAGAGCACCACCAACATGCGGATGGCGCCGTCGGTGAGGGTGAAAGCCCAGTAGCCGCCGGTGACGACCAGGTAGTTCCTCAGGGAATCATTCATCGTGTACCCGTGTGATCAGGTTGGACCGGCTTCCAGCTGCAGATAGGTCCGGTTGATGTTGCGGCGGTGCCAGCTGTCATAGAGTTTGAGGTGACGGAATTGGGGAGCGTCGGACAGTTGATCGGTGGTTTCACCCAGTTCCTGCCAGTCTTCCAGTGCCTTGCCGACCCGGTCCACGAGAAAATCGAGGTAATCACCGGTATCCCGCCGTGCCTTGTCCAGGCTTCCCGGGAAGCCGTGGCCGGGCACCACCACTTGCGGTTCGAGTGCGGCGATCCGTTTGAAGGCCTGACGCCATTCCGTGACCCGGCTGTAAGGCTGAACACCCAGCATTCGGTCGTTGAAGACGAAATCGCCGGCGAAAACAATGCGCTGCCGGGGCAGCCAGACGACGGCATCCCCGCGGAAATGCCCGTTGCCTGGCCAGATAAGCCGGAGGGTGACGCCACCAAGTTTCAACTCGGCCTCATCCCTGTCGATGATGCGGTCGGCATAGACCGGACGGACGGCATCCGCTTCCTTGCCGGCAAAGCGTTTCAGCCGTTGCAGGTGGTCGGCGACATGGGCTTTCTGCGCGGCAACGGTCCGCCGCAAGGCGATGATAAGGGCGCCCCGCTCGGAAAAATAACTGTTGCCGAGCCAGTGGTGGTCCTGGGCGCCGATCGTGATGACCCAGCGGATGGGGGTTTCCGTGATCCCGGCCACGGTCTGCTCGATCAGACGGGCAGCCGCGGGGGTTGCGCCGGAGCCGATCAGGATCACCCCTTCCGGTGTTTCAATGAATCCCAGGGTGTTGTTCAGGCCGTGATTCTCGGCGGTTCGCGGGCCTGTCTCGCCGATCAGCGCCCAGACCTTGCTGCCAACCTGTACCGGCAGCAGTTCAAAGGCCCGTGCGGCCGGGGTACAGAAGGCCAACAACAGGCACAGGCGGGTGAATGTCTTGATGGGGACGGGCAGGCTCATGAAATGTTCTCGTCCATCGGTGGAAATCAGCCACAACGCGCCGACGGGCAGGGCTGTGCCGCCAGGCGGTCGTGGTCCTCAGCGTACGGCGCCTCACCGGAGGTGCCTTCGAAGGTGACTTCGATCACTGTCCGAGCCCAGGCGGGCAGGTCCGGGTGCAGGCGGTAATAGGACCAGCTGCCCTGTCTGCGGTCTTGCACCAGTCCGGCCTGCCGCAGATTGCCGAGATGGTGCGAAACCCGGGGCTGAGGCAGGCCGAGTGCATTGGTCAGGTCGCAGACGCAGAGTTCCTGATGGCGGTGCAACAGCAACAGGCAGCGCAGGCGGGTACTGTCCGACAGGGCCTTGAACAGGATGGTGGCTGTCATATCGATATATCTACATATATGGATGAGTGGATGCTAGGCGATCCGGCACCGAACGGCAAGCAGGGAGCAATGCAGAGGGTGGTATGCGGCTCAGTTCAAGGCATTGAGCAAGGGAGAGAAGAGATCCCCAACGGCTTCAACCCGGTCGGGCAGGCGATCCAGGGTGAAGTCATCGGGGCGGATCCGGCCCCGTTCGATTTCCTGCCAGCTGACCGGCGTGGAGACGGGTGCTCCGGGGAGCGCGCGCAGGGTATAGGGCGCAGCCGTGTTCTTGCCGATGCCGTTCTGGGCGTGATCGATGGTGATTCGCTTGCCGCTGTGGGTCTTGCCGTGGGCGGTGGCGATCAGACTGGGATGCGTGTGGGACAGGGTTTCGGCCAGGTCGCGCACCCAGGCTCTGAGTGTGTCGAAGTCCAGTCCTTTGCGGTTCGGGCAGTAGAGGTGGAGGCCGCTTGCGCCGCTGGTCTTGGCGAAGGATGGTAGGCCGGCATCGTCGAGGGCATCCCGGAGATGCAAGGCTGCTTCAAGCACCTGAGTGAATTCGCTCTTGTCGCCCGGATCCAGGTCGAAGATGGCCCAATCGGGCCGATCGAGCCGTGGTGCCCGTGATGACCAGAGGTGGAACTCGATGGCACCCAGGTTGGCCAGATACAGCAGGCCTTCCAGACTGTCGATCAGCATCAGATCGATGCGGTGATGGTCGGTGGCCGTGCGGTAGGGCAGGGCACGTACCGATGGAGGCGCGTTGCCCGGCCGCTCGCGCCGGTAGAAGGCGGGGCCGTGTATGCCTTTGGGGAACAGGCGCAGGGTGACGGGGCGGTCACGGAACCAGGGCAGCATCAGCGGGGCCATGCGCCGGTAGTAGTCGATCATCCGTGCTTTGGTGATCCCGTCTTCGGGCCAGTAGCGCTTGTCGGGATGGGTGATGACGGGGAACTCGGGCATGGCGGTCCTGTCCATCGGCGTGCCGACCATCGTCGCCGCCCCGCACGGGCTTGTCAATGTGCCGATGTACTGGTGTGGAGCGGGCGTGGCGGCTATGCTTGCGGTCCCTGAAACCGGAGGAATTTTCTGGCATGTCCGACCTGGTCATCTGGATCATCGTCATCGCCTTTTATGCGCCCCTGCATTTCATGCTGCCGGTGCTGTTTCTGTTCATTACCGGACGCGAACCGGAGTCGGTACGCAAGCAGTTGATCCGCGGGGTGCTGCGCGATGCCGTGTTCTCGATGGTACTGGCCATTGCGCTGGCGGTGTTGCTGGTCAATTTCGGCTGGATCATGCCGGCGATGCTGGTGCTGATGCTGTCGATGGGCCTGCCTTTCCTGCGCATCCTGCGCGCGCGGCGCCTGCTGGCCGGGGAATGAGACGATGCCGAGGACAGGGATTGCCGTACTGCTGCTTTGGCTGTCCGTGGCCGGGTGGAGCGCCGCCCGGGCCGCCGAGGTCGACAGTTTTTCCGGTCGCCATGCGCTGAGGGATGCCGCGCCCATGCTCGACCAGGTGGTCAATGTCTGGCTCGAGGAAGCGGTGATCGACGCCAACCGCAAGCCACTGCTGCCCACGCTGGGAACCGCGCAGGCCGATACCTGCGATCGACTGCGCCTGATCGATGCGGTGAAGAGCCGTTTCGCGGGTTACCTGATCGGCCAGCTCGAATCCTTCGCCAACGAGAGCACCGCCATCGACACGATACGGGTTGACTTCAAGGACAGCATCTACCGGGATTTCGATTTCACCGAGTCACCCGCCGTCACCCTCACCGGTCGCCTCGCGGTGCTGTTGCGTGTGGGAGACACCTATATCGGTTCCGACAAGCTGGGCCATTTCTTCACCGAGGGCTACAGCTATTACGACCTCTACCTGCGCAGCGGAGAGGATGCCGCCATCGACTACGGGCGCCTGAGCGAAATCAGCTTCTATGGCTTGCTCACCACCGGCATCTTCTCCTGGGCCGACCTGACCGCCAACCTCAATGGCATGCGTTTCTGGAACGCGCTGCTGGCATTACGGCCCGATCCGCTGACCCGGCAAACCCCCGAACCGATCATGGCCTGCGTCCAGGGCAAGTGGAAGCGGCAGAAGGATTTTCACTGGAAGGACTATGTGGATCCCGCCTGGGACGAGGCCGTGAATTGCGTGGCTTTTCGCGACCGCTCGCTGCTGGACAAGGCCACCGCGTTGATCCGCGTGCGCAGCGGAGGGCGTGGCTGTCCTTTGCAGCAGGCCGATGCCGCGGCGTTGCAGCGCAAATACGGCCGGCTGCTGCGCTATATATACAACCCGCAAGGCAACCGCTTGCTGCCGGAACGGCTCAAGCCGGATCTCGAACGCTATTGGCAGCAGCTGATGCTGCAGATCGCGCCGCTGAGCAGCCTGCCGGTGACATCCCGTGCCGATTGACTGGCGGCAGGCACCGCGTATTATCGTTTTCACCCCCTGATGGACAAGCCCATGAAACGCAGCAAAAGGACGGAATCACGCCCGCTGATCGGCATTGCGCTGGGCAGCGGTTCGGCACGCGGCTGGTCGCACATCGGCGTGCTGCGTGCGCTGGCCGAAATGGGCGTGGAACCGGACATCGTCGCCGGTTGCTCGATCGGCGCCTTCGTCGGCGCGGCCTATGTCAATGGCAACCTGGACGCGATCGAGGACTGGACCCGGGCGCTGGACTGGAAAGACATTCTCGGCTTCATGGATGTGACGCTGCTGGGCGGCGGCCTGGTGCAGGGCGACCGCCTGCTGCAATCGGCCCGGGCGTTCATCGATTCCTCCCGCTTCGAGTCGCTGGAAAAGCCCTTCGGCACCGTTGCCACCAACATGGAGACCGGCCGCGAAGTCTGGTTCCGCGAAGGTCCGCTGCTCGAAGGCGTGCGCGCCTCGCTGGCGCTGCCGGGCTTGTTCACCCCGATCAAGGTCAATGGCGAATGGCTGGTCGATGGCGGACTCACCAACCCGGTGCCGGTGTCCCTGTGCCGAGCGATGGGCGCCGAGATCGTCATCGCGGTCAATCTCAACGGTGATATCGTCGGCAAGTACCGCAGCCGCAAGAAGCTCAGGCATCCGGCCCGGCCGCTCGAGGAGGTGAACGTGGAATTCAACTTCATGCAGCGCCTGTCGGAGCAGATCCGCAGCAGCCTCAGCGAACGGCGCGACGAATGGCTCTCCGGGATTCTCGGCGACAGCGAGGACCGCCCGGGCATGTTCGAAGTCATGGCCAGTTCGATCAATATCATGCAGGACCGCATCACCCGCAGCCGCATGGCCGGTGATCCGCCGGAAATCCTGATCGCACCGCGCCTGTCGCACCTGGCGCTGATGGAATTCGACCGCGCCGCCGATGCCATAGCCGAAGGAAGGGCTGCGGTGGAACGCATGAAACCGGTGATCGCTCACTGGCTGGATTTGCCCGCCAAGTGACATCCGGATGACACAGGCGCGTATTGACGGTGGCCATTCGCTGCCCGCTCGCGTATAGTGAGCATACCTCGGCGCCCAATCGGTCAGCGCCGCAGCCCTCGCGGTTCGATTCATCACTGATTCACCTCGAAACACCTTTTTTCAACGCCACGACCGATTCATGGCCGCGCTGCATGCCGGCTGTCGGGGCGACTCCCGGAGTACATCCTTACATGTCATTCGATTCACTCGGCCTGTCGGCCGACATTCTTCGTGCTGTGTCCGAACAGGGCTACAGCGAACCCACACCCGTGCAGAAACAGGCGATTCCGCTGATTCTGCAAGGTCGTGACCTGCTGGCCGGCGCGCAGACCGGCACCGGCAAGACCGCCGGATTCACGCTGCCGCTGCTGCATCTGCTGTCGCAACGGCCCGGCCATTCCGCGCGCAAGCCGCGCGCTCTGATCCTGACACCGACCCGCGAACTGGCGGCCCAGATCGGCGACAATGTGCGCGCCTATGGCCGTCACCTGCCGCTGAAATCCGCCGTCATCTTCGGCGGCGTCAAGATCAACCCGCAGATCGAAAAGCTGCGTCGTGGCGTCGATATCCTGATCGCCACCCCGGGCCGACTGCTCGACCATGTCGGCCAGAAGACGCTGGACCTGTCGGCGGTGGAGATCCTGGTGCTCGATGAAGCCGACCGCATGCTCGACATGGGCTTCATCCACGACATCAAGAAGGTGCTGGCGCTGTTGCCGCGCAAGCGCCAGAACCTGCTGTTCTCGGCCACCTACAACGCCACCATCCGCAAGCTGGCCGATGGTCTGCTGGACAATCCGGCCCAGGTCGAGGTGGCGCGCCGCAACACCACCGCGGAGCGGGTGACCCAACGGGTGCATCCGGTGGACAAGGCGCGCAAGCGTGAACTTCTTGCCTGGCTGATCGGCGATGGTGACTGGCAACAGGTGCTGGTCTTTACCCGTACCAAGCACGGCGCCAACCGCCTCGCCGAGCAGCTGGGCAAGGACGGCATCAGCGCCGCGGCCATCCACGGCAACAAAAGCCAGGGCGCGCGCACCAAGGCGCTGGCCGGCTTCAAGCAGGGCCAGATCCGCGTACTGGTAGCCACCGACATCGCCGCCCGCGGGCTGGACATCGACCAGTTGCCTCATGTGGTCAACTACGAGCTGCCCAACGTGCCGGAAGACTATGTGCACCGCATCGGTCGAACCGGCCGCGCCGGCCGCGAGGGCGAAGCCATCTCCCTGGTCTGCGTTGATGAGCACAAGCTGCTGCGGGACATCGAGAAACTGCTGAAAAAGCCGATCGACGCGCAAATCATCGAAGGCTATGAGCCGGACCCGTCGATTCCGGCGGAACCGATCCAGATGGGGCGTGGCGCGCGCAACGGCGGTCAGCGTCACGGGCGCGGTGGCGGTCAGCAGCGCGCACGAGGCCAGGGACGCCCGGCCGGCAACGGCGCCGGCCGTGGCCGTGGACGCGCCGGCCGTGGCCGTGGACGCGGCGGCAATGGCCGTGGGCATCGCGCCGCCTGACGCCGGATTACGGGCAAGGAAAAGCCGGAGCGCCTGACGGCGGCTCCGGCTTTTCTGTGTCCGGGCTGTACGCGCTCAGCGGCGTCGGCCGCGCCCCTTGCGCCCCTTCGGATCTTCGAAACGCACGCGCAGGGCCATTTCGGCACCCGGCACGGTCTTGCCATCCAGCGCCGACTGTGCAGCGCGGGCCTCATGGCCTTCCATCTCGATGAAGCCAAAGCCCTTGCAGCGGCCGCTGAAGATGTCGGTGATGATCTTGATCGAGCGGACGGTGCCGTACTCGGAGAACAGCGCATTGACGCTGGCTTCGGTGGCGTCGGGCGCCAGGTTGCTGACGAACAGCTTTTTCATTGGGGTGTCCTCTGGGGAAGAGAGCCGGCGAGAGTTCGTCGGCAGAAAAAAAGCCCCGCATAGGCGGGGCTTTTTCAGGCTTGATCCGTGTTCGACTCAGTTGGTCGGAGACACATTGGCGGCCTGCAGGCCCTTCGGGCCGTTTTCGACATCAAATGTAACCGCCTGACCTTCGGTCAGGGATTTGAAGCCGGAGCCCTGGATTGCGGAGAAATGGACGAATACATCGTCGCCGCCATCGGTAGGGGAAATGAAGCCGAAGCCTTTGGATTCGTTAAACCACTTAACGGTGCCTGTAGTCATAATAGTAACCTTGCAATAGATAGAACAAAAACCGGAGCAGATCGGAAGGTGAACAGGAAGAAATCGTGAAGAGAACTTGCTGAAGAACTTGAGAGATGCGACCGGTTGTCAACATCGGAATGTCCCGATGCGCAGCACTATACAGCAAAACACCCACTCTGTGTGATTTATTTGACTCGGTCCGTTCAGGTCAAGCCGGGCGGTGGTAACGGATCCGAGCCACTACCGGAAAATCGAAGCCGCTCACATCTTTTGGCAAAAGAAAGACTTAGCCTCACTTCCTTAGAGGTATTCAAGAAATATCCGCTAAATGGACTATATTCGGAAGTCGGGCTCATTGAGGAGGACAGTTGATGGGCCATGAAACGGGAATGGAATCAGTGAAAACAATACCCGTACCTGAGGTTTCCGCTGTGAGTGTTTTGCCAAAGAATGCCGGGTCCGCCCACACATCCGGCACCGTCGCCGGTTACGAACAGGCCCGGCGGCTCAGCGTCATGCGCCGGCGGCGGCAGGTGGTCATCGTCGATGACGAGAGCACCGGCCGCTCCATTCTCGAGCGCATCATCCAGCGTGTCGACGAAGACCTGCAGATCCTCACCTTCGAGACCGCCCGTGCCGCGCTGCAGTGGCTGCAGCGTCACCGCGCCGATCTGATCATCACCGACTACCGGATGCCGGATCTCGACGGCATCGAATTCATCCGGCGCCTGCGAGAACTTGAATGCTGCGAGACGGTGCCGGTGATGATGATCACCGTGGTCACCGAGCGACGGGTGCGCCACGATGCGCTGGAAGCCGGTGCCACCGCCTTTCTGACCCGCCCCATCGATCCGGTCGAGTGCGGCAGCAGCTGCCGCAACCTGCTCAAATTGCAGGAGCAGCAGTCCATCATCCAGGACCGGGCCGACTGGCTGGCGCGGCAGGTCGAGCTGGCTACCCGCCAGATCCAGGCCCGCGAGCATGAGACGCTGTTGCGCCTGGCCCGTGCCGGGGAATACCGCGATGAGGAAACGGGAAACCATGTCTGCCGCATGGCGCGCTACGCGCGGCTGATCGCGGAGGAACTGGGGCTGTCGGAAGAGGAGTGCGAGGACATCGAATACTCGGCCCCGATGCACGATATCGGCAAGATTGGCATCCCCGACGAGATTCTGCTCAAGCCAGGTTCCTTCGATGAAAACCAGTGGGAGCGCATGAAACAGCACACGGTGATTGGTCACAGTATCCTCAGCAACAGCGACTCCCGCTACATGAAGATGGGCGCGGTGATCGCCCTCAACCACCATGAGAAATACGATGGCAGCGGATACCCCAGCGGCCTCTCCGGCGAGGAGATCCCGTTGGTGGCACGCATCGTGGCGGTGGCCGATGTCTTCGATGCGCTGATGTCCGAGCGGCCCTACAAGAAGGCCTGGCCGCTGGAAGACGCGCTGCAACTGCTGCGCGACCAGTCGGGCCGCCACTTCGATCCGCAGTGCGTGGATGCCTTTCTGAGGCGGCTCGATGCGGTCAAGCAGATCCGGGAGGAGTTCCGTGATGACTGACTGGCGCAGCGCCCTCGAGCGGCTGCCGCTGCTGTCCGCGCTGCGTCGCCGCCTGCGCAAGACCGGGGATTCCGAACCGGAGCAGGCCCTGGTGCGGCTGGTCATCGGTCTGGCGCTGCTGATGGTCTATGGCCTGCCGGATACCGCGGGCGATCCGCGCGACAGCCTCGCGCAGTGGGTCATACTGGGCGCCACGGTCTCCGCCGCCGGCCTGCTGCTGGCACTGTTCGCCCGCCCGGAACCCTCACCAGTGCGCCGTGTGTTCGGCATCCTGCTCGATATGAGTGCGCTTTCGGCGCTGATGGCGATCACCGACGGGCGTCATGTGCCGCTGTTCGTCTTCTACCTGTGGGTGACGCTCGGCAACGGCTTCCGCTACCGGCTGTTCTACCTGTGGATCTCCTATGCCGCCAGCATCGTCGGCTTCTCCCTGGCCATCGCCTTTGGCGACTACTGGCGACACAATGAGACCATTGCCTACAGCCTGCTGGCGATCCTCGTGGTGTTGCCGGTCTATGCCTCCTTTCTGCTCAAGAAGCTGCATGCGGCCATCGCCGAGGCGGAGCGGGCCAATCGCGCCAAGAGCCGTTTTCTCGCCAACATGTCCCACGAACTGCGTACGCCCCTCAACGGCGTCATCGGCATGGGTGAGTTGCTGCGTGAAACCCAGCTCTCCTTCGAGCAGCACGAACTGGTCAGCAGCATGCACACCTCAGCCCAGACTTTGCTGGACCTGATCGAAAATGTGCTCGACATCTCCAAGATAGAGGCCGGCAAGCTGACCGTCGAGCGCAACCCCTTCGATCTGCACCAGCTGGTCAATTCGGTGCGTCACATGCTGGCGCCGATGGGGGAGGTCAAGGGGCTCAGCGTGACCTGCCATATTGCTCCGGACATCCCCTATGCGCTGGTGGGCGACGCGCCCCATATTCGCCAGGTGCTGATCAACCTGCTCAACAATGCGATCAAGTTCACCGAGGAGGGGTCGGTGACGCTGAGCGTGCTCATGCTCAACGAAGACCGCAGCAGTCCGCGACTGCGTTTCGAAGTCCGGGATACCGGCATCGGCATCAGCGAACAGGCGCAACAGACGATTTTCGACGATTTCACACAGGCCGAGGCCGGAACCCGTCGGCGCTACGGCGGCAGCGGACTGGGTACCGCGATCGCGCGCAATCTGGTGGAACTGATGGGGGGCGAGATCGGTGTTCGCTCACGGCCCGGACTGGGTTCCACCTTCTGGTTCGAACTGCCCTTCGAGCGTGGAGAGCTGGAGGAGGAGGCGCTGCCGCACCACCGCGTACTGCTGCTCGCCAGCGAGGCTTCGGCCCAGGCACTGCGTCCGACCCTGCGGGGCTGGGACATCGCCTTCGACTGGGCGCGTTCAGCACCGAGGGCGCTTTCGCTGCTACGCAATGCGGCGATGGAAGGGCGTGCCTACGATACCCTGTTGCTCGACCCTTCGGTGCTGGTGGATGTGACGGCGGTGCAGTTTGCCGAGATGATTCGAGAGGATGAAGACCTCGAAGCCCTGTCGCTGGTGCTGGTGAACGCGGCTGGCGCGCGGCTGGAGATCAACCGGGTGCGGCAGTTCTTCGTGGCGATGCTGGATTCGGCCGACGACAAGCGGCTGCTGTTCAATGCCCTGCACGCGGCGCACAGCCAGCACTTCAAGGACAGCAATGTGGTGCCCCTGTCGGAACATTATGCGCGCATCGGCGACGGGCGCAGTCTCGACATTCTGGTGGTGGAAGACAACACCGTCAATCAGCAGGTGCTGCGCGGCATCCTGGAACATGCTGGCCACCGCGTGAAGCTGGCAGTGAGCGGCGATGAAGCGCTGGATATCCTTGCCGATGAACTGGATCGTCTGGATCTGGTGATCCTGGACCTCAACATGCCGGGCCGTTCCGGCATCGATGTCATCAAGGCCCTGCGTTTCATGGATACCACCGCCTCGCTGCCGGTGATCATGCTCACCGCCGATGCCACGCTGGATGCCCGTGAACGCAGCCTGGCTGCGGGTGTGGACAGTTTCCTGACCAAACCGGTGGATGCCCACCTGCTGGTGGAAGAGGTGCAGCGTCTGGCGCAGAGCAAGCCGAGGCCGCGCAGTGAATGGCACGAAGAGGCCGAGGACCAGGGACTGATCACCCGCATCGAGGCCTCACCCTGGTTCGATGACCTGCAACTGCGCCGTCTGGCGGACCTGGGCGGTGGCCTGGGGTTCCTGCGGCAACTGGTGCGGGGCTTCCGCAACGACGGCCGGCGGCACTTGCGCGAACTGCAGCAGGCGAGCAGTGGGGATTTTCCGTCCTTCCGCGACAACCTGCATGCGCTGAAGGGATCGGCAACGGAAATGGGGGCCACCGCGCTGGTGGCGCTGTGCCAGCGTGGCGAGTTGTTAAAGCCCTTCGATCTGGGCAGTGAACGGATGCGTCAGCTGATGCAGGAACTGGAGGACTGTTTCAATCAGACCCTGCTGGCGCTGGAGGTCGCGGCCGATGAGAGGGCCCGGGATCATCATCCGGGCGCGGACCGCTGACCCTTCAGGCCAGGATCCGGTTCTGACGCTTGATCAGACGCTCCATCATGCGCAGGTCGCGCGCATCCAGTTCGAAGGCGGCATCGACCCAGATGTCGACGATGTCCTTCATCTCCTGGTAACTGTAGCTGCTGCAGGTGTCGCGTACCTTGCGCAGGGCACGGTAGCTGTTGGCCTGACGGTTGCGCTTCTTGATCAGCGCGTACACCTCGGCCTCACCTTCGCCCGGTTCGGCGAGTACATCCACCAACCCCAGTTCATGGAGTTCCTCGGCATCGCGGACGCGGCCGTCGAGCATCATCCGTTCCGCGGCGGCGGTGCCCAGCTTGCGTGAGAGGATGGTCCAGGCGCCCATGCCCGGAAACAGGTTGAACAGCGCTTCCGGGAAGCCCATCTTGCAGCCTTTTTCGGCAACCACCACCTGGGCGCCCAGCGCCGATTCGAAACCGCCGCCCAGCGCATCGCCCTGGATCAGCGAAATGGTGGTCAGGTCCAGACCAAAATGGGTATGGAATTCATGGAACAGGTCGATGCAGTCCCTGGCGTATTGCTGCAGGGTTTCGCGATCGCCCTCGGTCACGCAGCGGTAGAACAGGTTGAGGTCGCCGCCGAGGTTGAAGACCCCTTCGGTGGCGGAGGCGAGCACCACATAGTCAAATTTTTGACCTTCACTCTCCACTGACTCCAGCTGCAGACGGCGAACATAGCCCATCAGGCTCTTCATCAGCGCGGGAGTGAAGCAGGGGCGGGCGTCGGGTTGCATGTAGCACCAACCCACGCGGAATTTCTCGTCATAATGGGTCTTGATCAGCGGGAAGCCGTTGTCGGCTTCATCGGCCGGCCCCACGCCCTTGAGCAATGCCAGTTGGTTCATGTCGGACTCCTGTTGGTTTTCCGGCCGCTGACGGGCCTCTGTCGGACCCTGCCCGGATGGCCGGTGGTTGGATTATTGACGATTCGTTCGCCCTGGTCACGGTGCAGGAGTCTGAAGCAGAAAGCATGCCAGAGTGCCCGGGCCTGTGGTCCGGGCTGGAGAACAATCAGGCGATGAGGTCTTCGACGCGGTCGGCGGTTTGCGGGTAGCCGAGCAGATAGCCCTGTCCGATGATGCCGCCGATCTCGCGCAGATAGGCCAGCTGTTCCGAGGTTTCGATGCCTTCCATGACCACCTCCAGCCCCATCTCCCGGGCCATGGCCACGATGGCCTTGACGATGGAGCTCTTGTCCATCTCCGCACGCGAGGCGGACAGGAAGCTGCGGTCGATCTTCAGCGCCCGCGCGGGCAGGCTCTGCAGATAGGAGAGCGAGGAGTAGCCCACGCCGAAATCGTCGATGGCGATGCCGATGCCGCAGTGGATCAGCTTCTTGAGACGGGGCAAGACCTGTTCCATGTCCTGCATCAGCGCGGTTTCGGTGATTTCCATGACCAGACGGTCGCGTGGCAGCTCGTGGCGCTCGGCCAGGTCGCAGATGACGCGGTCGAAGTTGCTCTCGATGAGCTGGAACGGAGACACATTGATTGACAGCTTGACCGGTCTGCAGCCCTGCTCGATCCATTCGCTGAGTTGGCGGCAGCCGGCCTCCAGCATGAAGCGGCCGATTTCACCGATGAGTCCGATCTCTTCGGCGATGGGAATGAAGACATCGGGCGTGATCAGTCCGCGTTCGGGATGATTCCAGCGGATCAGCGCTTCCAGCCCGACGATTTCGCCGCTGTCGATGGCGTACTGCGGCTGGTACCAGGGTTCGAACTGCCCCAGTTCCAGTGCCTTGCGGATGTCCTGTTCCAGGCTGTGACGGAACTGGTAGATCTGCTGCATGTTGTCGGAGAAATATTCGTAGCCGTTCTTGCCGCGCCCCTTGATGTGATACATCGCCATGTCGGCATTCTTGATCAGATCCTCGGCACAATCGGCATCCCCCGGGTAGAGGGAGATGCCGATCGAGAAGCCGATGGTGATCTCGTGATGGTCGAGCTGGATCGGACGACTGAAGGCGTCGAGGATCTTGCGTGCGATCATGCCGGCTTCCTCGGCATTCTGCAGGTCGGGCAGCAGGATGTTGAATTCGTCACCGCCGATGCGTGATACGGTGTCCGAGTCGCGCAGGGTGCGTGAAAGGCGCCGCGCGACCTGTTGCAACAGCTTGTCGCCGGTGATGTGCCCCAGCGAATCGTTGATGAACTTGAAGCCGTCCATGTCGAGGAACAGCACCGCCAGCTGATGGCCGCCGCGATGGGCCTGGCTGATGGCCAGCTGCAGCCGGTCCATGAACAGTTCGCGGTTCGGCAGGCGGGTGAGCAGGTCGTGATAGGCCTGGAACTGGATCAGTTCCTGCGCCTTCTTGCGGTCGCTGATATCGCGCGCGACACCATAGGTGCCGAGCGGTGGCGCGTCCCGTTCCACCGGCCCCTGCAAAGGAGTGGCGCTGAGTTCGATGACGATGGACTTGGATTCGAAGCTGCGGGCGTAGTCACCGGGGTGGCGGCATTTGAAACGCAGTTCGATCTGGCGGTTGCCGGCGATCTCCCGTGGCCCCAGTTCGAAGGCCTGTGCCGCCAGTTCCAGGTCGTCCTCGTGCACCAGCACCGAGTAATGCTGGCCGATCAGTTCCTCCGGGCGGTAGCCGAGCAGGTCGCTGACCCGCTCGTTGATGAAGCGGAAATACCCGTTGCCGTCGATCATGTAGATGATGTCCGGCGAGTGGCTGACGATGAAGCGATAACGCTGCTCCGAAGCCTCCAGTTCCTGCCGCGCCTGCTCCAGTTCGCGGCGCAGGCGGCGCTGTTGCAGACTGTGCTCCACCCGGTGGAACAGGGTTTGAGGATCGAAGGGCTTGTTGATGAAATCGATGGCGCCTCCGCGGAACACGCGTGTGGCATTCTCGAAGGTGGCCTCTCCACTGACCACGATCACATCGCAGTCGATGTCCCGTTGCTGTATCTCCTCCAGCAATTGATACCCGTCCATGTGCGGCATCATCAGATCCAGCAGCAGCAGGTCGATACCGCCCTGCAGCAACCGCTCCAGCGCTTCCTGGCCATTGGCCGCCTGCTCGCAGGCGTAGCCACGGCTTTCCAGTAATGCCACTGAACTGGCGCGCAAACGCGCGTCGTCATCGGTGATCAGCAGGCGCTCGGACGGTGCATCCGGGGTGGAACCGGCACGCTGCTGCCCGCTGTCGCTGCAGTGCTGACTGGCCTGGTACGTGCGGGTGGGATGGAACATGGAGGTTTACCCCTCTTCTTCTTCAGAGTTCTGAGTGCCAGTGGGCATCAGCGGCAGCAGCAGGGTGAACTCGGCACCGCCGAGATCCGCGGAACGCCCGTAACCGATGCTGCCGCCCATCTCCTGAACCAGGCGGTGAACGATGGACAGGCCAAGCCCGGCATGGTCCGCGCCCTTGGTCGTGGGCACCGGGGAGAACAGCCGTGGCAGCAGCGTAGGGTCCACGCCCGGACCGGAATCGGCAACGGTGATTTCGAAACGGTTCTGGCCATCGACGATGACCGGCGAACGGGTGCGGATGCGCACGGTTCCACCCGGTGGCAGGGCCTCGGCGGCGTTTTTCAACAGGTTGGCCATCACCTGCTTGAGCCGGTTCCGGTCCAGCCGCTGCGCGGGCAATTCCGGGTCCAGCTGCAGTTCGCAGTGGATGTCGTGCAGGGCACGCAGTTCCGGCCGGTACAGGGCCACCAGATCCTCGATCAACCGGTTCACATCAACCGCTGTGCTGTCCTCGCCGGTATCGACAGACGGATGGCTCAGTTGCCGCAGCAGGCGACCGACACGGTCGATTTCGGACTTGATGGTGTCGATGTGTGGCCGGGCTTCGGCATCCCGGATCTGGCTGGACAGCAGTTCCAGATAGTTTCGAATGGTGGTCAGGGGATTCCTGATCTCGTGTGCCAGTTCGCGACTGCGGGATTCGAGCTCCAGGCGTTGCTGGTCGAGGGCCTGCTCGCGTTGCTGCTGCATCTGCTGGTGGAGTTGCAACAGTCGGGCCACCCGGCTGGCCAAATGTTTCATGACCGGGCGGCGTTCTTCGAGCACGGGTTCCTCCCGCTTGTCGTAGCCGATCAACAGCACCGCCTGCAGCACATCGCCCGCCTGCAGCGGCAGGCAGGTGAAGTCGGGACGGCCAAGCCGTTCCCGCAACTGAAGGTCGATGACGGTATGCGCCGTGGAGCCAGTCTTCGCAGTCTCGTGACCGGTGGTCTCCAGCACGCAGTCCGCGGCCTGACTGCGGCCAGCTTCGAGGCGGATCACCAGATCCTCGGTTTCCGGGGCGATGCCGCGCAGTGCCTGCCGATCCGGGGAGGGCAGGAACGCCAGGCTCCGCGGCAGGCCCAGCAGCAGGCGCAGGTTTTCCTGGAGTTGACGGAGCAGGGTTTGCGCGCTCTCGGGCTGCTCCAGACCCTGCTCACTGGCCTGCATCAGCGACAGGTCACGGATCCGTTCCGCCAGTTGGATCCGGGTGTCTTCATTGTCGAGCGCCTGGGTCGGGTAGTGACTGTCGGGATTGATGTTGATGGAGAACTGCCGCGCATCCTCCATGGCCGCGTCGATGGCGTGTTCGAGCAGGTCGAGGATCAGGTCTTGCTGTAAGCCGAACAGGCCATCCTCCAGCACCGCCAGGCGGGGTTCCGCGTGCAATCGGGTCCACTGCGTTGTGCGGTTGAGCAGTTTGACCAAAGTCGGAGCGTCGCCCATGCTGGCCAGCGGATGGAGCTGAAAGCGCAGGGCGTCGGCGAGTTGCGTCTCGCCCCAGTTCTCGACCAGACGGGCGCCCACGGCGCAGAAATCGATGCCAAAGTGCTGCTGTTCGAGGCGGGCCTGGTGCGGAAGATCCGTCGCCTGCTGCATCAGCTCGGGATAGTCGTCGGGGACATTCTCGATCAGTACCAGCTGACCGACTCGATGCAGCAATCCGGCCAGCCAGGCCAGATCCGGTTGTGGGCAGTGGATCAGTTCGGCCAGCCGGCGGCTCAGCTGCGCCGCGATCAGACTGTCCATCCACAAGCGGGTCATCAGGTGGGCGCGCACCGCGCTGAAGGAGGAAAAAAACTGCTGGATCGCCGCCACCAGCGCCAGCGATCTGACCCTGTCCACACCCAGCACCACCAGCAGACGGCGCAGATCGTCCACCTCGCGCCACTGGCCGTAGGCGGCGGAATGGGCAACACTGATGATGCGTGAAACCAGCGCCGCATCGCGTGACACGATGTGATGCAGTTCATCGAAATCGGCCTCGTCACGGCGGCAGACTTCGATCAGCTGGATCAGCGTGTGCGGCGCTGGCGGAAGCTTCAGCCCGTCGATTTCGACCCGGTTGGAGACTGCGCGTACCATAATACTTTACAGTCTGCATGAGAAATACAAGGTAAGTCAATGAAAGAAATAGAAAAAGAAGGAAAAAATGCTCCTCCTGGCTCGGATCTTCTCCTGGACTGGAACGGTGCGCGGCCTCCCGAGAGCACGGAGCTTAAAGGCAGGTATGTCCGGCTGCAGCCGCTGGATGCCGAACGGGATTCCGAAGCCCTGTGGCGGGCCTTCGCACAAGATGCCGATGGAAAGGACTGGACCTGGCTGCCCTATGGGCCGTTCGAAGATCCGGACGCCTTTCACCGCTGGCTTTCCGGGCTGCAGGG
>Ga0256839_1002905_pt1 | contig 18427 bp, 11 predicted proteins | sample 354166metaG_FD_185968 | JGI IMG/M metagenome (GOLD analysis project Ga0256839, IMG submission 185968) | Hydrothermal vent microbial communities from Mid Atlantic Ridge, Atlantic Ocean - 354-166 | ecosystem: Environmental > Aquatic > Marine > Hydrothermal vents | place: Atlantic Ocean: Mid... | reverse complement strand
TATGGGGAAATAGGCGGGCTGTGGGATGAGCTTCCTGCTATGGCAAGCCCCGCGCGGGATAACGCCTCTGTCACGTCATTGGCGGATCATAAAATACAGAAAAAAATACATAAAACGCCTCAAAAACCCCATAAACAACTATGGTTTCCCGCAATGATCGCCGCGTCTGTCGCTTTTCTCGTCGTAAGTATTGTGAGCTATGGTCAATGGGGGCATAATATCTGGATGGACAGCCATTCAACAGAGATTGGTGAGCTGGCCGATGTGGTTCTGGATGACGGCTCGCATCTTGTCCTGAATACAAATTCAGAAGTCCGCGTTGATCTTCAGAAAGATAAGCGGGTTGTTTACCTGAAGCGCGGAGAAGTTTTCTTTGAGGTGGCCAAAGATAAGGATCGGCCATTCTTTGTTGAAACAACGGGCGGCCTTGTGCGGGTACTGGGGACTAAATTCAACATCCGTCAAAAAGATTTTCACAGTGAGGTGACTGTATTGGAAGGTTCTGTCGGGGTCATGGATCATGGCCGTATGACGGATGATTATGCCGCAATACCCCTTGACGCCACTTTGACCACGGACCAAAAATTCAGCCTTGGCAATGACGCGGTTGATAACGAAGCCATCGCGGTAGATAGCCATGCGGTGCTTGCCTGGCGCGACAGGAAACTTATATACAACGGGGAAAGTTTCGCGGCTTTGGTTGAGGATATTAATCGTTATTATGATGTGGAAATTCGTATTGGCGATCCGGCCCTGAGGGATATCGAGGTCGTGGCTATTTTGAAAATAGCCGACCGCGCGGCAACATTAAAAGCGCTGGAGACGACGTTTAATGTAAAGGCACGCACGATTTCCAGGAATCTTATCACCCTCTATCCCAACAAATAATAATATGGTACAAATAAACAGCCTGCAATAAGCTTTGCGGGCTATAATAAAGCTGTATGAATATAAAAAAACCTTATGGGAGGATGTCCGGGAAATGCGACAAGTTTTTGTCGATGTTTTTTCTGTCTTCAGTGCTGACCGGCAAAATATCTTAAAAGATGTTTCATGGAAGCTTTTGATCTGCCGTCTGATCTTTTCGTTTGTTCTGTTATTTGGCCTGTCCTCTTATGGTCAATCGGCGAGCTTATTGAGAGAAGTTAAAAAAGATTTTAACATTGAGGCCCAGTCTTTGTCGACCGCCTTGCTGGATTTTGGTGCGCAGGCCAATATGTCTCTGCTGGTGCGAAAGAAAGATACCGATGAAAAAATATCCAGGCCCCTCACAGGAAAGATGTATCCGAAAGAGGCTTTGAGCATCCTTCTTGATGGCACGCGGCTTGGCTTTAAATATATCAACAAGAAAACCATTTCCATCTCGCCCGATTTGTTTCAAGAGCTTGATTCTGAAATATCCTCTCCCCGCCCGCAGGGTCATGAAGGCGGTGATCAGCTTGTGGAAGAAGACTATATCAGCCCCATAGATGAAGTGGTTGTCACGTCACTGCGCCGGCGCAGCAATATGCAAAAAGTTCCTGTGGCCGTTACCGTGATCAAGCCGCCTTTCATCCGCGAGGCCCGCATTCATGATATTGAGGATGTGGGGACGCGTGTGCCGGGCCTGACCGTGTCCAGCTTCAGCATAGGGCAGCCAACCATTCATATGCGCGGGGTGGGATCAAATGACGACGGGGCCGCGTTGGATAATTCCATCGTGATGTTTATTGATGATGTTTATGTGGGGCGGATCACCAGTATTAATATGAATTTCTATGATCTGGAACAGATCGAAGTCATACGCGGCCCGCAAGGCACATTATACGGCAAGAATGCCATTGGCGGCGCCATCAATGTCACAAGCAAGAATCCCACAGAAGAATTATCCGGTGAAATGGAAGCCACCTTTGGCAATTATAACCGGGTAGATATCCGGGGTGTGATCAGCGGCCCGGTGATGAAAGATAAGCTGTTGGCCCGGCTGTCGCTTCATTCCCGTAAAAGAAAGGGCTGGCAGGAAAATATATTTTTGCCGGATATCAAGCAGAATGACGAAAATACATGGTCTGCGCGCGGCAAGCTGTTGTTCAAACCGGGCGAGAATTTGCGCATGGATATCAACAGCGACTACAGCCGGGATGACCTGGAAAGCACGGGCCGTATCCCCGTGGTCGGGCGGGTACCGGTGCGCCTGCTGGGGCCGGACGGCCTGCCTAGCGGGGCAACAGCCCTGCCAACGGATATTCTGGCAAGTCTGGGCGGCAATGCCAGAAATGCCATCAACAGCGATCGTGGTTTCACAGACCGCACCATATGGGGCCTTAGCAGCCGGATCAGTCAGGAAGGGGGTTACGGCAAGATCTTGTCCATCACGGCTTTTCGCAAAACAGATTTCTCCTGGCTGGAGGATTCCACAGGCCTGCCGTCATCGCTGACCAACCAGAAGGTAAACTCCAATGTGAATGAGCGGCATTCACAATTCTCTCAGGAATTTCGCTGGATTTCTCCTGATGAAGCGGCCTTGAAATATGTGGCGGGATTTTATTATCTTTTTGAACATACGCACCGTATTGAGAATTTCACCTTCCCAAATTTAATCTCGACCACAGATCAGGACAATAAAACCAACAGCTATGCCGCCTTTGGAGAGGCCACATACAGTCTTGCGGACGGTATAAATTTTACGGCGGGGGCGCGGCTGACCCATGAAACCAAAAAAATGGATCAGCAGAATATCACCAATGGGGACCGCACCATATTGCTGGAGGATTTCAGCCTTCGTAATGAGGGGGCCTGGACGGATTTCTCGCCAAATTTTGTTTTATCATGGCAACATAGCGATGATATGATGCTGTATGGCAGCCTGTCGCGCGGCTATAAAAGCGGCGGTTTTCAAGGGGCACCGGCCACACTGGATCTGGCCAGACGTACCATCGACCCGGAATCGGTCTGGAATTTTGAACTTGGGGTCAAGTCCCAATGGTTTGAGGACAGGATTCGCGTGAATCTGGTGGGGTTCTATTCTGATTACCGTGATTTACAGGTGGTGCAATTCAAGACAGAGGGAAATTTCGGGGTTTTCCAGACCAGCAATGCCGCTTCGGCCAGACTGCGCGGGCTTGAGCTTGAATTTACCTTCAAGCCCACCAAAGAAATCGAGTTTTTCGGTTCTTACGCGTTTCTGGATGCGACCTATAATCAGTTTAATGATTTATCGGGCCGGGATTTTACCGGCAATCGCCTGCGGCAGGCCCCCCGGCATTCGCTCTATCTGGCTTTTTTTTATGAGCGGGAATTTCAACGGGGCCGGCTCAGGTTTCGCGCCGATTATCGTTATCAGGGCATGAGCTTTCGCGAGCCGGACAACAGCGTGACAATCCAGCCGGCATTCGATCTGGTGGATGCTTCCATCGCTTATGAATCTTCTGATAACCTTTGGGAAGCCACGCTCTGGGCGAAAAATCTTCTGGATAAAGAATATATTTCCCATCTTTATGTGCTGGGCGGTAACGATTATGCCCTGTTTGGCACACCGCGCACCTATGGCCTGACGCTCACCTTGAATTTCTGATATTTTTTCAAAAGTTAACAAAAGATTAAAAAAAACTGAGGGATTTTCTCTGCCTGTCGTTGAATAGGGTATCGCAGCTGATGAATAGGGAACAGCTGCGAGAAATCATAATCTTTGATAAAAAATATAGATATAGGAGACGACTGTGAAAACATGGTTTTATGCGACGACATCGATTCTGGCACTTGGGTTAACGGCGGGGCCTCTGATGGCCAGTGCTGCGGAGGATGAAGAGAGTGGCTTCTCTATTGACGAAATTATTGTGACCGCCCAGAAAAGAGCTGAGAATCTTCAGCAGGCTCCCATTGCCATTACCGCTTTTTCGGGTGATTTGCTGCGGGAAGATGATATTGCCAACTTGCAGGATATCGGTAACCGCACCCCCGGCATGACCTTCGCGGCCTTTAGCGTTGGGCAGCCTGAAATTGCCATTCGCGGGATTGGTACAAAAGAAGATGGCGCATCGGCCAGTGACAGCGTTGTTGTCAGTGTGGACGATGTTTATATTGCGGCCAGAACGGCGCAGGTATTTGATATTTTTGATCTGGAACGGGTTGAGGTTCTGCGTGGACCGCAAGGCACTTTATATGGTAAAAACTCCATTGGCGGATCGATAAATTTTGTCACGACAACGCCGGACGAAGAGACCAAGATCCGTTTCCGTCAGACGGTGGGTGATTATGGTCGCTTTGATACCGCCGGTATGCTCAGTGGCAAGATCGCAGAAAATCTCTTCGGCAAGCTGTCTTTCAGCCGCCGGGAATTTAACGGTTATTACACAAATGTTCTGGTCGGTTCGGACCTGTTTGGCAAACAGCTTGGCGGCGGGGAAACTTTTGCCTATCGCGGCGTGTTACGCTGGACACCAAGCGAAGATCTTGAGGTGATTTTTTCAGCCGATGGCGCCGATGATAATATGGGGGACAGCAACCGCGAGCCGGTGGGAAGCGCCGTTGGTTTTCATGGCGGCGATAATGCCTCAAACCCGATTGCGGTTAATAATGCCCTGGGCGGCGGCGGGTCACCTTTTGATTCTCTTAATGATATAGAGGGCTATACAGATCGGACAGTCCAGGGTTATTCCCTAAAGGTTAACTGGGATCAGGCATGGGGAACATTTTCGTCTATTTCAGCTTACCGGAAAAGCACATTTGACTGGCTCGAAGATTCAGAAGGCCTGCCGGCATCAACGGCCTTTGTGGCTTTGAATGTTTCCGGAGCCAATTTCTTCGCGCCCGCCTCATCTGGTTTTGCCTTTGATGTGAGTGATGCGGCGATTGAAAATACCAAACAGCTGACACAGGAATTTCGGGCGGTCTCCAATGGGGAGTCGGCCTTGAATTGGGTTGTGGGGGCCTTTTACAGCCGTGAAGAAACCGACCGGGTGGAAAATTATTATTTTCCCTCAATAGGACTGGAGATTGGCGGGGAAAATTTTGCCAGCGATATGTCCTCTTTCCAAACCAATGTATCGGATACATTCGCGCTCTATGCTGATGGGTCTTATGAGGTTTCGGAAGATCTTACCATCCGCGCGGGCATGCGTTATTCCACAGAGAAAAAAGACATGACAGCGGAAGCTGTGGTGCATCAGGGAATTGGGCTTTTGCTGACCAATTTTGCAGAAGTCGGGGCCAGTGAGCGGTGGAGCAACGTGTCATGGCGCGTGGTCGCCGACTATCAGGTCACAGAGGACGCCATGCTTTATGGCAGCATCTCCACAGGTTTTAAAAGCGGTGGTTTCACCGGATCAGCGTCAACGGCGGCGCGGGCAACCACACCCTTTGATTCCGAAAAAGCCACCAATTTTGAAGTTGGGGTGAAAACACAGTTCTGGGATAATCGGGCGCGGGTGAATATTGCTGCCTTCTATACGGATTATAATAATCTGCAAGTGACCCGCTTTTTTCAGCCGGGGGTAGATGACTTTGGTCAGTTTATCACCGAAAATGCCGGTAAAGCAGAAATAAAAGGTATTGAAACTGAATTCACATTCCTTCTCACCGAAGGCCTCGAGATGGGCGGAAGCTACGCCTATCTTGATGCCAAATATACCGAATATGCCGGATCACCGGGCATTGACGGTTCTGCGGATTTCTCTGGAAATATCATGCGGCAATCCCCGGAACACAGCCTCAGCCTGTATGGTAAATATACCCATGAGCTGGAAGATGGCAGTTCCCTGTCGGCCAAGGTCAATTACCGTTATCAGTCCTTGACCTATTATGATCCCAACAATAACGATATTACGACGATTCCGGCCTATGATTTATGGGATGGCCGTTTGGCGTGGAATTCACCGGATGGCAAATGGGAACTGGCCGGCTGGATCAAGAATATAGCCGATAAGGAATATCGAACCCATGTCTTCTCACAGCGCGGCAGCCGTATTGCTTTCGCCTTGTTTGGTGCGCCGAGAACATATGGTTTTACAGGGACATATACATTCTGATTTTGTTGGAACCTGAAATGAAGGCCCGGTTGAAAGAGCATATTAAATATGTAACACTGCTTTTGAAATCGGGCCTTTAATATATCACATTTTTATAAAATATGACCCCAAAACCATCCGGAATTACAAAGAGGGGTCAAACAAAAATAATGGGAAATAAAATGTCGCCAACGGAAACTGAAAAATGCCTCAATCATCCTAAATTCAAAGAGCTTACCCGCGCGCGAAACAGATTCGGTCTGGTTTTCAGCCTGATCATTGCGGTTGGCTATGCTGTTTATGTGCTGGGCATGTCTTTTGCGCCGGGCTTTATGTCGCAATCCTTTGGCGGTGGCAGCATGACATACGGCATTGTTATCGGCGTTCTGGTGATTATCAGCGGGATGGTTTGCTCGGGAATTTATACCTGGTGGGCCAATCGGTATTTTGATGTGCTGAGCGGAGAATTACGCAAAGAGCTTGGCCATGAGTAAGTTGATGAATAATATGATGGGTAATTTGATGGGTAAAATGATAAAATTATTTTTGGGGTCTGTTCTCCTGACTTTATCTCTTTTTGGTGCGGCCCATGCTGCGGGCGGCGATATTTCGGGCGCGGTGGTCAAACAGCCGCTCAATATTTCTGCGATCATAATGTTTCTGATCTTTGTTCTGGCGACCTTGGGCATCACATGGTGGGCGGCGAGCAAGACCAAAACCAAAGATGATTTTTATGCGGCGGGCGGCGGCATTACGCCGTGGCAGAACGGCACAGCCATTGCGGGGGACTTTATGTCGGCGGCGACATTCCTTGGGATCACCGGTGCCATATATGGTTTTGGCTTTGATGCCATGATTTTAGCAGTCGGGGTCATGGCGGCATGGCCGGTGATTTTATTTATGATGGCGGAACGCATACGTAATCTGGGCAGCTATACCTTCATTGATGTGGTGTCTTATCGTTTGGATAAAAAACCTATCCGGATCATTTCTGCCATTGGCTCTTTGTCGGTGGTTATTTTTTATCTGATCGCGCAGATGGTCGGTGCCGGTAAATTGATTCAGCTTTTATTTGGTCTGGATTATGTTTATGCGGTGATATTGGTCAGCTTTCTGATGATCTGTTATGTCAGTTTTGGCGGCATGCTGGCGACCACATGGGTGCAATTGATCAAGGCTGTATTATTATTGATTGGCGGCACGTTCATTGCCTTCATGGTGATGAAAAGCTTTAATTTCAATGTGGAGGCGATATTGTCCAGTGCGGTGGATATTCACCCAAAGGGCGCGGCCATTCTCGGCCCCGGTTTATGGCTGAAAGATCCCATTGCGATTATCTCCATTGCCCTGACCATGATGTTCGGTATCATGGGCCTGCCGCATATATTGATGCGGCTTTTTACGGTTAAAGATGCCAAGGATGCCCGAAAATCTGTTTTTGTCGCGACAACGCTGATGGGGTATTTTTATATTCTGATCATTATCATCGGTTTCGGGGCGGTGACTTTTGTGATGAATAATCCTGATTATCATGATGCGGCGGGTAATATTCTGGGCGGCGGTAATATGGTGGCCCTGCATCTGACCCAATATATGGGCGGTGATTTTATGCTTGGCTTTATGTCTGCGGTGGCTTTTGCGACCATCCTTGCGGTTGTGGCCGGACTTACATTGGCCGGGGCGGCGACCATTGCCCATGATCTTTATTCCAAAACCTTCAAAAAGGGGACGGTCAGCAGCGCGGAGGAAATTAAAATATCGCGCATAGCCACCTTTGCCCTTGGCGGTATTGCGGTGGTATTGGGCATCGCTTTTGAGCATCAGAATGTGGCCTTTGTGGCGTCAATGGCATTGGCCGTTGCGGCGAGCGTCAACTTCCCGATCCTGATCATGTCCATATATTGGTCAAATATGACCACCAGAGGCGCCATCGCGGGCGGCGTTGTCGGGTTGATATTATCCATTGGGCTGATTATCCTCGGCCCCGGCGTCTGGGTGTCTGTCCTTGGCAATGCCGAGCCGATCTTCCCGCAGTTCTATCCGACTTTCTATTCCATGCCGCTGGCCTTTATCGCCATCTGGGTTTTCTCCCTGCTGGATAAAAGCGCGCAGGCAGAGAAAGAAAAGGCGCTGTTTGATGAACAGCTGGTGCGTTCTGAAACGGGCATTGGCATTTCGGGAGCCAGCAATCATTAAACCAGAATCATTAAACCAGAATTATTAAAATAGAAAATTAAATTGTATGCCCCCTGTTCCCGTATTATGTTTAAGCTCGAAGTTTCACGGGTTGCGTAATGGGAAAGAGGATATATGCCGGATAAAAGGGGAGATACCCCCCAACTTGAAAAATCCCAGAATCCTAAAGTAAGCTGGGATCAGGGGGAAGCGCTTCAGATCATCGCGCAATGCGCATCTCTTAAGGGTGGTTTGATGGAGGCTTTGCACGGCCTTCAGCAGGCTTTCGGGTTTATTCCGGCGGAAAGTCATGCCCTGCTTGCGGAGGGGTTTAATCTATCCGAAGCCGAAGTTTACGGCGTTAAAAGCTTTTATCATGACTTCACGTCCGCGCCCAAAGGCCAACATGTGATCCAGATATGTCAGGCGGAGGCCTGTCAGGCACTGGGCAGCCGCGCCTTGACAAATTATGCGCAAAATCAGCTTGGTATCACGTTGGGCCAGACCAGCCCTGATGGGCAATTCACGTTGGAAGCCGTTTATTGTCTGGGAAATTGCGGCGTATCGCCAAATATCACCATGGATGGAAAACCCTATGGCCGCATGAGTGAGGCGCGTTTTGACAGCTTGCTGAAAAAGGCGGCGTTATGACCGACCTTGTGACCCTATATGTGCCGCTGGAAACCACAGCCCTGTCAATGGGTGCCGATGAACTTGTCCTTGCTCTCATGAAGGAGGCCGCATCGCGCGGCCATGATATCGAGATTATTCGCAATGGCTCATGGGGCATGAGCTGGCTGGAACCGCTTGTGGAGGTTGTGACGGCGCGCGGCCGGATTGCTTATGGCAATGTGTCCTCAAGTGATGCGGCGGGATTATTTGACGCCGGGTTTCTGGCGGGCGGTGATCATGCTTTATGTCAGGGATTAACCACCGAAATCCCTTACCTGAAAAATCAGGACAGATTGACCTTTGCCCGCTGCGGTTTGATTGATGCGTTGTCTCTGGATGATTATCAGGCCAGCGGCGGTTTTGCCGGCCTTGGCGTTGCGCTTAAGATGACGGCGCAGCAGATCGTTGATCAGGTGACGCAAAGCGGCCTGCGCGGACGCGGCGGGGCGGCCTTTCCCACCGGCATCAAGTGGCATACGGTTTTGACTACCCCTGCCGATCAGAAATATATCTGCTGCAATGCGGACGAGGGCGACAGCGGCACTTTTGCCGACCGGATTTTGATGGAAGGCGATCCCTATTCATTGATCGAAGGCATGATCATTGCGGGCCTCGCGGTTGGCGCCAATGAAGGCTATATCTATCTGCGGTCGGAATATCCGCTCTGTAAAGAAATATTGGGGGAGGCTCTGGTGAATGCCCGCAGTCAGGGCTGGCTTGGCAAAAATATCCAGGGGTCGGGCAAGGATTTTGACATTGAAATCCGTATGGGGGCAGGATCGTATGTTTGCGGCGAAGAAACCGCCATGCTGGAAAGTCTGGAAGGCAAGCGCGGCATGGTGAGGGCAAAGCCGCCCCTGCCCGCCATCGAGGGATTATTCGGGCAGCCCACCGTGGTCAATAATGTTTTGTCATTGGCCAGCGTGCCGATCATCATGGCACGCGGCGCGGATTATTATCAGGATTTCGGTATGGGCCGTTCTCGCGGTACCATCGCCTTTCAACTGGCCGGGAATATTAAGCGCGGCGGCCTGGTGGAAAAGGCATTCGGGATCAGTTTGCGGGAATTGGTTGCGGATTATGGCGGCGGCACCCATAGCGATCTGCCGTTAAAGGCGGTGCAGGTCGGCGGGCCGCTCGGGGCTTATTTATCGGAAGATGATCTTGATTTGCCAATGGATTACGAGGCATTTTCAGAGGCTGGCGCGGTGATGGGCCACGGCGGGATTGTGGTATTTGATCATACGGCGGATATGGCGCAGCAGGCAAAATTCGCCTTTGAATTCTGCGCCGTGGAGAGCTGCGGCAAATGCACGCCCTGCCGTATTGGTGCCGTTCGCGGCGCGGAATTGATGGCTAAAATTCAGGCGGGTGAAAACCGCGAAGATAACCTGAACTTGATGAAAGATCTATGCGAGGTGATGGAGACCGGATCATTATGCGCCATGGGCGGCATGACGCCAATTCCCGTCTTAAGCGCCCTGAAACATTGGCCGAATGACTTCAAAGCAGACTTTAAAATTGGGGATGGGAAATGATCATTGAAAAGGATTTCGGGACACCGAAAGTCATCTCGGATACATCCGTCACATTGGAGGTTGACGGCAGGCCTGTCACGGTGGCGTGCGGCACAAGTGTCATGCGCGCGGCGGCGGAGCTGGACACAGATATCCCCAGCCTCTGCGCTTCGGATTGTCTGGAAAGCTTTGGCTCCTGCCGGCTGTGTCTGGTGGAAATAGATGGCAGAAAAGGCGCGCCCGCGTCCTGCACGACGCCTGCCGAGGACGGTATGAAAGTCACCACCCAGTCCGCTCATTTGACGAAACTTCGGCGCGGGGTAATGGAACTTTATCTGTCTGATCATCCCGAAGAAAATACGCCGCTCCATGATCTGGCAAAATTGCTGGATATTCAGGAAAGCCGGTATGGCACGCAAGGCCATAATCACCTCAAATCCATCATAGATGACAGCAATCCTTATTTTAGCTTTGATCCGGGCAAATGTATTCTCTGTTCCAAATGCGTGCGGGCCTGCGAAGAAGTGCAGGGAACCTTTGCCTTGACAGTGGCGGGGCGCGGATTTGACAGTCAGATCAAGGCGGGGACGCAGAATTTTCTTGCCAGTGACTGTGTCTCCTGCGGCGCTTGCGTGTCGGTCTGCCCAACAGACAGTCTGCTGGAAAAAAATGTCATTGAGGGCGGCAAGCCGGATCACGCGGTCCTGACCACTTGCGCCTATTGCGGCGTTGGTTGCGGCTTTAAAGCGGAAATGAAGGGGGATGAGGTTATCCGCATGACCCCGTGGAAGGACGGGCAGGCCAACCACGGTCATAGCTGCGTCAAGGGCCGTTTTGCATGGGAATATGCCTTCCATCCGGATCGGATTACCAAACCCATGATCCGCGAAAATATCACCGATCCATGGCAGGAGGTCAGCTGGGACGAGGCCATTTCCTATGCCGCGAAACGCATGCTGGACACGCAAAAGAAATATGGCCAAAAATCCATTGGCGGCATTTCTTCGTCGCGCTGCACCAACGAAGAAGTCTATGTGGTTCAGAAACTGGTTCGGGCGGCCTTTGGCAATAATAATATTGATACCTGCGCGCGGGTATGTCACAGCCCGACAGGATATGGCCTTAATCGCACTTTGGGTACTTCTGCGGGGACCCAGACATTTGACAGTGTGATGGCGGCTGATGTGATCCTGGTCATCGGGGCCAACCCGACGGATGCCCATCCGGTTTTTGGCAGCCTGATGAAAAAGCGGTTAAGGGCGGGCGCACGCCTGATTGTCATTGATCCCCGCGCCATTGATCTGGTGAAATCCCCCCATGTCAAGGCCGACTATCATCTGGCGTTATTGCCCGGAAATAATGTGGCTGTGATCAATGCTTTGGCCCATGTGATTATAGAAGAGGGGCTTGAAGATGCGGCTTATGTGGCGATGAGATGCGATGACTCATCCTATAATCAATGGCGTGAATTCATCAGGGATCCGAAAAACTCACCGGAAGAAACGGCAAATTTCACGGGCGTTCCCGCCGATGACCTGCGGGCGGCGGCCCGGCTTTATGCCTCTGGCGGGTCAAAAGACAATGACGGAAAATCGGCCATATTTTACGGCCTTGGCGTGACCGAACATTCTCAAGGCTCGACCGCCGTGATGGGCTTGGCCAATCTTGCCATGTTGACGGGAAATATCGGCTTTTCAGGCGTTGGCGTTAATCCGCTGAGGGGGCAGAATAATGTGCAAGGCTCTTGCGATATGGGCTCTTTCCCCCATGAATTGCCGGGCTATCGTCCGGTTGGCGATGATGCCATTCGCGGCAGTTTTGAGAAGGATTGGGGGGTCACGCTTGATCCTGAGCCGGGATATAGAATCCCCGCCATGTTTGATCAGGCGGTCGCAGGTCATTACCGGGGCATGTATATTCAGGGCGAAGATGTGGCGCAAAGCGACCCCAATACCCACCATGTGGAAGCGGCTCTTAAAAACCTTAAGTGCCTGATCGTGCAGGATTTATTCCTCAATGAAACCGCCCGTTTTGCCCATATTTTCCTGCCCGGAACCAGCTTTCTGGAGAAGCATGGCACCTTTACCAATGCCGAGCGGCGGATCAGTATGGTCAACAGGGCGGCGGCGCCCATAACAGGTATGGATGAATGGGAAATCACCTGCCGCCTTGCCCGCGCCATGGGCTATGACATGTCTTATGACAGCTCTGCTGAAATCATGGATGAAATTGCGCGGCTTACCCCGACATTTTCAGGGGTGAGTTTTGATAAAATTCACGAATTGGGCAGCGTTCAGTGGCCCTGTAATGACGCGGCGCCGGACGGTACGCCGATCATGCATGTGGGCGAATTCGTGCGCGGCAAGGGTAATTTTGTCGTGACTGAATTTGTGCCCACCACGGAAAAAATCACCCGCCGTTTTCCTTTAATCCTGACCACGGGCCGTATCTTGAGCCAATATAACGTGGGCGCGCAGACGCGGCGGACGGAAAATAACATCTGGCATGATCAGGATATTCTGGAAATAGATGTGAGGGATGCCGAGGACCGGAATATTCGCGATGGCGACTGGGTCAACATTCAAAGCCGTATGGGTGATACGACGCTTCGGGCAAAAATATCAGACCGTATGCAGCCGGGGGTGGTCTATACCACGTTCCATATGCCGGCAACCGGCGTCAATGTGGTGACGACGGATAATGCCGACTGGGCGACCGATTGCCCGGAATATAAAGTAACAGCGGTCGAGGTGCGCCTTACCAATCACCCTTCCGACTGGCAGGCAGAATTTGATCACTTCTCCAAAGACACCCGCCATATTACAAAGTAAGGCTATTCTTTCAAGCTGCTGATATAGCTGCGCAGGATCGTTTCCATCTTTTCCTTGGTCATGCCCGCTTGCTTTGAATAGGCTATGGCGGCCTCAGTCTCATAATTCATAGCGCGCACCAGATGGGCCCCGAGCCAGCTGGCAGCGCGATTGCCGCTGGAACAATGAAACAGTATTTTTTTGCCTTTATTTTCTTTAATCACCGCATGAATGGCCGCGACAGAGGCATCTTGTATCTGGCCGTCTTTTAACAGCGGGATATTATAATAGGCAAGCCCGTTGCCTTCCACGATGGCCTGCTCGTCGAAATCCAATTCATCGGCGGCCCGAATATTAAGCACCACGTCAAAGCCCAGGTCCTTCAGGCTATTCAAGGTTGCCTCATCAGGCTGTCCGGTCATAAAAATTGACTTATGCAGGGAGGTCACATTGGTCATATTGCCAATAGCGGCTTCTTTTTTCAGGTCAATGATATGTTCTTTAGCCGCTTCATGAGCCTGACCGGGCAGGGCGGCTATAAATACTACGGATAGGGCTAAGAATATTTTTTTGATCATGATCATTCCTTGTGATGTGCAGAGATTATAATTTTCACGATAACTATAGGGATCAAAAATAATAATTAAAGTAAAATCAGAAAAGATAAACAGCTCGCGATGATATTAATACATATAAATATTGTTAAATAAAATAAATAACTTATTTTTCATGTTAAAGCTTGATTTCTCCAGATTTGTCTGTAGATATAATATATTCTACAAGCACTAACGAGCCGATAATTGCTCCAATAATTGTGAAGGACGCCTGACATCATGACCAGCCATACTCAATTGGCCCATCTGCAACGCCTTGAAGCGGAGTCCATTCACATCATGCGGGAGGTTGCGGCAACCTGTGAAAATCCGGTGATGCTCTATTCCATTGGCAAGGATAGCGGTGTGATGATGCATTTGGCTTTAAAGGCCTTTTATCCTTCCAAGCTCCCCTTTCCCATCCTGCATGTGGATACCACATGGAAATTTCGTGAGATGATTGAGTTTCGCGAAAAATTTGCGGCGGAGCATCAGCTGGACTTGATCACCCACATCAATCAAGAGGGGGTGGATATGGGCATGGGGCCTTTCAGCCATGGCTCTGCCGTGCATACCGATGTCATGAAAACCCAGGGGTTAAAACAGGCACTGGATAAATATGGTTTTGATGCCGCCTTTGGCGGGGCGCGAAGGGATGAGGAAAAGTCCCGCGCCAAAGAACGGATTTTTTCCTTCCGCTCGGCCCAGCATCGCTGGGATCCCAAAAGTCAACGGCCAGAGCTGTGGAATATTTATAATAACCGCATTCAAAAAGGCGAAAGCATGCGGGTTTTCCCGCTGTCCAATTGGACAGAGCTGGATATCTGGCAATATATTCATCAGGAGAATATCCCGATCGTGCCGTTATATCTGGCCAAAAAGCGCCCCGTGGTGGAACGTGACGGCATGCTGGTGATGGTCGATGATGATCGTATGCCCATGAAGCCCGGTGAAGTGCCGAAAATGAAAATGGTCAGGTTCAGAACCCTTGGTTGTTATCCTTTAACGGGCGCGGTTGAATCCACGGCGACCACTGTGATTGAGATTATTCAGGAAATGCTGCTGACCAAAACCTCTGAACGTCAGGGCCGCGCCATCGACAAGGACAGCAATGCCTCCATGGAGCAGAAAAAACAGGAGGGCTATTTCTAATGACAACAAAATCCTATGAAGTACAGCAGTCCGAACAGATTACCCACGACATTGAAGGCTATCTCCATGATCAGGAACATAAAAGTTTCCTGCGGTTTATCACCTGCGGCAGTGTGGATGATGGTAAATCAACCCTGATTGGCCGCCTGCTATATGACTCAAAATTGATTTTTGAAGATCAGATGGCCAGCCTTGAAAATGACAGCAAGAAAGTCGGCACCCAGGGCGGCGATATTGACTTTGCCCTGCTTGTGGATGGCTTGGCGGCAGAGCGGGAACAGGGTATCACCATTGATGTGGCCTATCGGTTTTTCACCACAGATAAGCGTAAATTCATTGTGGCGGATACGCCGGGTCATGAGCAATATACCCGCAATATGGCGACGGGCGCGTCATCTGCAGAGGCCGCGGTTATTCTTATTGATGCGCGCAAGGGTATTTTAACCCAGACACGCCGCCATAGTTTTATTGTTAACCTGCTGGGCATTCGTCATGTGGTGGTGGCCATTAATAAAATGGATTTGATGGATTATTCACAAGATGTTTTTCAGGATATAGCGGCGCAATATCGTGAATTTGCCGAAAATCTGGATTTCTCAACCATAGCCTTCGTGCCCATGTCTGCGCTTAAGGGCGAAAATATCATGGCGCCCAGTGATAAAATGCCCTGGCATGATGGCCCCGCATTTATGACCGTGCTTGAAACGATCGATGTTGCCAGAAAAAAGGCCGAAAAGCCGTTTCGGATGCCGGTTCAATGGGTCAATCGGCCCAATCTGGACTTTCGGGGTTTTTCCGGCACGATCTCATCGGGCATCGTTAAAGCGGGTGATGATATCATTGTCCTGCCGGGCGGCAAAACCAGCAAAGTAAAGTCCATCGTCACCTATGACGGCAATCTGGATCAAGCATCGGCGGATCAGGCCGTCACCTTGACACTGGAAGATGAAATTGATGTCTCACGCGGGGATGTGGTCGCGGAAATTAATCAGCGGCCGGAAACCACGGATCAATTTCAGGCTCATATTATCTGGATGGGCGAACAGCCGATGTTGCCCGGGCGGCCTTACCTGATTAAAACCACAAACAAGACCGTCGCCGGCGAGATTTCAGCCTTAAAACATAAAGTGAATGTTAATAGCCTGGAACATGAAGCCGGTAAAACTTTAGAATTGAATGAGGTTGGCCTCTGTAATATCAGCCTTGATGAAGCCATTGCCTTTGAGGCTTATCGGGATAATACCGCCATGGGGGCCTTTATTATTATTGATAAAATCAGCAACGCGACGGTCGGGGCGGGCATGATTGATTTTGGCCTGCGCCGCGCGACCAACGTGCATTGGCAGGCTGTGGATGTGGACAAAACAGCCCGCGCAGAGCAGAAGCGTCAAAAGCCGGTTGTGCTGTGGTTTACCGGCCTGAGCGCGTCTGGCAAATCAACCATCGCCAATCTGGTGGAGAAGAAGCTGCACGCCCTCGGCAAGCATACCTATCTGTTGGACGGTGATAATGTGCGTCATGGCCTGAACCGGGATTTGGGTTTTGTGGATGCGGACCGGGTGGAAAATATCCGGCGCGTGGGTGAGGTATCCAAGCTTATGATTGATGCGGGATTGATCGTTCTGACCGCCTTTATCTCGCCTTTCCGCGCGGAACGCCGCATGGTGCGTGATATGATGGAGGCCCATGAATTTATCGAGGTTTTCGTCGATACCCCCATCGAAATTTGTGAGCAGCGCGACCCCAAAGGCCTGTATAAAAAGGCCCGGAGCGGTGAAATCAAGAATTTCACCGGCTATGACAGCCCGTATGAACAGCCCGAACGGGCCGATCTTCACCTGCATACCGGCACCATAACCGCCGAACAGGCCGCCGATGCGGTCATCGCCAAAATACAGGAAAAATATTTATCCAGCTGATTTTGGTGCGGCATATGCTTTATATGCCGTTCATCGGGGTGAATAATACAGAAGAATTTCTTGAGCAAACAAGAAAGCTTATGCCATCAATATCAGGAGATCTGAGAGAATTTAATGGAGCGGGCGATCAGATTCGAACTGACGACCTAAACCTTGGCAAGGTTTCGCTCTACCCCTGAGCTACGCCCGCACTCCAAAAAAATATACAGCCACAACAGGGACTGTGCGGCGGATAATAGCTATTACATTATCAAAATCAAGCGTAATATGAAAAAAATATCATTTGCTTGTTCTATGCCGGTTTTTCTTTAAAAATGCGCGGAAAGATGCCATTCATACAAGAGACTCAGAAAGCAAAGGACGGGGTTATTTATACGGGCAGACAGGCGGGATTTGTTTAAATATTTGCAAGGCTCGGGAATCGAGGGGGCAGCATTGGGCGCGCGGCATATTCCGACGTCCTTCTCTTTGATAATATGTGATTTAAGGTTATAATGAAAACTCATTTTTAGAATAAGGAAATTTTATGCAGGAATTTGGCGGTCCGTCTAACGCAGCAGCAGGGCCAGAGACGCAAAATGAATCGCAAAATACAGGCCCATTGATTAAAGAGGGTGACATGGCCAGTTTCATGGCCGATGTGATTGAAAAATCAATGTCGGTGCCGGTATTGGTCAGTTTTTACGCGTCTTGGTCCGAGAATTGTAAGCAGCTGACGCCGGTTCTGGAAAAAGTGATCAATCAGGCCGGCGGCGCGGTTCACATGGTGCGTATGGATTTTGAAAAGAATCAGCAGCTGGCCACCCAAATGAAAATTCAGACTGTGCCAACGGTCGTGGTTTTTTCCGAACAGCGGCCCGTGGACGCCTTTACCGGCGTTAAGTCGGAAGCAGAGATTAAGCAATTTATCGCCCGTTTTGCGCCTGAAATGCAGCCGTCACCGGTTGAACAGATGATCGAACAGGCGGCCATATTGTATGACGCAGAAGATTATCCCGCTGCGGGCGGGTTATATTCCGAGGTATTGCAGGCAGAGCCTGATAATGCATCGGCCGTCGCGGGGCTGGCCCAGTCCCTGATTAAGATGGAGGATCTGGAAAATGCTGAAACCATTTTAAAAACTGTCCCGAAGCAACATGAGAATAACGCGGCCATAACGGCGGCGCTGGCAATGCTGGATATGGCTCGCCAGTTGTCTGATCTGGGCGATGCCGATGTTCTGGAGCGCGCCCTTCAGGAAGATGAGAATAATCATCAGGCCCGGTTCGATCTGGCCTTGATTTTATGGGCAAAGGGGGCAGAGGAGGCGGCGGCGGATCAGCTGCTGGAAATTGTTGCGCGTGACCGGTCCTGGAATGAGGATGGCGCCCGCAAGCAATTGGTTAAATTCTTTGAAATCATCGGGCCTATGGAGCCCCTTACGGTAAAAATCCGTAAGAAATTATCAAGCCTGCTTTTTTCCTGATTGCCCCCCTGAGGTCAGGGATATGAGATGTAAACCTAAGGAAGATAAACTTTGTTTGAATTGGCGCGTTTACCAGATGTCTTGCCGGTTTTTCCGTTGACCGGGGCTTTGTTATTGCCGAAAGGACATTTGCCGCTTAA
>Ga0256839_1002904_pt1 | contig 18429 bp, 20 predicted proteins | sample 354166metaG_FD_185968 | JGI IMG/M metagenome (GOLD analysis project Ga0256839, IMG submission 185968) | Hydrothermal vent microbial communities from Mid Atlantic Ridge, Atlantic Ocean - 354-166 | ecosystem: Environmental > Aquatic > Marine > Hydrothermal vents | place: Atlantic Ocean: Mid... | reverse complement strand
GCAGTGGTAATACGGTGTATCCGATAAGGATATTAAACTTCGTCTTGGTACTGTCATAAATTACTCCTAAATCATATTCTTCCTATTAACATAAGACCCATTATACGCATTTCACGATTATTTTACAATGGGTGTCCTACTATCTTTGTCCGAACATAAAAAATGGCAGGTGCTTGGTAAGTAAGTAAGATTAGGAGCTTGTCCGAGAACAAGAATCGTCATGAAGAGAAGCTGGGTTAAGGGCTGTTTTTTGGTTTTTTGAGAAGAATAGCCCCGCTATTTGCCGATAAAAAGCGAAAAATAGCACAAATCCAGGTTTTCTGGAATAGATTTTCTGTTCTCGGACAGGCTCCTAGTGATGTTTTGCCACAATATAACGAATTAAAAATAAACCAAATTTATCGGTTAAAACTGACAATCCAGATAAAACATGTTTAGGGATTAAAAAACTTAAAGTTTTGATTCCTTAATTTTTACTCTTGTATCTTTTTCCAATATTTGTTTGTAAAACTGGGATCAATCTCTTTTAAAAAGTTTTTTCATCGCTCCAAAATTATGCAAATACCTCTAATCATATTTTTTATAAATACTATTGGCTAGAATAAGAAAATTCTTGTATTATAGATTTACATTATAATCATTAAAAACTATGCATATTAACAGAATTTCTAACTTTAAAGAGTATCAATCTCACAATAAAACAAATCATGAACAGATAAAAGTGTTAAGAGCTATTGATTATAAACTCAATCAAAAGGTAAAAGGACTTAAAAAGTTTTATATCGATGGCTATTCTTGGACAGCAAAATCTAACAGTAAATTTTTGGTAGATACTCTTTATTCAAATGGCGATGAACTTAACCTTAGAGAGAGGTTAATCTGCAACAAAACTAAATTGAACAATAGAACTAGAGGTTGCATTCATGTTTTTGAAACTTTATTTAAACCCCAATTAAGAGATAAAATATACATGACTGAACAGGTTAGTTTATTAGCGAAGTGGATGAATAATAAATACGACAATGTTGTTGGCAGTGAGTATTTTGAAAATGACACTTTGATGCATAAAATAAAGTTATTAGTTAAATACTTTCCAATTAGAATCCAACACCAAGACCTAACCAAGCTGAACTTTAATAGCGGTATTTTTAATTATGTTCTTTCGTTTGATTGTTTTGAACACATTCCACATTATAAAAAGGCATTAAAAGAAGTTTTTCGGGTGTTAAAACCTAATGGAAAGTTGCTTTTCTCTGTCCCTTTTGATTTGAACAGCCAAAGCAATCTAATTCGTGCAACAATAAGTGAAGGTGAAATTAAACACTTAACTACTCCAGAATACCACGGCAATCCTCTCTCAAAAAAAGGCTGTCTCAGCTTTTATACTTTTGGGTGGGAGTTATTAGAAGAGTTAAGAAAAACAGGGTTTAAAAATGCCTATATTATATTATTCTGGTCAGAAAAATATTGTTATTTAGGAGGCGAGCAAATACTCATTTGCGCAGAAAAATGATTTTAGCTAAAATACTATCTATTTTTAAAAACCTTAGAATAAGTGAATTTTCACTAATAATTGAAAGCTGTCAGCTATGTAATTGGAAATTTATGATTAAGACCTATGATGATGAAATGGGAGTCCGATGTACGCGATGTTTAGCTTCTCCTGTTGCCCAATCATTAGGTACAACTTTTAAAAAATATTATAAACCCACTACTAAGAAAATATACGAGTTATCTTCAAGAGGTGCTTTTGTACGCTATTTAACAAAGCTTAATACTGAGATTACATTAAGTGAGTATTTTGATAATGTAGAGTCTGGTACTATTTATAAGGGAGTGTTATGTCAAAATGTTGAGAAATTAACTTTTCTAGACAATAGTTTTGATATTTGTACCTCTTTGGAGGTTTTTGAACATGTTGAGAATGACATCCAAGGCTTTAGAGAAATATACCGCGTATTGAAGAAAACAGGTGTTTTTATATTTACTGTTCCAATTGATTTAAACTCTGCAACTATTGAAAGAACTAAAATAGAAAATGGTGAAAGAATAAATATCTTAAAACCTGAATATCATTCTGATAACATACGCGGCGTAGGAAAAATATTTTGTTATCGTAACTATGGATTTGATATAATAGATAGGCTATTAGAAGTAGGGTTTACTAATTGTGAAATTATCAAGCCACCTAAATCAGTACTATTTGGATTTGGGCGGCCCGTAATTATAGCTTCAAAACTTTAGTCGAAGTCAAAATATGTTAAATGCAATTCATTAGGGACAGACGTATGTTTTGTACTGATTGCATTGACATTTACATACACCTCAATTAAATGATTACCAACAGAGAGAGGAGAGCTATTAGGCCCAACTGCTGATAAATATGATGCTGTTAACGTTCTTGTTGAAGCAATTTCAGGAACAAATAGTTGTTGTACACCTAAAGAACCTACTTTCAAGCCATCAATTTTAATCCCCAAGCTTATTGACATATCACTATCTTCAGGTTCTCCTGCTTGAATTCTACTTTTTGCGGAAAAAAACAAAATTCCACTATGATTGGTAGGAATAGAAATTGTTTTGCTAGCAATGGTTACATCTGTATTAGCGTTAGGGCAACCAACCAAACCCAACGTTGTTGCAACACATTCAAATGTAAAAGTACTACAAAATATATTGTTACCGCCTGCTCCCCCTGAAATGTTGTTATTTAGAATGGAAACCATTTTTGTATTTGCCACCTTGTAACATACATCATTTTCAAATGGTGGAATGCCAACATTCGAACCAAAGGCTAGTTCAGATGCTCCGAACTTGATATTTAAGCTTTGTTGCGGATTTAAGGAATGTATTGAATGAGCATACATTGATGTTTGTAACTCTGCTCCTTGATAGATATCATTTGCACCCCAACTTGCCTCACTTGTGGTTGGGCATGTGTTATTTGCCCAGAAACCCCAAAGTGCATCACCCTGACCTCCTAAGTTACCCCCGTTACCAGTACAAGACTGATATACTCTACCACCAATATATGAAAGAACATTCGAAATACTAGAATTATTATTTTGTATTGTATTTGCTAATAATTCAACAAAAGGTCTATTTGAATCACCTTCGTTTATATCAATTTGTGGAGGGTTGTATGTAGTGACCTGTATGTTGTTAGAATCACTTATTAATGATTCAGTTAATATTTTTAAACTAGGATCAATCATTATTGATAAAGCAGATTTACTTCCAACAACAAAATTACCGTTGTTTGATGGATGAGCACTTGCAATTAATGTAATAGTATAAGTTCCAGCTGGTACGACTCTATATGCCATCAAGTTAAAACTATGTTGTCCAGAAAGACCTGTAGTACCTGTAGACCAATCATGTAATGCAACTGTTGAATATTGATCATCGCCATTAATTTCAATTCTTAAATAACCAGCTGGACCATTTGTAGGAAAAAATCTTCCATCTGAAATAATTAATAACTTTGATTGAGATGTCACAGAGACGGTTTTTTGGATTACAGTTTGTTTAGAAGTTCCTGAAATATTTTTATCTGAATTCAGAAGTTCAAAATAGAATTGTTTTTCGCAAATTTCATCAACTTCAAATCCATTTACAAAAATATTTTCTGAATTAAAGTCAAAAAAGCAGTCGGCATTGACTAAATTAGCTACGAAAAATAGAATAAATATTATCTTGCTTTTAAAGTGGGAATTCACTATTACTTCTCCATAAATAAAGTTAGAAATTCATTTTAACAAAATTTTTCCAAACATTCGATTTTATATAATTATAAGGTATTTGACATTAAAAATATATAAAACGATTTATAGAAAAATCATTATTCGCCATCAATTTATTATTTGAACAAGTCAAAATTAACACAAAGTCATATAAAAAACAGGCATGTCTCGAATTTAGAGACACGATACCATGTCTCTATTATAGAGGCAATGAAAAAATCCATTTATTCTCAAGAAAGTAACTTACTGCGACTGTGGTTAACCAATCAAAGAAAGAAAAAGCGGTTAACCCAAAGACAACTTGCCTCTTTGTTGGGGATTCATCATTCCATTATCGGGAAGATAGAAACAGGAGAACGCCAAATTAACGTGGTTGAATTAATTTGGTACTGTAAAACGCTTGGGGTTGACCCCGTTGATGTCATCAATAGGTTGCAGTTAATGGACTGACATTCTTTATAAGTCATTGCAAACCTTTCTCTAAAAGAGGTAAAATAGCGTCATGACTCAATTAAGTGTTAATGTAAATAAAATAGCGTTGTTGCGTAATTCTCGTAAGTTTAACAGAGGCGGTATCTTTTTATACTGTTATAATCACTTTTATTCAAAGGGTGCTTTGGTGGAATCCTTTGGTGCTGTGATTATTCTTTTAGTCATTGGCATATTAATTAGCACACAAGCTATTTCATCAAACAACACCAATGGAGATGAAATAGCGACAAATTTAGAGCCAAATCAAGTTCATATTATTCTTGATTCACATATTTATTATCATTTCGAGTATTCAGGTAAAGTTGATAAGAATGGCAATAAAGTTGTTTCTTCACAAGATCATAGAAGTATTGAAACTAACATTATTTCCTCGCTAAATGAAACGCGTAACTTTAACTTTGGTAAAGAAAAAGAAGAAGTTAAAATTACAGTCAACCAAGTAGACAAAGAAAAGTTTATGTTGGATTTTGATATAACCTATTATATCGACGGACAAAAGATTAACTTAACCCCCAGTCTTTTAGCAATAAATGGCAAGCCTGCCTCGTTAGTCTCTAATGAAGACAATTATAAATTTGAGTTGAATATTAAAGTAATTAAATAATTTCCATAAAAAAAGCAAGGCAACCAAGCAGCCTTGCTTTTATACTTATCCCAAGAGTAATGAGCTCTTAGGAGCCTGTCCGAGAATAGATAATCTATTACAGAAAAGCTGGATTTGTGCTATTTTCCACCTTTTCTCGGAAAATAGCGGTGCTGTTCTTCTCAAAAAACCGAAAAACAGACCTAAATCCAACTTTCCTTCACTACGATTCCTATTCTCGGACAGTCTCCTAGCCAACTTTATGTAAATAGACTTCAGATTGTGGGTAAGGAATACTGCAACCACCAGATTCAAGTTCGTCTTTAAATTGCTCTAACAATTCACCATAAACAGTCCAATAATCACCTGTTTTCGACCAAGGTCGCACTGAAAAGTTTACCGAACTATCAGCCAATTCAGTCATGAGTATGGATGGAGCAGGTTCTTGCAAAACAAGCGGATGACCTTCCATTACTTTCATCATTATAGTGCGCGCTTTTTTCAAGTCGTCGTCATAACCTACTCCCATAGCAATATCAACACGGCGTATTGGCTTGGCTGTGTGGTTTATTATTGGGTCAGCAGTCACTTGGCTATTTGGAATGATAATTTGGCGATTATCCTTTGTTTTTAATACCGTGCTGAAGATTTTAATTTCCTCAACATCACCTGTGTGACCAGCTATCTCAACCAAATCTCCGATTTTGAACGGTCTAAACATAACAATCATCACCCCTGAGGCAAAGTTCGATAGAGAATCTTTTAATGCTAAACCAATAGCCAAACCAGCCGCGGCTAACATGCCTAATAACGATGTGGTTTTAACTCCAAGTTGACCAAGTGCAGCAATGACAACTGCTGTCAATAAAACATAGTAAACAAAGTTTTTTAAGAAATTAATTAGAATAGGATCTGAATTTGTTTTACTTAAGCCTTTGGCAACCATGTTTGAAATAACTTGGGCAATATTTTTACCCACCCAGTAAATCAAGAATGCAGTAATCAATTTAAAAGCGATGGCTAAAAGTGCTTCAGGGTTATTGATAAACTCCATAACTTTTGATTGTATTGTTTCAAGTATGCCTAAACTTTCTGTAGTGGTCTCTTTGATTGTCTCTTCTTCCATTCTGTGTCTCCTACTAAATTACCAGATGCATTAGTTTATCAGAAAAAAGCATGATTTTTAAAAATGTAACAAAAGTTCAAATTTCAAGTTCTTTCTTGTAAAGCAAGCAAACAACCCCAATAATACCAACTCTTTAATTTAAGTTAGGTTTTATCATTAGAAAGTCACGCTCAATTTCAGACATTATCGGAATAATTGCTTCACTCGTTTGTGCGGTTCAATGTGCTGCTGCACCCCTATTATTGAGCATTGCCCCGATTATTCCTAAGTGGGCACACTTTGGACATGGTTGGGTTTGGATAAGCTTTATTTTATTTATCGCTGCTTGGAGTATTGGCAGAGGGTATACAAAACACAAAAACAAGTTGGTTTTATTTCTTGCCTCTATTGGCATTTTACTTTTATTGGGCGGAACAATTTTCGAGCAATACCTCACCATTATCAGTGAGTCTATCATTTTTGCAACGGGTGGTTTTTTATTAACTATTGCTCATTGGAAAAATTACAAACTCGAAGGCAAGTGTTCAATAAATCAAAAATGAAGCATTTCTTTAGTCGAGGGATAACCCGTATCTCGCCACGCAGTATAGCCGCCCGCAACCGATATTGGTTTTTTAAACCCCATTTCCAATAGAGATAATGCTGCTAAGGCAGAACGGTTGCCTGATCGACAACAAATAAAAACCTCATCATTACAATTCCACCCGAGTTGTTTGCTAATAGCCACAATTTGAAACTCAAGTAGCCCTCGTGGAATCCAAACAGAACCCGGTATAACACCGTGTATTACTTCGTTTTCTTCTCTGACATCAAGAAGGTTTATTTTGCCTTGTTGCTGCTTTAATGAGAGTTGATTAACCGAAATTTCGCCAACTTTTGTAAGCGCATTAATAACAAGTTGTGGGTAATCTATCATTAAAATTGTTAAGACGAAGTTGGGCAATACAAGTCGCTGAGAACCTCTATTATGCGGGTGGTATCGTGCTGTGCAAGGGAATAAAAGATGACTTGCGATTCCCTGCGAGTTTTAACCATGCCTTCACGTCGAAGTGTCGCTAAGTGCTGGCTTAATGCCGACTGGCTTAAACCAATTTGTTGGTGTAATTCCGTTACTGAATATTCGCGTTCTTCCAATGCACATAAAATCATCAGCCGAGACTCACTTGATAGCGTTTTAAGCATTCGTGCTGCTTTTGACGCGTGCTCTTTTAAATCAGCAAAAGAGCGGTGTTCAGATTGTGTTGTTTCCATAATATCATCTTTTTTTCAATCCCCGCCATTGTATTAATATTTGCTAATATAGTAAATGTTAATTTAGTTTCTGCTAAATAAAAGAGCAGGAAAAAGACATAATTGTGACACAATTACACTTTATCATTCATGTTTTCAATTAAAACAGAACAATGAAAATATTTATTCCAAGCAATGAATTTAATTGCTCCTATCAAAACAAGGGCTACAACTTTAAACCTCTTGTCATTGAAGCTTATCTTTATCACTTAAATGTGGGAGAATTTGAGAAAACCCAAAAACGATTAAGCACAAAGGTAAAGACAGGAACGATAACCAGTAAAAAGGGCAGAGCCTGAGATTTATAGTTAAATTGTGCTTGTGTTACTAAAAAGTAGGCACCGAACTCATGGATAAAAAAAGCAATAACAGAAATAAGTAAAAACTTAAAAAATAACTGCTTATGGTTTCGCTGATCTTTAAAAGAATAGAAATAATGCCCTAAATAGGCTGTTATGGTACCAAAAATAAAACCCACAAAGTGGGCTATCATAAAACCAATGTGCAAAAACTCAACTAATGAATAAGAGATGATTCCATGAACAAGGCTAGCGACAACGCCAACTATGCCGTATCGAATCAGCAATAAAAAAAATGAGTTATTCAATAATGGCAAAAACCAACCCATCATTAATCTCAAGGTGAACTTCTTGCAAGGACTCGCCTAAGCACGGTCCATTAACACATAAACCTGAATCGGGTTTAAACTCCGCACCATGTGCAGGGCAAACAAGATTGCCTTGCGGTGTCGTTAAAAACTTACCCAATGAATAGTCCATTCGGCGGCCTTGATGAGGGCAATAGTTTTTAAATGCGTGGCACTTATCTTTTGTGCAAATGAGCATTATGGACGTCAAGCCAGAATCCAACTGCAATGAAAACTCATGCCATGTATCAGGGCTAATGTTAGCTATTTCATCTAGTTTACAAATCATTGTTGTGAATATTTTTTTACCGCATTAATAAGAATGCCCAATTTTTCAGGTTTCATATCGGGGTGCATTCCATGACCTAAGTTAAAAACATGACCAACTCCTTCGCCGTAAGAATCAAGCACCCGCTTAACTTCTTTTTCGATAACTTCATCCTGCGCATATAACACACAAGGGTCAAGGTTTCCTTGAAGAGCTACTTTTCCTTTTGTTAATTCTCTTGCCAAGGACAAGTCGGTTGTCCAATCAACCCCCAGACAATCGGCACGGGTTTCTGCCATTTTGGCTAAATTATGTTGAACACCTTTTGAAAACAGTATAACTGGTATCTCTGGATTGACTGCTTTTACTCCATCGACAATTTGTTTCATATAAGTTAAAGAAAACTCTTCATACATCACAGGTGATAAAGACCCACCCCAAGAGTCAAAAACCTGTACCGCATTGGCTCCACTGGCAATTTGCTGGTTAAGGTAATCAACACTGGCATCAGTGAGTTTTTGTAATAGCTTATGTGCTGCTTTTGATTGATTAAGCAAAAAAGATTTGGCTTTTGCAAATGTCTTAGAGCTTCCTCCTTCAACCATATAAGTCAACAACGTCCAAGGTGAACCACAAAAACCTAATAACGGAACCTCTCCCTCTAATGTTTTGGAAGTCAGTTTTAACCCATCCATGACGTATTTTAAGTCCGTTTTAGCATCAATTTCAGGCAACGCATCAACATCGGCTTCAGTTATTATTGGTTTCTTAAATTTAGGACCTTCCCCAGTAACAAAATACAGCCCCAACCCCATCGCATCTGGAATGGTCAAAATATCGGAGAAAATAATAACGGCATCTAAAGGAAAACGCCTAAGTGGTTGCAACGTCACTTCACACACCATTTCAGGGTTTCGTGCCATCGTCATAAAATCACCGGCTTGGGCGCGCACTTCTCTGTATTCTGGCAAATAACGCCCTGCTTGGCGCATTATCCATACGGGTGTTCTCTCGGTTTTTTCAAGTCGCAGAGTTCGAAGCAATAAGTCGTTTTTAATTTTCATAGCTGTCTAATAAAAAAGGTTGCTTCATTTTATTCTTAAAGCACACAATAATACAGCAAATTTAGCGATTAGTTACTGTTCGGTGAAGTGTAAACTTAACTGTTTTATAGTTCTCTTTTATAAGGAGCAGATTTTGCAACATAAAAATTAATCAATAATCAAGGTTAATCAGGTAAAGATTGTTAGATATAACTTTAATCGTTGCATATTTTAATTTTGTGAATAGAATTGCCTTGGGTTTAGGCGTCGCATTTAATGCCGAAGAATTAAGAGGCTATAAAGATGAACCTTCTTAACGAACATTGGTCTTAACATCCGAAATACGAAACAACTTAAAAACACAGTGATAAATTATGAAAAAATTAATGATAGTGGGCTTCATAGTCCTGACATTAAATTGTCAAGCTCAATTTATAGAGAAAGCCGCTCCGACAGATATTGAGTTACAAATAAATAACGCAAAATCAGCTCCAGAACTTTTAAAGATTTCGACTATTGCTTTTAAAAAAAGTGATTTTAAAAACCAAGTAAAAGCTTTAGAAAAACTAATCAAAATCAAGCCAAACGTTCCCTTTTTTCAATACAAACTTGCACAAGCTTACTCGTTAGCAAACAATAAAAGTGCAGCATTTAATGCCTTGGTCGCTCTACAAAAACAAGGGCTTTATTACGATGTCGCGAATAACAAAAACTTTGATAATATCAAGTCCTTTCCTGTTTTTAAGTATATTAAAGAAAATTTAGATGCCAACAACGCTCACTTTGGAGAAGGACTGGAGGTTTTCAAAATAGATAAATCTTTTAGCGGTTTATTGTTTGAAACCTTAGTGGTTGATTCAAAAAACAGTCGATTCTTATTGGGTTCATTACGAGATGGAAGAGTGATTAAAGTTGAAAACAATGGAGACATTAGCAATCTTATTGAGCCAACCCAAGGGGGTTTAACTGGTCCATGGTCGGTAATAGATTTAGAAATTGATGCTAAAAACAATGTGCTTTGGGTAGCAAGTGCTGCAATTTCTCAATACGCAAAACTTTCTAAAGAGTCTGCAGGGCTTGCAGGAATTTTTAAATACAACCTCACAACAGGCGAGCTCATCAAATCTTTTCTCTTACCTGAAAAGTCAAAACCATACTTGCTTGCCACTATTCATTTAGCAAAAAATGGCAAGCTATATGTTCTAGAGTCCATACGAAGTAGCATATTAGAACTTAACCAAAAAACAGGTGAATTTTTGTTAGTACTCAAAGCACAAGGGTTTAAAAGGTTGCGAAAAATGACTTCTGATGATACCGGAAGGTTTTTGTATGTTACGGATGAGGAAAAAGGCATACTGGTTGCAGATTTACCTAAAGAGAAAACTTACCTTATTGAAAACACATCGGCTCTTTTATTGGCGGGGATTAGTGAAATTATTTATGACGACAACGGGTTAATTATCATTCAAGCAGGCAATAAACCCGAACGAGTCATGCGTTTACAGTTGAATAAAACCAAACTGGTAGTAAGCAACGTCTTTCCAATAGAGTCTGCACACCCCAAATTCAACAACCCTTCTTCGGGCGTGGTTTTTGATGGAGGAATCTATTACGTAGCCAACTCACAATTAGCAAAAACCAATAAATACGGTGGGTTATTGAGGGGTCAAAGCTGGGACGATGTGTATGTGGTTAGCTCTGCCAAACACTACAAGGAACAAGAAACTTTGGACTACCAAAAACAAGTCGATAAATACAGAAAATAGAAGCAAGGGTTTAAACTAAATTTTCGATTTAAAAAAACCGCCATTTAGGCGGTTTTTTGCTTTCTTGCAATCACTGCTACACGTTTTCCTAAAGCAATACAAAGATTTTTTTCATGCTTATCAATGGTTCTTTCTGATTCATTGCCTGACCAGTGGCTCGCTCCATAAGGCGTGCCACCGCTTTGCGTTAATAACAAGGACTTTTCCGTATAAGGCAACCCAACAATCAACATGCCATGGTGCAATAGTGGCACAATCATGGATAATAAAGTGGCTTCTTGTCCTCCGTGAAGGCTGGAACTCGAAGTAAAAACAGCACCAGGTTTGTTGCTTAGCGTTCCTGAAAACCACGCAAGCCCTGTATCATCGATAAAAGTTTTGAGTGGTGCTGCCATATTGCCAAAACGAGCAGGCGAGCCTAAAACCAGGCCATCACACAGCGTTAAATCCTCTTGACTTACCAGTGCGTCTTTGGGCTGAAAATCTTCATCTCCACTGCATGAAACTGTGCGAATAACTGCATTGGTGTTTTCTTGAGATTCTATACCGCGTGCAATTAGTTTTGCCATTTTGCTGGTGTTACCGTGTTTGCTGTAATAAAGAACCAATACGTTAATCGTGGTCATTAGAGAATATCAAGCACTGATTCAGGAGGACGTCCTATGGCTGCTTTATTGCCACAAACCACAATGGGTCTTTGAATGACTTTTGGAAATTCATGCATTAAGGCAATTAAGTCATTTCTTGAAAGGCTTTGTTTATTCATGTTGTTCTCTTTGTATTCCTTTTCGTTTTTTCGCATCACTTGCCTGGGTTCTTTTCCAAGCATAGTTAGAATATTTTCCAACTCCGCATGTGGTGGTGGCGTTTCCAGGTATTTGACAACGGTTAGCGATAAATTCTTTTGTTGTAAAAGTTCCAGTGTTTGGCGCGACTTAGAACAACGAGGGTTATGGTAAATAGTAACTTCTTTCATATTGGGTTAAACAAAATTAAAAGGTTATTTTATGCTAACACTCTGCCAGATAATAGTATAATACATGTTTTTTTACGCTTATCTAATTATGACTAAAAATTTTATACTGTTACTTTTAGCACTCACTTTGTTTGCTTGCGACAATCAAAACAATCAGAAATTACCCGATTCCCCTGCGGTTGCCATTGTTGGAGATTCTGTGATAACTGCTGATCTATTAAAAGCTTATTTGTTAGCAAATGGCATCAAAAAAGCAGATGATTCCACCACAAAACAAGCACTGGAAAATTTAATCAATGAAGTGGCGGTTGCCAATATTGCACGCAAGAATAAATTAACTCTGACAGCGGAACAATTAAACACCATTGAATACTTGAAAATTCGAGCACTAGCTGATGCAGCAAAAAAAGACTATTTAAGCAAAAATCAGATAACCGAAGCAGAAATAAATGAAGAATATAAAAGTGGTGCAAAGCAATCAGGGAATAAAGAATACCACTTGCATTTATTGATGTACCAAGACGAAGTGCAAGCCATTAAAGAGCTAGAAAAACTGCAAACAAAAGAGGACTATTTAGCACTTGAAGGTTCTTTTAAAGAAGCAAACCCCAATATTCGAGGCGTTGGCGATTTGGGTTGGGTGAAATTGCCACAGTTACCAAAAAGTTTTCGCGATGTGTTGCCAAAACTAAAACCACAAACTTTGTATAAAAAAGTTTTAAACAGCAAATACGGAGCACACATTATTTATCTTGAAGACACCAGGGATTTGCTTCCGCCAAAACTTGAAGATGTCCGTCAAGGGATTGTTAAAACATTAGAGGCTAAAAAGGTCTCCAAATTTACTCAATTGGCAAAAGCAAAAGCACACGTTAAAATCAAAGAGTAACGCTAAGGTCTAAAGTAATTCTGGTTGGCATAAAAGGATTCATCTTGGTGTTGATGCCAACCAGGAATACCTAAGACAGGCAGGGCAAAAAGTTCTCCCTTTTTAACTAACAACTCATTGTTTAAAATTTTTGATGCGATAGACTTATCGCACTCTACATCATCACTCGGCAATAATAACGCCTTTGCCGTCATGCCAATATAAGGCGTTAGGTACTTTTCATACATGGCGTGTCCAAAAGTGCTTATTCGTATTTGACCATTTTCCCATGCGTTTTTATGGTTAATAAATAACTCATGCCACTTGTGACCTCTAATCAAGTGATGAATTTTTTCATCCGCTTTTATAATCACGCCACATTCATCAAATAAGGTTAACAAGTCACGACGAGTAGAACGCAGAGAGGTTTTTTGTTGGGACTGTTCCAGATAATGCACGGCATTTAAGGCTGCTTTGATTTTTGGAAAACTTAACCACGCCAAGGCATTAAAAAAATCATGCCAATTGCGGTTCCGAGTGGCAATCAAACCATGCAAATAGATGCGTTGTTCGTAGCCAAGTTCCAAAAAAGGCAGCGACTCGTCTTGGGCAATAAACTGTAAAGTTTTATTATTTAAGTTTACTGCATGAATGTATTGGTTTAACTGCTCTATAGAGGGCAAAAACTTTTCATTTTTGTCATTAAATCTTGGTAATAATGAATCCATTAAGGTAACAATGGGTTGAAACATTAATCGTTCACTTTTGTGTGAAAACATTACTTGATGGGCTGGTAGATGTGCGTTATCAAATCCGATTCTGCAACCTTGGTGGGGTCAGTCACGTAGTCTTCCCAAGATTGACCTTTTCTTTGCAGCTTATTATAAGCAAGGTATTGGCTTAACACCTCATAGGATTTTTTAATGTTGTTATAGGAGCCTTTGTGAATAAGTTTAACGGCTTTTCCAGCATACATTTGCATCGGTTTTATTGCTGCAGATTCACTCTCCTTATCATTGTTGGTAACAGGAATTGCGGCTAAAAACTCAAAATTCTTTTCATCAAAATTTAAATTAATTATCTTTGGAGTGCCATTCATCTTAATATTGTTTGCCACAAGAAAGCGGATTATCTTTTGGTAAGCTTCACCAATAATTTTTGAAACATCATCCTCTCCAATTTTTGCAGACGACGCAAAAGTGTATACCGCTTGAGGGGGTGTTGTGACGATAGAAAGTGCTGAAAAATCATTTTTGGGCAATGACTCCACATAGGTTTTTAGTTTTTGTAAGCCTTTCTCATAATCAGGGGCAATCATGTCCTCAATCACTAAACCAAAATAACGGTAAAACACATTCATGCCAAAATCATTTTCAAACGCCCACGTGACCTTGGTTTTATCGTTATTTTCTTCGAGTGACATTATGGAGTATGCGGGTGCTTCTGATTTCCCAAAAAACATTTTTGTTTTGGTGTGTTCATTCTCAACCGATTCAATAATCTCAATAACGCCATCACCAACACTTTGGTTGCCGTGCCACTCCAGTTTTGAACCTACACCTGACTTTGGTCCTGAAACAATATACTCAGCATTAATATCTAATTCATACCACGGCGACCATTTATTAAAGTTTTCAAGGGCATTAATGACTTTAAAAACAGTGGCTTTATCGCGATTAATTTCGATACTGCGTTCAAGGCGAACTTTGGATGGCAAAAACAAACCAACTACAATCGCAACTAAGATTAAAAAGAAAAGGGCTAATACAATATATCGAAGTGTTTTCATGGCAATTAAAAAGACTTGTAAAAGGAGAATGATAACCAAATTTTGACTATTATCAAGATTATTCTTCAAAAACAGAAAAGCACTTGATTTTCTAAATTATTTAATTGATAATGAGAATGATTACTATTTAGGGCAAACCTTTGTTACCATTAAATAAAGCACAAACAGGCAAACAATATAAAGTTGAAAACCTTAAATCACTTAAGTCTCTCTCCAAGAGGCTTGCTATACTTGGGATAAATACAGGTGTGTTGATTGAATTGGTGGCACTGCATAAACACGGTGCAGTAATTAAAACACCTTTTGGAAATATTGCCTTGGGTGCTGATTTGCTCGATTCTATTCTAGTGACTTTGGCTTAAGTTACCAAGATGACTACGGACAAACCCCTTGCTGCTCTTGTTGGCAACCCGAATTGCGGAAAAACCACCCTCTTTAATCAACTCACTGGACTAAATAAAAAAACAGGGAATTGGTCGGGGGTAACCGTTGATTCATCTTATTGCTCCATCAACTTTAATGAATTGGACTATATTTTAGTTGATTTACCTGGCATTTACGGTTTGTCAGTCAAATCCCAAGGGCAAGACGAGTCGCATGTTCATGATTTTCTGGCGCAACAAAAGCCTGATTTAATTATTAATGTTATTAATGCCACTTCTCTCGAACGTGGCTTGTTTTTAACTTTAGAATTACTTGAATTTAATGTTCCAATTATCACCGTTTTAAATATGTGGGACGAAGCACAACAACAAAACCTATTAATTGATACCGAAAAACTTGCCAAAGTCCTCGAGTGCCCAGTGATTACCATGGTGGCATCATCGGGTATTGGCATTGAAGCATTAAAAACCAAAATTGAACAAACCACTCGAAACAATAGACCTGCCAACAAAGTAACAAATAACACAATTAAAGAACCAAGTTTTGAAGACACACTGAGCAAAGCAAAAAACATCAGTGCAACAGTGCTCACTCAACCGCAAAGTCAACCCAAACAAGCAAGCAAACTCGATACACTCACCACACATCCGCTTTGGGGCATGTTGTCCTTTTTCTTTGCCATGTACGTTATGTTCTTTTTTGCCATTAATGTCTCAGCCGTTTTTATTGATTTTTTTGACTTAGCCACAGGAGCAGTATTAATCAATGGCGGACACCAATTGTTTGACTCATTAGGGTTTCCACCGTGGCTTACCGTAATCTTAGCTGATGGCATTGGTGGAGGCATACAAACCGTTGCCACCTTTATTCCTGTAATCGGTTTCTTGTATTTGGTGTTAACCTGGCTAGAAGATTCGGGTTACATGGCACGCGCAGCCTTTGTGATGAATGGCGTCATGCAAAAAATTGGTTTATCAGGGCAAGCTTTTGTTCCCTTGATTGTCAGTTTTGGTTGCAATGTTCCTGCTATCTTGGCAACTCGCGCACTGCCATCACGCCGAGAACGTTTGGTAACCATTATGATGGCACCTTTTATGTCCTGTGGTGCTCGCTTATCAGTTTATGCTTTATTTGTTGCTGCTTTTTTTAGTCAAAATTCAGCCTTGGTTGTTTTTGCGCTGTATTTTTTAGGCATACTCATCGCAATTTTGACAGGATTAATGTTACAAAAAACCATTCTTCCGGGTAAAGCCGAACCCTTCTTAATCGAGTTGCCACCCTGGCGATTGCCAACCCTCAAAAACCTCATTTATGGGACATGGACACGTTTAAAGGGATTCTTATTGGACGCAGGTAAAATCATCATCATTATGGTCATGTTGATTCAGGTTTTTAATTCGATTGGTAAAGATTTTTCCTTTGGCAACCAAGACTCAGAAAACTCCATATTATCGGTGACGGCAAAAGCCGTTGTGCCAATCTTTAAACCGATGGGAATTGACGAACGGAATTGGCCTGCCATTGTGGGAATATTAACCGGTGTTCTTGCTAAAGAAGTGGTGGTTGGCACACTGGATGCCATTTACACTTCATTAGATAAAAAAGACAATAAAAACCAACAACCCGAAAGCATCAAACAAGGCTTAATCAATGCCGTTGTTTCCATCAAAGTCAATGCCATCGGATTAAAAGACTTGATTCTTGACCCATTAGGCTTTGCAACCATCAAAGCCAAAGACCAAGGTGTCAATGATTCACTCTTTGGCATAATCCGTGATCGTTTTGCCGATAAATACGCCGCTTTTGCTTACTTGTTATTTATATTGCTCTATTTCCCTTGTGTTGCTGCAACGGCTGCTATTGCACGCGAGGCAGGAATCAAGTGGGCGATATTCTCAGGCACTTGGAGCACAGGACTGGCGTACTTTATTGCCACCAATTTTTACCAACTCAGCCATTTTTCACGCAACCCAATAAGTGCAAGTCTGTGGTTAGCAAGCTTTATCGGAATAATCACAAGCCTGTATTTTTACCTCAAAAAAGTCGGAAAACGGGTGGATTCAATTCAACTAAAAGTATTGTAACAGCAAATCCCATGTGGGATTCCCGCACCCATTAGCAGAAGTTTAAACTTAAATTAACGAAGAATAAGGGGATTTGCCCAGCTGTGTAATGACTTTTTATTTTCTTGGAAGCTTTTTTCCCATTCAATAATCACCTCTTTAGCCTTTGCAAAATTCGCCTCATCAATCATCACTTTCACCAATCCTTGTGGCTGCAAGTCCCCAACACCACCTTGTAACAAATCACCCATAATATGGCTTTGGATGTCAGCAAAGGCTAATTGGTCCTGAATGAGTTTGGCATCAATTGATGAATTGGCTTGGTAAATGGTTATCATAATTTTAATGATAGCATATAATAGCCAGATGAATCAAAAAATACACAAGTTACCGAGTTTGTTGGTCGATCAAATTGCCGCAGGTGAAGTGATTGAACGCCCTGCTTCGGTGGTTAAGGAGTTGGTGGAAAACGCCTTGGATGCACGAGCCTCTCGCATTACCATCGAGATTGAAAACGGGGGTAAAAAACTGATTCGCATCACCGATAACGGTGTCGGTTTAGCAAAAGACGACATGACGCTGGCAATTCAACGCCATGCCACCAGTAAAATCAATTCGCTTGAAGATTTAGAAAGCCTAAATTCTTTGGGGTTTCGTGGTGAAGCTTTGCCCAGTATTGTTTCGATTAGTCGCTTTAGTTTAATTTCTAAAACGACCGATAGCGATTATGCTTTTCAACTCAATTGTTTGGGCGGTGCCTGTGAACCGGTCAAACCCGCCCAACATCCACAAGGAACAACAATAGAAGTGCGTGATTTATTTTACAACACACCCGCACGCCGACGATTTTTAAAAACCGATCGCACCGAATTTTTGCGCATTGATGATTTAATTAAACGGGTGTCTTTATCGCGTTTTGATGTGGGATTTACCTTAATACATAACGGCAAAACGGTTCGTAGCTCCCAAGGTGGCGAGCAAGATGCCAATAAAAAAATGCGCATCGTGCAATTATGCGGTAAGGATTTTTTTGAGAATGCTTTTTTTATAGATGAACAACGCCACGGCATGCGCCTTTACGGTTGGGTTGCCAAGCCGTCATGGAATCGCGCTTCGGCCGATAGACAATTTTTTTACATCAATGGAAGAATGATAAAAGATAAACTTATCGGGCACGCAGTTCGACAAGCTTATCAAGATGTACTGTTCCACGGAAGATTTCCTGCCTTTGTTCTGTATTTTGAGCTCGAACCAACGTGGGTTGATGTCAATGTTCACCCAACTAAACACGAAGTGCGTTTTCGTGAATCTCAACAAGTCCACGGTTTTATCTTTGGCTCTCTCAATCACGCTTTATCCCAAACAAAACCCGGTTCCGATTTACAAGCCACG
>Ga0256839_1002903_pt1 | contig 18432 bp, 13 predicted proteins | sample 354166metaG_FD_185968 | JGI IMG/M metagenome (GOLD analysis project Ga0256839, IMG submission 185968) | Hydrothermal vent microbial communities from Mid Atlantic Ridge, Atlantic Ocean - 354-166 | ecosystem: Environmental > Aquatic > Marine > Hydrothermal vents | place: Atlantic Ocean: Mid... | reverse complement strand
AGGCGGGAATCCAGAAAAATCAATGGGTTATGGGTTCCTGCGTCCGCAGGAATGACAGAACCCGGTACTCTCAAGGTTAAAGAAAAAGCCGGATTATTGGAAAATATTTCCAAGAGCAGGAACTTTATCTCCAAAGCCCGGTCTTACTGGTTAACGGATTGATATGAATTTACAGCCTGGATGTACTAATTCACCTTAATCCCCCTATCTACCAACTACGTATTTCATTTCTTATCCCGGTAATTCCCCGTTGCCGGGATTTTTCTTTTCGGGCCTATCTATATGTAATAATGGAAGAAATCCTATTTCATACCATGCCAGTCAAATATTTTTAAGTAAAATTGCTTTCAAATGAAACTTTTCAATATTTCCAGCGTCATAGTAAGTAAGGTTACTAAATATTTAGGACCTTCCCGCTCACCCTCCCAAGAGTGGGCAAATACCCGAACTCCCCAAGTCGGGTAGACACTTCAACCCCGGTTATCCCTCCCTCTCTTATACAACCGGGGTTTTTTTTTCCTGATGAAGACGAAAAGTGGTGGAAAACTCAAGCCAGCCACGCCAGCATGCGTGATTCCAAGCCTGTAATGCCGCTTTTTTTGGTAGCGGAGAACAATTGGACGGTCAATTCAATGGGGGCTTCATCTTGCCCGGCGAGAGCTTGCAATTCGCCCTGAACCGCGTGCAACACCTTCATTGCGCCGTTGCGTGACAACTTGTCCGCCTTGGTCAACAGCACATGGGCAGGCACCCTGGCTGCCCGGCACCACCCCAGGATCTGCCGGTCGAACCCGGACAAGGCGCGGCGCGCATCCACCACGATAACCAGCCCGCGCAGAGACATGCGCCGGCGCAGGTAATCGTCGATCAACCTTTCCCAGTGAGCCTTCATGCGCGGCGGCACCTTGGCGTAGCCATAGCCCGGCAGGTCCACCAGGCGAGCATGACCACCCAATTCGAAAAAATTGATGTGCTGGGTCCGCCCCGGCGTCTTGCTGGTGCGAGCCAGGGCGCGTCGACCCGTCAGCGCATTGATAGCACTGGATTTTCCTGCATTGGAGCGCCCCACGAATGCGACCTCCCCACCTTCGTCGGCGGGGAAATGCCTCATGTCCGTCGCACTGAGCAGAAAGGCGGCCTGCCTGAAATCCTTAATCATGAGCCGCCAAGCATGTCAAACATCATGCCACGGCTCAGCGCTTGGCCTTGCCATACATATACCGCGACAAGCTCATTTCGTCAGAGCTGAGGCGCCGCACCAGGTGATCCAGACTGATGATGGCGTGCTCCAGAAAGTTGACCGCAATGTAAGGGTGCTCCACGCGCAGGCGCTCATACATGGCCCGTGATAATTTTAGCAACTGGGTGTCATCACTGCTGGCCCGCATTCGCAGGAGGCGGGGGCGACGGTCGAAAAAAGACATTTCACCCACCAGTTCTCCCTCCTTCATCACGCCGATAACCCGCTCCTCTGTGCCGTCATCGAAACTCAATGCCGCCTCGCCATGGATGACGAAATACAGGGCGTCCCCGATTTCCCCGATATCGGCAATCATTTCCCCCTTGTGGTAATTCACCAACTCGGTATATTCCAGCAAGGTCTGCACTTCGGCCAGGGTCAGGGACTCGCAGAGATACTGCTGACTGAGGAATTGAGCCAGATCGATCTTTTTCTCACTCATGGATGATTTCTCCTTGTGAAGATTGTGGATCACTCGCTGCATTGACGGCATCACAGACTCATGAAACACTATATGCCTGATTTATCTACAGGGTTAAACTGTCCGTCTTCAGATTATGTTAAGAATTAATAATGGTTACCGCCTAACATGGGCTGGCGCTGTATTCTATCAGAGTCACCCGCATCTATAACCATATGACTAGCATGGAATATGTAAGCAACGGTGTATTACCCATGGTTTCAACCCCAAGTGACGTTCGAGGTCAATAAAACATGAAACGATTTTTGTCTGCCCTGCTTCCCCTGCTCTTGCTGCCCGCCCTGGCCGTGGCGGAACCCACCTTCCAGGAAGGCAAGGATTACAAACGCATCATCCCTGAGCAGCCAACGTCCAGTGACGGCAAGATAGAGGTCGTCGAATTGTTCTGGTACGGATGTCCCCATTGCCATCGTTTCCAACCCTTCGTGGAAAAATGGCTGGAGACCAAGCCCGACAATGTCGTCTTCATCCGTATGCCGGCGGTTCTGCGGGAAAGCTGGACCCTGCTGGGGCGCGCCTACTACACGGCCGAGGCGTTGGGCAAGCTGGATGAAATTCATCACCCCCTGTTCAATGCCATCCACAACGAGAAACGCCGCTTCACCACTGAGCAGTCTCTCAGCGATTTTTTTGCCGAGCACGGCGTCTCTCCAGAAGACTTCCGCAAGGCCTATCACTCTTTTGCCGTCGACAACAAGGTACGCCGCGCGCGCCTGATGACCAGGCGCTACCAGACCCAGGGCACGCCCAGTGTGGTGATCAATGGTAAATACCGCACAGATCCCGGCATGACCAACGGTTTTGCCGGCATGATCGGCGTCATTGACTACCTGGCCAGGCTGGAATCAGGCAAGCAACCCTGATGGTATCTTGTCCATAACCGCACATTGCCAGGGATAGCCTGTGAAAGCAGCCGAGCTGTTCATCAAATGCCTCGAAAACGAGGGCGTGGAATATATCTTCGGTATTCCCGGCGAGGAGAATCTCGATGTCATGGACGCCCTCCATGGCTCATCCATCCGTTTCATCACCACGCGCCATGAGCAGGGGGCGGCGTTCATGGCCGATGTCTACGGGCGTCTCACGGGCCGCGCCAGTGTATGCCTGTCCACCCTGGGGCCAGGCGCCACCAACCTCATCACGGCCGTCGCCGACGCCAATCTGGATCACGCCCCCCTGGTCGCCATCGCCGGCCAGGCCAGCACAGAGCGGCTTCACAAGGAATCTCACCAGGTACTGGACCTGCAGAGTATATTTCTTCATTTCACCAAATATTCCTCGCGCCTGCTGACACCCAATATCATTCCGGAAGTCGTGCGCAAGGCCTTCAAACTGGCCCAGACGGAAAAGAGCGGCGCCTGTTTCATCGAATTCCCGGAGAATATCGCCTCCATGGAAATCGACGCGTCACCCCTCCCGGTACGCCAGCCCGTCGCGCCCGAACCCGCGGACGAGAGTGTGCAGCGGGCGGCCCGGGTGATCTCCGAGGCCAAAATGCCCCTGGTGCTGGCGGGAAATGGCGTGGTCCGCACCCGCGCCTGGGAACAACTGGCCCGCTTTGCCGAAAAGCTGTGCATCCCCGTCACCAACACCTTCATGGCCAAGGGCGCCATTCCCTTCAAGCACCCCATGGCCCTGGGCACCGTGGGTCTGCAGCGTCATGATTACATCAGCTGCGGCTTTCAGAACGCCGATGTCATCATCTGCGTGGGCTACGACCTGGTGGAATACCATCCCCACCTGTGGCATCCAACCGGGGACCGCACGCTCATTCATATCGACGCCACGCCGGCCGAAGTGGACGCCAGTTACTGCATCGATGTCGGCGTGGTGGGCGACATCCGCCACAGCCTGGACAGAATCGCGCCACTGGCCCGGCGGCCACAGCCCTGCCACCCCATGCGCGCCCTGCGCGAGGCCCTGATCAAGGAAATGAACCACCACCGCAACGACAGTGAAATCCCCATCAAGCCCCAGAAGATCATCTGGGATCTGCGAACCGCCATGGGACTCGATGACATCGTCATCTGCGACGTGGGCGCCCACAAACTGTGGATGGCGCGCATGTTCCGCTGTGAAAAACCCAATACCTGCATCATCTCCAATGGCTTCGCAAGCATGGGGATCGCGGTGCCAGGGGCCATTGCGGCCAAAATGGTACATCCTGATCGCGCCGTGGTGGCGGTCACCGGAGATGCCGGCTTCATGATGAATTCACAGGAAATCGAGACCGCCCTGCGCCTTGACGCGCCCATTGTGATCCTCATATGGAACGACAATGGTTACGGATTGATTGAATGGAAACAAATGCATACCTTCGGCCGCACCAGCCACGTCAAGTTCACCAATCCCGATTTCGTCCAGTATGCGCACGCCTTTGGCGCCAAAGGCTATCGTATCGGGGCGGCAGAGGAATTACTGCCCACCTTGAAACAGGCACTGGCCGACAATACCGTATCCATTATCGACTGCCCCGTGGATTACTCGGAGAACCTGGCCCTGACTGAAAAACTGGGAGAAATGGTATGCCCGATCTGACGCCCCGGGAACACCCACTCCAGCACACCGAGGTATTTCATACCCGGGAATTTCAGCATGGCCTGGCCGGCAGTGATGGTCATCTGCGCCTGCTCAGCTATAACATCCAGATCGGCATCACCTCCACACGCTACCGCCATTACGTGACGCGCAGTTGGCGTCATGTCCTGCCCCACCTGGGCAGTTTCGACAACCTCAATCAAATCGCCAATCTGATCGGTCACTTCGATATCGTTGCCCTGCAGGAAGTGGACGCGGGCAGTTTCCGCAGTTTTTTTATCAATCAGATCGAATACCTGGCGCGCCGCGGTAATTTCCCCCACTGGTATTACCAGACCAATCGCAATCTCGGCAAATTCGCCCAGCACAGCAATGGTCTCCTGAGCCGTATCGCCCCCCACAGGATCATCGAACACAAGCTGCCCGGGGTCATCCCCGGACGAGGCGTCATGGAAGTGCAATACGGCACACCCAGCAATCCCCTGGTGCTGTTGCTGATCCATCTGGGCCTGGGAAGGCGGGCGCGTCTGCGGCAACTGGGCTTCGTCAGCGAGCTGGTCAACCAGCATCGCTACGTGGTCGTGATGGGGGATTTCAATTGCCGGATTGGCAGCCCGGAAATGAATGTCCTATTGAAAAAAACCTCCCTGAACGAGCCGGCCGATGAGATGCACACTTTTCCCAGTTGGCGTCCTAACCGCAATATCGACCATATCCTGGTCACCGACACCATCCAGACCCGTGACATCCAGGTCCTGCCCTTCACCATGTCCGATCACCTTCCCATTGCCGTCGATATTGCCATCCCTGAGGAAATCGCCCTGTAAGCTGCTTGAACGAATTCCTTGTCATTTCCAGGCGCTGCCCGGTATTCAATACCCTCCCATGAAGGGGAACTTTTCCCCACTCCCGCCATCGTAATAATTATATAGGGAAGAAAATCCATCTCAGCGGAATAGAGGCGGTCCAACGAATCATGAGCGCTCTACGCAGAGGGTGTGGCTATGGGGATGGGTTTGTGGAAGCATACGAACGCCTATTTCGGCGCAGCTTCCCTCATGTTACTGCTTGTCGCTTGCAACAGCGGGAATAATGACGGCCTGTCAGTGGCCGACTTCGGGCCCCTGCCGGAAAACGCCACGGTCCAGCCTGGCGGCGCGGCGCCTGCCGCCGGCGAGGGTGGCGAAACGCAACCCTCCTCACCCCCAGATCCCGCCACCAATACACCCACACAGCCGGTTGTCGGCAACCAGATCCAGAGCACCAACGTACACCTGCTGACAGGCGCTTCCCTGGACACGTTAACCAAGCTGATCACTGCGGGAAATATCGCAACTGTCATGGTCATGGACGGCAGCCGGCTGATTACTGATCCAAACACACGCTCCGGCGCCTCCGTTCCCGTCAGCCAGTGCCAGAATGACAATAATTTTGGCCCCGACAATCGCTTCTCCTTCGCTGTTTTTGCACCGGGTAATTTCCTGCCCCCTGGCAAGAACCTGAATGCCAACTTTTCTGAGTGTAATATTGAAAGCGCTCTGGTCTCCGGTTTCATGGACCTGTCAGGCATTATCGTGACAGGGGCGCCAGACGATCCCAACGGCGACTGGAGCGTGAGCGGCCTGCTCTCCTTCGGCAGCCTGGACTTTCTCAACGACGATGGGACCAGCACCACGTTCAGCAACAATCTCAGCTACCGCGCCGTCAAACAAAACGGCGTGCTGACCGTTACGCTGGAAGTCGAAACCATGAACGTGGAGCACAACCTGAATGACAAGGTGCACATCAATTATCTGCTCGAACCCTTTTCCATCACTGTGGTGGATGATTCCAATACCGGGCTATATACCATTTCCATTGCGGCGCACCCTGCGCTGGGCCAAAGCCTCGTCAATCGCTACACGACGAATTTCGTGCCAGACGATCAGGGCGCCCTGTCGTGGCTGCCCATCGGGGATGATATCGAACTCCTGGTTTCGGCGGAGGCCAACCCCATACGCTGGCCGGGAGGCAAGCCCAACCTGTTCAGCACGGCGCCCGATGGCGGTGAAATACTGCTGGAAGAGGCTACGGGCAGTAACCGCATCAATGTCATTCTGGATGGCGCCGGCGTTACGCTAAACCTGGATACGGGGGCGACAGTCACCGGGCAGAGCACCACATGGGCGGATCTTCTGGCCCGGCAATAATGCCGCTTTCAACGCACCGATCTTCTTTCGGCCCTGCGCCGGTTTCTTGCCTTGCCTGGATTATTCTTGCTCTTCTGCGCGCCTGCCGGCTGCCAGGCAGGGACCAAATGGCGTTTGCCATTACCGATCAGATCCGCGCGCCCCATGCCCATGAGCGCCTTCCTGAGCACGGGCCAGTTCACCGGATCGTGATAGCGCAGAAAGGCCTTGTGAAGGCGCCGCCGGCCGGCCGCGCGGACGATGGACACATTCTCTGATGCATGGTTCACCTTGCGCAGCGGATTCTTGCCACTGTGATACATGGCGCTGGCGATGGCCAGTGGTGTAGGCAGGAAGGCCTGCACCTTGTCCAACCTGAAACTGTTCTCCTTCAGCCACAGGGCCAGCTTCAACATGTCCTCATCCGTCGTCCCGGGGTGCGCCGAGATGAAATAAGGTATCAGGTACTGTTCCTTGCCCGCCGCCACGGAATATTTGTCGAACAGTTTTTTGAACTGTTCATAGGCGCCGATACCCGGCTTCATCATCTTGCTGAGGGGGCCGGGCTCGATATGCTCCGGCGCAATCTTCAAGTAACCGCCCACATGATGGGTGACCAGTTCCCGGACATACTCCGGTGAACGTATGGCAAGATCGTAACGCACGCCCGAGGCAATCAGCACCTTCTTGACGCCTGGCACCTGGCGGGCGCGGCGATACAGGCGCACCAGGGGCTTGTGATCTGTGACGAGGTTGTTGCAAACATCGGGGAAGACACAGGACAGACGCCGGCAGGCCGACTCAATAGCGTCGCTCTTGCATCGCAGCCGGTACATGTTTGCGGTCGGCCCGCCCAGATCCGAGATATGTCCGGTAAAGCCGGGCGCCTGATCGCGTATGGACTCGATCTCCCGAACGATGGAATCTTCGGAACGGTTCTGTATGATGCGCCCCTCGTGCTCCGTGATGGAACAGAAAGTACATCCACCAAAGCAGCCACGCATGATATTGACGGAGAAACGGATCATTTCCCAGGCCGGTATTTTTGCATCACCATAGGCAGGGTGGGGGCAGCGCGTATAAGGCAGTTCGTAGACGCGGTCCAGCTCTGCTGTGGACAGGGGAACAGGCGGGGGATTCAGCCAGACATAGCGTTGTCCATGCTGCTGCATGAGCGCGCGCGCGTTACCCGGATTGGTTTCCAGATGAAAGACGCGCGAAGCGTGAGCGTAACGCACCTTGTCCTTGGCGACCTGGCTGTAAGAAGGGAGGCGCACCACCGTTCTGGCGCGATCCACATGCCTGCCCAGCCTGTCAAAGTGGATTGGCTGCCCGGACTCAACAGCACCCACCTGGCCGGGTTTTCCACATGAACCGCCCGTTTCATAGGGATTGGGATAAGCCTCGATCCGCGCTGGGCGGTCCACGCTGCTGGCATCCATAACGACCCAATCCCCGGGAATGGAAGGCGTCATGTAGGCTGTACCGCGAACATCACGGATTTCGGAAACAGGAATACCCCGGGCCAGACGATGGGCGATCTCCACCAGAGCACGCTCCGCGTTGCCATAGACCAGGAGATCCGCCTTGGCATCGGGCAGGATGGAGCGACGCACCTTGTCCGACCAATAATCATAGTGGGCAATACGCCGCAGGCTGGCTTCTATGCCGCCGATGATAATGGGCTTGTCGCCGCAGGCCTCGCGGGCCCGTTGCGCATAGACGATCACGGCGCGGTCGGGCCGCCTGCCCGGCAGCCCCCCGGGAGTGTAGGCATCGTCACTGCGTATGCGGCGGTCCGAAGTATAGCGGTTCACCATGGAATCCATGTTGCCCGCCGTGATGCCGAAAAACAGGTTGGGTGGTCCCAGCCTCAGAAAATCCTCCTTGTCGCGCCAGTCCGGTTGCGCGATGATCCCGACACGGAAACCCTGCGCCTCGAGCAAGCGGCCGATCAAGGCCATGCCAAAACTGGGGTGATCCACGTAGGCATCACCCGTCACCAGAATGATGTCGCAGGAATCCCAACCCAGGACATCCATCTCTTCCCGCGACATGGGCAATACCGGTGCCACGCCAAAACGTTTGGCCCAGTACTTGCGGTAAGAGAAAATATCAGGTGCGGATTCCATCATTTGAAGCTTGCGGCCGGCCGCGAACGGTGGGGCGAACGCCTTTCAGTGTAACATCAGAGCACCATTGCTCAAACAGCTTATCCCCTCTACCCATCGAATGGCACCCCACAACGTCACTCCCATACCTCCTCTCGGGATAAAGGGAACATCTTTCCACTTATGCGCCCCTGATTATTAACGCGGCAACAATGAACGGGATAAAATTTACAACATGAGGAGAAGGAACACGATTGGCAGAAAATGGAGCGGGTGTTTCCGCAGTGGTCATTGGAGCCGCTTGTCGATTCCCTGGTGGCCCTGCGCGGTATCGACAAGCTGGCGGAGTTGGGTGATATCAGCCGCTTTGATTCGTCCAAGCAATTGATGGCCTTCCTGGGTTTGGTGTCCAGTCAGCACATCAGCGGTGGGCGACGCTGGTGGCTTTACTCCTGCCACGAGATGCCAAAGGTACGGCAGGCTGCACGATAAACCGGGGCGTAGCACTTGTTGTTATTAACCCGGCAACAATATATATCGTATTCAGCCATTGCGTGCCGGTTCGCTGCAAGGCGGCGAAAGGCCGCTGTAGTCATTCTACAGCAAATTCCGCCAACGCAGTCAGCGGGCCGGCACGCAATGGCCTGTCCTTTGATTTCAATCTGTCAGGGACTTCAGGCCTGCGCCGGCACGGCGTCGCGGCGCTTGCCAATGGAATTACCATTGCCTGCGCACCGCGCCTTGTTCCAGCACAGGCCTGAAGTCCTGAATATGATATATATGGTTGCCGGGTTAATAAGGAAGCACCTTGACTACGCTGCTACTGACCATTGACTGATTATCTTCCAGCCAGGCTGTCATTTCTTCCATGCAGCAAGGTCTGCAGAAATAGAACCCCTGGGCGCTGTCACAACCAATATCCACGAGAATATCCCTGGTCAGAGAAAGTTCCACCCCCTTGGCGACAACCTTCATCCCTATATTATGGGCCAGATCAATCATGGAGCGCACCATAACCAGGGCATTATGTTCATACTGTATTTTTTGTATAAACACTTGATCGATTTTGACTTCCTCAAGGGGCAGGCTTCCAAGGCTTGCCAGGGAGAAATGGCCACCACCAAAATCATCAACCGACAAACGCACACCCAGCTCATGCAAGCCCTTCAAGGTTTGGAGGGTCTTCACCGAGTCAGATGTCAGGATACTATCTGCCAATTCCAAGCAGAGCCAGCCAGGATCGATGCCCTGGCTCCACAGCGATGAACGCGCCAATTCGACGATCTTCATATCATCCAGGTTTCGCCGTGAAAGATTGATAGACACGCCAACCATGAAATCCCTCTCATGCCACAGTGCACAATCTCTTACTACAGTATCACAAACCCATTGTGTCACCCTATGTATCAGATTACTTTGCTCGATCAGTGGCATAAATTGATCCGGCAGAAGATCTCCACGCTCGGGGTGTCTCCAACGAATCAGTGCTTCTATATCGATCACCTTGCCACTGGAAAGGTCTATTTTTGGTTGATAATGAATCTCAAGATCGCCTCCCTTGATGGCGGCATTCAACTCCTTTTCCAGGTCTAAATGATTGAGACTGTGTTCATCAAGAGCTGCCTCATAGACCATGAAACCCTGGCGTTTTTTCTTGGCATGATACATGGCCACATCGGCACGCTGTACCAATTGATCTCCGTCGACGCCATGGTCGGGACAATGAACGATGCCAATACTAACGCCGCAAGTCACATCATGACCGTCTATAATTATGGGCTGCGAGACACTCTCAACGACCTTCCTCGCCAGATGCAGGGCATCATCATATTCGCAAATACCAGGCAGCAAGGTGGCAAACTCATCTCCACCAAGGCGGGCAACGGTGTCGGACTTACGCATACAGCGCCGTAGCCTCATAGCAATTTCTTTTAACAGTTTATCGCCAATGTGATGCCCAAGATTGTCATTTACCCATTTGAATCTATCGAGATCCATCATCATGAGGAAGAAGGGTATCCGCTGACGTTGCGCCATATGCACGGCCTGCCCCAACCTATCGTAAAAAACCGCTCGATTTGGAAGACGCGTCAACATATCTGTATAGGCCATGCGCTCAAGGGTCTTGTACATCACGTGGAGTTCCGAGCTCATGTCATTGAAGCGCTCAGAGAGCTCAATCATTTCAAGGCTCCCCCGAACCTGTACTTTTTCACCGAGATATTTCTTGTCCTTCTTTACACGACGTAATTGGCGAGTCAACTGGAAGACCGGATCGAGAACCGTCTTCTGCATCATCAGCACTGCAGCTAACACCACAATCAGAGTCGATAATATTGCGATGAACAATATAATCTCACGCATCTCTCCCAACTTGGAGTAGAGAGGCGCCATGTCAGCCACAAAATGAAAATCATAGACTGGCTGTGAACCCATGCCTGTCAGAACATATTTCCAGTAAAACAGGTTGTCCTTTTCTGAAAGGGAACTCCACTCTTCAGAAATATAGGCTGGAGACTCATCACCCACGACCAGCTTCAGAGGCATGCCCATTTCCTCCTCAACATGCGCCAGATTTGGTGTAGGATCGATGCCGAGGAGAAGATAACCTTCCACCCGCAACCCACCCAGAGGCACGATGACCGCCACCCTGGCACTCTGCCCGGACTTGCACAGTCCCGAAAGGATCTTCATCCGCCCATACCCTTCCCGCCCTCTCGCCTGCTCTATCAGGTCAGGGCATGGCATACCTGAAATAGAATGGTGGCCATCACTATCATCCGCGTAGCCAACAACTACAAAATCCCCATCCAGCACATAAACCTGTTGTAACTTCAACAAAGAACTCGACACGATAAACTGATGGAACTGGTCTTGAAGATGGGCATTGACCTGCTCTGTATCGCGCCTTCTAAAGGACTTGCGAAGTTCAACATTGGCCTGGATGGACATGCCCAGATCGGAGGTCTTGTTGATCGTATCCGATAGAATCAGATTGATCTTGATATCCGCCAAGTCCTCAAATATGGCGCGCTGATTCTCCAGGACGAAACGCTGGTAGACATTACCCGTGGTCACTGCGAGCAGCACACCCAATAGGCCCATAAGGAGGACAATGAGACCGACACTGGCGCGCATGGATAAACGAAACCTGATCATGAATATTGCATTTATTTCTTCAGGTAAGGATAGCCCTTGGCCAGCCATTCCTCGAAACCACCACGAAACCAGTAGACCCTCCCGTATCCGCAAGCGCGGGCGATCTTGATGGACTCTGCGCTGCGCATGCAATTCGCGCCATTACAGTAGAATACAATAGGGCTGGAGGACCCTGGCGCGGCCTTGGACAGTGTATTGCAATCGGTCTCCGTATTGGGCACATTGACTGCGCCATCGATATGCCCACGAATGTAATCACTCTGCAGACGGGCATCGATCACGACCGCATCATCATGCGCCACAACGAGATCGATCAGCCCCTCTGAGTCGACAACACTGACGCCTGATATATACTCAGGCACATTTCCGGGAAAAACAGCCATGGGAAACAGCAATGCCATCATGATCGCACAATTGCGCATCCTACCATCTGACAGCATTATTTTTTCCAGATACATATCTCCCCCTGTCATACCGATAGGCAACGAATAACTATCGGCCTGAAATATCCAGGCCTTCTCAGTGGGGATCGGCCCTGAACGAGGTTTCTTTAGGATATTTCTTAGGGGCTATCAATCTCTGGCGCCCCAGGTCCCAACGCTGAAGCAGCGCTACAGGCCTCCCGGGGTAAGCCGATTCCTCTTGCTGACCTTCAGTACACAACCGCTGGATTTACGCTGCTGGCCCTTGGTGAATATGGACTTCGTTACCTCATGCTATTAACCCGGCAACCATATATATCGTATTCAGGACTTCAGGCCTGTGCTGGAACAAGGCGCGATGCGCAGGCAATGGTCATTCCATTGGCAAGCGCCGCGACGCCGTGCCGGCGCAGGCCTGAAGTCCCTGACTGATTGAAATCAAAGGACAGGCCATTGCGTGCCGGCCCGCAATGGCTGAATACGATATATATGGTTGCCGGGTTAATAACTCGTCATATAGCATCATAAGACGGTGAGTCAGCGCTCTTTTGCGCCTTTCGACCACCAAGAAGTGGCGCGCCCTAGAGGATTCGAACCTCTGACCTTTGGAATCGGAATCCAACGCTCTATCCAGCTGAGCTAAGGGCGCATGCGAGGGTGTGAATTCGCTGCTAATCTAACAGAATCGGGGAGAATTTTGTATGTTTCGGATCAATTTGTCCTGATTTTTTCGGCCAGGGGGCGGTACTGCAGGGCATAGAACATTTCCAGGTAACGACGGGTTTCGCCACGCTCCAGGTTGGTCACGTAATTCCAGAATCCGTAGATGCGCGACAGGGTCATCATGCGTTCGGCATAGAGGTCCCAGGTATACCGTTGCCGTATGCGCTCCAGGGCATTGCTGGAGATCTGCTCCCAATATTGTGGCGACTCCGCGGCACGCGCGAAAAAATCGGCCATCAGTTGCGCGGCCTGGTCGCCATGGTTGGGCTCGATATGGAAACCTGAAATACCGTTTTCAATGATTTCCAGGGGGCCGCCATACCGGGTGGCAAAAGTGGGCAGGCCGGTGCTCATGGCCTCGATCACCGTCAGGCCGAAGGCCTCGAACAGCGCCGGCTGCACGAAGGCGCCGCGGTGGTCAGCGATATACCGATAGAGTTCTCCCGCCATGTTCTTGTCCAGCTGCAAACCCAGCCAGCGTACCTGCCCGTCCAGTTCATACTGGTCCATCAGTTCATGCATACGGGCAATCTGCTCCCGCTCTTCGCGGTCACCAGACAGGGAGGCGTCCACATGTCCTGCCACCAGCACCAGGTTGGCGGCCTCGCGTAACTGCGGGGACTGTCCGTACCACTCCACCAGGCCAGTGATATTTTTTATATGATCGAGGCGCGCCATGGAGAAAAGCAGGGGCTTGTCATGCTCCTGCAGCACACCACGCGCATCCGGCCCCTGGTGCGCGCCAAAAACGATATTCCTCAATTCATCATGAAGGACCGTCAGGCGACGTTGTTTGTCGTTATAGGAAAAATATATATCCGGATTGGCGCCCGGAGAAACAATATTGAATTTCGGATCGAACATCTCGACACCGTTGACCACACGGTAGAGTTCCGGCATGGTGAAGGCGCTGTAGCTCTCGTACTGCCCTACACTCTCGCTGTTGCCGACAATCTCCTGGTAGGTGCTGGTAATGATGAAATCGGCGGCATTCATGGCGATGAGGTCCGCCGTGAACTGGCATGAGAAATGATACTGCTCCTCGTTGTCCTTCCAGTACAGATCGGACATCAGGTACTTGGTCTTCTCCAGGGCGTGGGCAATATTGCACTGGGTGACATGCAGGCTATGGGCCAGCAGGGTGGCTACCAAATTGCCATCGGAATAGTTTCCAACGATGAGGTCCGGGCGTCCCGACAACTCGGCCAGCACTTCCCGCTCGACATCCTGGGCGAAGCGCTCCAGAAATGGCCAGATCTCGAAACGGGAGATCCAATGTGGAACCACCTCCCCTTCAGGAGTGCGGAAGGGCACACGCAGAATACGCGCGGACTCCGTGCCCACGATAGGCTCGATGCGCTGATCACAGGTGGTATTGCCCGCCTCGGGAATAAGCCGGGTCACCACCAGGATCTGGGGATCGATATCCAGTCCCTGTTCCGTCAGCCGCTTGCGCATTTCCTTCTCCAGGGCGCGCACCTGGTCCAGGATATAGACCACCTGACCGCCGGTATCCGGCAATCCCAATACATTGTCCTGGGCGAAATAACCATGGGGCGAGAGAATGACCAGATTGAAAATCATGGGAATGCGGCTCAGGAAGCGCTCCAGATTTCCGGGGTCGGGAGCTTCCAGGATATCCGTGAGCAGCGACATGGTGTCGCGGATGCGGGCCACCGTGCCTCCCCACCCGGGTTCGAACCCCAGCGACTGCAGGGTATGGCCCACCACGGACCATCCCTCTTCCGTATCGCGCTCCGCCAGGTAATCATCGGCGCGCCGCAGACGCCTGCGCAGCTCGGAGACGCTGCCGATACGGTCATTGAGCATCAACTGCTGCCCCTGATACTGATGGACGGTCAGGAAATCGAGGATATGCTGCCCGCCGGAACCCAACTCCTGGAACAACTGACTGGACAGGCGCCGGTTGAGGAATTCCACGCCGCGGCCGATGGACCGTGACTCACGCAATTTGGGAAACTCCCGGCTGAATGGGCCGATATCGAATTCCAATATCATATTACTGCCCGTCTTGTGGCTATCCACCAGGCTCTCCTTGCAGGCAAAATACTCTGAGGTGCTGATGGTCTCAACCTGCAATGATTCCGCGTGAATACGCAGATATTTCCAGCGCGCGATATAGGGGCGTGCGGCCAGGTAGACCCACGGCGATTTGATGGCGGCTTCCTGGGCTGAGCGCAGAATCTTGCAGAATGGAGATTCCACGAAATCCGTCCCATCGACTTCACAACAGAAACTTTCCAGTTCATCCCATATCTCCGAGCGCAACAGGAAGGGCTTGCCCACACTCAACAGGCGGCGCAAGAAGGTGAAGCAGGTATCGCGGTTCAGTTGTAAGTATTCTTGTAGTTCCTGCATGATCTATACTAATTCGGCCTTTTGTTTCCCCTGGAACGAGCCCAGGAAATCATAATGTTCGATGCCTTCGATGATGCCCCAGGCATATTCGCCGGCGGCAAAATGAACCCGTTCCCTGCCGCGCAGCTTCTCCAGTTCAATACTGTGGTTGCCAACGACCACGCCCAGGGTCTGACCCGACAGCATTTCCTCGTCATTGCCTGAATCGCCAGCGGCGAGGATATGCTCGACGTCTATGCCCCACTTATCGGCAATATAACGCAGGGCTGCACCCTTGGAGGCCCGCACCGGCAAAATATCCAGATAGGCTCCATGACAATAGACGACGTTCACATGTAATCTCAGCTTTCTCAGCATGCGAATGATATCTTGTACGGGTGGCGCCTTATCCGGGTCGATAAAATAACTGATTTTGAATTCGCGCTGTTCACGCTGCGGCTGCAGACGCAGGCCTGACGTACCCTTCATGGCCTCCAGCACTTCCATGGGTTTCCATTGATGCTGGATATGCTGTCGCCAGGTGACATCCTGGATCATGTTGCGCCCGTAGTGTATCTCAGTACCCACGGCCGTGATGAAAAAATCCGGCATGGGCACCCCCCACTTCTTCAGTACATCGCGGGCGCTCTCGATACGCCGACCCGTCGCGACGCCGAAACCGATATGATTTTCGATACCCCTCAAGCGATCCAGCAGGGCCGCCAGGGCTTCCCGGTCGCCAATCAGGGTATTGTCGATGTCACAGACCAGGATGCGGTCCGAGGTTGGCAAACGGCTCTTCACTGCCATGCTCGGCTTCCTTCCTTTTAGAGACTTTCCGACTACCCGGTTGATTTCCTTCAAATATTTGACTACATGCCCCTCCCAGGAAAAATGCTTCCTGGCGCCATTCAACCCTGCCTTGGACCAACGCCGCCATTGTTGTTTATCCGTCAGGGCATCAACCAGCACCTCCCCCAGGCGATCGGCATCGAGTGGATCGATGAGTACGCCATTCTTGCAATAGCGAATGATGTCGCGGGGACCGCCATCTTCCGTTGCAATGATGGGCAGGCCACTGGCGGCCGCTTCGAGCAGTGTCAGGCCAAAGGGCTCGGTCAGGGCCGGATTGACGAAGACCCCTTTACTCTTGGCGGCCAGGCGGTAGAGCAAGGGCACATCTTCCGGCTCATGATGCTTGGGATAGGCGATGTGGCCATAGAGATCGTAGCGGTCGATCATGACCATGAGTTCCGTGAGCACGCGGCGCGGCCCCTTCTCCATGGTGACCAGTTCGTCGCGGTTGCCCGCGATGATGATCAAATTGGCCAGCTCCCTGAGTTGGGGATTCTCGGCATAGGCGCGCACCAGGGTGGCAATGTTCTTGCGCGGATCCGGTCGGGACAGGGCCAGAATCATGGGCTTTTCCGGCTCTGCCAGAAAACGCGCAATCTGCTGGAAGATCGGCGGCCTGAAACGTCCACGCTTGGGAGGATAGAAGCGCCCGAGGTCGATACCGGGAGGAATAACGACAATGCGCTCCGGCTCATAATTGTCATAGAGGCTGTATTGCTCCTCCACCTCCTGCGCCGTGCTGGCAATGACCAGGGCCGCATGGTCCAGCACCTGATCTTCGGCTTCGATACGCTGACTGATGTGATACTGGTTCTCGATATTCTCCGCTTTCACGCCCTGCAGCAGCAGGCGCTGGCGTTTGACATGACCCAGAGAATGGCCCGTGAACACCAGCGGTGTATCCAGAAGGCTGGAGAGGCGTATGCCCACATAGCCCGCATCGGCATAGTGACTGTGTATGATATCCGGGATACGCCCCACGCGACGGATGTGTTTCAGCGCCTGATCGGCAAAGCTGTCGAGATAGGGCCACAGTACTTCCTTGCGCAGATAGCGGCGTGGACCGCAGGGCAGGCGGATGATAAATGACTTGTCGGCAATCTGTTCCTGTGGCTGGGCGTAATCCGTATCGACCTTTGCATCGATCACGCGGCGTGTCAGAATATCCACCCGCTCGACGCGGGGGTGATCGGCCAACGCCCTGGCAAGCTCCAACACATACTTGATCTGTCCGCCCGTATCGGAATCGCGCCCCAGTTCGTTGCTGTGCCCGCGCATGAGGCCATGGACACTGATGAGGAGGATATACAGGCCTTTCTCGCCGTCAGCCACCAGAGTCTCCTACCCAGGTATCCAGGAAGGCGGCATAGACCCCCTTCTCCTTGATGGTGGCGCCTCTGACGGTACAAATCCTGGCAGCAAAGGCCAGCGCCCGGTCCAGAATGTCAGTCCATGCCCAGCCCCGCAGCAGACCCAGCAGGACAACGGCGCTGAAGGCATCACCGGCGCCCACCGTATCCATGACGGTTTCAACGGCTACAGGCGCGCCTGCCAATACGCCATCCGGCGTGATCATCAGAGCGCCTCGGGCGCCTCGGGTGACGATAAGCACCTGTAAATCGTAGTGTTCATGAAATCTTTCAGCGGCATTCTGCAAATCCCCCTCAAGGATAGCATCAGGTGAAATCAGCTCCATCAACTCTTCATCGTTGAGTTTGACGCAGTAGGCGCCATTCAGAGCGTTGAGCACTGTTTCACGATGCCACCAGGGCGCGCGGAGATTGATGTCGATGCAGCGCGGCACATCAAACTGCTCACACAGACCTTGCAAGGTGTGCCGTGAATGGTCATGCCGGATGGCCAGACTGCCATGATACAACAGGGCAATCTCCGTATGACGGGTCGCATCCTCCACCTTGGAAAGCACGATGAAATCATAGGCCTGACGGGGAACGATATGGTAAGCAGGTTGCCCTTCCTCCAGGCTGACGGCAACCGTGCCAGTGGGATGGAGGGCGTCAACCTGCACACCACGGGTATCCATGCCCCATTCCCTCATCAACTGGAGAACCTCCGCCCCCTGCGAGTCGTCGCCGACAGCGCTGACGAACAGAGGATCAAGGCCAAAACCACGCAAATGCCAGGCAACATTGAAAGGCGCCCCGCCCAAAACTCGCGCCCCATCGGGAAAAGTATCGAAGAGCACCTCACCGAATATCAGGGGACGACCTTGTCCTTGAGGAGGCAATATCATATTGATCGTGTTGGCAGGCCCTGGAAAAATATACGCAATCAAACCTTAGCACTTAGACCCACGCCATGCAATTCCCTGAAAATCCCAAGCCACGAAACAACCCTGGCGGGTACCAGGCATCAA
>Ga0256839_1002902_pt1 | contig 18444 bp, 15 predicted proteins | sample 354166metaG_FD_185968 | JGI IMG/M metagenome (GOLD analysis project Ga0256839, IMG submission 185968) | Hydrothermal vent microbial communities from Mid Atlantic Ridge, Atlantic Ocean - 354-166 | ecosystem: Environmental > Aquatic > Marine > Hydrothermal vents | place: Atlantic Ocean: Mid... | reverse complement strand
CCCACCGGCTACCCACACGTCGGCACCGCCTACATCGGCATCTTCAGCTACGTCTGGGCACGCAAGAACGACGGGAAGTTCATCGTGCGCATCGAAGACACCGACCGAAACCGCTACGTCGAGGGGGCCGAGGAGGGCATTCTGCGCGCCCTCAAGTGGCTGGGTCTCGACTACGACGAGGGGCCCGACGTGGGCGGGCCGAACGGCCCCTACCGCCAGTCGGAGCGGCTGGAGCTCTACCGCCGCTACGCCCAACAGCTGCTGGACCGGGGGCTGGCCTACCGCGCCTTCGAAACCCCGGAGGAGCTGGCCGCCATCCGCGAGGAGCTGCAGAAGAAGGGGCTGGGCTACGGCTACGACGGGCGCGCGCGCAGGATCCCGCGCGAGGAGGCCGAGGCCCGCGCCGCCGCCGGCGAGCCCCACGTGATCCGGCTCAAGACGCCGGATTCCGGGACCGTCGTGGTGCACGACGAGCTGCGGGGCAACGTCGAGTTCGCGGGCCGCGAGATCCCCGACGTGGTTCTGCTCAAGTCGGACGGCTTCCCCACCTACCACCTGGCGGTGGTGGTGGACGACCACCTGATGGAGGTCAGCGACGTGATCCGCGGCGAGGACTGGCTGGTGAGCACGCCCATCCAAAAGCTGCTCTACCAGGCCTTTGGCTGGGACGAACCCCGGTGGTACCACCTGCCGCTACTCCGCGCCCCCGGCGGGGCCAAGCTCTCCAAGCGCACCGGCCACACCAGCCTCGACTACTACCGCGAGGCCGGCTACCTGCCCGAGGCCCTGCGCAACTACCTCGCGACGATGGGCTTCTCCCTGCCCGACGGGCGCGAGATCTTCACCCTGGAGGAGATGATCGAAGCCTTCAGCTGGGACCGCGTCAGCCTGGGCGGGCCCGTCTTCGACGAGGAGAAGCTGCGCTGGATGAACGGCAAGTACATCCGCGAGGTGCTGAGCCTCGAGGAGGTCTGCGAGCGCCTGAAGCCCTTCCTGGAGGGCGCCGGCCTCTCCTGGGAGGGCGACGCCTACCTCTGCAGGGTGGCCGAAGCGATGCGGCCCCGCTTCGAGACGCTGACGGAGTTCGTGGAGAAGGCGCGCTACTTCTTTACCGAGGACTACCCCTTCGAACCCAAGGCCGAAAAGGAGCTCAAAAAGGGGCTCGAGATCCTGCGCGAGCTGAAAGAGGTGCTCGCCGCGCTGCCCGACTTCGCCCCCGAGCGCACCGAGCCGGCGATCGTCGGCTTCGCCGAGGCGAAGGAGCTGAAACTGCGCAAGGTGATGCAGCCGCTGCGGGCGGCGATCACCGGCACCCTGGCCACCCCGGGGATGTACGAGATGCTGGAGATTCTGGGCAAGGAACGCGTCCTGGCGCGGATCGAACGCGCCCTGGCGCACGCCGGGGAGCCGGAGGGGAACGCATGAGCTGGTTCGACCGACTGAAGCAGGGGCTCAAGAAGACGAGCCAGACGCTCACCAAGGCGGTCCCCTGGGGCGGCGACCCGGAGGAGGTGCTCGAGGAGCTCGAGTTCGCCCTCATCGCCGCCGACGTGGGGCTCGAGGCCACCCAGGAAATCCTGAAGGAAGTGCGCGAGAGCGGCAAGCGCGACCTGCGCGAGGCCGTCAAGCAGGCGCTGGTGCTGCAGCTCGAGCCCGACGCCCGCCGCGCCAAGCTGCGCAAGCTGGGCTTCAAGCCCGACGCCAGGAAGAGCACCGTCGAGCCGAAGGGGCACGTCGTCTTGATGGTCGGCGTCAACGGCGTGGGCAAGACCACCACCATCGCCAAGCTGGGGCGGTACTACAAGGAGCGGGGCAAGCGCGTCCTCTTCGCCGCCGGCGACACCTTTCGCGCCGCCGGCGGGGCCCAGCTCGAGCTCTGGGGCGAGCGCACCGGCATCCCGGTGATCAGCGCCCCCGAGGGCTCCGACCCCGCGGCCCTGGCCTTCGACGCCGCCAAGGCGCGCGCCGCCCGCGGGATGGACCTGCTCTTCGTGGACACCGCCGGCCGGCTGCACACCAAGCACAACCTGATGGAAGAGCTCAAGAAGGTGAAGCGCTCCATCGCCAAGGCCGACCCGGGCGAGCCCGGCGAGGTCTGGCTGGTTCTCGACGCCACCACCGGGCAGAACGGGCTGGAGCAGGCCAAGAAGTTCGACGAGGCGGTCGGGCTCACCGGTGTGATCGTCACCAAGCTCGACGGCACCGCCAAGGGCGGGGTGCTCGTGCCCATCGTGCGCGAGCTGGGGGTGCCCATCAAGTTCATCGGCGTGGGCGAAAGCGCCGAAGACCTGCAACCCTTCGACGCCGGCGAGTACGTGGAGGCGCTGCTGAGCGCGTAGGATGAAGCCATGAGCACGCGCGACCGCAACACGCTGCTGCTGGCCTTCGCCTGGCTGGTGGCCATCGCCGCCACCGCCGGTAGCCTGTACTACTCGCAGATCCGCCACTTCATCCCCTGCGAGCTCTGCTGGTACCAGCGCATCTTCATGTACCCGCTGGTGCTTCTCCTGGGCATCGCCACCTTCTTTGGCGACGCCCGCATCCGCCGCTACGCCCTGCCCATGGCGCTGGTGGGCGGCTCGATCAGCGTGCTCCACTACGCCGAGCAAAAGATTCCCGGCTTCGCCCCCACGGCTTGTGCGGCCACGCCGATTCCCTGCAACATCGAGTACGTGAACTACTTCGGCTTCGTCACCATCGCCTTCATGGCCCTTGTGGCCTTCGTGCTCATCGCGCTGGCGCTCGCCGCCGTAAGGGAAGAGCGCCCCTGACGGGGCGCCCGCTCAATCCGGCCTTTCGCGCTAAACCGCGGTCATCCAGTCGCGCCGCGCCTGATCCAGCAGCGCAAAGAGTTTCTTTTTGTCGAGCTTGATGCCGCCGGAGAGCTCGAGCCCGCCGCCGTGCTCGTGGGCGTGCCAGTGCAGGTGGGCCCCCGGCGCGCGCAGGCCGACGTGCTTCTGCTCGTCGGACGGCTGGGAAACCGAGGCGACGAAGAAGGGTTCGTCGTTCGCGCGCGAAAGCGAAACGGTCATCACCCGCGTGGGCAGCTCCCAGGGTTTGTGCATGCGGTAGATGAACTCGGGGAAGTCGGCCTCGCGGTCGAAGACGAGGTCGTGCTCCGCCGCGTACTCTTCGAGCCAACCCATCAGCTGGACCCAGGCGTCGTAGATCGCGTGGCTCATGGGCCCATCATAGCGCAGGATGCGGGGGCGAACGTCCGCCAGAGGACCGCGCGGGCGGGCCGTTCGCCGCACGCGGTGCGCCGCTGGGCATCCTCGGCGCGGGGGAGCCGTAGGGAGGACGGACCTGCAGTCCGCACGAAGGGTGCGGGGTCCGCGCTGCGGCAGGTACCGCGACGGCGCTATGGCTCCGGAAATAACGGCTGGAGGTTGCGACCCTCCGCTGCGGCAATTCCGAATGCATCCGCGCAGGAGCATGGCTCCCGACGAGGCCCAAGAACCCCCGTCGTAGGCTCGGGTGCCGCGGAGCCGTGGGAACCGGCGAAACCCGCAGCTTCAACATCTGGGGATTTCAAAGACAACCACGAGACCCCGGATCAAGTCCGGAGCGACGAAGCGGGCCGACGGCGCGCGCTATCCCACCGTCGTACCGGGCGAGGGGGTCGGAAGGCCTGCACGGTCCGCGATCGCTCCTGATCTGCGGGCCTGTCGGGAGTGACGAGCATGCCGAGGATTAAACGAATTCGTCGTTCCGGGCGAGGGGGTCGGAAGGCCCCCGAGACCCGGAACCTCGCGGCGCGCGGCCCAGGAACCGGGAACTTCCAGAAGGAACGGGTCCTCGGCGTGTTTGGGGGCGGCCATGAGACCCCTGCTTTCGCAAGGGCGAGCTCCCGGATCCAAGTCCGGGGCCGGCCCCTGATCGATGTCCGGGGGCGAGCTCCCGGCCCCCAAGCGCTCGCCCGCATGGCGAGGCCCCGCCGTCCACCACGGCCCGGGGACCCGGCGGTCGCGAAACCCCGGCCGTCCATCCGTTTCATCCCCCCTCCGCATAAACTGGGGCCGTGAAGGCGCGCGACCTCCCCCGCCTGCCGGCCCGTCCCGGCGTCTACCTGTGGAAGCGGGACGGACGGGTGATCTACGTAGGCAAGGCCAAGAACCTGCGCGCACGGGTGAACCACTACGCCCACGGCGAGGACAAGGCCGGGCGCATCTTCTCAGAGGCCGACGCGCTCGAGTTCATCGTCACCCGTGACGAGGTCGAGGCGCTCTTGCTCGAGGCCAACCTGATCAAGACCCACCGGCCCGAGTTCAACGTCCTGATGAAGGACGACAAGCACTACCCCTTCCTCAAGCTGACGAACGAGGCCTTCCCGACCCTCGTCGTCACCCGCCGCGTCGAGGACGACGGCGCCCGCTACTGGGGCCCCTTCCCCGACGCCGGGGCGGTGCGGCGGATCAAGCGGCTGGTGGACCGCGTCTTTCCGCTGCGCAAGAACTCGGGCGTGCCCATGAAGAAGCGGCGGCGTCCCTGCCTGAACCACGCCATGGGCCGCTGCCTGGCCCCCTGTGTGGGCCGGGCCGACCCGGAGGAGTACGCCCGGGTGGTGCGGCGGGTGGAACAACTCCTCGACGGTCGGGTGGACGACCTGCTCGCGGAGCTGGCGGCGCGCATGGAAGAAGCGGCGCGGGCGCAGCACTTCGAGCTGGCCGCCGAGCTGCGCGACCAGATCCGGGCGCTCGAGCGCTTCTTCGCCTCCGGCCAGCAGGCCTACGCGGTGGGGCTGGGCGACCTGGACGCGGTGGGGCTGGCTCGTAGTGGGGCCTACGCCATGGTGCAGCTCTTCCAGATCCGCGGCGGCCGCATGCTGGGGCGCACCAGCCGCTTCGTCGAGAACGCCGGCGCGGCTGCGGATGCCGAGGTGCTCGAGGCCTTCCTGCGCGACTACTACCTGGTGTCCTCACCGCTGCCGCCGCTGGTGCTGCTGCCGCTCGCAACCGAGGAGCAGGAGGTCTTCGCCCGGGCGTTGGCGGAACGCGCCGGGCGCAGGGTGGAACTCAGGGTGCCGAGGCGCGGCGAGAAGGTGCGGCTGGTCGAGTTCGCCACCCAGAACGCCCGCGCCGGGCTCGAGGTGGAGCTGGCGCGGCTGGAGAAGCGCGGCGACCACCCGGCCCTGGCCAGCCTGCAGCGGTCCCTGGGGCTCGCCCGCCGGCCCTGGCGCATCGAGGGGTACGACGTCTCCAACCTCTTCGGAACCGCGGTGGTGGCGGCGATCGCGGTCTTCGAGGGCGGCCGGCCCAGGAAGGGCCAGTACCGGCGGATGCGCATCCGCGGCTTGGCGGGCAAGCCGGACGACTACAAGGCCATGGAGGAGGCCGTCTACCGGCGCTTCACCGGCAGCCTCCAGGCCAAAATGGAAAGCCCCGACCTGCTGCTCATCGACGGCGGCCTGGGTCAGGTTCGCGCGGCCCAGAAGGCGCTCGAGCGCGCCGGCGTCAGCCTGCCGCTGGTGGGGCTGGCCAAGCGCGAAGAGGTGCTGGTGCTGCCCAGCGGCGAACGGGTGATGCTTCCGCTCGACGATCCGGGGCTGCGCCTGCTCATCCACCTGCGCGACGAAACCCACCGCTCAGGCCTCGCCTACAACCGCCAGCTGCGCGGCAGGAAAACGCTGAAGAGCGTCTTCGACGACATACCCGGCATCGGCCCGGCGCGCAAAAAGGCGCTGCTCGAACGCTTCTCCACCCTAGAAGAGCTGCGGGCCACCCCCCCGGAGCAACTGGCCGAACTTCCGGGGATGAACCGCCGTGCGGCCGAGGCGGTGCTGCGCCACCTGAACGAGGCCGCCGCGCGCTCGTAGGCGGCTGCTACAATGGGGGCAATGGAACGTCGAATCCGCGTACTCATCGCCAAACCCGGCCTCGACGGGCACGACCGCGGCGCCAAGGTGGTGGCCCGGGCGCTGCGCGACGCCGGGATGGAGGTCATCTACACCGGCCTGCGGCAGACGCCCGAGATGATCGTGAGCGCCGCGCTCCAGGAAGACGTCGACGCCATCGGCCTTTCGGTGCTCTCGGGCGCGCACATGCACTACTTCCGCGAGGTCAAGCGGTTGCTCGACGAGCAGGGGGCGGGCGACGTGCTCCTCTTCGGCGGCGGCATCATCCCGGACGAGGACGTGCCCAAGCTCAAAGAGATCGGGGTGGCCGAGGTCTTCGGCCCCGGCACGCCCACCGGCGAGATCGTCGCGTTCATCCGCAAGGCCAGCGAGGCCCGCTGGGCCGCCCAGTAACCTTGGACGTCCTCTACGCCGTGGCCGCGGGCTACCTTTTGGGCAGCCTGCCTTTTGCGGTGGGGTTCGGCTGGATCCAGAAGAAGAACCTGCTCGCCCAGGGCTCGGGCAACCCCGGCGCGATCAACGCCCTTCGGGTGCTGGGCGTGGTTCCCGGCCTGATGGTGCTGCTGCTCGACGTCTTCAAGGGGTTCCTGGCCGTCTTCTACGGGGCGCTCCTGGGCGGCACCGCCGGCGCGTTGGCCGGGGGCGTGGCCGCGGTGGCGGGCCACCTCTGCTCGATCTGGATCCGCTGCCGCGGCGGCAAGGGGGTGGCCACCGCCGCCGGCGTCTGGCTGGCCGTGCAGCCTGCGGCGGTCTTCGTCCTTGCCCTCGCCTGGGCCGGGGGCTGGTTCCTGAGCCGCGACGCCTACAAGAGCTTCGCCGTAGCGGCGCTCTTCCTGGCGCCGGTGGCCTACTGGCTCACGGGCGACGCCGGGGTCACGCTCGCGGCGCTGGGCACGAGCGTCTTGCTCTTCCTGGCCCACCTGAAGTACCTACGCGCCTGATCCTTCCGCGCGCTGCTCGAGCGAACGGGCGTGCGCCTCCAGCTCCTCCTCGCGCGCCAGCCGCGCACCCAGCCGCGACAATTCCGCAGCGGCCGCGCGGTTGAGCGCCACCACCGGCACGATCTTGAGGAAGTCGCGCACCGCCAGCGCGCCCGTCCAGCGGGCCGAACCCGAGGTGGGCATCACGTGGCTGGGCCCAGCCAGGTAGTCGCCGATGGCCTCGCCCGAATGCTCCCCCAGGAAGACGCCGCCGGCGTTGTTGACCTGTCCCAGCCAGTCGGTGGGGCGTTCCACCGAAAGGCAGAGGTGTTCGGGGGCGTACAGGTCGGCGAGCTCCAGGGCGCTGCTCAGGTCGCGCACCTGCACCAGCCCGCCGTTTTGCAGGGCCGCGCGCGCGATCTCCGCGCGCGGCAGGGTTTCGAGCTGGGCCTCGAGTTCGCGCTCCACCGCGTCGAGCAGCGCAGCGTCGGGGCTGAGCAGCCAGGGCTCGGCGGCGGGGTCGTGCTCGGCCTGGGCCAGCAGGTCCGCGGCCACGGTGGCGGGGTCGGCGCTGGCGTCGGCGACGATCAGGGTCTCGGTGGGGCCGGCCAGCCCGTCGATGCCCACCGCGCCGTAGACCTCCTTTTTGGCCAGGGTGACGAAAAGGTTGCCCGGGCCCACGATCTTGTCCACCCGCGGCACCTGCTCGGTTCCGTAAGCCAGCGCGGCAACGGCCTGGGCCCCGCCCATGGCGAAGAGTCGGTCGGCGCCCGCGGCCCAGGCGGCGGCCATCACCCCCGGGTGCACGGGCGGCGGCGTGGCGACGATCACCTCGCGCACGCCCGCCACACGGGCGAGCACCACCGTGTGCAGCACCGTCGAGAGCAGCGGCGCGCTGCCCCCGGGCACGTAGGCGCCCACGCGGCGAATGGGACGAACGATCTGCGCCAGCATCCCTTCCGGGGTGGCGGCCAGGAAGCCGCCCTTGGGCTCCTTCTTGTGAAACTTCTCCAGGCGCTCGCGGGCGATGCCCAAAGCCTCGCGCAGCTCGGTGCTCAGGTCGTCGTAGGCCTCGCGCCACTCGCGCTTGGGCACCTCGTAGGTGGCGTGGCGGTCGAGCTTCAGGCTCCATTCGTCGAGCGCCTTCTGCCCGCCGGCGGCCACGTCGCCGACGATGCGGCGCACGGCCTCCTCGGCGCCGAGCTCCTCGCCAAAGACGCTTCGAATACCCGCGCGCACCCGCTCGCTGAGGGCAAACTGCAACCGGCGGGCCGCAAAGCGCCCGCGCACCTCCTTGGCCTCGTACCTGGGGATCTCCACGTTCACCTCCGGCGGCGCCGGCGGCGCCCGCCGCGGCGGCGCGACTTCTTCTTCTTTTCGGGGCGCTCTTCGGGCTCGGGCTCGTGCACCACCTCGGTGAGCTCGGCCTCGAAGACGTGCCCGCCCACCTGCTGCGAGAAGCGCAGCGGGTAACCCTCGGGGTCGTAGTAGATCAAGCTCACGCCCGGCCGCAGCCGCCAAGCGCGCGCCTGGACCTCGCCCCAGGGCAGCGCGAGCGTCTCCTCGCCCACGCGCTCGGCGTGCACGCGGCCGCCGAGCAGCGGCAGCGTGAGCACGTCCTCCTCGGCCGCGCCCAGGGCCAGGATGAGCGAGAGCGGATCGTGGTAGTCCACCGTATACGGCAGCACGAACTCGGGCTCGCCCCGGGTGACCACCACGCCCTCCCCGCGCAGGAACTCGACCTCGTAGACCTTGTTCTGGCGGCCCTCGACCCGCTCGCTGAACTTGAGGGGCACCCCGCGGGCATCCATCTCGCTGACCCAGCGCTGCTTGGTGCGCGGCAGCGGCAGCGCCACATCGGCGGTCAGCGTCATCCGCGAACCCGCGCGGATGCGCTCGTAGCGGAGCTGCTGTTCCCCCGCTTCGCGTCCGGCGTAGCTGAGTTTGTACTTGAGGAGCACCGGCGCTTTCACCAGCACCATCGTACACCACGCGCCGCGCGCCGCTGAGAAGCGGCCGCCGTTCGTCCTACGTTTTTTCGCCGCAAGGCGCCGTTTCCGTGATACGCTAGCGGGGATGATCGCCCTGAACGACGAACAGACGATGGTGCTGGAGATGGTGCGGCGCTTCGCCCGTGAGGAGCTGGCGGCGCTGGCCCCCGAGTACGACAAGAGCGGCGCGTACCCCTGGCCGCAGCTGCACAAGATGGGCGAACTGGGGCTGCTGGGGATGAACACACCGGCGGAGTGGGGCGGCACCGGCCTGGACGCGGTGACCTGGGCCCTCGTCATGGAGGAGATCGCCGCCGCCGACCCCTCGGTGGCCGTGGTCTTTTCGGTAACGTCGGGCCTGCCCCAGTACATGCTGCTCAAGTTCGGTACGGACGAACAGAAGGAGAAGTACCTGCGCCCCCTGGCCGAAGGCCGCTGGATCGGCGCTTTCGCGCTCACCGAGGCCTCGGCGGGCTCCGACCCCAAGGGGCTCAAGAGCGTCGCGGAGCGGGTGGACGGCGGCTACCGGCTCTCGGGCGTGAAGAGCTGGATCACCTCCGGCGGCCAGGCGCAGCTCTACGTGATCATGGCGCGCGCCCCGAAAGGCATCAGCGCCTTTTTGGTGCCGGCGGAGGCCGAGGGGCTGTCCTTCGGCGAGCCCGAGGAGAAGATGGGCCTGCACGCCGCCCACACCACCGAGGTGCGCATGGACGGCGTCTTCGTCGCCGACGAGGACCGCCTCGGAGAGGAGGGCAAGGGCCTCCACTACGCCCTTGCCGGCCTCGACTCGGGGCGGCTGGGCATCGCCGCGCAGGCGGTGGGCATCGCCCGCGCCGCTTTCGAGATCGCCCGCGACTACGCGGACGAGCGCGAGCAGTTCGGGCGCAGGATCCGCGAGTTCCAGGGGGTTTCCTTCAAGCTGGCGGAGATGGCCACGGCCATCGAGGCGAGCCGGCTGCTGGTCTTGAACGGGGCGGTGAAGAAGCAGGCCGGAGAGCGCTTCACCCGCGAGGCCAGCATGGCCAAGCTGATGGCCAGCCGAACCGCGGTGGACGTGACCCGCGAGGCGGTGCAGATCCTCGGCGGCAACGGCTACGCCGTGGACTACCGGGTGGAGCGGTACTACCGCGACGCCAAGATCACCGAGATCTACGAGGGGACCTCGGAGATCCAGAAGATCGTCATCGGCCGCGAGCTCTACAGGTAGCCCGCGAGCCAGTCCACGATCTCTTCGAGCCGCTTCACCCGGCGGTCGGGTCGGCCGGAGCGGGAGAGCTCGTGCCCTTCCTCGGGCACCCGCAGGAAGCGCGCCGGCACCCCCTGGCTTACCAAGGCGGCGAACCAGGTCTCGCCCTGATCGATGGGGCAGCGGTGGTCCTGCTCGGCATGCATGACGAGGGTGGGGGTTTTGAGGGCGTGCGCGTGGGCCAGCGGGCTCTTCCGCCAGTAGAGCTCCGGCGCTTCCCACAGGCCCGCGCCCAGCTCGAGCTCGGCGAAGCGGATCCCGATGTCCGAAGCCCCCCAGAAGCTCGTCCAGTTGCAGATCGAACGCTGGGTGGCCGCGGCCTTGAACTTGTCGGGGTAACGCGCGGTGAGCCAGTTGGTCATGAAGCCGCCGTAGGAGCCGCCGGCCACGCCCAGGCGGTCGGCGTCGAGACCAAAGCGCGCCACCGCCGCGTCCAGAAAACCCAGCAGGTCGGCGGCGTCGGCCTCGCCCCAGCGGCCCTTGATCTGGGCGTAGTCCTGGCCGTAACCCACCGAGCCGCGGGGGTTGGCGTAGACGACCGCCAGACCGCGGGCCCGCAGCAGGTAGAACTCGAAGAGCATTGCCCGGCCGTAGGCGGCGTGGGGTCCGCCGTGGACGTAGAGCACCGCCGGGTGGGGCCCCTCGCCTTCGGGCAGAAGCACCCAGCCGTGGACGTCGTGGCCCTCGGGGGAGCGCCAGCGGAAGGCCTCGGGCGCGGGCCAGTCCTCCATAAAGTCGGCGTTGGGGTCGTGCACCGCCTCGGCGCCGGTGTAGAGGACCGGCGGACGGTGGTGGTCCTCAAGCAGGGTGTGGCGCACCTCCCCCTCGATTACCGCGAAGGCGGCCAAGCTGCCCGGCAGCGGCAGCGGCCCCTCGACCCCGCCGTCCGCGCGCAGGCGGTAGAGCCGCCCCTCGCCCGCCTCGGTGACGCCAAACCAGAAACCGCCCTCGCCGTCGGGCTCGAGCACCCGGCCGTAATCGCCGTAGTGCACGTCGGAGACGAGCGAGAGGCCCACGTAGAGCGCCTCGGGCGTCAGGCGTTCGGCCTCGCCGCCCGACCGCGGCAGCCGCCAGACGCCCGGGCTCGCGCCGATGCCCGCGGCCCAGTCGTACCCCACGAAGTAGATCCACTCGCCGTCCTCGGAGAAGACGGGCTCGCTCACGGGGCCGAAACCGCCCCCGATCTCGCGCGCCCCTCCGCCCGGGCGCCAGCGGTACAACCGCTGGATCCATTGCCGCCGTTCCTCGAAATCCCCGCTCGCGACCAGCACGAGCTCGTCGCCCCGCTCGTCCCAGGCGGCCGCGTCCACATCGGTGGGCAGCTCGCTGGGTTCGCTCCACCCGCCGCCTGCGCGGCGAACCCGCACCTGGCGGCTGCGTTCGGGAAGCAGTCCGGCCCCGTCGAACTTGAAGGGCAGCCGGTCGTAGACCCTGGGCGCATCGGGCTTCGCCGGCTCCTCGTCGCCCCGGGTAATGACGGCCAGCGCACCCTCGGGACCCAACACGTAGCCTTCCACGCCAGCTTTGAACGAGGTCAGCCGTTCGGCCTCACCCCCGGCGAGGTCGAGCCGGTACAGCTGCTTGACCTTGTCGCGCTTGCGCAGGAAGTAGACGTAGCGCCCCCCGTCCCAGCGGGGGCGGGCCGTGTCCTCCTGGGTGAGCGCGCGGCGTTTTCCGTCGCGCTGGAGCCAGAGACGGGACAGGTAGCGGGGCGGATCGCCCTCCTGCTCCGGCGCTTCGACGGACGTCTCCAGAAAGAGCGCGCCCCCTCCGGGACCGGGCGTGAGGTCCGAGAGGAAGCGCAGCCGGTGGAAGTCTTGCGGGTTCGGATCGGGCATGCCTCATGCTACTGACCCGCGGGTCAGTAGCGCAAGGTCACCGTGTAGACGAATTCGCGCACCTCCCCAGGCTTCAGCATGACCGCGTAGCGGTAGCCCTGGGGAGTGCGCTCGGCCCCCGGCGGCAGCTTGAGCCCCAGCTCGCGGGCGCTGAAGCCCTCGACCAACTCGACCCGCACCGGCCGGCTTCGCGGGTTGCGGAGCGTGGTGCGAACGCGGTAGACCTTCTCCTTGCGCTCGTCCTTCAACACGTCGATGCGGCGCTCGGCACGCCCTTCGGGATCGGCTCCCAACCAAACCTGGACCCGGCTCCCCTTGGCGGCGTCCTGCATGTACGCCTGCCCCAGCAGGACGCCGCCCGCGCGCACGTTGACCAACCCACCCGCCAGCGCCGCGGGCGCGGTAAAGGTGTACCCCCGCGTAAAAGCGATGCGCTCGACGGGGGCGAAGCTCCCTTGATAGCGCCAGGTGTAGACGGGGTCGAGGTCGGCCTTCAAGAAGGGCAGCTCGTTGACGCCGACCTCCAGCGTCGGGGGGTTCTCGAGGAGGTAGCGGTAGACCCCGCCCCCGCTGCCCGTGTAGCTTGGCATCGGTGCCGCCTCGCTGGCGCCTTCCAGGGCCAGGCCGCGCACCGACTTGGGCATGACCGGAGCGGAGCCCGAGCGCAACGGCACCTCCCCGGCCACGAAGGTCAGGCGCTCGAAAGCGAGCGGGCGCCCCAGACGGTTTTCGATCTTGCTCCAGCCAACGAAGCGGCCACGGTCGGTGTCCAGGTCGTAGTAGAGGCTGTACCCCAGGTTGCGGGTCAGGTAGGCGAGCTGCGCCGCCCCCGCACCCTCGTAGAAGAAGATCACGGCGCCGCCGCGCCAGACGCGCCGGGTCTCCTCCACCCCGAGCAGACGCACGGTTCCGTCCACCAGCGAACCGGACAGCTCGGCGTCGGGAAACCACGTCCAGCTCGCGGCGGGAAGCCGGACCGGTTCGTGGATTTCGGCGAATCCGGTGTAGACGAAGGCCTGCTGAGCCGCTGCGAGGCCCAGCCCCAACACCACCAGGAGGACCGTCCAGCTTTTGGTTTTCATAGGACCAGACTAACGCACCCGCCCATGAGAGACGCTCACGAGCGGGGGCGGGGACGTGCGGGACTCAAAAGATGTCGTCGCGGATGCAGGCCTTGTAGTGCCCCGGGGAAACCTCGCGCAGCTCGGGCACGGTCTCGGCACACTCGGGAATGGCGTAGCGGCAGCGGGTGCGGAAGACGCAGCCCGAAGGCGGGTTGATGGGGCTGGGGATGTCGCCCTCGAGCACGATGCGCTCGCGCTTGATCGTGGGGTCGGGTACCGGCACCGCCGAAAGCAGCGCCTCGGAGTAGGGGTGCTTCGGGTTGGTGTAGAGCTCGTTGGCCGGGGCCATCTCCATGATCTTGCCCAGGTACATCACCGCGATGCGGTCCGACACGTATTCGACGACCGCGAGGTCGTGGGCGATGAAGAGCAGGGTCAGCCCCAGCTCGTCCTTGAGGTCCTGCAGCAGGTTGACGACCTGGGCCTGAATGGAGACGTCGAGCGCGGAAACGGGCTCGTCAGCCACGATGAACTCGGGATCCACCGCGAGGGCGCGGGCGATGCCGATGCGCTGACGCTGCCCGCCGGAGAACTCGTGGGGGTAGCGGCGCATGTGGTCCGGCGAGAGGCCCACGAGCTTGAGCAGCTCGGCCACCCGGTCGGTGCGTTCCTGGGCCGTCTTGACGAGCCGGTGGATGATCAGCGGCTCGGCGATGATGTCGCCCACCGTCATCCGCGGGTTGAGCGAGGCGAACGGGTCCTGGAAGATGATCTGCATGCGGCGGCGAAAGGGCCGCAGCTCGGGTTTGGAGAGCCCCACCACGTCGGTGCCGTCGAAGATGACCTCGCCATCGGTGGGCTCGATAAGGCGCAGGATGGTGCGCCCGACCGTCGTCTTGCCCGAACCCGACTCGCCCACGAGGCCGAGCACCTCGCCGCGGTTGACGTAGAAGCTGACGTCGTTCACCGCCTTGACGTGGCCCACGGTGCGCGAGAGGATACCGCCGCGGATCGGGAACCACTTCTTGAGGTGGTTGACTTCCATGAGGGGGGTGGCGTCTCGGGTCATGCGTGGGCCTCCTCTCGGATCTCCCGCCAGCGCACGCAGCGCACCATGTGGCCGTTACCGGCGTCCTCGAGGGGCGGAATCTCCTGGTCGCACACCCCGGGGACCGCGTACTTGCAGCGCGGGTGGAAGGCGCACCCGGGCGGCAGGAAGAGCGGGTTGGGTACGTTCCCGGGAATGGCCTCGAGCCGCTGCTGGTTGACGGCGCTTTCGTCGACGCGCGGCACCGAGTTCAGGAGCCCCATCGTGTAGGGGTGCAGCGGATCCTTGTAGGTGTTGACCACGTCGGCCTCTTCGACCGCCCGGCCCGCGTACATCACCACGACGCGATCGGCCATCTCGGCCACCACGCCCAGGTCGTGGGTGATGAACATGATCGACATGCCGATCTCCTCCTGCAGCTTCTTCATCAGCTCCAGGATCTGCGCCTGAATGGTGACGTCGAGCGCGGTGGTGGGCTCGTCGGCGATGAGCAGGCTGGGGTTGCAGGAAAGCGCCATCGCGATCATTACGCGCTGGCGCATCCCGCCCGACATCTGGTGCGGGTAGTTCTTCAGGCGTTTGTGGGGTTCGGGAATGCCCACCAGGTCGAGCATGTCGGCGGCCAGCTCGAGGGCCTCCTTCTTGCTCTTGCCCTGGTGCAGCACGATGGCCTCGGCAATCTGGTCGCCCACGGTGTAGACGGGGTTGAGCGAGGTCATCGGCTCCTGGAAGATCATGGCGATGTCGTTGCCGCGGATACGGCGCATCTCGTGCTCGGGCAGCGAGAGCAGCTCCTTGACCTCGCCGTCCTTGCCGCGGAAGTGGATCTCGCCCCCCGCGATCATCCCGGGAGGCATAGGGATCAGGCGCATCATCGCCAGTGCCGAAACCGATTTACCCGAACCCGACTCCCCTACGACGGCGAGCGTTTCCCCTTTATCGATGTGATAGGAAACGCCGTCAACGGCCTTGACGATGCCTTCGTCGGTCTTGAAGTGCACCTTCAGGCCCTTGACCTCTAATAGACGCTTGTCGTTCATCTAAGCTCCTTTGGTCGCTAGTGCTCTGCGCGGGGATCGAGCGCGTCGCGCAAGGCATCTCCTAGATAGTTATACGTCAATATGCTAACAAAGATAAAGAACCCGGGGATAAACAGCCAGGGCCGTTCCTTGATGGCGCTAATGCCGATCTGCTGGGCCTTCGAGAGCAGCAGCCCCCACGAGGAGGAGGGTTCCTGGATGCCCAGGCCAAGGAACGAAAGTCCCGACTCCGCGAGGATGTACCCGGGGATGGCCAGCGAGGCGACGACGATCAGGTAGCCGAGCGTGCCTGGAATGATGTGGCGGAAGAGGATGCGCGCGTCGCCCGCCCCCAGGGCCTTGGCCGCCTGGGCGTATTCCATCTCCCGCAGCTGCAGCACGAAGCCGCGGATGTTGCGCGCCAGGCCGCCCCAGCCCACGAAGGCCAGGATGGTGAGCACGAGCAGGAAGCGCGTCGAGGAGGGCATGTCGTACTGCGCCAGCATGCCCGAGAGGATGATCAGCAGGAAAAGGCCCGGAATCGCCGCGAGAATCTCGGTGGTGCGCATGATCAGGTCGTCCACGTCGACGGCCAGCCGTCCGAAGAGGAACATCCAGACCATGATCCCCAGGAGGCCCCCGAAGACGATCATGGCCAGATACCGCTCCAACCCCTCGCTGATTGAGAGGAAGCCCTGCATCGTGGTGTAGAGCACTGCGGTGGCCGCCCCCCAGAAGGCGTACTGCAGCACCAGGCCCACCAGGAAGATCGGCACCCGCCGTTCGTGCACGGCCTCGCGCCAGCCCTCGGCCAAGGCGCCGCCGCTGAAGAAGCCGTTCTTCTCCGCGGCGCCTTCCTCTCCCGGGACGGCCGCGCGCTTCTGCGGAGGCCGGAAGAGGCCGCGGACGATGTGGACCCGGCTGCCCGCATAATAGCCGGAGATGCCGCCCATGGTAATGCCGATCAACAGGGCGACGAGGGTCGCCAGGATCCCAATCGTCAGGCTGATGCGCGCGCCGAACCAGATGCGGCTGAACATGTCGCGCCCGAAGTCGTCGGTACCCCAGAGGAAGAGGTAGGCCTTCTCCTCGACCAGCCAGGGGCCGCCCAGCAGGTGCAGGTCCATGGGGATGAACCCCAGGAACTTGTAAGGGTAGCCCTTGACGAAGAAGTAGATGGTGTACTTCTCCTCGCAGTTCTCCTTGAACTCCAGCTTGAAGGTGCGCGGGTTGCGGCTGCGCTCCACCTTGCAGACGTAGGGCCGGGTCCAGCGGCCGTCCTCGGTCTTGAAGTACACCTTGGTGGGCGGTACGAACTGCAGCTTGCGGAAGCTCTTGGCCTCGGGGTAGGGTCCGACGAAGTCGGCAAAGAGGGCCAGGGAATAGAGCACCAGCAGCACCACGCTCGCCCAACGGGCGAAGGGGTGGCGCCGGAAGCGCATCCACGCTTTCTGCCAGTAGCTCTGGCTGCGCTCGCCTAAGCCTTCGCGGAGGTTGGTGTCGTGGATATCGGACATCGTGGCTCCTAGCTGTAGCGGATCCGCGGATCCACCCAAGCGAGCAAGAGGTCGGAGAGCAGGTTACCGATCATCAGCAGCACCACCGAGATCGAGATGCTGCCCATGAGGATGTAGACGTCGATGCTGAAGATGGCGTCGAGGATCAGCGGCGTCAGGCCCGGCCAGGCCATCACCACCTCCACGAAGCCGGCGCCCCCGAAGAGTTCCGGGAGCAGGAAGCCGATCGAGGCGATGATGGGGATCACCGCGTTGCGCAGAATGTGCTTGTAGATGACCACGCGCTCCGCCAGCCCCTTGGCCCGTGCGGTGCGCACGTAGTCCTGCATCTTGGTCTCCAGCATCTGGGTGCGCATCACGCGCGTAAGCCCCGCGGTACCGGCGGTGCCAGCGACGATGACGGGCAGCACCGCGTGCCACATCACGTCGAGCCACTGGCGCCACTTGGGGGCCTGGAAGAAGTCGACGCCGTCGATGTAGAGCGAGCGCATCCCCCCGATCGGAAAAATCTCGTGGCCGAAGGTGTCCTTGAGCCAGAGGGCGAAGTAAAGCATCAGCAGGGCGAAGAAAAAGTTGGGCACGGCGAGGCCGAAGAAGGCGAAGCTGGTCCAGAAGCGGTCGCCCCAGGAGTACTGCCTGAGGGCCGAGTAGATCCCGATCGGTATGGAAACGACGTAGATGAAGACGATCGAAGAGATCACGAGCACCATCGAGTTGAGAATGCGCGGCTTGAGCACGTGCCAAACGTCGGTTTGATAGCTGAGCGAAAGGCCCAGGTAGCCCTTCATAAAACCCGACAGCCACTTGGCGTACTGGACCGTGAACGGCTGGTCCAGGCCGAAGAGGCGCCGGAAGTTCTCGATTTGCGCGCGGTCGTACGAGGGGTCCAGCTCGAGCCGGGTGATGAAGTCGCCCGGAGCCAGCTGGATGACCAGGAAAGCCAAAAAAGTAGCCCCCAGGAAGGTGGGGATCAGGTGCAGAAAGCGGCGGAGGATGTATGCGGTCATGTTTGTAAGCTCGGGAAAGTGGGGCACGGCGCCGGAGCCCGGGCTCCGGCGCCGTGCTTTGGGTTACTTCTTGACGAAGACGGTCTCGATGTAAGGGTACTGGCCCACGATCGAGGTGATCTGGTCCTTCGCGAAGAGGCCGCCCACCTTGTTGAGGCGCGCCGGGTTGTAGGCCGGGGCCACGGTGTAGGTAAGGGGCAGGTTATCGGCGACGACCTGCTGGAAGCGCACGTAGATCTCACGGCGCTTCGACTGCTCCAGGGTGGTGGCACCCTGCTTCATCAGCTTGTCGATGAGGATCTCGAACGACTGGAAGTCGGGACCGTAGTTCCACATGTGCAGCGGCCCGTCGAGCTCCCAAACGTTGCGGCTGAAGGCGGGCTCGATGCCGCCGGTCAGACCGATGAGGATGGCGTCGAAGTCGCGGGTGTTGAGGATCTGGCGCACCAGCTCGTTGAAGGCGATGGGCGCGTACTTGACGTCCACACCGATCTTCTTGGCGTCTTCGGTGAAGAGCTGGGCGATCTTCTCGCGCACGTTGTTGCCCTGGTTGGTCGAAAGGCGGAACTCGAGCGGCCGGCCCGAAGCATCCACCAACACACCCTTGGCGTTCTTGTTGCGGAAGCCGATCTCGGCCAGCAGCTCGGCCGCCTTCTCGGGGTTGTACTCGAACTTGGCCACGTCGTCGGTGAAGAACTGCTTCACCGGGATCGAGATCGGGCTCCACTGGGGCTTACCGAGGCCGCCGAGGGCGAGCTCGATCATCGAATCCTTGTCCATCAGGTGGGCCATCGCCTGACGGAACTTCTTGTTGCGGAAGAGCTGAGCCTTCCAGGGGTCGTCGCTGTTCCAGTTGAAGAAGATGAAGTTGGTACCGGTGGTGACGTCGGCGTTGGGGAAGATGCTGGCGTCAAGCTTGCCGGCGTCGATGCGCTCGATG
>Ga0256839_1002901_pt1 | contig 18450 bp, 13 predicted proteins | sample 354166metaG_FD_185968 | JGI IMG/M metagenome (GOLD analysis project Ga0256839, IMG submission 185968) | Hydrothermal vent microbial communities from Mid Atlantic Ridge, Atlantic Ocean - 354-166 | ecosystem: Environmental > Aquatic > Marine > Hydrothermal vents | place: Atlantic Ocean: Mid... | reverse complement strand
GGACACGGAGCGCTACCAGCTCCACATCCTCGACGGCACAAGCATCATCCGCACCATCGACACCACCGCGCCGCAGGCCACCTGGACAGCCACCGAACAGGCCGCCGACTTCCCCGGTGGCATCCCGTCCACGGCGAGGGTGCGCATCGCCCAGGTTTCCGACCTCACCGGCCCCGGCGCCCATCTGGAGGAGCAGATAGATGTCTGACACCACCCGCCTGAAACTGCCGCTGATTGCCGCCCAGCAGGCGCAGAAGCACGTAACCCACAACGAATCCCTGCTGAAGCTCGACGTGCTGGTGCAGGCCAGAGTGCTGGACAGGGATCTGAACACCCCGCCCGCCAACCCGGCGGAGGGCGATGCCTGGATCGTTGCCGCCTCCGCCACCGGCGACTGGGCCGGGCAAGAGGGCAACATCGCCGCCTGGCAGAACGGCGGCTGGGTGTTTCACGCACCATCGGAAGGCTGGAAGGTCTGGGTGGCCGACGAGGATGCCCTGTATGTGCACGACGGCACGGCCTGGGTGAAGTTCGAGACGGGGATTGCCACCGTCAACCCGGTGCCGGACGGCAAGCTCGGCATCAACACCACCGCCGATAATACCAACCGCCTGGCCGTGAAGTCCGACGCCGTGCTGTTCTCCCACGACGACGTTTCAGGCAGCGGCTCCGGCAACGTGCAGTTCAAGATCAACAAGGCCGCCGCGACGAACACCGCCTCGCTGCTGTTTCAGGACAACTGGTCAGGCCGCGCCGAGCTGGGTCTGACGGGCGATGACGACTTTCACATCAAGGCCAGTGCTGACGGCAATGCCTGGCACGAGGCGATGGTGGTGGACAGCACGAGCGGCTGGGTCCGTTTTCCGTCCGGCGGCGTGCGCGAGCTGCTTCGGGCACACCGAACATTCTACGTGAACCCTGCCGGCAATGATGGTGCTGATGGCCTGTCGCCGGACACGGCCCTGCGCACGGTGCAGGAGGCCGTGCGCCGCTGCTACATGATCGACAGCAATGGCTTCAATGTCACCATTCGACTGGCTCCTGGCATATACGAAGGCAATGTCGTCATCGACAGGCGAATTGTCGGCGGCGCGCGTCTCGACATTGTCGGAAACGCCACGGATCCATCTTCCGTCATTTTGCGCAACAACGTGAATTATCACACAATTCGCATTATCGATTGTGCCAAGGTCGGGATATATGATCTTCAGATCGAAAATACGTCAAACTGGTCCCTGATCTTCGTGGATACGGGTGCCGATCTGAAATACGGAAATGTCGTCTTCACCCAATGCAATCGCGATCACGTCGAGGCATCGGCCAATGCGCTCGTGCTTGTAGCGGATGACTATACGATCACGGGCGGGGGGCGATCGCACATGAACTTTTCCAAGGGATGCATCTTTCAGGCGAGCAATCGCGTCGTCACCCTTCGAAACACACCACATTTCTTGGTAGCCTTTGCCTGGTTCCAGCGAGGATCACATTACAGCGTGTGGAACATGACGTGGAGCGGCGCGGCGACGGGCAGAAGATACTATGTGCGCTCAAACGCCACCTGCAATGGAGAAGCCCCGGATCATTTTCCGGGTGATGTCGATGGCATTGCAGACACGGGTGGCTATTACGGTGGTGCTTGATGGGAGATGAGCCGATGATCAACGAGCAAGCACTGGCGCTCATCCGCCGCTTCGAGGGTCTTCGCCTGAAGGCCTATCGCGATGCTGGCGGCGTGTGGACGATCGGCTATGGCCACACATCACGCGCCGGGCCGCAGAAGGTGCGGCCTGGCATGCGCATCACCAGGGCGGAGGCCGAGGAAATCCTGCGGCGAGACGTTCAGCGCTTTGCCCGGCAGGTGGCCGAGGCGCTGGGCGAGGACGTGATGCGGCGGCTGAACGAGAACCAGTTCGGCGCGCTGGTCAGCTTCGCCTACAACGTCGGCATCGGCAACTTCCGCCGCTCGTCCGTCTTCCGCGCGGTGCGGGATGGCCGATACGACGACGTGCCGCGGCTGCTCATGCGCTGGACGAAGGCCGGCGGCAGGCGCCTGCGCGGCCTCGAACGCCGCCGCCGCGCTGAAGGAAAGTTGTTCACCACACCGGTGCGGCAGTTGCAGCGACAGGCCGTGGACACCCTGCCGCCGCCAGCAACGAAAACATCGGACAATGCGCCAGCCAGGCCCGAAGAACCACCACCAACAACAGCTCCAGCAACGCCACCTCGCAAGGCCGCCCCGCCACGGGCGGCCTTTTTCATGAGCCTCTTTGCCCTGCTGTCCGGCATCCTCGCCGCCATCTTCTGGAGAAACCGCATCATGCGCGCCATTCGCCGCTTCTGCCGCCGCTGCAAGGGCTGGCGCACCTTCGCCTTCGCCCTGCTGCTGGCCACCCTCGGTGTTGCCGAGGCCACCGACTGGGCGCAGCTCGTCCCCGACGGCCCCAACAAGGGCTGGTATCTGTTCGCCATCGGCCTCGCGGTGGCCTGGCTGCGCTTCATCACCACCACGCCGCCGGGCCGGCCCGGCATCGATGAGGATCAACGGCCATGAACGCCCCGCACGACGCCCGCCACTGGCACCTGGACAAGCGCGTGCCGGTGGCGCTCATCATCACCATCCTGATGCAGACCGTCGCTGCCGTGTGGTGGGCGGCCTCGCTCTCCGCCCGCGTCGATGTGCTGGAGCGCGACTGGGCGCGCTTCGCCACCGTCGCCAGCCGCCTGCGCGTGCAGGAAGACCGCCAGACCCGCGCCGACGTGCGCCTGCAGGCGCTCTATGCCCGCCTGGAGCGCATCGAGCGCAAGCTCGACGTGTTGCTGGAGCGCCGTGCCGAGCGCTTCCGCTACCCGCTACCCCGCCCCGGAGGCCCGAAATGACCACCATCGCCGCCTTGCTCGCCCGCCTGCTCACCGGCCCGCTCATCGACGCCGTGCTGAAAACCATCGATGCCGCCCGTGCCCGCCAGCTCTCCGAGGCCGAACTGCGCGCCGAGCTGCAACGGGCCATCACCGCCTCCATCACCGAGGTGGCCACCACCGAGCTCGCCGCCCGCCGCGATGTCCTCCTCGCCGAGCTGCGCGGCGAAAGCCCCCTGCAACGCCTCTGGCGCCCGGTGGTGGCCCTGACGGCCTTCTTCAGCTACTGGTTCGTCATCGTCGCCTATCCCTTCCTGCACGCTTGGGGCATCCTGCCGCAGGTGCGGTTTGGTGAAACCGGGCTGAACAACCTCTTCTGGCTGGTCATCGTCGCCACGGGCGGCTACATCGGCGGCAGAACGCTGGAGAAGGTGGCTGTGCAACTGCGGAAACAGGGGGCATGATGCGCACATCTCGGGCTTTCCTCGCCTGGATTGCACGAACATGCCCGTCAGCCTGACAAGTTCATTCAGCAGTCATTCAGCCAGGGTTGTGCATGGTGCCGGCATGAACCGAGTGCGCAATCAACACAAGATGCAGCAGCCGGAATCATGGATGCATTATCCTGTCCGCTTTCTGGCGGGACTATGCCTCCTGTTTCTCGTGCTGGTTTCTGGCGGGGCAGCATGGGCAACGCCTGCCATGGTGCACCATGCCACGCCTCTCCTCACCGCGGAAGAGGCAGGGCAGCCAGCGCAGGCAATGCTGATGCCGGCAAACCTTGATGCAGGCAGGCCGCGCCCGTTTGCCCTGCGCCGCCGGGGTGCCCTGCCGCCAGCCTTGCGCTCTGCACCGCGGCCACCCCGCCAGCGGGCCGAGGGCAGGGTGCCCGCAGCAGGAGCTGACGTGCGCATCACCCCTTCCGAAGCCCTGCGCCTGGCCCGTCAGCGCTGGCCGCAGAGCACCGCCCTTTCGGTACGCTTGCTGAAAGGTGTACCCCCTGCTTATCTTGTCAGGCTGAGGGCGGCGGGCCGTGTCTTTCAGGTGCAGGTGGATGCGCGCACCGGCAGGATCCTGCGCTGAAACATGCACCCCGGCACGGATGGCATGAAGCCACGAATGGAGCAGCGGGATGCGCATACTGGTCGTGGAAGATGACGAGCACCTCAATCGCCAGCTGAAGGAGGCGCTGGAGCAGTCCGGCTATGTGGTGGATGTCGCCTTCGATGGCGAAGAGGGCCACTACCTGGGCGACACGGAGCCGTATGACGCCGTCATCCTCGACCTTGGCCTGCCGGCCATGGACGGCGTTACCGTCTTGCGCGAGTGGCGCGCTGCCGGCCGCGACATGCCCGTGCTCATTCTCACCGCCCGCGATCGCTGGAGCGACAAGGTGGCGGGGTTCGATGCCGGGGCCGATGACTACGTGGCCAAGCCTTTCCACATGCAGGAGCTGCTGGCCCGGCTGCGCGCCCTGCTGCGCCGTGCCGCCGGTCATGCCAGCAGCGAGATAACCTGTGGCCCGCTGGTGCTGGACACGGCGGCGGCACGGATTACGAAGGACGGCGTGCCGCTGAAGCTGACACCAATGGAATACCGGCTGCTGGCCTACCTGATGCATCATCAGGGCGAGGTGGTGTCGCGCACGCGCCTGACCGAACACCTCTATGACCAGAATTTCGACCGTGATTCCAACACCATCGAGGTCATGATCGGCCGTGTGCGCAAGAAGATCGGCAGCGAGCTGCTGCAAACGGTGCGTGGCCTTGGCTACCGGTTGTCGCCGCCGGAAGAGGGGGGCGGTGCGGCATGAGGTGCGGTGCGCGGTTGCCCACGGCGGCGTGCGGCAGGTGGGTGTGAAGGCGAAGGGCAGGGATATTGTTGCGCAGGCTGTTCACCCGTTCGCTGGCGCGCCGCCTGGTGCTGTCATCGCTGCTGGCGGCGCTGCTCCTGCTGGTGCTGGCCGGGTTTCTGCTGATCTGGATGTTCCGCGCCACGCTGGAGCGCCAGTTCGATGCCCGCCTGGATGCTCTCCTGAACGGCCTTCTGGTCAACGTCGAACAGCGCCCCGATGGCAGCATCGTCGTGGTGCGCGACCTCGCCGATCCATCCTTCCAGCTGCCGGCATCCGGGTGGTATTGGCAGATAACGCCACTGTCGGCCGATGCCGCGGCCAGCCCCGGGTCTGTTCCTGCCTCGCCTTCCTCCATCTCGCCTCACGGTCATCGTCAACGCTCCCAGGCTTCCCCCTCGCTGCTGGAGAAGCGCTTCGACCTGCGCCAGCTGAGCCAGCTTCCCCGCCAGCCTGATGGTACATTGCGCGCCACCATCATCGGGCCACATGGGCGGCTGGTGCGCATTACCGAACAACGCCTTTCCCTGTTCGGCGATGACAACCGCCATTCCATTCTCGTGGCTGGTGATGCCGCGTTTCTGAAGCATGAACTGCGCACCTTCGGGCAGGTGATGATCGCCATGTTCGTTCTGTTCGGTATCGGCCTGGCGCTGTCCATACTGCTGCAGGTGCGTTATGGCCTGCGTCCGCTCAAGACGCTGCATGACGAGATTGCCGAGGTGCGTGATGGCAGGAGGCAGTCATTGCAGGGGGATTTTCCTGACGAACTGCAGCCGGTCGTGGAAGAAATGAACAAGCTCATCCGCTCCAATCGCGAGGTGCTGGAGCGCGCCCGCACGCAGGTGGGCAACCTGGCGCATGCCCTGAAGACTCCCCTCTCCGTGCTGATGAACGAGGCCCGCGCCCGTCAGCATCAGGAGGAGCAGAAGGAGATGGCACAACTGGTGTTGCAGCAGAGCAAGCACATGCGTCAGCAGGTGGATCTTTACCTCGAACGCGCCCGCCGTGCAGCGCTGGCCGGCACGCTGGGCACGGTAACGCCGGTGGCGGAAACCTTGCGGCCCATCATCAATGCCTTGAGCCGTATCTATAGCCAGCGTGCCGTGAAGGTGGATGTGGATTGCCCGCAAGCCCTGCAATTCCGGGGAGAGAAACAGGACCTGGAAGAGATGCTCGGCAACCTGCTGGACAATGCCTTCAAGTATGGTGGGGCGCAGGTGCGCGTGCAGTGCGCCATGCGGGATGGAATGCTGCGTCTGACCATCGAGGATGATGGCCCGGGCCTTGATGCCGAACAGCGCCAGAAGGCGTTGCAGCGCGGCCAGCGCCTGGATGAGGCACGACCCGGATCCGGCCTGGGGCTGTCCATTGTCAAGGAATTGGCGGAAATGTATCAGGGGCGGCTGCAGCTGGATGATTCGCCGCTCGGGGGGCTGAAGGTCGTTTTGTGGTTGCCGGCAGTGTCCCTGCGCAAGGCATGATGGAACGTCGCGGTTGCTGCGTCATGATTTTTTCATTTTCCGTTAGCCAGAATGGCAAATTTTCCTTATTTTACTACACATTCCGGCGTTCATGGGCTTATCTATGCAACAGGTGCTGCACTCTCCGGTTGCTGCTCGAGATGGCCGGGGTGGGCTGCAGGGTGGCAACTTTCCGTGTTGTTGCCAAAATGCTGACATATTGCCGGTGCTCAACGGTCGCAATCGACCGGGGGGCAGAAAGGTTTCCCGGCAGGTGTGCTGCTGGTTGCCCCCGGTCGCAGTGCACCGACCCGGGAGGGAAGCGGATCCGGAAGGATCCGCTTCCACCTTTTTCGGGGGCATTTCTTCAGGGCAGGCATTTTCCCATTTTGCAATTCCCATCCCGGATCTTTGCGCGCAGCTCACGTCAGTGCTCGCATCGCCGTGATGCATCATGACCAAAGCGTAATCGGCCATGGATTGCCGCTGCGGCGGTGATGTTCTAGTTATGGTGCGCACGATGTGCGGTCTGTAATGGCTTGAGAGTGCGTCAGGCCCGTTGCACGAAGTCGCAAGTGCATGAAGCCGATGCAGAGCCGGGAAGGATGGCGGGATGGACGCGAACGTGATGTTCTGGCTGCTGGCAGGCGTAATGATGGCCGTCGTGCTGGCATTGCTGTTGCTGCCGTTGTTGCGCCGTCCCGGGCGGGCGCTGGCCCGTGCCGAATACGACCTGGCTGTCTATCGCGACCAGCTGCGCGAACTGGAGCAGGAGGTCGAGCAGGGCCTCATTGGCAAGGAAGAGGCCGAGCGCGCCCGCAATGCCATCGCCCGCCGCATCCTTGCCGCCGACAAGGCGCGCCAGCAGGCCCAGGCACAGGTGGATGGCGCTGGCCGCGGTGGCGTGCTGGCGGCCATTGGTGCCACCTTGCTGGTGCCGGTGGCAGCCCTGGCCTTCTACCTGAACACCGGTGAGCCTGGCCGTCCGGACATGCCGTTGCAGCAACGCCTGGCCAATGCCGCGCAGAACAATGATCTTGCCGCGCTGGTGAAGCGCGCCGAACAGCGGCTGGCGACCAATCCCGACGACTTGCGCGGCTGGCTGGCGCTGGCTCCGGCCTACGAGCAGCTGGGGCGCATGGACAAGGCGGTGGAAGCCTGGCGCAAGGCCATCGAGTTGTCGGAAAAACCCGATGCCGACCTTTACAATTCCTATGCCGAGGCGCTGGTGCGTGCATCACAGGGGCGCATTCCCGACCAGGCCGTGCGTGCGTTTCGCAAGGCGCTGGACCTCGCCCCGGGCAACCCCATGAGCCGCTATTACCTGGCCATGGCAGACCTGCAGGCCGGTCGCCGCGAGCAGGCGTATGATGCCCTGAAGAAGCTGCTGGACGACCTGCCGCAGGATGTGCCCGCCCGCCGCACCATCGCGCAGCAGGTGCAGCAGCTGGCCATGATGCTGGGCAAGGCTCCGGGCAGCTTGCCTTCCGGGCCTGTTGCCATGGCCGCGCAGGCATCCTCTTCTTCTTCAGCTTCTTCAGCGCCTGCATCCGAGGCTGGCGCTGCTGGCGGGCCGTCGGCTGACGCGGTGCGCGAGCGCATGCGCGCCATGCAGAATGCCTCGCCACAGGAGCGCATGGCAATGATCCGCAACATGGTGGAGAGCCTTGATGCGCGCCTGCAGGAAGATCCCGACGACCTTGGCGGTTGGTTGCGGCTGATCCGTGCCCGCAAGGTGCTGGGCGAGGATGACAAGGCCAGGGCGGCGTTGAAGCGCGCCAACGAGGTGTTCGCCAACGACGAGGAAGCGAGGCGGAAGCTCGAGGTGCTGGCGGCCCAGATAGGTATTGCGCCGTGATGCAGCAGGCATGGCGCCGTGATGACGGAATTGCTCTCTCCATGGGCCTCAGGGCCGTGGCAGAGAATGAATTGCAGGAATGAAAAGGGAGCACTGACCATGACCCGCAAACAGCAGCGCACCATGCTGATTCTGGGGGCTCTCGTGTTTCTGGGGCTGGCGGCGGGGCTGGTGCTGTATGCCCTGCGTGATACGCTGGTGTTCTTCTACACGCCATCGGAGGTCAGCGAGAAGCTGGCGCAGAAGGAGCTGCAGCCGGGGGTGCGGCTGCGTCTGGGCGGGCTGGTGGCCAAGGGGTCGGTCAAGCTGCTGGATGACGGCGTCATCCGCTTTGCCGTAACCGACACGGCCAAGACGCTGCCGGTTACCTTCAAGGGCATCCTGCCGGACCTGTTCCGCGAAGGCCAGGGCGTGGTGGCAGAGGGGCGCCTGCAGCCTGATGGCACCTTCGTGGCCGATACGGTGCTGGCCAAGCACGACGAGAAGTACATGCCGCGCGAGGTGGCCGACAGCCTGAAGAAGAAGGGCCTTTGGCAGCACGTGCAGAAGGAGCAGGAGGCTGCCTCTTCTGCCCCTGGTGCCACGACGGCGGCTGCTGCGGCAGCGTCATCCGGGTATTGACGACGGGTTGCAGAACAATTTTCCGCACCAATCATCGCAACAGTCACGGAGAATTGACGCTTGTTGCTTTCTGTGCGGCGGAAAGTGCCCGAATGGGCGGATGAATGACGATGTCGATGCCGCCATGCATGGAGGGCATCATGCCCTGTGGCAGGCAAGAAGCTGAACCGGCCATGGGCAGCGCAGGGGCAGGCATCGGGGAGGGAGAAGGGTAATGATCGTCGAGCTTGGACACTTCGCCCTGGTATTGGCGCTGGGGGTGGCGATATATCTCACGTTGGTGCCGCTTTACGGTGCCGCCACCGGCAACGTGCGGCTCATGGAGCTGGCGGTGCCCGCCGCCATCGTCAAGTTCTTTCTCATCGCCTTTTCCTTCGCCGCGCTCACGGTGGCCTACATCAACTCCGACTTCTCCGTCCTCAACGTCTGGCAGAACTCCCACTCTGCCAAGCCCTTCATCTACAAGATCACAGGCACCTGGGCCAATCATGAAGGCTCCATGCTGCTGTGGGTGCTGGTGCTGGCTTCCTTCACCCTGGCCATTGCCCTGTTTTCGGGCAACCTGCCGCAGAGCCTGAAGGCGCGGGTGCTGGGCGTGCAGGGCTCCATCTCCACGGCCTTTCTCGTTTACCTGGTAACCGTCTCCAGCCCCTTCGTGCGCATTCCGGAAGGGCGCGTGCCGCTGGAAGGGCAGGGCATGAACCCACTGCTGCAGGACCCGGCGCTGGCCATGCATCCACCCATGCTCTACGCCGGTTACGTGGGCTTTTCCGTTGCCTTCGCCTTTGCCATCGCGGCTCTGATGGAAGGCAAGGTGGATTCTGCCTGGGCACGCTGGGTGCGCCCTTGGACGCTTGCTGCCTGGACCTTCCTTACCGCCGGCATCGCGCTTGGTTCATGGTGGGCCTATTACGAGCTCGGCTGGGGCGGCTGGTGGTTCTGGGATCCGGTGGAGAATGCCTCCTTCATGCCGTGGCTGGCCGGCACCGCGCTGCTGCATTCCGCCATCGTGGTGGAAAAGCGCAATTCGCTGAAGACATGGACGGTGCTGCTGGCCATCATTGCCTTCTCGTTCTCCCTCATCGGCACCTTCCTGGTGCGCTCCGGCGTGTTGTCCTCGGTGCATGCCTTTGCCGTGGATCCCGAACGTGGCGTCTTCATTCTGGGCATTCTTGCCTTCTTCATCGGCGGGGCGCTGTTCCTCTATGCCGCCCGTGCCCATACGCTGAAGCTGGAAGGCGGCTTCGAGCCGGTGTCGCGCGAAGGTGCACTGGTGCTGAACAACGTGCTGCTCTCCGCCGCACTGGCCGCGGTGTTCATCGGCACCCTGTTTCCGCTGGCTTACGAGGCCGTAACCGGCGGCGAGAAGATCACCGTCGGCGCGCCATACTTCAACCTCACCTTCGGCACGCTCATCATTCCGCTGCTTGTCATCCTGCCGTTCGGTCCCCTGCTGGCGTGGAAGCGCGGAAACCTTAAGGGCACCTTCCGCAAGCTGCGCACGGCGGCGGCACTGGCGGCGTTCTCCGCACTGGTTACGGCGCTGCTCTTTGGCGGCAGCATCATGGCAGCGCTTGGTGTTGCCCTTGGTGTCTGGCTGGTGGCCGGCGCGCTGGAAGAATGGGCGCATCGCGTGATGCTGTTCAAGGCACCGTTCAAGGTGGTGCGCAATCGCATCTTCTCCATGCCCGGCCACATGTGGGCCATGACGCTGGCCCATGCCGGTGTCGGCTTCATCGTGCTGGGCGCGATCATTTCCACCGCCTGGAAGTCCGAGGAGATACGGGCGCTGAAGCCGGGCGATCGCGTGCCCATTGCCGGCTACGAGGTGGTGTTCAAGGGAGAGCGCGAGGTGCCGGGGCCGAACTACCTGGCACTGCAAGGCATGTTCGAGATCTTCAAGGATGGCAGGAAGGTAACCGATGCCATTTCCGAAAAGCGCACCTTCCTTGGCCGCCGCAACATGCCGACCACCGAGGTGGCACTCGTCTATTCATGGAAGGGCGATCTCTACATTGCCATCGGAGATCAGTCGGCCCTGGGCGGGCGCACCGTGCGCATGTATTTCGAGCCGTTTATCTACCTGTTGTGGATCGGCGCGCTGCTGATGGTGTTCGGTGGCATCACCGGCCTGCTGGACAGGCGCTTCCGTGTTGGCGTGGCCGAGCGCACGGAGAGCCGCCTGGCCGCCCAGCCGGCGGAGTAGTGATGCAGGGCCTGCGAGGCAAGCAAGGAAAGGGGCAAGCCATGCTGCATCTTGTGAGGAATGGCCTGCTGTCATGCCTGCTGGCAGTGGCGCTGCTGCTGCCGTCGGGCGCTGCGCCGCTGTCCATGATGACGGCTGCACAGGCGGTGGAGCCGGACGAGGTGCTGGATGACCCGGCGCTGGAAGCCCGCGCTCGCGAGCTGTCGAAGAACCTGCGCTGCCTCGTGTGCCAGAACGAGAGCATCGATGAATCCAACGCCCCGCTGGCGCGCGACTTGCGCATCCTGCTGCGCGAGCGGCTGAAAGCGGGAGACACCGACGAGCAGGCCATCCAGTTCCTGGTGGATCGTTATGGCGAATACGTGCTGCTGAAGCCGCGCTTTTCCGGCCACACGCTGCTGTTGTGGCTAGGCCCCTTTGCCGTGCTCATCATCGGCCTGCTTGGTGCCTTCATATACCTGCGCCGCCGCGTGGGAACTGCTGCCACAAGTGCCAGTGCCGAAGCTCCCCTGAGCGATGACGAACGCCAGCGCCTGCAGGAGCTGCTGGACGGGAAATGACAGATTGTTGTGCAGGCGTTACGAAGTTTTCACGCCTGTGCCATTCTTTTCCCCTGAATGTTTCCTATCTCTGCAAGGGCATCGGGCATTGCTGCCTGTCATGTTCCGGCCATTGCCCTTTCCTGGAACTGGCAGGCACCAGTGCCTGATGCCAGCTGGTTTTTTCATTGAATGAAGTTGCAGGGAGCAAGGGAAACATGACCGACAACAGGAAAACGGGCGCGGAAAAGTGCAAGCGCCGCATGCTGGCGGGGGCGCTGGCTGTTGCCATGTTGGCCGCACCGCTGGGTGGCACGTTGCTGATGCAGCCGGCGCAGGCGGAAAAGCCCTCCGGCCTGCTGAAGACACTGTTCGACAACAACAAGGAACAGGCGGTCTCTGCCGATTCCATCAAGGCCCCGACGTTGCAGTCCGGCTTTGCCGACCTGGCAGAAAAGGTAATGCCGGCTGTGGTTTCCATCGAGGTGGAAGTGAAGGCCGGCAGCGAGCGTGGCCGCATGTTCCGCCGGTTTGGTGGTGATCTGGACAAGCTGCCGCCGGAGCTGCGCCGCTTCTTCAGGGACTTCATGGAGCGCTTCGGCGGGCAGGAGCGCTTCGGCATGCCGGACACGCCGCCCAACCACCCGCGTTTCCGTGGCCGTGCCGTGGGTTCCGGCTTCTTCATCAGTGCTGATGGCTACGTGGTTACCAATCATCACGTGGTGGCCAATGCCGAGAAGATCTGGATCAAGACCAACGACGGCAAGCGCTACCGCGCCCGCCTGCTGGGCTCGGACAAGAAGACCGACCTGGCCCTGCTGAAGGTGGATGCGAAGGATCGCAAGTTCCAGTTCGTCGCCTTTGCCGATGAAGAGCCGCGCGTTGGTGAATGGGTGATTTCGGTCGGCAACCCCTTTGGCTTCGGTGGCACGGTTACCGCCGGCATCGTCTCCGCCAAGGGGCGCTACATCGGTGCTGGCAACTATGACAATTTCCTGCAGATCGACGCCGCCATCAACCGTGGCAACTCCGGCGGCCCCACCTTCAACATGAAGGGCCGCGTGGTGGGCGTGAACACCGCCATCTTCTCCCCCACCGGTGGGTCGGTGGGCATTGGCTTTGCCATTCCGGCAGACATGGCCAAGCGCATCATCACCCAGCTGAAGGAGAAGGGCCAGGTGGTGCGCGGCTGGCTGGGGGTGCAGATACAGCGCGTGGATGAGGAAATGGCCGAGGGCCTGGGGCTGGAGGAGCCTTATGGTGCGCTCATCGCCCGGGTAACGGCGGACTCGCCCGCCGAGAAGGGTGGGCTCAAGACCGGCGATGCCATCCTGGAAGTCAACGGCAAGCGGGTGAAGGACCCCCGGCACCTGGCCCTGATGGTGGCCGACATCGCACCGGGCGAGACGGCGCGCATCACCATTCTGCGTGATGGCAAGCGCCAGACGCTGAACGTGAAGATCGGCCGCATGCCCTCCGATGAGCAGATCGCCCGCACCTTTGGCGCAGGGCCGCGCGCCGCCGAGGCTGCTTCCATGCTGGGGCTGATGCTGAAGCCCGCCGATGACGGCGAAGGCCTTGCCATCACCCGCGTGGACCCGGACTCCAAGGCGGCCGAAAAGGGCCTGCGGCCGGGCGATGCCATCCTGGAGGTGGCCGGGCGCAAGGTGAACACGTTGGCGGACTTCAATCGTGCCATTGCCGATGCCCGCAGAAAGGGGCGCAAGGCCGTGCTGCTGCTGGTGCGTTCCGCCGGTGGAGATCAGCGCTTCATCGCCCTTCCATTGAAGAAGTAAGCCGCTCTGCGGCACAGCGTGCATGAACAGCAGGCCGCATCCTTTTCATCAGGGTGCGGCCTGTTGCGTTTCCGGCCCGCCGTCTTCCTCCATCAGCACTGCAAACACGTCTGCCACCTGTGCCCGCATCTCGGCAATGTATTCCCGCGCTCTGGAAAGGTCAGGCGCTTGAGCTGCCTGTGCGAGCACCCTGGCCAGCCCGGCACCGGCAATATCCTCGCGCGGCTTTTCACCCGGCTTCAGGCACAGCCGCTGCACGTGCATCAACCGGTGCCACAACATGGCTGCACGCAACAGGATGTCGCCATGCGCAGGCTGCAGCAGGCCAGCCCGTATCAGCGCCTGCAGGCTCCGCACCGTATTGCGCTGCCAGACGGAAGGAACGGCATGGGCGTGCATCAGCACCAGGGCCTGCGCACAGAACTCCACATCCACCAGCCCGCCTTCGCCGCTCTTGATGTCCCATGCACTCGCTGCCGGCTTTTCCGCCAGGATGCGCCGGCGCATGTCGCGCACCGCCGAGCGCACCTGCGCCGGATCATGCGGTTTGCAGATGGTTGCCGAAATCACCTCTTCCACCCGCCCTGCCAGCGCTTCATCTCCGGCCACCACCCGTCCACGCGTCAGTGCCAGGTGCTCCCACAGCCAGGCTTCCTCGGCATGGTAGCGGCTGAAGCTTTCGATATGCGTGGCCACCGGCCCCTGCGTGCCGGAAGGACGCAGCCGCATGTCCACTTCGTAGAGTACGCCTTCCGCCGTCGGAGCCGTCAGTGCGCTGATCAGCAGGCGCGTCAGCCGCGTGAACCATACGGCCGGTGCCAGCGGGCGGATATGCGCCGCGGTGGCTTTCTGCTCCGGTGTGGGCTCGGAAGCAGTGGCATCGGGGGTGAAGTCGTGGATGATCACCAGGTCAAGGTCGGAGGTGTGGGTCATCTCCCCGCTGCCCAGCTTGCCCAGGGCCAGGATGGCGCTGGCCGCGCCCGGCACCACGCCATGCCGGCGCATCATCTCTGTCCGGCATGCATCCAGCATGTGTGCCAGCGCCGCCTCTGCCAGCGCCGTGTAGGCGGCTTCGGCCTCCTCGATGTCGGCCGTTTGCGCCAGCAGGCGCGTGCCGATGATGAACTTCTGTTCGGAAACGAGAATGCGCGTCCTGTCCAGCACCTCCTCGAAGGGCAGCTTGAGCGGTGCAAACCGTTGCAACGCTTCCTGATGCTGGGCGCGGCTGGCCATTGGTCCCGTGAGGTCGCCCTCGATGAGGGCGGCGAACAGCCGTGGCCGTTTGGTCAGCTCTCCCGCCAGCACCGGGGCCGAGCCGAGGATCAACAGCAGCAGCTCGAGGAGATGCGGATTGGCCTGCAGCAATGCGAACAGTTGCACCCCGGAAGGCAGGCCGCAGACAAAGCGGTCGAACGCCGCCAGTGCAGCTTCCGGTTCGTCTGTCTGTGCCATCTCCCGCAGCAGCCGCGGCAGCAGCGCCTGCAAGCGCCGCCGGGCATCATCGGAGCGCAACGCCGCGCAACGGCCGGAAAACCAGCCACGGACAAGCTTTGCCGCACCTTCCGCATTGCGCAGACCCAGTTGCGCCAGCCAGTCGAGCGCCGCTGCATCAGGTTCTTCCGCCAGCAACGCATCCACCAGCCGCGCTTCCCCGTCATCACGGCCTGTGGCCGTTTCTCCGGCGGCCTCGCTGAACAGCGCATCATAGTGTCCCTGCACGCATTCCAGCGTTTGCTGCACCGTGCTCCGCAATGCCTGCGCGTCGGCAAACCCGGCAAAGCGGGCAAGGCGCTCCAGCGCCTCGTCCTCGCGCGGCAGGGTGTGTGTCTGCAGGTCGTTCATCATCTGCAGGCGGTGTTCCCATGTGCGCAGCCGTTCATAGGCCGCGGAAAGCTCCTCTGCCACCTGCCATTCCACCCAGCCGCCCGCTGCCAGCTCCCGCAGCATGGCCAGCGTCTGCCGCCCGCGCAGTGCCGGGTGCCGGCCACCGGCAATGAGCTGCTGTGTCTGCACGAAGAACTCGATTTCCCGGATGCCGCCACGCCCCAGCTTCAGGTCATGGCCGGGAATGGTGATCTCTCCATGCCCCTTCACCGCATGGATGCGCCGTTTCAGCGCCTGCACCTCGGCAATGGCGGCATAGTCCAGGTATTTGCGCCATATCCACGGCGAGAGCTCCTGCAGGAACTGCTCTCCCAGCACCACATCTCCGGCACAGGGGCGCGCCTTGATCCAGGCCGCCCGCTCCCACGTCTGGCCAATGCTGAAGTAATAGGCCAGCGCCGCTTCTGCTGACAGCGCCACCGGAGTGGAGCCGGGGTCGGGCCTCAGCCGCAGGTCAACGCGCATCACCTGCCCGTCTTCGGTGATTTCGGACAGGATCTGCACCGCGCGTCGCACCAGCCGCACGAAGAAGGTCTGCGGCTCCACCCCTGCAGCAAGAGCGGCGCGTTCGGCATCGAACAGGAAGATGAGATCGACATCGGAAGAATAGTTGAGCTCCCCCGCGCCGCCCTTGCCCATCTGGAACACCACCAGCCCGCTGTGCGCCGGATCGGTGTCATCGACCTCTCCGCGCTCGGCCGCCTGCCGCAGCAGGAAGGCAAGGCAGGCCTGCACGGCGGCATCGGCAAAGGCAGTGAGGTGCCGCGTAACTTCCATCAGCGGCCACGCGCGGGCCATGTCGGCCAGCGCCACCAGCAGCGCCATGCGCCGGCGCATCACCCGCAATTGACGCATGAGTTCCTTTTGCGAGGACAGGGTGGCGGACTGATTCACCCCCGCAATGATCTGCGAGAAAAGCGCGGTTGAATCGGTGGAGAAACAGGCCGCAGTGAAATCCGGCTCGTTCCTGATGATGCGGGTGAGAAAGGGCGAACCACCAAATGTCGCCAGCAGCAGGTTGCGCACCTGCGCATCCTCCGCGGCCAGTGTTGCCACCGGATGCCCGGCCTCGGCCAGCTCTGCCAGCGTGGCCTGTGCCGCTGCTTCATCCAGCGGCGGCGGCAATGGCCTGAACCTGTCCCCGATCACCCCTGCCATGGGCACAGGGTAAAGCGCTTTCTCCGCAATGACCAGCCCCTGAAAGGCTGCCCTATGCCGTGCGGCCTTTCTCGATCAGCTCGGCAAAGTCGCTGCGGGTCAGCAGCGCATGCAGGGTGATGCCGTGCTCTGCCAGGTTTTCCAGCGCGCCTTCCTCGCGATCCACCACCGAGAGTGCGGTGTCCACCACGTAGCCCATCTCGCGCATTTTCAGCGCCGTGCTCAGCAACGAGCCGCCGGTGGTGGTTACGTCATCGATGATGAGAATGCTCTCCGGCTCCTCTTCCGACAGCGGCGGCAGCCAACCGTCGAACAGCTGTTTCGCCCCGTGCTCCTTGGCTTTCTTGCGCATGAAGAAGGCATTCACCGGCCAGCCCATGTCGTTGCTGCGCACCGCCACCGCGGAGACGATGGGCACCGCTCCCATCTCCAGCCCGCCCACGGCCCACAGGTCGTTCTTGCGCATGAACTCGACGATCAGCTCGCCGATGATGGCCGCGCCTTCCGGATGCATGGTGGTGGGGCGCAGCTGGAACAGGTAGTTGCTCTTGCGCCCGGAGGTGAGGGTGAAATCTCCGACCATCAGGGAATGGTCGCGCACGATCTCGTAAAGCCGCTTCAGCCGTGCATCATCGAGGTCGAAGGGGCGGCGGATGCCATTGTGCTCGTTGTCGTTCATGCGGGGCCTCCGTAAAGCCGGTTGCATCTGGCTGGTGTGTAAATGCTCTGCCGTTCCGCCTTGTGCGGAACCGGCCCTGCATCTGTCAAGCATTCTCCGGTGGCTGTGGTTGCCGCGCCGGTTGCTGGCGCACCGGCAGCCGCAGGATGGCCTTCAGCCCCGGCTTGTTGTCTTCCAGCAGCAGCTGCCCGTCATGCAGCCGTGCAATGGAGGCCACCAGCGACAGCCCCAGCCCGGAGCCGGGAGCGGAGCGCGCCTTGTCAAGCCGCACGAAGCGCTCCTTCACCTTCTCCCGCATCTCTTCCGGCACGCCGGGGCCATTGTCCGCCACCTCCAGCTCCACATGCTTTGGCGTGGCGCGCACCTTCACGTCGATGTGCAGGGGGCGCTCGGCATGGCAGCCGTATTTCAGCGCGTTGTCCAGCAGGTTCACGAGCGCCTGGGCGATGAGCTGGCGGTCGCCGAAGGTATGTGCATGCGCTGGTGCATCCAGCGCGAAGCTGCCCCCCTGTTCCTCCACCAGGGGCTCGTAAAGCTCTGCAATTTCCCGCGCCACCTCCGCCACGTCCACTTCCGAGAAGCCGGCACGTGCCTGCCCGGCCTCGGCCCGCGCGATGAGCAGCAGGGAATTGAAGGTGCGCAGCAGCTCGTCGGCCTGGGCGATGGTGGATTGCAGGGCATCGCGCCGCTGCTCCGCATCACCGGCGCGCAACGCATCCTCGGCCTGTGCCTTCAGCCGCGTGAGCGGGGTCTTCAGGTCATGGGCGATGTTTGAGGAAACCTCGCGCATGCCCTGCATCAGCCGCTCTATCTGGTCCAGCATGTCGTTCAGCGCCTCTGCCAGCCGGTCCAGCTCGTCGCCGGAGCCATCCACCGGCACCCGCCGCGCCAGCCGTCCGGCGCGAATGGCGCGCACGCTGGCAGTGATGCCATCGATGCGCCGCAGGAAGTTGCGCGACAGCAGCAACCCCCCGCCAACACCCAGCAGGGTGGTAAGCCCCAGCGTCCACAGCAGGATGTTGCGGATGACACGGCGGAACTGGAACAGGTGCTCGATGTCGCGGCCGATGATGAGATGAAAGTTGTTTTCCAGCAGGATGTGATAGGCGCGCACATGCCTGGTCTGCACGCCGCTGGGCGTGTTCACGCGGATGACGAAATCCACCCAGCCGGAGCGTTCGTGCCCGCGCACCTCCGGCGGCAGCTGCGGCAGGTTGCCGGCCAGCACCTCGTCCTGGGCACCGGTCAGCAGATACAGTCCACCGGGCACGCCCTGCTGCGTGCGCCGGCGCAGCACCGCCATCACACCGGCCAGCCCGTTGATGGCGTATTGCTCGGCTATGCCGCGCACATCCGCGGCAATGGTCTGCTCTACCTGCGCCTGCAGCAGCCGCTGCGCCTGCCAGTAGGTATAGCCCAGCACCGCCGCCACCGAGGCCGCGAACACCAGCAGGTAGACAGCCACCAGCCGGAAGGTGGAGGTGCGCAGCACCCGCCACATGCCGCGCCTGCCACTGCTGGTGCCGGCAGCATCGGAG
>Ga0256839_1002900_pt1 | contig 18453 bp, 12 predicted proteins | sample 354166metaG_FD_185968 | JGI IMG/M metagenome (GOLD analysis project Ga0256839, IMG submission 185968) | Hydrothermal vent microbial communities from Mid Atlantic Ridge, Atlantic Ocean - 354-166 | ecosystem: Environmental > Aquatic > Marine > Hydrothermal vents | place: Atlantic Ocean: Mid... | reverse complement strand
ACCCTGCCGGCTTTTCCCTTACACCCAGAATCAGCAAGACACTTGACGGCCACTTGGAGCTCATAAACCCTTTTTCCTGGCAATCAGAAAAAAACACCCCCTCAGGCCTCCGGCCAGCTCCCCCTCAAGGGGGAGCAATCTTCTCTGGTTTGGCCGCGCGAAGTGTAGCATGATGGTGTAACTACCAAGCAAAACGGTTCTTACCAAGTCCCCCCTCCCTCCGGGGAGAGGGACAGGGGAGGGGCTCTCCGACCACCATTGCTCTTGGCCCAAACGCCGGACTCCGTCCAAAAGAAAAACACCCCGCTCCGCGACAGCTCCCCCTGAGAGGGGGCACAGAGCTGGTGGATCGCCCTCAACCATAGTCGCCTCCAGGCATTGACGCCGGCGCTATCGCCGCCGCAACCCTTCTTTAATATTTTTTTCAAACACACTGCGTTATACGCTCCTCAGGCGGTTGTCTTTTTGAGAAAAAGGGCGGGGGCGATAGCCGTTCTTGTCCTGCCCATCCCATGGGAATATCCTGGATCGGATCCAATCTTTATGGATCATGGATCTGCGTATCTACGGACTGCTCTTCTCTCTGTGGGCCCTGCCTGTGTATGCCCAGCAGGTGCTCTTTCAGGAAGAGATCGATCCGACCGGTGCGTTTCCTGCCGGCTGGCAGACACGTTTCTGGGCCACGACAGACCAGACTCCCTCGCCGGGCTCCGGTGGATTCAGCTTCGTACTACGCGGCCGTCAGGCGGGCCGCCTCTGCACCCCGGTCTTCAATGCCCGCACCGCCTCCCTGGATACGCTGTCCTACCTGGCCCGCCGGACCGGCTCGTATCCGGCCCTGCACTTGATTGTCCGGGCTTCTACAGACGGTGGTCACACGTTTGCCTATGTGGTGGCCGCTGCCGGGGAGGCACTGCCCGCCTCCGACGGGCGGTGGGCGGCGATGCGCTTCCCGTTGCCGCCTTCGCTGTCCGGGACGTCCGCGCTCCAGCTCTGCTTCGAGGCCCCGGGCGGAAATAGCAGCAGTGCCCGGCTGCAACTGGACGACGTCACCCTGCACGGCACCGGAACGCTCCGCCCGTGGCCGCTTGCTGTCCAGCCCGTCCGGGTCGATGCCGGCTTTGTAGCCGTAGGCGACACGGTAGCGCTATCCTTTCTGCTGCGCAACCAGACCGACAGCACGCTGTCTGTTGCATTGCCACCCCTTTCACCGCCCTGGCAGCTTATGCAGTCTACGGTGATGCTTTCGCCGCGCCAGACCGATACGCTGACGCTTTATGTCGCCCCCACCCGACCCGACACCTTCCTTACGACCTGGCCGATCCCTCTGCAGGACGATACCCTGTTCATTCCGCTTCGCGTCACTGCCATCCCTCCAGTGCGTTACCTGGGATGGAGCCTTTCGAACCTTGCCGTCCGCGCCCGCGACACGGTACGCCTGGGTCTCCAGCTCCAACTGGACGACAGCGCGCCTGACCTGCAGGGGCTGCTGCTGACAGCACGGCTTCCACAGCGCGCGCTGGCTTATCTGGCGCTGGAACCCGGTGCCTCGCTACCGGATCCGGCGCGCTGGACCCTGCAGACGGCCCAACAGGGTGATACGCTACGGGTATTGCTGCTGGGCTCGGCCCTTCAGAGGCTGCCGGCCGGGAGCTATCCGGAGCTGCTGCGACTTCGGCTGGTGCCGGCAGACGTCTCCGATACGGTCCAGTTGCGGCTGATGCTCCATGGATTGGAGGCCACCGCAGCCACCCCGGAAGCGCCTTCCGTGGCGCTGGCGCTGCATCCCCGACGTCTGCAGCTTACCGTGCGCCCGCGCGTGGCACAGGCCGTATTGACTCCCGATACGCTACGCCTGCCCGCCACGCCAGTCGGTACCCGCCGGTCGGCCACCGCCTATCTGAGCAATCCCGGCGGAGAGCGCACGCTACACGCCCGTATCAGGCCGGCCGCCGATCCCACGCTGACCGTCTCCCCTGATTCGGTCGCAGTTGCACCGGACGATACCGTGCGCATAACGGTTACCTTTGAACCAACGCTCCGGAACTTCGGCTGGCGCGTGGCCACCGTGCGCATTCAGCACGACGGATCCGGCAGCGATTCCCTGCTGACGATTGAAGCCACAGGCACCGGCGGCCTGGGGGATCCCACCGAAGAAGGCGCCGTCGATGTAGCCGACCTGCAGCGGGGCATCCGCTACGTGCTCGGGCTGGAAGAACCCGAAGCGCAGGACCGCCTGGTGCTCGATGTGGCGCCTTTTCCCCATGGGGACGGCTGGCTGCGCCTGAACGATCTGAGCGTGCTGGTGCAGGCCATTGTCCGGAACGCCTGGCCCGACGGCCATCCCTTGCCCACACCGCCCCCGCTCCGCCCGCCAGCAGGAGAAAAACAGAACCTCCCTCTTGTGCTGTACCTGATTGCCGAAGGAAGCAGCCAGACCCGTCTGGAAATCGAAGCGCCTCGCCCTTTTGGTGCCCTGCAGCTCGTTCTGCCGCCTGCTTTGTATGATACGATTCAGCAGGCCCTTCCCCCGAACGCTCGCCTTCAGGTAGGACGGACCCTGGACCGCCTCACCCTGGTGCTGTATCGCTTCGATGGGGTGGCTTTCCCTTCCGGACGCTACCGGCTGGGCACGCTGCAGGCTGCCCGCGCCGACACGCTCCGTCCCCTGCGCTGGGTAGCCGTTGACGAAACCGGCCGCTATCTGCCCACAGCAACCCGAATCGCCAACGCTACCTCCATCGAACCCGCACCTCGGCAGCCCCGCGTTTTCCCTCCCTACCCCCAGCCTTTCTTCCCATCCCGGCATACGGCCCTTGTACTTGCCGGCACGCTTCCAACACCCAGCACGTTTACGCTGGAAGTGTTCGACCTCCTGGGACGCCGCCTAACCTACAGGCACGGCCACTTTCCTGCCGGCGCCTTCCAGTACCGCTGGGATGCCCGCAACGCGCAGGGCCGTCTCCTGCCTTCGGGGCTCTACCTGCTTCGCCTGCGCATCGCGGACGTAACCCGGACCTTTCCGATCGTGATCCTTCACTGAAGGGCGCATCCATAGCGCCTGCGTGCCATTCGTGACAGTTCCGTGCGGCTCGTGCCCGACGCTGTATCCCGACGCGCAGCCTTGCTGTATAAATCAAGCGCAAAAAACTACAGAGGGTACAGGACATGCGTGCGATTCTCTGGAGCCTGCTGCTAAGCGGTTTCTTATCCGGCTTTGCCCAAGCACAGGACCCGCCATTTCGAGCCAGGCGACCGGCCACGCAGCTTACCGGACAGGTAATGGACGCGTCCACGAATCAACCGCTTGAAGCGGCTACCATTGCCGTCTGGCGCCTTGCCGATTCGACGCTGGTCACCGGCACCGTAACGGATGCGGCCGGACGCTTTACCATCGAAGGGTTACGGCCCGGTCGTTATTACGTAACGGTCAGCTTTATTGGCTATCAGCGGCAGATGCTTTCTAACATCATGCTTCGTCCACCTGTCTCTCTACGTATCGATTTGGGCATCATTCATCTGGAACCCGACACGGCCCAGCTCCAGGAAGTGCAGGTGACGGCCCGACGCGCCGCTGTGGAGATCGGCATCGACCGCATCGTTTACAACACGCGCGACCAGCTGGTCAGCATCGGCGGCGCCGCCGTCGACGTGCTACGCAACATTCCTTCGGTGGAGGTCGACATCGACGGCAACATCAGCCTGCGCGGTAATCAGAACGTGGCCATCTTGATCAACGGCCGCCCTTCGGCCCTGCAGGGCGAAGCCCTGACCCGTTTTCTGGAAGGATTGCCAGCCGACGCCATCGAACGCATTGAGATCATCCCCAACCCGTCGGCCAAGTACGAACCCGACGGCATGGCCGGCCTGATCAACATCGTGCTGCGCCGGAACCGCAACCTCGGGCTGGGAGGCAGCCTGACGCTGGGCGCCGGCACCCTCAATACTTACAACGCCTCCGGTCTGCTGACCTATCAGCGCGGCCGCCTCAATCTGACGGCCAGCTATGGCTTCCGTACCGGTGAGCGCCCCATCGAAGGGACCCGATTTCGCGAGAATCGCTATACCGAGCCGCTCTCTTATCTGGAACAGCTTGACCGCGGCACCCGGGGGCGCTACGCCCATAACCTGAACACGACCCTGGAGTACCGCCTCAACCGCTACAATTCGCTGGGCGTTCAGACCCTGCTCAGTTTTCGCGGAGGCCACACAGAAAGCCGGGCCCTTTATCAGAATCTGGACGACACGCAGACGTTAACCTCGCAGTACGAACGCCAGACGACCGGCAACCGCAACGACTTCAATACCGATTTTCGCCTCTTTTTCCGGCGGATCGTCACGCCTTCCCGCCACGAATTGACGGCCGAGCTGCGCTACGAGCGCGAACGCGAAGCCAATCTGGAGCATTACCTGCAGCAGTTGCTCTCGATCGAAGGCGATCCGCTCGAGCTCATGCGCCGCGAACAGAACGACCAGAATGAACATGGATCGACGCTTTCGCTCCAGCTCGACTATATGCGCCCGTTGAACAAGCAGCTCCGCCTGGAGGCCGGCTACAAAGGCGACCTGAACATCAACGACTACACGCAGGACTACAACCTCCAGGGTAACGCGCCCCGTTCGTTCGCCAACGCCTTTCGCTACACGCTCCAACGACATGCCGCCTACGGCATTCTGAACTACGACCAGAGCTGGTGGGGCGTGCAGCTCGGACTACGCGCTGAGCAAGCCTACACCGCCTTCGAGCAGAAAACCCTGGGCGCAACCTACCGCCAGCACTATTTCAACCTGTTCCCTAGCCTCTTCCTGAGCTTCCGTCCAACGCAAACGCACCAGATTCGGCTCAGCTACAGCAAACGCATTCGCCGTCCCAACACCTGGCAGCTCAATCCGCTGAACGATCTGCGTGACCCGCTCTTTCGCCGTCAGGGGAATCCCTACCTCGATCCGGAATACACCCACGCGTTTGAACTCAGCTACGCCTGGCTCACCCCCTCCTTCACCCTGACCCTGACGCCGTACTACCGCTACACCGTCGATGTTATCCGCTGGTACGAAACGCTGGACCCGGAAAAGGGCACTTCTATCATCACTTTCAAGAACCTGGCGTCGCGGAACGACTGGGGCTTTGAGACCATCGGCACGCTCCGGATGGGGCAGTGGCTGAATGCCTACGCAAGCCTGAACCTCTTCCGGGTTACCACCGATGGCAGCAACGTGGACACCGATTTCGGTAGCGACGCCATCGGCTGGAGCACCCGCCTGAACGCCACGCTGAACATCCGACCCGGGCTATCCATCCAGCTCTCCTACTTCTACCGTTCGCCCATGGACATCGAAAACGGCCGCATCTCGAGTCGCTCAATGGCGACGCTGGCCGTGCGACAGCAATTTCTAAGCAGACGCGCCAGCCTGAGCCTTCGCGTCAGCGACCTGTTCAATACGATGCGGATCCAGACAGAACGGGAAGACGAACTGTTCTACCAGCGCTTCTATCGGAGCTGGAATGCGCAACAGGTATTTTTGACCTTTACCTATACCTTTGGACGGCAGCCACAACGCCGGAACCGACGTTGGAACCGAGAAGAAAATGCTCGTCCTGAAGGCATCGAGGAAATGTTCATCCAGCAGTAAAGGCTTGCCGCCCCCGATATCAGCAAAACCACAGCCCGGGCCCATGTCTTAACCACGAGGCATGGGTTTTCTTGTGAAAAAGACGAACAGAATAGTGGCACGTGTCCCGAGCTGTCCTACCCAGAACAGGAATATATTCCAAGCGGAGAAGCCGTCAGAAGCTGATGCGCGTCAGCGACACCATGAGCATAAATCGGGATCCACTCCCCATCAGGCGACTCCGGGGGCTACCCGCCGTTGCTATACGCAGGCCCCAGGAACGCACCTGCAATCCTGTTCCCCCGTAAAGCATAAGTGCTCCGTCACCACCGGTCAGCACCCCTCCGAAAACGGGTAGCATCGCCCACCGGGTTTCGGCTCCCAGCACGAATTGCGGTACCCGGGCACCATTTGCTGCGGCTCGGTTGAGTCCCATCGACAGCGCTGCATGCAGTCGGGTTGGTCCCCCCAGCCAGTAAGTTGCCCCCAGATGTAGGGCAGTCGGCAGCAGCGTGATCACAGTTCGTTGCTGCACCTGTACATCTTCGTAGGCAGCCCGTGCCAGACTGTCGAGCTGATGCTTGAGGTAGGCTCCCAGATCGTTGTTAAATTCCGTGCGTAATCGATCCACATCAAGCGGCGCCCCGGCAAATGTAAATACTGCGTCGCCGCCAGGTGTGTAGCGTCGTACGCGCTGCCAGCGAAGAAAACCCAGGTCCGTCAGACTGGCCCCCAGCAGCAACCCGGGCAGTAGCCGGTACTGCACGCCCAGCGCAATACCCGCTCCCCATCCCTGTTGTCTTAACCCTGCCATCTGGCGAACCAGCCCATCACCCGCCTGCTTATTAAGTCTTGGATTATCAAACAGATCAAACCCCTGCAGCAATTCACTGGCTGCTCCGGTTAGATCCAGTGTGTAGGCGTAGCGATGCTGCACTTCTGTTTCGCCAATCGTGACTGTGGAGCGCAGCGTACCCCGTACGTAATGGCTACCCAGCAACAATCGGGGAGCTACGCCAATAATCAGGTCCGGGCTCAACTTGCGCGCGTATCCTACAACCAGTTCCTGGTAGCTCATGGCCTGAAACTCGCCATCAACCGGTACGGTGCGTGCTTGCTCGGTCCCTTTCAACAACACGTCCAATAGTCCCCGGTTCATCCATAGCCGTTGCTGCTGACGGACGCGCCAGGCTACGCCCCAGGCCGACCACCAGCCAACATGCATCAGGGCCAGGGGAGTCACCTCCACAACCTCACCCACCGTACGCCAGTTATTGGCACTGCCAAACCAGCTATCGAGCATGCGATCCACCTCAGCCGGTGTCAGATGTCGCCCGGCCGCCAGATATTGATTGTACAGATCAAAGCGGACCAGACTTCCCCCCAACAGTCCCCCGAACTCCATTGTGCGAAGCCGAAATCCCGTTGCCCCGACGTTCATCAGGGCCGCCGGATTCAACAGCAGAGCATCCGCCCCCGAAACGGAAGCCGGACTAAAGCCAGCCTGGGCGGCCCAGGCTCCCAGTCGGGCATACTGGCCCGTAGTCTCCTGAACGGGCAGCATGAGCCCTACCATCAGAGCGACCCATCGTAGAAAACGCGCCATGACCCTTCTTTCTGGCTAATTAACGCGCAAGCGGTAGCGGAAATATCCCTGCAACTGCAGGCGTAACGCATCGGTAGCCCGAAGGCGTACGGCCGCCACCTGCTCGGCAGGCGTCCGCACCTGTATCACCAGTCGCACCCAGCGTCCCTGCTTCAAGCGCGCCAGTTGATCCTGATTCAACACAACGGAGGTCTCGCCTTCTCGGTAGGAGGTCGCAAAGCCTCGATCATCCACAGGAGCGGCCATGATCTGGAGCGTAGCATCGGCTGGAACACGCACGCCAATGGGTTGGCTGTATGCGTCCAACAGCTCAAGTTGCATAGCCGCACCCAGTGGCATACCATTGGCATACCGTAGCGTGAGCCGTGCCTCTTCCACCTGTAGATCTTCCTGCGGGTCGGTTGGCAGCTCAAGCGTGCTCAGATCCAGTGCGACCGTATCCTGCACCTCGATGACTTCCCCGGCAATGTGCAACGGGATGCGCAGGCCGGCCCTGGCCGTCACTACCAGCGGCTTACGTAGCCGTACCGTTCCATTAGCCACGACCCGCCCTACAACCCGCAACTCCTCCGGTAGCAGGCTTAAAAACTCATCGATGTTGGAGTTCGTCCCGTTTAACACATATGTGCGCGTAACAGGCCGGTCGGGATCGTCAGTCCCTACAAATGGCAGCCGGATGAGCTGTTCGGCGCTGAGGGGTACCCCATTGTAGCTTAGAGGAGCCGCTATCGGATCGTTCGGCGCTACAGCATACACCCCTCGTCCCTGCAAAAAGCGCGTGGCGCCATCGGCGGTTCGCCCCAGCACCGCCAGGTACAGTGTCGCCTCTCCCCCAACGTTTGTGGTCAGACTGAGCGATAGCTCAGTATCTTGCACCTGAAGGCCACTGACGCGCTTGTTCAACGTATTCAGCCTATCTACGCGAGAAACCCGGGCTTCTGCATCCAGAGCCACGTCCAGCCGTCCATCTCCATTGGCATCGTCTTGCAGGTCGGCTACCAGCGCATGGACCTGTACCCTGGCCTCTTTCAGGTCCAATCCCTCCAGGCGCACCGTAGCCTGCACGGAATCCGTTGCTTCCAGCGTGCGAACCTGCGTAGATGTCTCCAGCCTTCCGTAAATACGGTAGCGTAACGTGTTCTGCGCGGGATACAGACGCAAATCGCGTAGCGGCAACGTCTTGGTTACTGCCACCCCACTGGTAAGGCCGGCAAACAGATACTGGGCCGGGGCGTCACCCACACCTCGCACAAAGCGCACCACCAGCGTATCACCGGGTCCGTAAGGTGGCTTTCGAATATCGGGAAAGCTCAGTTGAAGGGTGTCCAGATTGATATCCAGCGTGCTCAGCAGGTTTTCCAGGACCAGCCAACCGTCGGCCAATGTTACATAGTCACCGACGTCGAATGTGACCTCATCACTTGCTATCGAAATTGCTCCATTGGTCTGAAATGTCTCGCCCCGTGGATAGAAATACAGCGCATCGAGCCGTACCGTCCCCTGTAGTGTCATTTCCAGCCGATCGCTTGCCGTAATCTCTACGGGAACGGTACTACCAGGTGTCGAAACCGTTGCGATGGCATCCACTTCGCGCGCCACCACGCCAAGTTGCACCGGCACCGTTACCGTCTCTCCCGGTCCCACTGTAACCGGTCCTAACTGCAACGTCTCATACCCGGCCGGATAGGTTCCGAAGGGCTCGCGTATCTGTATTCGAAGGGTTTCAATCTGCAACGTCACGGGCAACTGGTTATGAAAGGTAAGCTGCAGGTCGCTTGAGCTCAACTCTGCGCCCACCAGTTGGCTTTCCCCCGCGACGGCAATTCGTTGCTGCTGGATCTGCACGATCTGTCCCGGAATGGCAGCCCGTGCCCGCTCAGCCTCCAGGGTGGTCGTCCATACCCGCAATTGAATTGTTCCATTGGGTTGCGCTCCCCCTCCGGGAGTCCCCAGATCCAGCTCATATATCAGGTCGGGCACCAGCCGTTGCCCTGCCAGGCTTGCCATACCTGTTGTGGTCTCACCGGGTATCGGTGCGCGTTCAAGCACCACTTCCTGCAGCAATTCTCCGGTATCCGCATAGCGAATGCGTAGCCGCGGAGGACCGGAAGCTCGGCTATCGGTCAGGGTTACGTCCAGCCCGTTGTAGAGCGACACGTGCAGCTCGTTAACGCCTCCACGGGCACTGCTGAGCACGATCTCGGTCCCCTCCTGGAGATCGATAAATTCGGTTCCTAAATCCAGACGAGCCGGTGGAGCAGGAAGGGATGCTTCCAGCGGCAGCACAGGTACCGGCATGGTCGTATCGACCAGTGCCAGTGGGGCGATGCGAAGCACCTGCAGATCGAAGCTGTATGAGGCGCGCAGCTCCTGTTCCAGGACACTGCCAACGCCGGCGCTTACCGACACAGGGGCCGGCGTGGCACGCTCGGCCAGCGTACGACTGAGCGCGTCGAGCTGCACAAACTCCTCCAGCTCCTCCTCCACCACCAGGGCCAGCACGTTGTCCGACTCCACCCGAAAAAGCGTGTCAACATCCTGACGCGTCGTGTCGATCAATGCATCAGCTCCTTCCTGAGGCCCCAGCAGCACGAACGTTTTTTCCATCAATAAAGGCATCTGCAGCGCTGATTCAAAAGAAAAGTCAGGGGCCCCGGTGGGCATCTCGCATCGGCTGAGACTCACGCAAAGCAGCAGTCCCAGTCCTCCGACAAGCACGCGTCGCATCAATCCGAAAACCGTCTGGTCTAACTTGAAAGCATCGTGCGCTTCACTCTCAAGGTATCGGCCCGGATTGATGCCGGTTAAATACGTACCCGTTCGTAGTCTACATTTGCCGCAGGCCCTTGGCCACCATCTCCAACGTGTAGTCTATCTCTTCAGCCGTATTGTAGTAGGTGGGTGAAAAGCGCAGCATACGATTACGCAAGGAAATTATGATCTGACGCTCCTGTAGAAAGGCGGCCAGGGCCTCGGGCTGCGTATGCTGCACGGTTACGATGCCGGAAGCATGGGCCAAGTCATCCGTGCCGTACCGTGTCAGTCCAAGCCGCTGAAGCCCTGCAGCCAGCCGTTGCTGCAGGGTCAGCACACGACGAGCACACCAGTCCACCCCGAGTTGCAGATATTGCTTCAGAGCGGCATGCAGCGCCACAATAGCCATCTGATTGGGCGTGCCCGTTTCGTAACGCCGGGCATCCGGGTAAAACACCAGCTCATAATCGCAAAACCGATCCCAGTCCACCGGACCATGTAACCAACCGGCAGGCGGATGCAGCACCTCCTGTAGCTCAGGTCGCACATAGCAGATCGCCAGCCCCGGAAGCCCGAGCAACCACTTGTGCGTGCCGGCGGCCAAGAAATCAATGCCGGTTGCTTCCACATTGATGGGCAGGGCCCCCAGTCCCTGAATAGCATCCACACTTACCCAGACACCACGCTCATGACAACAGGCGACGATCTGCTGCAGGTCGGCTCGAAATCCTGAGAGGAACTGCACCCAGCTCAATGTGAGCAGCCGCGTCCGCGGCGTAAGCACCCGAGCTATGTCATCTACGGTAAACGTCCCCTGCCGATGAGAAATCCAGTCGATTACGACCCCGCGACGTTGCAGGTTCAGAAATGGATAGACGTTGGCAGGAAACTCACAGGCCGGGATAGCGATCCGGTCGCCCGGCCGCCAGTCGATTCCCTGCGTTAGCAGCCCCAGCGCTGACGAAGTGTTGGCGGTGAATGCGATCCGCTCAGCCCTGGTCCCCAGCAGCGTTGCCACAAGTTGCCGGGTCTCTTCGATAACGGACATTAAGGCTTCGAAATGATCAATAGGGCCTCGAAGACGCTGGCGCAGGTACCGTTGCACGGCTTCTGCGGCCGGATGGCTGAGCGGCCCTGTAGCTGCATGATTCAGATAAATCTGGGTCTGTGTATGGGGAAAGCGACGACGCAAAGCACGTAATTTTCGTGAATCCTGCATCTTTGCGGTCCGGTTACGTTTCAAATTTGCGCTACCACTTGTTTTGCCTCAGATTGGTATCACCTGGCTGTGCGCCTCCAGCAGCGTCCGTGCTTCAACCGGCCCCAGATTGAACAGCATATCCAGTGCTGTCATGCCCGGCACAAATCCTTCAAAGTTCTGCCGGTATATCGGCTCTTCAAATCGAAGTACCCAAACCTGAGGCGCGACAGCCTGATCGATCGATGCGGTCGCCTCGGGCAACAGCAACGTGTCCGCCGCCAGTACCCGTGCAATAGCCGCCATCGAAGTAGGACGGCCTACCAGCTCTGAAGCTCGAACCACCGGCGTGTCTATTTCAAAAAGCTGTAGCGTTAGCAGAAATGTGGCACAGGTAAGGGCACCCAGCGTTTTCCATGTCTGTCGAAAAATTGCTTCCAGACGCGGCTCGTAGAATTCAAAGTAAGGCGTTGTACGATAGTTGTAGCAGAAAGCCCGCCAGTGACGACGCGACCAGTCGCGCAATTGGCCGATAGCTGCCCGATCAATTGGCACGCCATGCTGATGCGCCCGCAGAGGTACTGAAATCCATTGCCATCCCTGCGGATTGCGCAATCGTGTCCGATTATGGTAAGACTGTCGGCTGTACTGGAAGGTGTCTGCCAGTACCAGACGCTCGGCCCGTAATGCCAGGGCAACGCGCTCCAGCCGGGGAAAATACTCGGGAGGCACAACGGCCAGCATATCTTTGCACCGGTATGCTTCCAGTCCACAAGAACCGGCCGTAATTTAACAGTCACGAAGCACTGTATTGCGAAGGTCTCTTTATTCCGAGGTGCCCTGCACATGTTCGCCCCTCATCCTGCGCCTGGTCTGGCACTCAAAATGGGATGTCTGGCCATCGTTTTTCGCACCGTTTCCCGACCGAAATGCAGCGGAGAACCTATAGCGCCGCCTCCTTTTACTTATGCACCAGGACTTTCCGAGATCGTCTTGATAGCTCAGAAGGCACCATGTCTTTCGTGCTTTTGCACCCTACAGTCAATGCGTACTTCGGAGCGTAGCGCCATCCTCGGCTGTGCAGGCAAAATCGATGCACGCTGCCAGGCTACCTGCCATATTTCATTTGTTTCTGGATACCGACACCGAGCTGCGGTGAGAAACACGCTGCGTCGCTGACAACCTGCTACGAATCCTAGAACGGCAGTTATCAACTTCTGGTTACTCCTGATGAAGCGCCAGGCTTCCCGGATTCGACGCATACCGCAAACGCCTACCAACTGATAGATGGCCGCCAGCTCCTGTTCCTCTGACCGGAGGTTGACGTTGGTGCCCAAACCACTGCTCTGTCCTTAACAATGGATCCACCAATCGATGCATAGTCCCGGTACGGTTATGTCTTCCGGCGCCGCTTCCACATCCGCCACAGCTACCGGAAACCAATCCGATAAACGGACCTTTTAAGCAGCAATTCCGCCAGTTACTCGGTTCGACAATGCGAACTTCATTTCTTATACTGGCCTTGCTGATTGCGATCGGGGCTGTCATTTTTGCGCTGCAGAATCCGGGTTACCTCACGCTTCGATTTGGTCCCTATCAGACTGAGCAGTCCACAGCGCTGGTGGTGCTGATCAGTTTTGCGCTGGGTGTTCTGGTAGGCCTTCTGGCCAGCATCCCGAGCCGCCTCAAGCGCGCCCGTGAAATACGCCAGCTTCGCAGGCAACTGAGCGCAACCGATAGCGCATCCACCGCTCCTCCGCAGCCTGGTTCGCCCACCGAACATCCGTACGGATGACTCAACAAGCGGCTCAAGGTTGTACGCGCTTTGCCCAACGGCCTCACAAAACGGGGCGACCGTCGGCAACGGACCTGATCCTTTCGGTTACTATTTATCGAAGCAGTTACAACACTGGACCCTGTGAGAAACCGCCATCACTGTCAATCGCTATTCAGCGATCAGAGAACGCATCGGACAACCGTGGAACAGATCAATCAGCAGGTGCCGCATGCACGAAATTATGTACGGTGTTCACCCGAGTAAACAGAATTCTGAGACCACGTACTTTTATCGCTGGCATACACCGAATGATTTGCAAATACGTGCCCGATTGGCACGGGCATTACAGCTATCATGGTCCTGATGCTACTTCGGATCGGACGACTCACTTTCGGTCAGGATGGATTTAACATTGCGACGTCCGCAGGCCTTGCAGCCTGGCGATCGCGTGGCCGTCGTGGCTCCGGCCAGCCCTCCTGATCCCGAAAAGCTGGAGGCCGGCATTCAACGGCTGGAAGCGGCAGGACTGATCGTGGAGCGCGGCCGCACTCTGTCGGCCCACCGGGGCTACCTGGCCGGCGACGACCAGCTACGCGCTGAAGAGTTGAACCATTATCTGCAGCGTACCGATATCCGGGCCATCTTCTGCGCCCGCGGTGGCTACGGCTGCCTGCGCCTGCTTCCGTTGCTGGACTATGCAGCAGCTACCCATGCCCCCAAGCTCCTTATCGGCTATAGCGACATTACCGCCTTGCATCTGGCCCTGCTACACCACGCGGCCCTACCCGGCCTCTCCGGTCCCATGGTAGCGATCGACTGGCCCTTGATCGACCCTGCAACGGAACAATGCTTCTGGGAGCTGGCCCGGGGCGCCACTCCTGATCCATTAAAACCCATCGGCTCCACTTCGCCACGCGTATTACAACCCGGCACAGCCGAAGGCCTCCTGATAGGAGGTACGCTGTCGGTACTCGTACGGTTGATCGGCACGCCATATCTACCTGATCTGACCGGCGCCATTCTTTTCCTGGAAGACGTGGGCGAAGCCCCTTACCGCCTCGACGGTATGCTGGCCCAGTTGCGCCTGGCGGGTGTACTCGACCGCCTGGCTGGCGTCGTGCTGGGTCACTTTACGGATTGTTCCCTCAACGTCTCCACTCCCTCGCTCACGCTTGAAGAAGTGCTGCACGATTATTTCGGCACCGCATCCTATCCCGTAGTGGCCGACTTTCCCTACGGGCACGTTGCCATAAAAAATACTTTGCCTGTAGGCGTGCGGGCCCGACTGACCGCCGACGAAACAGGCGTCCGACTCTCGCTACTGGAACCCGTTGCGCGATAAATCAGTCTTGCTTCCGGGCTTTTCCGAAAAAATTTTTCAGTAACTCCGATCAGAAAGCCCTATACTTCGGCCGTCAACCCGGTGGCCTTGTCATGCGCGCGTCCGCCAAACGCCCTCCCATACGCCTGGCCGTCTTTGCCTCGGGCACCGGCACAAATTTTCAGGCTATTCTTAATGCCATTCAGGCCGGCCGTCTGTCGGCGCAGGTCGTTCTGTGCGTAAGTGACCGCCCGACAGCCGGTGCGCTGGAGCGCGCCCGGCGGCACGGTATTCCTACTGCGGTCCTGTCCCCGAAAGACTATCCGTCCCCGGAGGCCTTTGGCGAGGCGTTGCTCGACCTGCTGCGCACCCACCACGTCGAACTGGTCGCACTGGCCGGCTATCTAAAAAAAATTCCCGACAATGTGGTAGCCGCTTACCGAAACCGCATCCTGAATATTCATCCATCGTTGTTGCCTGCTTTTGGCGGACCGGGCATGTATGGCCGCCACGTGCATGAAGCCGTGCTGCACTACGGCGTGCGCTGGACCGGTGCCACGGTTCACCTGGTGGACGAAGTGTACGACCATGGTCCGATCGTGCTGCAGGAACCCGTGCCGGTCCTGCCCGACGACACCCCGGAAACGCTGGCCGCCCGGGTGCTGGAAGTAGAGCATCGGCTTTATCCTCAGGCGTTACAGCTATTTGCTGAAGGCCGCATCAAGATCGATGGTCGCCGGGTTCGTATCCTGCCTCCGCCCCCTGAAAACCATCATGCATAAGCAATGCTGCACCAACCCCGAACCCATGAAGTACCGGATTTGCAACCCATCCGACGGGCGCTTCTGTCCGTTTTTGACAAAAGTGATCTGGTCCCGTTTGCTCGCCGTCTGACTTCCGTGGGTATCGAGCTGATTTCTACCGGCGGCACCGCACGTACACTCCGTGAAGCCGGATTGCCCGTACGCGACGTTTCGGAGCTGACCGGCTTTCCGGAAATCCTGGACGGACGCGTCAAAACGCTGCATCCGGTCATTCACGGCGGGTTGCTGGCCCGTCGCAACGTGCCCGAAGATCTGGCTCAGCTCGCGCAGCATGGCATCGTCCCCATCGACCTGGTCGTCGTCAATCTCTACCCCTTTGAACAGGCCATTGCTCAGGCGCCTGAAGACGAAGCCCTGGCCGTCGAAAACATCGATATTGGCGGTCCTACGCTGATCCGTGCGGCCGCCAAGAATTTCTTCTTTACGGCTGTTGTGGTCGATCCGTCTGACTACAACACCGTAGCCGAGGAGCTGGAAAAGCAACAGGGTGCGCTGACATTGGCCACACGCCGTCGTCTTGCCCGGAAAGCTTTTGCCTGCATAGCTGCCTATGACCGAGCCATTGCCGCCTACCTGGAAAGCCACCTGCAACCGACTGCTCCAGAAATCCTGCCGCCCCGTCTGACCCTCGACCTACCGCGCGTGCAGATCCTGCGCTACGGTGAAAACCCGCATCAGCCCGCAGCGCTCTACGGTGAACCGGAGCGCTTCTTTCGCCAGCTTCATGGCAAGACCCTCTCCTTCAACAACCTGCTGGACCTGAGCGCAGCGCTTCGATTGATCGATGAGTTTCGGGAAGCCGACCCCACCTGTGCCATCCTGAAGCACACAAATCCATGCGGCGTCGCTACCGCCAATACGCTTGTCGAAGCCTATGCCCGGGCCTTTGCGACCGATCGGCGTTCCCCCTTCGGCGGCATTGTTGTGGTCAACCGCCCCCTCGACCGCGATACGGCCGAGGCAATCGATCAGGTCTTCACCGAAGTGATCATTGCTCCGGACTTTGAAGAAGGCGTGCTGGCCTTCCTACAAAGAAAGGCCAACCGACGCATTATTCAGCAGCTTCGTCCGGTCCACGAGACGTTAGACCTACGCTCGGCTGTAGGCGGCCTGCTGGTCCAGGAACCCGACGCACCCCTTCCTCCCCTGGAAGTTCTGCGCAGCTCCTGGCGTGTCGTCACCCGACGTGCTCCTACCGAAGCGGAGTGGCACGACCTGGATTTTGCCTGGCGTGTTGTCAAGCACGTCAAGAGTAACGCTATCGTTTATGCCCGCGACCGAACTACGCTGGGAATCGGGGCCGGACAGATGAGCCGGGTGGATGCCTCCGAAATCGCCGTACTGAAAGGAAACCGCGAAGGTCACGACTTTACCGGAAGCGTGGTTGCCTCTGACGCCTTCTTTCCCTTTGCCGATGGTCTGCTGGCCGCCGTCGAAAGCGGCGCCCGTGCCGTCATTCAGCCGGGCGGCTCCATTCGGGACGAAGAGGTGATCCAGGCAGCCGACGCCCACGACGTAGCCATGGTCTTTACCGGCACCCGACACTTTCGCCATTGATGGTATACTTTTTGGCGGGTACTGGATCTATTTGCCTGCCGGTTTACTATTTTAAAGACGCACGCGGCCTGCGTAGCCGCCAACGAAGAACCTTCCTGGCCTGCCTGCACAGCGCCGGCTGGCCCGGATTCAAACCAGATGTGTAACCTATGGGACTGTTCAATTTTGCTACTGACATTGCCATTGATCTGGGCACTGCCAATACACTGGTCTACATCAAGGGACGGGGCATCGTGTTGAACGAACCCAGCATCGTGGCCGTACACCGCAACACCCGCAAGGTTATCGCTATCGGCCGCGAAGCCCTGCAAATGCACGAGCGCACACATCCCGAAATCGAAACAATTCGCCCTCTCAAAGATGGGGTCATTGCCGACTTTGAGGTCGCCGAGCAGATGATCCGAGGATTCATTCGCAAGGTCCAGCGCAGCTGGTACACTTCGATCCGTCGCATGGTCGTCTGCATTCCCAGTGGAATCACCGAGGTGGAAAAGCGGGCCGTGCGCGACTCGGCCGAGCACGCTGGTGCCAAACGGGTCTACCTGATCAGCGAGCCCATGGCTGCTGCCATTGGGATTGGCTTAAACGTCGAGGAGCCCGTGGGCAACATGGTCGTGGACATTGGCGGGGGTACTACCGAAATCGCTGTCATCGCCCTGGCCGGTATCGTAGTCAACGAGTCGATTCGCGTCGGCGGTGATGAACTGGACAATGCCATCATTCAGTACTTCAAACGTAACCATAACCTGCTGATTGGCCAGCGCACCGCTGAACGCATCAAATGCGAAATCGGGAGTGCTATCGAACTTGATCCGGAACTGGAGCTCTCGGTCAAAGGACGCGACCTGGTCACCGGCATCCCCAAGATTCGAACCATCTCTTCTGAAGACGTTCGTGAGGCGTTGCGCGACCCGGTCAGCCAGATCGCTGCTGCTGTACTCCGCTGCCTGGAACGCACGCCGCCAGAGCTGGGCGCCGACATCCTGGAACGGGGTATTATGCTTACGGGAGGCGGTGCCCTGCTGAAAGGTCTTGATGCCTTGATCCGCAATCGTGTAGAACTGCCCATCTATGTAGCCGAAGACCCGCTGACGGCCGTGGCCCGCGGCACCGGCAAAGTGCTGGAAGAGCTCGAACGTTACGAGCGAGTGTTGCTCTGACCATGACGCGCACGCACTGGTTTGTTGATGTCCTCCTGCTGTTGATCGCCCTGGGCCTGGCGCTCAGCCTGCTGCTTACGCATAACAGGCCGATACTGCAGGGCCTACGTGCCCTGACCCTGGAGCTGGCGGCCCGGGTAGAAGCGCGGTTGGCCTGGGCAGGCCATTACTTTCGCGCCCTGGAAGAAAATGAACGCCTCCGTGCAGAAAACATTCGACTGGCCGGCGAGCTGGCACGCGCCCGCGAAGCTCTGATTGCCAATGAACGCCTGACCCGCCTGCTGGCGCTGCGCGACACCCTCCGCACACTGCCAGTCCGCGCTGCTCGAATCGTGGCCAAAGACATTACCCGGCAGCGTAACTTCCTGACAATTGATGCAGGTTGGGCTGACGGCGTACGCCCTGGCATGGCCGTTGTTGACGATCAGGGCATCATCGGTACGGTCGTCCTGGTGACTTCGCATTATGCCCGGGTGCTTCCCTATCTAAACACAGACTTTCGGGTAGCAGCCCGCATTCAACCTATTGGTGCCATGGGTATCGTCCGATGGGATGGCGAACAACTCCATCGCCTCCTCATGGAGTCGGTCAGTCGAACCGAACCGGTACAACCCGGCATGCTGGTAGTCACCGCTCCATACAG
>Ga0256839_1002899_pt1 | contig 18455 bp, 18 predicted proteins | sample 354166metaG_FD_185968 | JGI IMG/M metagenome (GOLD analysis project Ga0256839, IMG submission 185968) | Hydrothermal vent microbial communities from Mid Atlantic Ridge, Atlantic Ocean - 354-166 | ecosystem: Environmental > Aquatic > Marine > Hydrothermal vents | place: Atlantic Ocean: Mid... | reverse complement strand
CCAGCGTCCGCTCGTAGGCCTGGCGCTGCAGGGGCACGACGACCACGCCCACAAAGGCCACGGCCAGGAAGGAGAGCCCCAACAGGACCACGAAGAACCGCAGGAGGGCCTGGGCCCAGTCGCCGCCGGAGACCAAGGTGGCCAGGGAGACGGTGAAGCTGACCATCAGGATGGACCAGTAGATCCAGTTCCACGTCCCCGGAGAGATGGCCAAAGGGGGGCGATAGACCGCCTTCTCCGGGTTCCCGGTGCCGGCGGTCTTCTCCGGGGGCGTCTTCCCCGGGGAGGATGATGGCATGGATGGCTGTGCAACCGTCACCGAGCTCGCTCCTTCCTTCTAGGTGCCGCGGGGCCCAACGACCCACGGCAGCCACATCTGTTTCACCGTCGACCGATTTCCCCCGCTCCACGGTCTGGAGCCCAGGAACCGGCTCTCCAAGGCCGAACGCCACAGGCTCAGTGTCCGATGCCCAGGGCCTGGGACTCGGCCCACGGGTACAGCCCACCAGGGGGGACGGCCATGGCCTCATCCCGAGAGCTGGCCTGGGCCAGGCGATGGCGGGCCATCCGAACCACCAGCTGCGCCAGCTCCACGTTCTGGGCCAGCCGGATGTCCTCGGGGACCCGCTGGCCCGTGGTCAGGTAGGCCAGGGGGATCTGGCTCTCCCGGACGGTGGTGTAGGCCAGGCCGTAGAGGCTGGTCTCGTCCAGCTTGGTCACGATGAGGCCCGAGGGAGGCGCCACCGCGAAGTGCTCCAGCACGTTGCGGGCGTCCTCGGCCGAGGTGCCGGCCGCCACCGCGATGTGGACATCCGGTTCCTCCAGGACGGCCATGAAGGAACGCAGGACCTCCAGCTGTTCGGTGTCCGAGGGGCTTCGCCCGGGAGTGTCCACGAAGATGATCTGCTTGTCCTGGTGGCGCTGGATGTGTTCGGCCAGCTCGTCCGGGGTGTAGGCCACGTCCAGAGGAGCCCGGATGAGCTCTCCGTAGGTCCGGAGCTGGCCCACCGCGCCGATGCGGTAGGTGTCCGCGGTGACCAACGCGATGGGGACGTGGCGCTGCACCCCGTAGTAGGCGGCCAGCTTGGCGATGGTGGTGGTCTTCCCCACCCCGGTGGGGCCCACGATGACGAAGATCCGGGGGCGGCCGGGAGGGCCCGGCTGGAGAGGCCCCCGGGCCGGTGGCAGCTCGGCCACCAGGCGCTGGACCAGGGCCACCTCCACCATCTCCGGCCGCTCCAGGGCCGAGGGGGTCAGGACCTCGTCCAGGCCCACCAGCAGGTGGTGGACCCGGTCGGCGGAGAGGCCCACCTCGCGGAGCGCGGTGTACCACCCGGCCAGCGGCCGGGGCACGCCCACGCTCTGCTGGGCCTGGCGCAGCAACAGGCTGCGCACCTGGGCCATCTCCTCCCGCAGGCGGTCGTACTCCGCGCGCATGCGCAGGAGCTCCGCGTCCTTGGCCCCGGAGTCTCCGGAGGGCTCCAGCCGGGGGGCCTGGTGTCCGGGCTCGCCCCCTTCCACGAAGAAGGGCCGGATCTCCGATGCGGCGACCCGATCCCCGGGCAGGTCCGCGGCCACGGTGATCTCCACCAAGGAGAGGCCCGGGGTGGAGGGATGGGGCACCTTGCGCTGATGGAGCAACACCGCGTCCTCGCCGAGCTCGGCCCGGGCCTGGGCAAAGGCCTGCTTGATGCTCGCCGCTCGGTACTTTCGGATCTTCATGGAATCAATCCTTGCTCGCAGAATCGGTCCTCGACCGCCGACTTTCCGACCCCAGAGGGTGGCAGAAGCGTGGACACAGGCCAGATCACCTCCTTCCTAATTGTGCCGGATCGCGGCGAGGAGGACATGGACACCCCGTGGAGTTCCTGTAACGATCCCGTCAATCACACCTGAACGGTCCCTTCTACCCGCACCTCGATCTCGGCCGGGATCTCGTCGAAACCCAGCACGGCCAGGGTGGGCAGGTTCCGGGCCGTGAAACGCCGCACGGCCAGGCGGATGCGCTGGCTGGTGAGCAACACCGGCTCGAAGCTCTGGGTGGCCATGGCCTCCATCTGCTGGGCCAGGGCCATGAGGAGGGCCTGGGCACGGTCCGGTTCCAGCACCAGGGTGGGGCCCTTTCCGGTCTGCTGGACGGCCTCCGCGATCTCCTGTTCCAGGGACGGCGCCAGGGTGAAGACGTGGAGGGCGCCGTCGAAGGCCCGGTACCGGTTGACCAGGGTTCGACCGATATAGCTCCGGACCTGTTCGGCCAGCAGCTCCGGATCCTGGATGGAGCCCGCATGGTCCGCGATGGCCTCCAGGATGATGACCAGATCCCGGATGGGGACATGTTCCCGCAGGAGGGCCTGGAGCACCCGTTGCACCGTGCCCAGCCCCGGGGTGTTCTGCACCTCGTTCACGATGGCCGGGTAGTCCTCCTGGAGGTTGTCCAGCAGTTCCTGGACCTCCTGGCGCCCCAACAGATCCGCGGCGTACTGGCGGATGATCTCGGTCAGGTGGGTGATGATGACGCTGGGGGGCTCCACCACGGTATAGCCCAACATCTCGGCCTGGCCCCGCTGCTCGGGCGCGATCCAGTAGGCCTGGAGGCCGAAGACGGGCTCGGTGGTCTCCATGCCCTCCAGAGTCCCGGTGACACCTGGTCCGGGCATGGCCAGCAGGTGCTGGGGCTGGATCTGGCCCTTGCTCACCTCTTCGCCCCGGAGCTTGATCACGTATTGGTTGGGGCCCAGCCGCAGGTTGTCCCGGATGCGGATCTTGGGCACGATGAAGCCCAGCTCGCTGGCGATCTGGCGACGGATGTAGTTCACCCGCTCCAGCAGATCGCCGCCTCGGGCGGGATCGATCATGGGCACCAGGCCGAAGCCGATCTCCAGCTCCAGGGCATCCACCTTCAACAGGGAGCGCACATCCGTGGTCTCCTGGGAGCGGGCCGGGGCGCTGCCGGGCAGGGCGCCGGCCTGGTCTCCCTCCCCATCGGGAAGGGCCTTGTCCTCCGGAGGTGCCAGGGCCTGGCGGGAGAGGAGATAGCTGGAGAGACCGGTGGCGCCGGAGAGGGCCATGAAGGGCAGGAAGGGCAGGCCCGGCACCAGGGCAAAGGCGGCCAGCAGGCCGGAGACGATGGCCAGGGCCCGGGGGTTCATGGCCATCTGGCGGAAGACATCCTGGCCCATGTGGTTCTCCGACCGGGCCCGGGTGACGATGATGCCCGTGGCCGTGCTGACGATGAGGGAGGGGATCTGGCTGACCAGGCCGTCGCCCACGGTCAACAGGGTGAAGGTCCGGGCGGCCTCGCCCACGTCCATCTGGAGCTGGAGCATCCCCACGATCAGGCCGCCGATGATGTTGATCAGGGTGATCACGATGCCCGCGATGGCGTCTCCCTTGACGAACTTGCTGGCCCCGTCCATGGCGCCGTAGAAGTCCGCTTCCCGGGCGATCTTCTCCCGGCGGGCCCGGGCCTCGTCCTCGGTGATGAGCCCCGCGTTCAGGTCTGCATCGATGGCCATCTGCTTGCCGGGCATGGCGTCCAGGGTGAAGCGGGCGGCCACCTCGGCCACCCGGCCGGCCCCGGCCGTGATGACCGCGAACTGGATCACCATGAGGAGGATGAAGACCACCAACCCCACCACGTAGTTGCCGCCCACCACGAAGTCGCCGAACGCGGCGATGATGCGGCCGGCCTGGCCGTGGAGGAGGATGAGCCGGGTGCTGCTGATGTTCAGGGAGAGCCGGAAGAGGGTGACGACCAGCAGCAGGGAGGGGAAGATGTTGAAGTCCAGGGGCTCGTCCACGTACATGGCCACCAACAGAATGGTGATGGCCAGGCTGATGTTCAGGGCCAGGAGCAGGTCCAGGAGCAGGGGCGGCATGGGGATGATCATCATGGCGACGATCAGCACCACCGCGCCGGCCCACAGGATGTCCGTCTGGCGCCCCAGGATGCCGAGCCAGCGACTCCAGGACAGGGATGGAGCCCCAGGAGATGGCGATGTGGCTGTGGTGGTCATGGGCTACCCCTCCGTTGGTGGGCCCCGCGGGGGTGGCCCCGCAGGCTGTACACAAAGGCCAACACCTCGGCGACGGCCTGGAAGAACTCTGGGGGAATGGCGGTGTTCAAGGGCAACGGGTAGAGGGCCCGGGCCAGCGGCCGGTTGGAGACCACAGGCACCCCATGGCGGCGGGCCAGGCCGATGATGCGCAGGGCTACCCGATCCTTCCCCTTGGCCACGATCTGGGGGGCCTCCATGGTGGCCCCGTCGTAGCGGATGGCCACCGCGTAGTGGGTGGGGTTGGCGACGACCGCATCGGCCTTGGGCACCTGGGCCATCATCCGCTGCTGGGCCATCTCCCGCTGCACCTTGCGGATCCGGGCCCTGAGCTCCGGCGACCCCTCCTGGTGCTTCATCTCCTCCTTCACCTCCTGCCGGGTCATCATCAGGCTCTGGCGATAGCGCCGATACTGCCAGAGGTAGTCCAGGCAGGCGATGACCAACAGGGCCGCGCTGGCCCGGAGGGCCATCTGAAAGCCCATGCGGCTCAGCTCCTGGACCCCCAGGGCCAGGCCCGCGCTGGCCGCGGCCATCAGGCGATCCAGGCTGTCCCGAAAGGCCAGGACGATGATGGCCCCGACGATGGCCTGCTTGGCCACGCCCTTGGCGCCCTCCACCAACATCTGGATCCCGAAGAGCTGCCGGATCCGGGCGATGGGATGGATCCGTTCCCAGCGGGGGATGAGGAGCCGGGGCTGGACCAGCCCCCGGGTCTGGGCCACGTTCACGGCCAGCCCCACCAGGATCAGCGCGGCCAACCAGGTGAGCAGGACCCCGCCGACCCGAAGGCCGGCCTCTCCCCCCACCTGGGTGAGAAGCTCGAAGGTGAACTCACCGGGCCGCTGGAAGGCCAGGGCCCGATAGCTCCCTTGCAGGATCCCGGCCAGGCCGGCGGCCATCCGGGCACCCTGGACGCCCAACAGGTAGAAGCCCACAAACAGGACCAGGATCGCGCTCAGCTCCTGGCTCTTGGCGACCCGCCCCTCCTCCCGGAACTTGCGCAGCCGACGGGGAGTGGGCTGTTCGGTGCGTTCCTGGCTCATGCCGCGTCTCTCCGGCGCCTCCCCTCGGCTGGCTCAGCTCAGCGGAACAGGAACTCCAACCAGGCGTTCGCCTGGTCCATCTGGCGCAGGAGGGCCGGCCAGAAATAGGGCAGATAGAGGACCAGGGTGACCAGCCCCACCAGCACCTTCAAGGGCAGGCTCTGGGCAAAGGCGTTCATCCGGGGCATGGCCCGCCCGATGAGGACCAGGGCGATATCGCTCAGCAGGATGGCGCCCATGACGGGCAACGCGAGCTGGGCCGCGCTGACCCACATCCCATTGCTCAGCTCCACCAGGCGTCGGATCACCCCATCGGCCATCCCCGGATCTCCGGAGAACCAGGCCTGCCCCGGCGGCAACAGCCGGGTGATCCGGGCCACGGAGAGCAGCATCAGCCGATCGCCGCCCACGGCCAGGAAGAAGAGCACGGCCAGCTGGAGGAAGAACTCCCCCAGGGGCGGGGCGGTGTCCGGCGAGAAGGGGCTGAAGCTGGTGGCATAGCTCATGCCCATGGCGCTCGCGATCAGACGGCCGGCCAACTCCACGGCCCAGATGGGCAACATCACCACAAAGCCCAGCAACAGCCCCGCCACCACCTCCTGGGCCAGGGCCGCGAAGAAGGCCAGATCCTGGACCGGAAGGACGGCCTGGGGAGAGAGTGGGGTGACCAGAAAGGCCAGCAACCCCCCCAGGCCGATCTTGGCCAAGGGCGGGATGAACCGCTGCCGAAGCAGCGGCGCGGTCAGGGCAAAGGCCGTGAAGCGGATGAAGAGCAACAGGAAGGTGTACGGATAGGCCACCGGGATGTCCATGGCCCCAGTGTACCGAGGGGGACCGTTCGTCCGGGTAAGTGGGCTGTAACCGGAACGTATGCCCGGCCAGGGACCGGGGTAGGCAGGGATCGGGAGGGATCAGGGCCCCAGGCGGGCCACCAGGTCGAACAGGGCCACGGTGAACGCGGCCAGACGCTGGAACATCCACGCGCCCAGCAGGGCCGTGGTCAGGGCCACGGCCAGGATCTTGGGCACGAAGGTCAGGGTGACCTCCTGGATCTGGGTCACGGCCTGGAAGAGGCTGACCGCCAGCCCCACCACCAGGCTGGCCCCCAGGAGGGGCAGGCTCAGCAACATCATCATGGTGAAGGCATTGCGGCCGATCTCCATCATCATGGCCTCGGTCATGGCACACCTCTCGGGAAAGGCCCAGGGTTCACGTGAAGAAGCTCAACACCAGGTTGCGCACCAACAGGCTCCAGCCGTCCACCATCACGAAGAGCAGGAGCTTGAAGGGGAGGCTGATGATGGTGGGCGGCAGCATCATCATCCCCATGCTCATGAGAGCACTGGAGACCACCAGGTCGATGACCAGAAAGGGCACGTAGATGAGGAAGACCATCTGGAAGGCCAGCTTGAGCTCGCTGAGGACAAAGGCCGGTATCAGCACGTAGGTGGAGATGTCCTCGGGGGTCCGGGGCCGTTCCGAGCCGGCCAGGTAGACGAAGAGGGCCAGGTCGTCCTCGTCCACCTGACGGAACATGAACTCCCGAAAGGGCTGGATCCCGGCCCGGGCCGCCTCCTCCAGCGGGATCTCCCCGGCCAGATAGGGCTGGACCGCGCTCCGGTTCACGCTCTCCAGGGTGGGCGCCATGACGAAGAAGCTGAGGATGAGGGACAGACCGATGATGACCTGGTTGGGGGGGAGCATGGGCACCCCCAGGGCCGTCCGCAGGCTGGCCAGGACGATGACGATGCGCACGAAGCCCGTCATCAAGATCAGCACGGTGGGGAGGAGGGCCAGCCCGGTGAGCAACAGGAACATCTGCACGCTGTTGCTCATGGACGCGGGGTTGTCGGGCATGGTCAGGCTCAGGGCCACCCCGTCGCCCCCCTGGGCCGGGGCTGTGGCCGCGGAACAACCGGAGAGCCAGAGGGCCCCGAAGAGGAGCAGCCACAGCATCCTACGCATGGCCGGTCACCTCCGAAGGGATCTCCGAGAAGGGCGTCCGGCCGCCGGGTTCCTGGCGCAGGGCACGCAGATCCTCCACCCGTTCGTGGACGTTGGGTTCCGCCGGCCCCGAGAAGGCGAACGGCCCGGCCGGCCCGGAGGCCAGGGCCTGGTCCAGCCGGGCGGCGAACCCCTCTGGGTCCTGGGACTCCAGGGCCTGGGCATCGAAACGGGCCAGCAGGGTGATCTGCTGCTCGGTCACCCCCAGAAGCAGCGCGGTCTCCCCCACCTGGGCCAGCACCAGGCGCTGGGCCGCGCCGAGACGTTGCTCCTCCCGGACCCAGATCCACCGCCCTGGAGACCGGCCGCGCCCTCTTCCCGGGCGCAGGCGACGCCAGCCCCACAGCCCTCCATAGGCCAATCCCCCCACGGCCAACAGGGCAGCCATCCAGGTGCTCAGGGCCGGCAGCGGGGCCTCCCGAGAGGGCTCGGGCCCCGGCTCTGGGCCGGGGGGCCCCACCTCGCGGGCCCAAAGTCGTTCATACGCGGCCACGAACTCCGGGCTCAGCTCTGTGGTGGGGGTGGGTTCCTGGCCCGCGGGCGCGGCCTGGGCGCTCCCGCCGCCCCAGGCCAGCCAGATCCAGGCCAGCACCAGCAGCCCCGCCGCGACGCGGGGGCCGACCCCGGGCCGGGAAGCCCGGGGCCCAGGAGGGGACAGAGTGCCTTGGGACAGGGGGGGAGCAGGCATACCCGAGCTCATGGAGGGCCTCCTTCCCCTCAGAGCAGATGGGCCATGCGCTGGGAGGGCGGGATGATGTCGGTGATCCGGACGCCGAACATGTCGCCGATGACCACCACCTCGCCCTTGGCCACGGGCTTGCCGTTGACCAGGACGTCCACGGGCTCGCCGGCCACCCGGTCCAGCTCGATCACCGCGCCGGGCCCCAGGCCCAACACGTTCTTGATGGTCATCTTGGTGCGGCCGAGTTCCACCGTGACCTGCAGGCCGATGTCCAGAAGCATCTCCAGGTTGGCCCGACGGGTGTGGCCATTGGCCTGGGGGGTCAGGTTGCCGAAGGTGGCCGGATTGACCGTCACCGGGTCTTCGGGAGAGCTGTCCAACCCCAGTTGGCCCAGCAGGTCCTGGGGCAGGTCCTCGGGACGGAGCTCCACGCTCTCCACCGGGGCATCCGAGGCCTCTGCCCCCTGGGGCTCGGCCCCCGCGCTCGGCGGCTCCCCGGAGGGCTCCGGGGCCGCCTCCTGGACATCCTCCGGGGGAAACTCGGGATCGGCTGGGGGTTCCTGGGCCTCCGGCGAGGTGGGATTGGGCTGATCGCTCATGTCGGTTCTCCTCCCTGGTGAACGGAGGGCGTGGACGCGCCCTCACAGGGTGTCCGGTCTGGGGGTCTCGTTCTCGTCGAACACATCGGTGATCTCCACCGCGATCTTGCCCCGGTGGGTGCCCAGGAAACCGGCGAACTTGGGGTGTCCCTGGATGGCCACCAAGGCCTTGTCGCCCACATAGCGCTGCAGGGGCACCACATCGCCCACCTCCAGGGAGAGGAGCTCGGCCAACTGGAGCTCTCCGCCCTCCAGGATGGCGGTCAGCTCCAGTTGGAGGGTGTCCAGGTGGCGGCGCATGTGGCGACGGATCCGCTCCAGTTGGGCCTCGTCGATCTGCTGGCCGGCGCCGGAGATCCAGGCCTGGGGGCTGAGTTTGGGCGCGATGGGCTTGAGCACAGATACCGGGATGCAGAAGTTCAGGGCCGCGCCGTGGCCGTTGACGGCCATCTCGAAGGAGACCCAGGTGCAGGTGTCGGTGGGCAGAGCGATCTGGACGAAATAGGGATTGGTCAGCTTGTCCTCGATCTGGCAGGAGATCTCGATGGTGCTGCGCCAGGAATCCTCCAACGCGTCCAGGATGTCCTCGGTGACCGAGGAGAGGAGCTCCATCTCCAGGTCGGTCAGCTCCCGGTCGGCCTGGGTGCTGGGGAGGCCGGCTCCGCCCAACACCCGGTCCACCAACATGTCCGCCAGTCGGTTCTCGTACTGGATGAGCAGCCGGCCGGGCAGGGGCTTCATGGAGATGAGATGGAGGGCCCCCGGCGCCTCGGAGATCTGCTGGATGAAGTCCGCGTAGGGGCCGGACTCGATGAAGGCCAGATTCACCTCGATGGAGGCCCGCAGCTTGGTGGAGAGCTGGAGGGCCAGTCGGCGAGCCATGTTCTCGTGGATCATGCGCAGGGTGCGCAGATGCTCCTTGCTCAGCCGACCGGGCTGGTGGAAGTCGTAGCGGCGGACCACCCCTTCCTGGGCCTCCAGGGTCTGGAGGCGCTGCTGGCGGAGCTCGCTGTCCTCGGACAGCATGTGCAACAGGGTGTCGATCTCCTCCTGGGTCAGATGGCTGGAGGAGAACCCGCTTATCGACTCCACTCCCCGTCCTCCTGTCCGTGGTGGTCGTGGCGCGCCATGGGTGCTGAGGGCTGAGGTCGGGCTACTGGATCACGAAGTCCGTGATCAGGACCCGCTGGACGTAGAACTTGCGCAGCCGGCGGTTCAGCTCCTCCCGCAGCTCCTCCTTGAGCTTCATCTTGCCCTCCACCGTGAAGATCTCGTCGAAGGTCTTGCTGGTGAGGACGTTGGTGATCACGTCCTCGATCAGGGGGCGCTGGCGATCCACCCGGGCCCGGAAGGCCTCCTCGGCCACCACGCGTTCCTCGTCCTTCATCTTGTAGAAGTCCGGGGTGTCCGGCAGGAACTCCAGCACGATCTTGGTGCGCAGGTAGCGGAAGCCGCCCGGATCGGCCAGGTTCACGATGCGCTGGCCCGTGTCGTAGTAGATGCCCCCCACCAGGGCATCCAGCTCGGGCGGGGGCTGGAAGTAGGGGACCGGCGTGGGCGTGGGTGGGGGCGCGCTGGGGGCCGCGGCCGCGCTGCTGCCCCCGGTGCTCAGCTGGACGGAGAAGGGCAGGAGCCCGCTGAGCAACAGCCCCACGGCCAGGCTCAGAATGGCCAGGACCATCAGGACAGGCATCAGGAGTTTCTTGATCTTGCCGAGAATTGCACCCATGAGATCTCCCTCGCAATAGGAACTGATGCCTCACGGCGGTGGACAAGAGCCGGCCCGGGGTTCATGGCTGTTCGAACAGGGCCCGGAGGTCGATGATGGGCGGCTCCTCCTCGGGCGGGTAGAGGATGAGGATGTCCGCCCGGCGGTTCAGACGTCGATGCTCCGGGGTATCGTTCGGGTAGAGAGGATGGTATTCGCCCATGCCCACGGCGGCCATCCGCTCGCCGGCCACGTTGCCGACCTCCTCCAGGTAGCGCACCACCGTCACGGCTCGAGCCGCGGAGAGCTCCCAGTTGGTGGGATAGAGGGGATTGTCCGACGGGGTGTTGTCCGTGTGGGCCTCTACCCGGATGTCGTTGGGCAGCTCGTTGAGGAGCTTGGAGATCACCTGGAGGGTGCGTTCCCCCTCCTCGGTGAGCCGAGGGCTCCCGGACGGGAAGAGCAGGGCGCTGCTCAGGCTGATGTAGATCCCCTCTCGGCCCACGTTGATCGCGATCTCCCCCTCCAGCCCGTTCTCCGCGGCGAACTGGCTCAGGATGGTCTGGACCTTCAGGTAGTCCTGGTCCCGGCTGGGCAGGGAACCCAGGTTGACCAGGTTCGCGCCCGCGTCGTTCATCCCGGTGGCGTCGAAGCCGTCCGCGAAGCCCAGGCCGCCCGCGAAGACACTCACGCCGTTGAACGCGGCCCGCAGGCTGCTGGACAGAAGCTTGAACCGTTCCAGGTCTGCCTGGCCGAACGCGAAGAGAAGGATGAAGAAGACCAGCAGGAGGGACATCAGGTCCGAGAAGGTCTCCAGATAGCGTTTCGAGTCGTCCTTCTCGGGTTCACCGCGTCGCCGTGCCATGACCCCATGCTCCCTGGCTCGAGCCCCTCACGGGCGGTGGGTGGCCTCTGCCCGCCTCACTTGGCCTCTCCTTCCTGGTTCCGGGCCCCCACCGGCAGGAAGGCCTCCAGCTTCTGCTTGACGATCTGGGGGTTGTCGCCGGCCTGGATGGCCAGCATCCCCTCCAGGGCCAGCTCCCACTCGGAGACCTCCAGCTTGCTCATCTGCTTCAGGCGGCCGCCGATGGGCAGGAAGAGGAAGTTCGCGAAGAGCGCGCCGTACAGGGTGGTGATGAAGGCGATGGCCACCTTGGCGCCGATCTCGTCCGGGGTGGTCAGGTTGGCCAGGGTGAAGATGATGCCGATCACCGTGCCCAACATCCCCATGGTAGGGGCGTAGCCCCCCATGGTCTCCAGCACCTGGTAGCGACGGGCGTGACGGCTCTCCAGCTGTTCGATGTCCAGCTCCAGCATCTGGCGGATGAGGTTCGGGTCCGTGCCGTCCACCAGGAGCTGCAGCCCCTTCTGGATGAAGGGGTTGTCGATCCGGGCGATGCGCTCCTCCAGGCTCAACAGGCCGTCCTTGCGGGCCTGTTCGGCCAACTCCACGAAGAGCTGGATGATCTCGTCGTACTTGGCATTGGCGTTGCCGAAGGCCCGGCCCAACAGCTTCAACGCGGTGATCACGTCCTCGGCCGGCATGGTCATCATGGTGATGCCCACAGTGCCACCCAGCACCAGGACGAACGACGAGAGATCCCACAGGGCAGCCGGGCTGCTGCCCGCGGCCACGATCACGTAGGCGATGCCGCCCAGGGCGAGCAACAGGCCGCCTAGCGCCAAGGGATTCATGGCGTTCCCTCCTCCGTCTCCGGGTCTGGCCGTACGGATGCCGCCACGCCCTCGGGGGTGGGCATCATGGCACACTGGAAAACGGCCCGCCGATAGGCCACGATACGGTCGACCACCTCCTGGCGCGACTCGCGCACCAGGTAGCTGTTGCCGTTGAGAAGCCGGATGAAGGTATCCGGGTTGGCGTCGATGGTCTCGATCAGGTCCGCGTTCAGCGTGAACGGATGCCCGTCCAGGCGAGTGACTTCGATCACGACCGTCTTCCTCCCGCGCTTGAGGCCGTCGCCGAGGATCTCCGGAGCGCCGGCAGCCCCCTCCTCCACGTCCTTGCACCGAAAACTATACCGAAGCCCGTCGACCCTGGACGTGGGGAGCCGGTATGGCCTGTGTAACCCCTCCGTAACAACCGCCCCGCAGGCCGAGCGCGAAGAGGGCGCCCCAGAGGGGGGCGCCCCTGGCTCCCATGGCCTCCTGCCCGGGTTCACCCCTCGAACTCCCCGCCCACCAGACGATAGCCGTGGCGATACACGGTCTGGAGATAGGTGGGGTTGCGGGGATCCGGCTCGATCTTCTGCCGCAACTTCATGACCTGCATCCGCACGATGGCCGGATCCCCGGTGCCCGGGTAGTAGTTCCAGACCTCCCGCAACAGATCCTCGGAGCTGAAGGTGCGCCCAGGGTTGGACATCAGGTGGTTCAACAGGTTGAACTCGCTGGGGGTCAACTGGATGGCCCGGTCCTTCACGTAGAGGGTGCAGGAGGCCCGATCCAAGGTGAGGTTGCCCACCGAGATCCGATCCTGCTGGATCTCCGCGGAGGGAACCCGGCGCAACAGAGCCCGCAGACGCAGGTGCATCTCCGTCAGGTTCATGGGCCGAACCACGATGTCGTCCGCGCCGGCCTTGTAGCTGGCCACCCGGGCCTCCAAGGTGTTCTCTGCCTGGATCAAGACCAACAGGGAGGGCAGACGCAGTTGATGGCGCAGGTACTCACAGAGGCTCAACCCGTCCAGGTCCTCGGCCTGGGTGCTGATGAAGACGATGTCCGGCACCGTCTCCTGGGCCAGTTTGACGCCCTGGAGGCCGCTGGGGGTGTGGCTGATGAAGTGGCTTTCGCCGATGAGAGCTGTCTGGATGATCTGAAGGTCCTTCGCGTCCCTGGATACGACGAGCAAACGCGCCATAGCTTCCCTCACACACCGCCTGTGACATGCTTGCCTTGCCTGCCTGGTTTGCCTGGCCCTGGAACATGGCCCCGGCCCGGACTGCCTCGGCTCCCTGTCGGGGTGGGCGGATGCCCGGCCCGAAACGCCCTGGCCGGAGCGGGGCTCGCTCCTCGGGCCTTCCAGTTATTACAATACCAGGAGGCCAGATCTTCGATTATAGGGCGTTGGTCCCACAGAGGGTTAGGCCAGTTGGGCCATTGCCATCGAACCTTTCACCTGCCAATGAAAAACTCGGCCCGTCTGGGCCGAGTTCTCCGTGCCGTGGAGGGTCGACGGTGCCAGGTCACCGAGGAGCGGTCTGCAGGTGGAGCGGGGCTCCCTCCCGCTCGTGGCCCAGGCCACAGTGGCCGTTCCGATGCGAGGCATCCTCCTGGGGAGCCCGGGCGGAGCGCAGGGCCAGGTGCATGGTGATGAGCCCGTGCTCGGTCTCCAAGGGCACCACCAGCCGCTTGAAGCCCACCGTGGAGAGCTGGGTGCCCTTGCCCAGGATCAGGGTGGGCACCGAGATGTTGCACCGGTAGCCGGCCTCGGCCAGGTAGGTGGTGGCCACCCCGGTGATCACGTTGCCCATCTCCGCGATGCCGCTCTGGGCCAGCTCGTCGAACCTCCCGTACTCCTGCCCCAGGATCTGGGAGACGATGGCCAGGGCCACCCTCTGCTCCATGCTGTAGAGCACGATCCCCTGGATCTCCCCCACCACGCTCAGCAGCACGGTGACGTCTGCGGAGGTACATCCGTTGTGCTCCAGGTAGATCTTGCCTCGCCGCACCGCGCTCCCGATCTCCGTGATCAACACCGTCTGAGCCGCTCGCAGGAAGGGGTTGATGAAGTTCACGCTCATGGCCTGCCCTCACTCCGCAATGGGCTGGTACCGGGAAAATGGACGATTGGAACGGGCCTGGATATCGGCAGAAGGACCTACTCCATTGGGCCTAATCCATTATACGGAAGGGGCCCGCTTCCACTGATAGAGCGATGGGGCCAGGTACTCCAGGCCCAGCTCCCAGTAGTGGGAGATGGTCTCGGTACCGCCCACGAAGAGCACCCCACCCGGGCGCAGGGCCCGGGCCAGGGCCCCGAAGACCTGGGCGCGGACCTGAGGCGTGAAGTAGATGACCACGTTGCGACACAGGATCAGATCGTAGCAGTTCGACGGCATGGATTCCCGCAGGACATCCCCGTACATGAAGTGGACCAGGCGACGCACCTGGGGTTTGACCACGAAGGCCTCTCCAGAGCCGGTCGGCTCGAGAAAACGGTGGGCCAGATGGGACGGGAGCTCCAGGAGCTCCCGTTCCCCGTAGGGGCCGCCCCGCCGGGCCCGGACCAGGCTTCCCCGGTCGATGTCGGTGGCCCGGATGCGGTGCACCCCATCCGGTGCCCGCTCCAACAACAGCATGGCCAGGGTGAAGGGCTCGGCCCCCACGGAGCAGCCGACGCTCCAGGCCCGCAGCCCCTTCCGGCCCGAGGAGCGCAACAGCTCTGGAAGGATCCGATGCTCCAGCTCTGCCCAGCGGGACGCGTCCCGATAGAAGGAGGAGACGTTGATGGTCAGGAACTGCCGGAAGCGATCCAGCTCCTCGGGCACTTCCCACAGCAGCCGGGCGAAGGCCTGGCCGGTCTCCACACCACAGCGGGCCAACCACGCGCTGAGACGTCGCTCCATCTGCTGCGTGTGGTAGTCGTCCAGGTCGATGCCGGTGAGCTCCCACAGGGCATCGCGGATGGCCGCGAAGTCCCCCGGCTCCAGGCGCCGTGGAGGCGAGGGACGCCCCGGACCCATGGGCCACCTCAGCAGGGCCTGGGCATCCTGGAGCTCTGCCGGAGGGGTTGTCCGTCCCCCTTCTCGGGCAGACGGGCAGTCCGATTCCGAGGGTGGGGACCCGGCGCGTCCGGTCATGATGGCCTCACCTTGCGGGCCAGGAAAGCCGCCAATGCCTCCGGGCTGCCCTCGAAGTCCGCCAGGCCTGCCTGGCGGACGTACCGAGGCATGCCGTAGACCACAGAGGTGGCCTCGTTCTGGACCAGCACCATGCCGCCACACGCGCGGACCCAGCGGGCCCCCTCCAGCCCATCCCGGCCCATGCCGCTCAGCACCACCGCGATCAGCCGGGGCCCGTGGTGTTGGGCCGCGTTGTGCAGCGTCACATCGGCCGCAGGACACATGTTGTGCACGAAGGGTCCATGGACCAGTTGGACCCGGGAGTCCTCGGTCAACACCAGATGGGTGCCGGTAGGCGCCACCAGGAAGACGCCCTGGCGCACGGGCACATCGGGCTGGGCCTCCGCCACCCGATAGGGGCCCAGGCGGTCCAGGCGAGCGGCCAGGATCCGGGCAAAGCGCTCCGGGATGTGCTGGATGACGATCCCCGCGATGGGCAACCCCGGCGGGAGCGCACGCAGGAACGAGGCCAGCGCGGAGGGACCGCCGGTGGAGCTGGCCACCACCACCAGGAAATCGGTCTCGGCCAGGGGCGGGTGGGCCTCGATGGGGGGTCTGGGTGCCGCCTGGGGCTCGAGGGGAGGGACCCCGGGAGCGGCCAGGACGTCCTGGGGAGGGCGCACCGCGACCCGGGCGTACTCCCGGATCTTCGCGGCCAAGGTGCGGACGGTGTCCGCCAGAGTGATGCCGGGCCCCGGTTTGGTGACGAAGTCCAGGGCACCGAGCTCCAGAGCGCTGAGGGTGGCGGCGCTGCCCGGGGCCGTGAGGTAGCTCAACATGATGACCGGCCGGGGCGCGGTGGCCATCAGCCGCTGGAGCGCGGTCAGGCCATCCATCTCCGGCATCTCCACGTCCAACACCACCACATCCGGGTTCAGTTCCTGGACCCGTTGGAGCATCTCCAGGCCATGGCAGGCATGGCCCACCACCTGGATGTCAGGGGCGTCCCGGAGATGCCGCTCCAGGGCCAGGCGCACCAGCGGGGAATCGTCCACCGTCAGCACCCGGACCCGGCCCGAGGGCCGTTCCTCGGCCCTGTTGGACCCGGATGGATGGCCTCTCCGTTCCTGCCTTGGAGGGGGCAGGCCCTCTGGGGGCGAGGCCGACAGGGGGGGCGGTGACATCGCGGTTCACCGGCTCACATGAGCAGCTTGTGCACGGATTTCAACACCCGCTCGGGCTCGAAGGGCTTGACGATGAAGTCCTTGGCGCCGCTCTTGATGGCCTCGATGACGATGTTCTGCTGGCCCATGGCCGTCAACATGGCCACCCGGGCCGACGGGTCCAGCTCCCGAATGGCCCGCAGCGCGTTCAAGCCGTCCATCTCCGGCATGCTGATGTCCAGCAGCACGGCGTCGGGACGCTCCGTCCTGTATTTCTCCACGGCCTCTCGTCCATTGGCCGCCTCGATGACGACGAACCCCTGCTCGTTGAGGATCCGGGCACAGCGAATCCGCATGAACTTGGCGTCGTCCACCACGAGGATCTTTCGAACCATGATCACCTCCGTATCCACTACACCGAATGCGCCGAGACCGGCTGGGGGAGAGGGGTCAGGCGGGCACCGATCCCCCCGACATCGACGATGAGGCCGATACGACCATCCCCCAGCAGGGTGGCACCGGCCAGGCCATCGATCCGGTTCAGGGGATAGCGCAGGGCCTTCAAGACCACCTCTTCCTTGCCCAGGGGGCGATCGATCCACACGCCGAAGTGCACGTCGCGATAGACGATGGAGACCACATAGGGCCGCCCTTTCGGGGGCGAGGGCGGAGACGCCGCGGCCATCTCGGCCCCCAAGGCAGGAGCCGGCGCCTGGCCGAGCAGGTCGTCCATCTCGTACAGGGGCAGGAACTCCCCCCGGACGTATGCAGCCGGCCTCCCCCGGACGTCGGAGAGGGTCAGGCTCTCCCGTTTCAGGATCTCCACCACGTTCTGGAGCGGAATGGCATAGACGTAGCGATCCACCTGGGCCAGCAGCGCGGGCAGGATGGCCAGGGTCAGGGGCATGCGCAGCTCGAAGGTGGTTCCCTGGCCCGGGCTGCTGCGGACGGTGACCGCCCCGTTCAGGCGCTGGAGGTTGCTGCGCACCACGTCCATGCCCACGCCGCGGCCGGAGATCTCGCTGACCCGGGCGGTGGTGGTCAGGCCCGGCGTGAAGATGAGCTCGATGGACTGGTCGTAGCTCAGGTCCTGGGCCTTGTCCGGGGAGAGGAGCCCCAGCGCAACGGCCTTCTCTCGCACCCGTTCCGCGTCGATGCCTCGGCCGTCGTCCGAGACCATGATCACGATCTGGTTGTCCGCCGAGGAGGCCTGGAGGGTCAGCCGCCCCACCGGTGGCTTGCCCAGGGCCACCCGCTCCTCGGGCGGTTCGATGCCGTGGTCGATGGCGTTTCGGATCAGGTGGAGCAGAGGATCGGCCACGTGCTCGATCACGGAACGGTCCACCTCCGTCTCCTGACCGCTCAGGTTCAGCTCCACCTCCTTGCCCAGTTCCCGGGCGATCTGGCGGACGATGCGGGGCATGCGCCCGAAGAGGGCACCGATGGGCTGCATCCGGACGGCCACCACCTCCTCGTGCAGGCGATCCGTGACGGTGGAGAGATGGGCCAGGGTGTCGTTCAGGGCCTGGAGCTGTTCCGGGCGCAGCCACTGGGCCAGCTCCTCGTAGATCCGGAAGAGGCGGTTGCGATCCGTGACCAGCTCGCCGGTCAGGTTGAGCAGGTTGTCCAGACGTTCCACCCGGGTCCGGACGAACCGGGTATCCCGACGCAGGTCCACCGCGCCGGCAGGGCGATGGCTCTCCCCGGACGAGGTCCGCTCCGCCTGCGGGGAGCTCTCCGCCGGGGAGGGAGCTGCGGCCAGGCCGGGGCCCATCCCCGAGATGTCGCTGACCCGCACGTTCTGGAGGCCGTCGATGGTCTGGAGCCGGGTGTGGACATCCCCGGCAGCCAGCTCCGTCACCGCCAGGGCCCTGTAGTCCGGCCCGGCCTGGCCCTGGGCCAGGGCCTCGGCATCCGGCTGGCTGGCCACCACCCGGGCCATCTCCCCCAACTCCACGTGGGCCTGGAACAGACGGGCCCCGGGAGCGAAGCCCGCGGGATCGGCCTGGATCTGGACCAGAAGGAGGTGTTGCCCGGCAGCCAATGCCTCGGCCAAGAGCTGTCGGGCCTCGGTGGAGAGAGCCGGCAGGGGCACGCCCTGGGGTGCCGTCTGGAGCTCGGAGTGGGCGGTGGGGGACTCCACCCAGCCGCCGAGCTGCCGGAGCAGGGAGGTGGCCTCTGGCCCTGGGGGCCGGTCTGCGATCACGTCGTCCAGGTAGTGGCGGAGCGCGTCCGCGACCTCGAAGAGCACGGTCAACTTCTCCGGGGTCAGGGCCAAGACCCCATCCCGGATCTGGGTGAGCACCGCCTCGGCCCGATGGGTCAACTGGGCCATGGTATGGTGGCCCACACTGGCCGCCGACCCCTTCATGGTGTGGAAGGCCCGAAACACCCGT
>Ga0256839_1002898_pt1 | contig 18458 bp, 23 predicted proteins | sample 354166metaG_FD_185968 | JGI IMG/M metagenome (GOLD analysis project Ga0256839, IMG submission 185968) | Hydrothermal vent microbial communities from Mid Atlantic Ridge, Atlantic Ocean - 354-166 | ecosystem: Environmental > Aquatic > Marine > Hydrothermal vents | place: Atlantic Ocean: Mid... | reverse complement strand
GTGGTGCTGGTAATGGGACTGCCCGCCTTGATATAGCCGTAGCCGGTTTCCGGCTGGGTTGGATAAATGCCGAAGGTGGTTAAATAACCAGCCTGTGCGGCCTGGATGGCTTCATCGACAGTCTGTTCAAAGGCCGCCTGATTTCGAATCAGGTGATCGGCGGGCATCACCAGCATGAGGGCATCCTCACCAAAGCGATGGGCAATGGTCAGGGCCGCCAGCGCGATTGCCGGAGCGGTATTACGACCGGTGGGTTCCAACAGAAAAAGCTGTGCATCCATATCGATGCCGTCAATACCCCGATACAGGTCGCGGGTGATGAAATAGTAGTCCCGCGAGGTAACGGTCAGGATGGTGCCGTTATGAGCCAGCGGCAAGGCGCGCTGAATGGTCAGTTCGGCCAGAGTGTGACCATTGGCCAGTTTCATAAACGGCTTGGGATAAGCCCGTCGTGAAACCGGCCACAGCCGCGTACCGGCGCCGCCGGACAAAATGACTGGAATCAGGGGAGGCTGTTGCTTTTCTTTATTGATTGAGAACACGGTCTTCTTTCCTGCATCGGCGGTTATTTGGGTGTGTATCAGCGTCACCGGCTGCGCTCAGGCCGCGGCGCAGTGCACTGATTTCGTCCAGATATGTGGGTGACAGATCCTGCATGGTGTGCTGCAAACCACTGTGCCAGTGTGGCAGGCCGCAGCCAAAGGTGGTGTGCAGTTTGCTGTTATCCAGTACAGAGTAGGCTGGCCGTGGGGCTGCCGTGGGATATTCTTCGGTGGTCACAGGAATAACTTCCGGCTTGTGTTCAATCAATCCAAGACGCTGGGCATGGGAAAAAATTCGGCGGGCAAAGCCACACCAGGTGGTATTGCCGCCGCCGGTGGCATGAAACAGGCCGGTGGCCGGATGGGTGAGGGTCAATAGCACCATGCGTGCCAGATCCGCCGCGGCGGTGGGAGAGCCGGTTTGGTCGTCCACGACGCGGAGACTGCGGTGGCCGGTGGCCAGTAGCCTCAGCATAGTTTTGAGAAAGTTATGACCATGCAGGGAGTAAACCCAGGCGGTGCGAAAAATTTTGTAATCACCACCAGCTTCGATAATGTATTGTTCGCCCAGGGCCTTGCTTTGGCCATAGACGCTGGCCGGCGCAATGGCGTCGGTTTCGCGCCATGGCGCCCCGGCGGGGCCGGAAAACACATAATCGGTGGAAAAATGAATCAAGCGGCTGCCGTGGCGGGCGTTATATTCAGCCATCTGGCCCACGGCTTCGGCATTGACAGCCTGGGCTGTTTGCGGCTCGCTTTCAGCCTGGTCCACAGCGGTATAAGCGGCGGCATTGATAATAATGTCCGGTCTGGCCGCATCCAGCACTTGCGCCAGTTGCCGGTTATTGGCCAAATCCAGGGCGACAGTGCCCATGCCATGTACGGGGTGACCGTCTCTGGTGGTGGGAATGACATCACCAAAATGATGCAAGCCCGGCCACAGTGCCCGTCCCACTTGTCCATTGGCGCCGGTGAGTAATATTTTCATGGGTGCATGGCTGGCAGCTTGTCTATGGAGATGTCGGCTAAACGCGGCAATTGTCGGTCCTTTTCAGATAACAAAGGGTGCTCAATGGGCCACTGAATGCCGATATCCGGATCGTTCCAGAGGATACCGGCATCGTATTGCGGAGCATAGGCTTGCGTGCAGTGATAGGCAAACAGGGCCGAGTCTGACAGCACGCAGAAGCCATGGGCAAACCCTTCGGGCACATAGAATTGACGGAAATTGTCGGCGGAAAGGGTCACACCATGCCATTGGCCAAAGGTGGGTGAACCGTGGCGGATATCCACCGCCACGTCGAACACCGCTCCTTCCAGCACATAGACCAGTTTGCCCTGGGCCTGAGGCTGTTGAAAATGCAGCCCGCGCAGCACGTTTTTCTTCGACCGCGACAAATTGCTCTGGACGAAACGTTCAGGCAGCCCGTGTTCCGCATAACGCTGGGCATTCCAGCTTTCCAGAAAAAAGCCACGGTGGTCACCAAAGACGTCCGGTTCGATGACTTTGGCGCCGCTCAGCGGAGTTTCTGTCACCTTCATGCGTTTTCCTCGGCCAGTGATAACAGATATTGCCCATATCCATTTTTGGCAATGGGGCCGGCCAGGGCGCGCAATTGGTCGGCGTCGATCCAGCCCTGGCGAAAGGCCAGCTCTTCCGGGCAGGCGACCTTGATGCCCTGGCGTTTTTCAATGGTGGAAATAAAGGTGCTGGCATCCATCAGGGAGTCATGCGTGCCGGTGTCCAGCCAGGCGTAGCCGCGGCTCATCAACTCGACATTTAATTGCCCCTTGTGCAGATAAATCTTGTTCAGGTCTGTGATTTCCAGTTCACCCCGGGCGGAGGGCTCCAACATACGGGCGTACTCACTGGCTTTGCCATCGTAAAAATACAGGCCTGTGACAGCATAGGGGCTGGCGGGGTTGGCCGGTTTTTCTTCCAGGCCGATGACTTTGCCATTGGTGTCGAATTGCGCCACGCCATAGCGCTCCGGATCGCTCACGCGATAGCCGAACACGGTGGCGCCGGTGGTGCGGGCATTGGCCCGGGCCAGCAAGTCAGCCAGACCGGCGCCATAAAAAATATTGTCACCCAAAATCAGGCAGGAAGGTTGTTCCTGAATAAATGCCTCGCCAATCAGGTAAGCCTGTGCCAGACCACCGGGTTCCGGTTGAACGGCATAGTGCAGGTTTAATCCCCATTGCGAGCCGTCGCCCAACAAATTCTTAAACAGTGATTGCTCGTGAGGCGTGTTAATAATCAGAATATCCCTGATGCCGGCTTGCATGAGCACCGACAAGGGGTAATAAATCATCGGTTTGTCATAAACCGGCAGCAATTGTTTTGAAATCGAACGGGTCAGAGGGTACAGGCGGGTGCCGGAGCCGCCTGCCAGAATGATTCCTTTGCGGTTAACCGATGGTGTATTCATGCAGATACCTTGCGACAAGTGGAGTGCCCCATACGTTGCCCCTGATAAGAGCCGTCCTGAACCCGTTGGACCCATTGGCGGTTGTCAAGATACCATTGCACGGTTTTTTTCAGGCCACTGGTAAAACTTTCCTGCGGGCGCCAGCCCAGGGTGTTTTGCAGTTTGCTGGCGTCAATGGCGTAGCGGCGGTCGTGGCCGGGGCGGTCTTCGATAAAAGTGACGAGATCACGTCGGCGAAGTCCCGATACGGGGCGCTGCTCGTCCAGGATATCGCAAATGGCGTGTACCACCGCCAGATTGGTTTTTTCGGCGTTACCCCCCACGTTGTAGGTTTCTCCCGGCACTCCTTTGGCCAGAACGGTTTCAATGGCGCGGCAGTGGTCAGTGACATAAAGCCAGTCACGCACATTCAGGCCGTCGCCATAAACCGGTAAAGGTTCGCCAGCCAGGGCTTTTTCAATCATTAAAGGAATCAGTTTTTCGGGAAACTGGTAAGGGCCGTAATTGTTGGAACAGTTGGTAATCAGCGTTGGCAAGCCGTAGGTGCGGTGCCAGGCGCGCACCAGATGGTCTGATGCTGCCTTGGAAGCCGAATAAGGTGAACTGGGGTCGTAAGGGGTTTCTTCGGTGAACAGGCCGTCTTCGTCCAGCGAGCCATAAACCTCATCGGTGGATACGTGCAAAAAGCGGAAAGCTTCGGCTTTTTCTGTTGGCAGGGACTGGAAATACTCTCGCGCCTGTTGCAGCAGGGAAAAGGTGCCGTGAATATTGGTGTGAATGAAGTCAGCCGGACCATCAATGGAGCGGTCCACATGGCTTTCTGCGGCAAAATGCACTATCGCATCGGGCTGATATGTTTCCAGCAACCGCGCCACCAGCGCTGCATCAGCAATGTCTCCCTGAACAAACACATGATTGGGATGATTGTTAACGGGGTGTAATGTGTCCAGATTGCCCGCATAGGTGAGTTTGTCGAGGGTAATAATCCGGTGTCCGTTTTCCAGCACATTGCGCAACACGAAATTGCCGCCAATAAAGCCCGCGCCACCGGTGACCAGCCAGGTTTTTTGCATGTTTTTTGTCCGTAAAACCGACCCGCTATCTTACCATATTCCGGTGTTAAAACGATGTTTGCGGTGCTCTGGTGCTTTCTCTGTGTGTGCTAGAATCCGGCTTTTGTCCCATAAGGAAAAAAATGGCGATTACGAATCCGGAATTAATTGAGCAATACCGGCATATTCATCAAACCAGCCGGTTTGGGGTGTCGGCGCATGAGTTTCAGGCGCAAATACAGGCCTGTGTGGTAGATCTGAAGCCAGATATCATTCTGGAATATGGTTGTGGCCAGAGTGAGTTGTATCGGACGCTGGAGACTGGTCCGGCCCGTTTCGTTCGATACGACCCGTCCATTCCCGAGCTGGCCCAGCTGGATATTGACAGAGCTGATTTGATGATCAACACCGATGTGCTGGAGCATATTCCCGCTGAGGATCTGGATGCGGTGCTGGCGCATATGCGGTCGTTTGGTGACAAGGTGTTTTTTAATATCGCCACGCGTCCGGCACGGCGGACTTTGCCCAATGGTGAAAACGCACACTGTACCATTTGGCCGGCTGAGCGCTGGTTGCCACTTTTGCAAAAGCACTTTCCAGACACCCGTTTGCTGATTGACAAGCCGGGCTATGAGTGTACGTTTATTACCTGGCCATCTGCGCCACTGGAACGGCTGATTCAGGACATTGATGCGTTCAAGCGTATTGCCCGGCGCGACCGCCGCCGGCTTGGCAGCCGGATTAAACGCAAATGGAAAAAACTATTCGGGCAGGGGTGATTTTTTTCCAGTACGTGCAAAAAAGGGCCGGAAATCCGGCCCTTTTGGTAACAGGAATGGTCGCGCCTGCGGAAAATTAACGCTTGGAGAATTGCACTGCGCGACGGGCCTTGTGGAGACCCACTTTTTTGCGTTCCACCTTTCTGGCATCGCGTGTCAGAAAGCCGGCCTGACGCAATTCAGGTTTAAGTTCTTCGTCATATTCGAGCAAGGCGCGCGCCACGCCCAGACGAATGGCGCCGGCCTGGCCGGTAGTGCCGCCGCCGGTGACGGTGGCCACCACGTCGAATTTGTCTTGCACGCCGAGTTTTTCCAGGGGTTGGCGAACCACCATGCAGGCGGTTTCGCGGCCGAAGAATTCATCCAGCGGTTTTTCATTGACGATAATTTTACCGGTGCCGGGTTTCAGAAACACCCGTGCTGAAGACGACTTGCGGCGTCCGGTTCCGTAGTATTGTTCTGTAGCCATCTGTCAAGCGACCTATATTTCGAGTTCTTTGGGTTGTTGAGCGCCATGGGGGTGCTCAGTGCCTTTGTAAACCTTCAGTTTACGGTACATGGCGCGGCCAAGAGAGTTCTTGGGCAGCATGCCTTTAACGGCTTTTTCGATCACGCGCTCAGGGTGCTTTTGCAGCAACTTTTCCAGGCTGATGGATTTCAGATTGCCAATGTAGCCTGTATGGTGGTGATACATTTTGTCTTTCATTTTGTTGCCGGTGACAGCCACTTTTTCGGCGTTGATGACGACGATGTAGTCTCCGGTATCAACGTGTGGTGTGTATTCGGCTTTATGTTTGCCGCGCAGGCGGCGCGCAATTTCGGTGGCCATGCGGCCCAGGGTTTTACCCTCGGCATCGACGATGAACCAATCGCGTTTAACCTCATGCGGTTTGGCACTAAATGTCTTCATCAAGTATGCTCCAAGCAACTCAAGTTCGTAAAGAGCGGGAATATTACTGGATCACCCCCGGTTTTGCAAGGGGAAAACGGCTTTTTCTGCTTAATTCAGGCGGTCTGCTGGCGGTTTCTGAACAGGTTTGCCAGATAGCAGATCACTCGCCAGCAGCATCACCCCGGCCCGTGTGTACTCTTGCAGTTCCATCAAGTCGGCTTCTTCGCCCTGGTTGTCATCAATCTGTTCGTCCAGTCGGGCGATTTCGGCCATGTCTCGCAGGAACTCACGGCCCTCATCGCTCAGGGCCTTCTCGCTTTTTAGTCCGCCCAGGGCCAGGCCGGAAAGAAAAGCGTTGGCCCATTCGGCCAATGCGGCGGCCCGCTGGTTGAGCGCGCCGTCTTCCGGCAGCAGCAAGTCAAAGCTGAAGTCATCTTCCTGCAGGCGGGATTTGACCATATCAAAAAAGGCTTCCAGCGCTGTCACCAGTCCCTGGCTGGGTGGTTCGCCAAAGCCGTAGTCGGCCAGAATCATGTGGCGCCATTGCCCGGCGCTTAATTGCGGGTTGGCCAGTAGCTGGCCGGTAAGGTTGCCATGCAATTCTGCCGGCGAGACTAGCAGCCGGTTTTTTTTCAAATGCTGTTTCAGCGCGGAATAGGGGATGGCTGTTTTGTTCGGGGTTGTGGCGCTGATGATATTCTCCTGGGAAGCCGATAAACAATGAATCGCCATTTTACGCTTTTTTCTTTGTGTGCGCGATATTGGTGTGAACTCCGGTGAGTTTGGCTGCTGCATGCCGGCGGGCAGTGTGTTGTTTTTATAACTCGTTTCTGTGTGAACAGGTTGTGTTTGTGACTTTTTGACTTTGAAAAGGGGTGTTTGCGCCCTGGGTTAGTCGGCCAGGGCGTTTTCAAGCCGCCGGTAGGCTTGCGCCAACCGGGGGGATTCATTAATGGTCCGAGGGGACAGTGACAACTGGCCGGTGGTCATGAGGTGTGCTGTTTGTTGGGCCACGGTCCAGTGCTGTATGTTGACCGGGTTTGACTGGTGTCGCAGCAGCTGATCCATGGCCAGCACCAGTTCGGCGGCAGCGTATTCCCGGTTTTTTTGCGTCAGGTTCTGGTGCTGGTTCTCCAACAGGTTCAATTGCTGCTCGACGCGGTCCATCTGGTTGTTCAATACCGCGGCAAACATATTGGGCTGATAGGCTTTTCGGTAGGCCGTAAATTGGCCGGCAAAATAGCCGGTGGCCAACGCGATAACAATGGCGGCGATGCCCAATGCGTGTTTTTTTATGCGGAGGGTTGTTGCGCTTTTCATGGGTGATCCTCAGTCGCGGCGATTTCAAACAGGCCGGTTTTGATTGCGGCCAGCTTGATATCGTCCAATTTGCTCCATCCTGGAGCCGGCTGGTTTGTTATCTCGAATGCCCCGGCACGCCACAGCGCCAGGGTGCGTTGGGCCAGATTCTGCTGTCGTTGGCGCAATGAGCCGGGGATGCTGTTCAATACGGTGTTTGGGAATGTTAGGTTTTGTCGGGACTCGAGTGTGCGCAGCATGGCGTGCCACTGGTTGAGCATCAGCCAGGTGAGTTGTCCTTTGTTCAGATCGAACCGGCTGCGTGACTGGTTGTCCAGAAAGCGGGATAAGGTTTCGGCGTTGACGGCCAGAGAAGCGTGCTGGGTGCGCTGTTTATGTGCCTGGTACAAGGGTGTGTGTATTTTCCAGGACGCGTAGAACCCCGCCGCGGCGGCAAAGGCCGCCACGGCAAGATATTTTATGGTGAGTTTTGTGTTCATAATATTGGCTCCTGCTATGTCTTATATCCAGTGGCAGATAACGCGCACGCCCTGTGGTGTTTCTTCCGAGCGGCACATCAAAGTGCGTACGGGCCTTATGTGGACAAGTATGCTGTTGCTTCCGTTTGATTCTACGTAATTGTCGTTATTTGATGTACCGCCTGGCCCGTTGCTAAAGGGGCCGCCCGCTATAAATTGCCCTTGGGCATTTCTGGCTGAGCCTTCTATGTATTCGCAGCATACCATTGGTTCGGCGGGGTTGATGACCTTGAATTTTGCCACATCCAGGTTGGGCCAGACAAAGATCACAATTAGAGGGTTTGTGACGCTTTTGCGGTAAAAGCTTAACAGGTTTGGTGCGGCGAGAAACCGTTGGAGCTGTGGAGAGGCCATTATTACCGCCCAAGTCTGAGACGTGTCGGCTGTTAAAAAAAACCTGTTGGGTGTGGTTGATTGGTGCGGTTACATGGATGACGCCTTTTTTCTCCATCAGATCTTTGATCAAGTTTAGGTCGGCGTGGTCTTGTGAGGTTGGCGGGGATGGTATGGCAAAGTTGATCCACAGGCCAAGATCCGGCTCATACGAGCGCTCCACATAAACGTTCAGCAACTGCTCTGTCACCAGGTTCATAACCAAGTAGTGCTCACCGCCAGCCACATGGTGGCCTTTAGCGTACGCAATAAACTCACTCTCATTGGTGCAGGTGTTGCAGGCGAGATATTCCTTTGCGTTTACTGCCCCTCCCCATGGCAGAGAGCAAAAGTGATGCGAGAAAAAAAATTAAAGAGAGGCTTATTTGAACTCATGAATTATCTCCTGAGGATTGTGTTGTGGTTTTGTATTTTAATCTTCAGGGTAGGTTTTTGTCAAGTTCTCTGGATGCAGGGCGGTCCTTTGTATGCGGCGTTCTAACATTGCCCAGGACGCCTTCAAGCCGTCGAACGACCTGTTTTTCAGGGCAAACCGGTAAAGCGAGGATTATCTGGCTTGTTCCGCCAGGGTCTGCAGGGCGGCTTGCGCCTGAGCCGGGCTGTCTGGCTGCATGGCCTGGTAAATCGCTGGTGCCTGTGCCAGTGATATGGTTTTTTGTGCCAGTTTTGGCAGCTCTGAATCATTGTTGTCTGACTGTAGCAGGGTGTTCCAGTTGTCAGCCAGTGTTGTGGTCAGCAGGCGCTGGCTGGCCTGCCCGGCATGTTGGTTTTGTAACCAGTCCAGTTGTAGCTCGATACGGTCAAGCTGGTGTGGGAGTGTTTGATCGCTCGGGGCCAGTAGCCAGCCAGTCACAGCGCCAAGTGCCAGTCCTGCAGGAATGGCGACGGCCATCAGCGCTCCGGTTAATATGGTTTGTCGTGTTGTGTTTGGCTTATTCATGGTGATCCTCGCGGCGTGGGTTGTTCGCTAATGCAGGCAAATCGGTTTTGATAATTGCGACATCCGATTCCAGCGAGTTCCATCGGGGCAAGGGCGTGGGCGTGATTTCGAGCACGCCGGTTTTTTGTAATGCCAAAGTCCGGCGGCCCAGCGCCGCAATCCGTTCCTGGTCGGCATGACTGGGTTTGGTCAGCAGTGCCGTGATGCGATCAGCGTCCTGTGCATGGCGGTTGTTTCGCAGTACAGTGCCCCATTCGCCAATCAGCCGCCACATGGCCAGGCCGCGGGCGCTGTCATTATTTTCCATTAAATCCAGTGCGCTGCGAACCTGAGCCTTGGCGTAGATTGCGTCGATGGTGCGGCTGTGTTGCCAGGCGCGCGTATAGCTCACGGTGGCGGTTGTGATAAAGGCCGTCACAAAGGCGCTTGCAACGGCCAGTGCTCTTTTGCGAGTGATTGTTTTCATTCAATGAGTCCTCGTGTGGTAACGGTATCGTGCGCTTTACAATCGGTTCAATGGTGTTGGGTTGCCTTTATCTAGTCTAAATGTAATCGCGTATTCGATGGTACATCCCCCCCCCCTCGTGTTGTCAAGTTTTGCTATATGCACCGATGTGTGTTACTGGCCGGTTTGTCTCGGTTTTGAGTGCTAAATCCATTGTTTCTCAGTGTCTTGGGTGGTTTTTTTCAGTGAATGGTTGACCTTGTGCGTCAGGGCTTTTATATTGGGCGGCATGGAAAATCAGACACAAGCGCCTTTGGAAGATCTTCAGGCCATCCGTCAGGCTGTTGAGCAGTTGCTGGCGCAGTTGCAGGCGCTCAGGGGAGAAAACGAGGTGCTTAAGCAGCGCATGGATGTCTTGTTGGCGGAAAAAGCCCAGCTCATGCAAAAAAATGATCAGGCGCGCACGCGCCTTGAAGCCATGATTAATCGCCTGAAAATGCTGGAGCAGTCGGCATGAGCCAGCAGAAAGTGACGGTTCGTATCCTTGACCGGGATTATCATTTTGCCTGTACGGATGATGAACGGGCTTCGTTGCTGCAGGCGGCTGAGCATCTGGATGCTACCATGCGCGATATCAAGGCGGCTAATTCGACCTTGCTGCCTGAACAAGTGGCCATTATGGCGGCATTGAACATCAGTCATGACCTGATGCAGTGCCAGAATGCCAATCGGATATATGCCGATGGTGTATCACCGCAACTTCGCCAGCTACGCCAAGTGCTGGAGGCGGCGCTTGAGGATAATGCCGCGGATATGCCCGCCTGATTGACCACCGGCTCATGGGGCTTGGCGGAAGGGTTTGCTCTTTGTTTTAACTTGCATTAAACGCGGGCTGGCGTATAATCAAATCACAGGTGTTAACTGCGGCAATCGACAGCGAATCCGTATATGCCTTGGCCCTAATATCGACCTTAATGGGTGGCAGAACCGGTCTTCGGTGTGCAAGCCCGTCTACGAACGGGAAGCCTGAGAAGTCGGGAGCCATCCGCCCTGGAACGCTGGTTCCAAGGTCACTGATTCGCACCGATGCATGTGGTTAACACCTCAATTTTTATCCTGCCTTTTTGCTTTGTCGCACTTCATTTATTCTCATTTTTATCACCTTTTCAGTCACCACAAGGGCATGAGAGCATGACACACTGTGGGTTAAACAGATTTTGTCAGGGTCAGAGAAAGCCTGCATGAATGATCCTGTTGTTACATTGCGCCAGTCCATGCGGATGCGGCGACAGAATCTGAATTTGGCCACACAGCAAGCGGCGAGCCAGAATTTGGTTCGGTATTTAACGGCTTTTCCCCGGTTACAACAGGCCAAAGTTATCGCCTTGTATCAACCGGTGGCCGGTGAGATCGACCCCCGCGCGTTGCAGGCCGTATGGCCAGAGAAAACATGGGTGTTCCCCACGGTCACATCCGTACAGGAGAAAACCATGCATTTTTTTCCTCTTTCATCAAGTGCTGGCCTGAGATCTGGCGCCTACGGCATTCCTGAGCCTGAACCGGTGGGAACCCCCTGGGATGATCGCATTGATGTGGTGGTGACGCCATTGTTGGCATTCGATGCCCAGGGTCACCGGCTGGGTGCCGGGGGTGGTTATTACGATCGGTTTTTTCAGCGCATCCGGGCACCATGGCGGGTGGGAGTGGGTTATGCTTTTCAGCAAGTGGCGCATGTGCCTGTGCGGGCGTGGGATGTTCCCATGCATTGTGTGGTAACAGAATCCGGCATGGTTGCTCCGCAGGCGGATTCGTGATTGAATCCTCATCCATTGTTTCGAGGCGGGTGGAGTTTTTGTGATGAATTATTGGTTGATGAAGTCTGAACCTAACGAGTACAGTATTGATGACCTGGCAAGGGAGGCCAAGGGGTATGAGCATTGGGACGGGGTGCGTAATTATCAGGCGCGCAACTTTATGCGGCAGATGAAAGTGGGAGACAAGATATTTTTTTACCACTCCAATACCAAAGTGCCTGGCATTGTCGGCATTGCAGAGGTCGTGCGTGAGGCTTATCCGGATCATACCCAGTTTGATCCGGAGAACAGCCATTATGACCCCAGGAGCCGCCCCGAAAACCCGCGTTGGGATATGGTGGATGTGGCCTTTGTGCGCAAGCTGGACAGGGTGATTCCGCTGACAGAGTTGAAAACCAGACCAGAGCTGGCGGATATGCCACTGGTGCGCAAGGGCAATCGGTTGTCGGTGATGCCGGTCACGCCGGAACAATGGGATTTTATCCTTTCGTTGGAAAAACAGGAGCCACAAGAATGACTCGCAAGCTGGATAAAGAGACTCAGGACGCCCTTAAGAAAAAGGTGGCGGAAGCTGCGCTGGAATATATCAATCTGCCGCGCATGCGGGTGGGTATTGGCACCGGTTCCACGGTGAATTTTCTGATTGACCTGTTGCCGCGAGTGGCCGAGCGTATCGACGCGGTGGTATCCAGTTCCGAAGCATCAACCCGGCGTTTGGAAAAGCATGGGTTCAAGGTCAGCGAATTGTCCGAAGTCGGTGACCTGGATATTTACATTGATGGCGCTGACGAATGTGACCCGCATAACCGCCTGATTAAGGGCGGCGGTGGCGCCTTGACCCGGGAGAAAATCATCGCCTGGGCCAGCGACAAGTTTGTTTGCATTGTTGACGAAAGCAAAATGGTGGATGTGCTGGGTGATTTTCCCTTGCCGGTGGAAGTGCTGCCAATGGCGCGCAGCTTTGTGGCCCGAAAAATGGTAGCCGCCGGCGGCATGCCGGAATACCGGCAGGATTTCGTTACTGACAATGGATGCCAGATTCTGGATGTTCACAACCTGAAGATTCTTGATCCTGTGGCCCTGGAGAGTGATATCAACCAGATTCCCGGTGTGATTACCAATGGTTTGTTTGCCCTGCGCGGTGCTGATGTGACTTTGATCGCCACGCCGGACGGTGTACGGGTGCAAGAGTCTTGAGGCTCTCCTAGTGCGGCATTCGCCGTCTGGCAAGCAGCAGCAAGCCACAGGTGAGTAACACCAGAGTGGCAGGCATGTTAATCGGAATGGCCTGTGGCGTAGCGGCTACGGCATCCGGTTCGAAGTTGAAACGTTGATCATCGCCGGGGCCAAAGGCCAAGCGCACGTTGTCCACATACATACGTAAATCTCCATTCCAGCCTGAGCCTACGCCCACATTCACCGACCAGACATAAGTCGCGCCCTGGCTGAGATCGGGGGGAATCGGATCCCCTGGCAGCCCTGTTTGCGGGCCGGATAACCAGTCATTGAGGGTCAGGTTGAAGTTTTGCACCACACCGGTGGTGCCGCCTACACACCAGTTGCAATACATCCACAGACGGGTGGTGGCCGGGTCTATGCTCCGAGGCACCCATTGATCCTGCGGCGCAGTGGGGATGCCTTGATAGATATCTTCGTAGATCAGACGGCCTTGGGTGTCGTCGCTGGTATCGGTTGGCGTACCGCCGTCGTTATACCAGCCAATCCGCAAGGCCGGATGCAAATGAGGGGCCACAGTCGTCTGGGCGCTGTCCCGGTAATATTCATACTCCAGCGCCGTCAAGGTGGATAACAGTCGGGTGGGAAAGTTGGCCGGGTTCCAGGCGTAGTCAAAATCCACCTTGTCTTGTCCGGGGGTGGTAAACTGGACATCAAACTGTAATGAGCCCAGACCTGATCGTGGTTGATTTGTGGTGATGGCCACCTGGGCGTCGGCCCTTTGGTTGGCGATGGCCCATCCCTGAAGATTGGAAGGCGTGACCACGATATTGGCCGTGGCTGCCTGGCTGACTGGTGCGCTCAACACAAGGGCAGCGCACACAGCGACACTGAGATGTCTCATTATTTATCCCTCTTATTATCCCATCCGGAAATAATATAGTACGGACTAAAATTCTTGTCAAAGGCCAGGTTGGCTGGAGAGAAATTCCTTGATGTTTTTTGCCTGGGTTCGGGCATCGGCACGCCCGAGTGCGATCAGCTCCCGAATATATGGAGGCTCGAACAAGAGATAACTGGGCATGCGCCAGTCCTTGCCCCAGCCGCCAATCACCTTGAGTAGATTGCGAACCGGGCGGGGGATGGCGTTGGCATGTTGTCGGGTGATCTCGCGGACATCTTGTGAGGGTTTGATCACCAGTGTCTGTATGGGGCGCAAACGGGATTTTTTACGCTGATCCTCCGGCAACAACGCCAGGGTGCGATTAATGCGTTGTAGACGTGACAAGTCTGACCACAGGGTATCCATGAAAATGGTGTCCAGCATATAACCGGCCAGCTCACCCATGCTGGGGTAGCTAACGGGCTTTTCCGGCGCTCGAATGGGGCTTTCATCCCGGGTGCCGATAATCAGGATTTTGTCCGCGCCCAGGTGAATGGCGGGGCTCAAGGGTGCCAGCAGGCGCAAGCCGCCGTCGCCGTAATACTGATTGCCAATGCGTTGCGCCGGGAACAGAAATGGCAGTGCGGCAGAGGCCAGAATATGCTCGGGAGTAATTTTTGCCCGGTGCCCCACTCGGCGGTATCGTTGCCATTCGTGCAAGCCGCTGCTGCCCTGAAAGAATGTTTCGGCAATGGCGGTGGTGTAAGAAGATGCGGTCACTGCCACGGCATGCAGAGACTTTGCTTTGATAGCCTTGGGAATGTTATCCAGACGCAAGGCGTTTCTCAGCAATAAGGCCAGCGGTGTGTTATCCAGTAATGATTTTGGCGCAGTGAGGCCAAATCGGCCGAATAGCAACGCCGCTGTGGCCCGCAACCCGGTTTTTAGGACAGTGAGTGCGTCTGTGCGATATACGTTATTGCAATGTAAATGACTCCAGAACATGTCCAGCCGCTCGACGCCATAGGCAAACTCGTGGGCATGAGTGGCCAGCACCACCGCGTTGATGGCTCCAGCAGAAGTGCCGGTGATGATGGGAAATGGGTTGCTGGCGCATTGGTCAAGCCCGCAGATTTCTGCAATGCCCTTGAGCACACCTACCTGATAGGCGCCTCGCGCACCGCCGCCAGGCAGCATCAGAGCGGTTTTTTGTGAAATATCAGGCATGGGCGTTTTTTATCACAGTTTGCGTATGACGGCACAAGTTGCACAAGTTACTTTACTGTGTCCGGGCATGATTTATGACCGGCTTGTCCACCGGGTTATTGCAGGTGAAAAGGGTCGCCGTTATGACTGGTTTTCATGCTCACGCACCAAAAACAGCAAGCGTGTGATTTCATCTTCGCGGCCATACAGCGCCTGGGTCAACTCGTGGTCGATGGCGGCTGAATCCACAGAAACTTGTTGCCAGTAGTCGGGATATTTTTCCCGTATGCTGGCCAGCGGTTGTCTGCCCAGGTACTTCAACAAGCCGCTTTTTTCCAGTATGGCATCCACTTGGGTTGCCAGTTGTTGCAGTTGGTCTGGCGGGTCAATCGTGCGGGATTCCGGTGGCGCCAGGGCGGCCGTGGCCACTGACTGGTCGCCTGGCGACCAGTCCAGCCAGGCCGCCAGTTGGTCAATGGCGGTGCCAAGGGTTTCCAGCCTGAGATGAAAATCGGCCCAGGCATCCGCCATCAGCGTACTCAGACGCCACAGGGCATAATGGCGAAAATAGCTGTGGCGGCCAGTGCGAGGCGCCAGAAAAGGAAAGTCTGCGGCCAGCACATTGCTCCATTGCATAAGCTCATAGGCATCCGGGTGGCTTTCATCGGCTTGCAATTGTTCGGATAAATGCGCTCGCGTGGACAGCCATAAAGGGTAGGGTTGACGACGAATGGCGATAATGCGCGCATCAGGATACTGGCGCTTTAGCCAGCCAATCCGCAAATCCATGCGGTTAAATTGCAGTACTGGCGTACCAGGGGAGCATTCGATGAGCCAGTCAATATAACGTTTGAGGGCTGGCCATGGCATGTCAGGTTCAAGGTATAAGCGGCTGGTGGAAAAATCTCGCCGCCAATATTTGTTCAGTGGCGCAGGCAGCTTGCGGTAGCTTGACCAGTAGTCATCCACACCGCGGTGGGACGCCTGGGGCCGAATATATTTTATGGCTGCAGGCAAGTTGGGGTGCAGGGGTTCATACCAGGCGGTGTACTGAGGCAGGCGGTCAAATAATTGCCACAAGGCCGTGGTGCCTGAACGGAAACGCCCAATCAGAAATACGACTGTGTTTTTAGAGAAAGCAGTGGGGGGCATTGCCTTGGATTTTCTTGTTTTGTCCAGCATATCATACCGCAGGCAATGGCTGTTGCCAGATGCTTTGTCGCTTGTGCCAGAAATAACCGTAACTTGTGCGGTTTTTTTGTTGACAGGTGGGCAGTCTTATTGGTTTGACGAGGGCAAAGGCAGACGAGCAATCGGGCTTGGTTAATGGTTCAGCCCGATTGTCTGAGAATCAGCAGGCCCATCACTTGAGCGTTGGGTTATCGTGGCAAAGGATACTTTTTAACGAATATTCGTCAGCACATACGTATGCCAGGGTTGTGTGGTAACGGTCGATACGCCCGTGCTTTTTCTCTATCCTTTTGTATCGCTAGTGACAAGCATTCCGGTACATGTGACTAGTCATCAGGGGTTATGGCACGATTGGCAATCACAAAGCCGGCGCCTACCAGAATCAGGGCCCAACCAGTGCCTGGCAGTAAAAACACCAGCGGAGCGCCAATAACCATCAAAGCCAGTCCCGCCGTGGCGAAGTCAGAGACTTTGGCATGAGGGTCAACCCCTGTGACTTTGGTCAGCAGATAATCCAGGCTCAGTTTTCCTGCACCATTGAATATCAAGGGCAACAGCATGATGCTGAACAACAAAGGTAGTTTAAAATTGCCTGCGCCCTTGTTGGTAATGGCATAGCCTTGCCATAACTCGTTCAAACTGCCCCAGCTTTCCGGCCAGTGAACTGCGGCTGTGGCCACAGCGGTGACAATCAGCAAGGAAAAGGCGGCAAAACGGGTCAACAGCCCCAGTAACAGCAAAATTGAGCCGATAATTTCAGCCCACATGGCCATTTGCCAGCTGATATCGTCACTAAACCATTCAGCGCCAAATGGCCAGGGGAAGCTGTTATGAATGCTGGAAAACCAGTTTTCGCCATGCAGTTTCATCATGCCAGCTTCGTAAAATTCTGCAAAGAGAATCAGGCGCAAGAAAAGCGGAGGGATGTAGTCGCCGGCGGCATTCAAACGGGCGATAAGCCATTGCCAGATGCAAACGAGTTTTTTCATGGTTATCTCCGAACAGTGGATGAGCTTTCAGGTAAAAGTATGAGCATGGGGGTAAGGTTAACAATCCGTTTTTTGTCGATAGCCGGCGATAATTCCGCGCTGATGCCAGTCCTGGATTAAAGCAACGGCGGCATCTTCCAGGGCTTCAGGATGACCCTGGCCGATCTTCTCGGCAATGCTTTTCAGAATGTGCTTCAGGGTCATATCGGGGTTATCCTGGAAAGCAGCGAACAGCCAGGCGGATATGGCGTTGATATTTAAAAAGCGAACCGTGTCGTCGCTGTTGTCTGTGTCTCGGTAAATCAGAAAAAAATGACCGGTTTCACTCTCTTTACATGGTTGAAAATCGGGCTTGATACGGTGAACCGGAAATGTATAGCTGCCCAGGCGCACCCACGGATTTGGAACAGGGCAGCCATTGAGTAACGCTTCTTTTTTTTCTGGCAGTGGTTGGCTCTCAGGCGCGGGCCGATTGTCTATCTGGACAGCCAGTTCCAGCCATTCATAATGAGCCAGCTCTGGTAGAAAAGGTTTGTCTGGCAGCGGATTTTCTCTGGTCAACCAATGGACAAAGTCGCGCGGTATTTCCGGAAAGTAAGGCGTATGGGCTGAGCCGCTGCGATAAAATGCGCGCACCAGCGTGTTCCACTGGGCAGGCGTGAGCAATTCGTGGATTACCGGAAAGGTGCCGCTTAATAGGGAGGACAGGCTGTTGAAAAACAGCTCGGTATAAATACGCATGCGCCGTTGTTCGATATTTGCCGGTGGTGGCACGGTTTCCGGGTCGCGAATATGAGCGGCGAAACGGGTTTGCAATCGGGCCAGTTTTTCCGGGGCGCAAAGGCGTTTTTTAGCTGGCATGAAGGGAGTGCGAGACCTGGTGCTTTTGTTGTAATTTATCGATTCTTGTGACTTCCTGCAGCAGTTCGGGCAGAGGCGGAAAGTTGAAGTCCCGCTCTAGCAGAGTAGGGAAAACCCCAAATGTCGCGTAAGCAGCATCCAGTAAATCCCATACATTTTCAATAACAGCGGCGCCGTGCGTGTCTACAATCAAATCTTCGGCTTCGTTGTGGTGTCCGGCGATATGCCCATAGGCAATGCGCTCACCGGGCAAGGCTTGTAAAAATGCGATTGGATCATAGCGGTGATTGACGCTGTTCACATAGATGTTGTTGACATCTAACAGTAGCAGGCAGTCGGCCTTTTCCAGCACGGCATTCAGAAAGTCGATTTCGCGCATTTCTGCACCAGGCGCAGCATAATAAGAAACATTTTCGATAGCCATTCGCTCACCGAGGATATCCTGAACGCGCGCAATTCGGTTGGCCACGTAATCAACGGCTTCTTCTGTAAAGGGAATGGGCATCAGATCGTACAGGTGAGCGCCGTCAGTACAGTAACTGAGGTGTTCGGAGTATAGGGGGCAGTTGATTTCCCGCTTGAATTTCTTGATGCTGTGGATAAAAGGTTCATCCAGGGGATCGGGCCCGCCAACAGAAAGAGACAAGCCGTGTAGCACCATGGGATAGCGTGCCGCAAAGTCACGCAGCAACCGGCCTTCTGCACCGCCGATGGGTATCCAGTTTTCCGGAGCGATCTCCATAAAGCGGACAGGTGTCAGATCCCCACGGGATTGAAACGGGCCCAGCAGAGCCCGTCTCAATCCCAGGCCGGGACCACTGAACGAAAAGGCTTTCATATCAGTTATCCGCGATCAGTCAGGGATTAGTGTTTGCCGCCGCACTTGCCTTCACCACACTTGCCTTCGGCTTTTTTGCCGCCGCACTTGCCTTCACCACACTTGCCTTCGGCTTTTTTGCCGCCGCACTTGCCTTCACCACACTTGCCTTCGGCTTTTTTACCGCCGCACTTGCCTTCACCACACT
>Ga0256839_1002897_pt1 | contig 18462 bp, 21 predicted proteins | sample 354166metaG_FD_185968 | JGI IMG/M metagenome (GOLD analysis project Ga0256839, IMG submission 185968) | Hydrothermal vent microbial communities from Mid Atlantic Ridge, Atlantic Ocean - 354-166 | ecosystem: Environmental > Aquatic > Marine > Hydrothermal vents | place: Atlantic Ocean: Mid... | reverse complement strand
TGCAGAAAGTCAAAGAGGAAGCCCGCAAAACCGCCCAGAAGGAAAACGCCGACCTGAAGGCCAAGCTGGCAGAACTTGCCGGACAGGTCGTCGCGCTGCAGCAGATGATGGGCCTGGTGCGGGACTATGTGGCTGCCCGCAAACAGGGCCAATCGCCCCAGGGGGCATTGGCCCAAGCCCTGGATGCCAAGCTGCAAGCCCTGGAAAAGCGACTGCAAGGGCGTCTCCAGAACCTGGACCGCGGCAGCCTGGCCACGGCCCTGACCTGGGTGGGCGTTCCCAGCGTGGCGGCGACGATCATTGCCTTTTTCCTGGCCGGAGCCCTGCGCAGCCGGCTTTCGGGAGGACTGGAGCTAATGCTTTCCCGAATCCACGAGCGGCTGGATGCGATGAGTGGGAACGGGAAGCAGTAAGGAAGACCTGATGGGCAAATCTTGCCGACAGACGACGTTCCAAGACCCGGTTATCATGCCGCTACCCTCACCGGGAGTGCGGCGGCGGTTTCGGCTGGTCTCTCCGTTTGTTTTCCGGCTGGCAAACGGGGCGTGCCTGGAGTTGGAGATTCCGGCCGGGTTCATCACCGACTTTGCCAGCACGCCGCGGCTGCTTTGGCCGCTGTTTCCGCCGACCGGCCCGTGGATGCGCGCCGCCCTGGTGCACGACTACTGCTACCGGGAGCAAGTGCCTTTCAGCCGGTTTTTGGCCGACGCGCTTTTCCGCGAAGTGATGCGGCTGGACGGTGTTCCTCGATGGCGGCGGATCGTGTTCTACTGGGCGGTGAGGCTGTTCGGGTGGCTCTGGTGGAGGAAGTGAATGCCGCGTCCCCCTGTACGGCGACAAGTGCGCACGGCGGCCATTCTGCTTCTGGCACGAGGCCATTCGCTGCGGGAAGTGGCCCGCCGTTTCGGCCTGTGGCACACCACCATTCGCAAATTGGTGCGGCCGCCCAGCGTGATCGTTAGCTCCAAAAGGCCTCGCCGCTGTCGAGGTTGCGGCGGGCTGGTGACGAAATGGCCTTGTGTTCTTTGCCGCGCCCGGGCGCATCGCAAGTTGCAACGTTCCCAACATCCACGGCCTGAAGATGAGGCGTTTGCATCTTCCGCCGCCCGGGCGCACCAAGAACACCTGGAAGAGCCGGCGGTGGAACTGAGAGGCGAGCATCGCCGACGTTACGAGAAGCTGCGTGCCGGCAAGAGGCCAGGCGAGCGGCCATACAGCGGCCAGGAACAGGAAGAAAAGTACCACGGCTTGCGCCTGGTTCGTAGCAGTTAGGGGCCGTGGTGTTTTTCCTCTTGTCTCCCCGTCCGCGAGACTCAACAGGAGAAGGAGGTCCGAAAATGAGTCACGCGGTCGCACAACAGCAAGCGCAAATCGGCAACGGGGTTTATCTGCCGAAGTGGGCCTGGGGATTGATCGCCGGCGTTCTGTTTCTGTTGGGAACGGCCGCCACGGGCTGGCTGTCCTACGTTTCGGCGACGCAATCCAGTACCCGCGAGGACGTGGCCGAAATGCGCGGCCAGCTCAAGGCGATCAGCGAACGCTTGAGTCGCATCGAGCAGACACTGGACCGGCTCTACGAGCGAGTGGGCCGGTAGGCGACGGGTCCTTCCTGGCCGGGGGGACGCGCGCCTCCCGCGGGAACAGCCGATTTTTCGAGCCGACTTTCTTTCGCGCGTGACGAATGGCCAAGCGAAAGTCCAAAAGTAACGCGAAGAAAACGAAGAAAGCCGCGGCTGCCAAAACCAGATCCGCCGACTCCTACGCCGCCCACCGGGAGCGCGCCCGGGCCCGCAGCCAGCGGCAGACACGATCCGCCCGGGACATCGCTCCGCTGCCCGAGGTGGCGCGGCCGCGCCGCAAGGCGCTGGCGCGCAAAAGCCTGCTACGCTTCTGTCGCAGCTACATGCCGCACACCTTCTCGCTCCCTTTCAGCCAGGACCATCTGCTGGTGATCGAGCGCATCCAGGAGGCGGCCCTGCACGGCGGGCTGTTCGCCCTGGCCATGCCGCGTGGCAGCGGCAAAACGAGCCTCTGCCTGGCCGGCGCGCTTTGGGCCTGGCTGTACGGGCACCGCCGCTTCGTGGTTCTGGTCGGGGCCAGCGACCAGCGGGCCGAGGAGCTGATCCGCGCCGTCAAGGAGGAACTATACTCCAACGACCTGCTGGCCGAGGATTTTCCCGAGGTCTGTGCTGCGGTGCGGGAGCTGGAAGGAAAATCGAACCGATGTCCCGGGCAGTACTACCAGGGCCGGCTGACCCGCATCGAATGGGGCAAGCGGCGGATCGTCGCCCCGTGGATTCCCGAAGCGGCTCCGGCCGGGTCGGTGGTGGTATGCACGGGGATCGAGGCCAGCATCCGCGGACTGCGGCACGTGCGTCCCGACGGGGTGGTGCTGCGGCCGGACTTCGCCATGATCGACGACCCGCAGACCGACGAATCGGCCCGCTCCCCCTCACAGACCGCGATGCGCGAGCGGCTGGTCAACGAGGCGGTGCTCGGGTTGGCCGGTCCTACGCGGCGGATGGCCGCGGTGTGCCCCTGCACGATCATCGCCCGGGGGGACCTGGCCGACCGGCTCACCGACCCTCAGCAGAACCCCGAATGGCGCGGCGTGCGGACCCGACTGCTGAAGAAGTTTCCCGAGAACATGGACCTGTGGGCCAAGTACGACGAGCTGCGGGTGCAGTCGCTGCAGGAGTACGGGGACATCCGACTGGCCACGCGTTTCTATCGCCGCCACCGCCGGGAGATGGACCGGGGAGCCGAAGTCTCCTGGCCGGCCCGCAAGGACCAGGACGAGCTATCGGCCGTGCAGCATGCGATGAACCTGTATTTCCGCTCACCGGCGGCGTTTGCGGCCAACTATCAGAACCAGCCCGAAGAGCCCCAGGCCGGCCGTTCCCAGGGGGTGACTCCCGAGCAGGTGCTGGCCCACACGGGCCCGCTTCCGCGGGGGACGGTGCCGGTGGAGGCGCAGTGGCTCACCGCCGGGGTGGACATCCAGCAGAACGTGCTGTTCTACCTGGTGGCCGCGTGGACGGAGCGGTTCCGCGGGGCCGTGGTGGACTATGGGGCCTGGCCGCCGCAGCGTCAGGCGTACTTCCGCGCCTCGGAGGCCCGGCCCGGGCTGGCCGCCCGGTACGGGGGCACGGTGGAAAGCTCGATCTACCAGGGGCTGCTGGATTTGCTGGCCCATCTGTTCGGCTCCCGCTGGAACCGCGAGGACGACCAGCCGCAGGCCCTGGAGCTGGTGCTGGTGGACGCCAACTGGTCGATTTCCACCGACGGGGTGTACCGCGCGGCCCAGCGTGCCGAGTGGGCTGGCCGGGTGGTGCCCTGCCACGGACGCTACATCGGGGCCAGCAGCCGCCCGCTCTCGCAGCGCAAGGCCCAGCCCGGGGACCGGCTGGGGCCCGGCTGGCTGCTGCGCCGCAGCCGCCAGAAGGGGGTGCGGCACCTGGTGCTGGACGTGAACCGCTACAAGTCGCTGGTGGCCGAGCGTCTGGCCGCCGCTCCCGGAGGGGAGACGATCCGCCTTTTCCGCGCCCGGCGGGGGACCCATCGGCTGCTGGCCGACCATCTGGCCAGCGAGTACGCCGTGCGGACCGAGTCGCAGGGGCGCGTGGTGGACGAGTGGCATCTGCGTCCCGGTTGGAGCGAGAACCACTGGTGGGACTGTCTGGTGATGGCCGCCGCAGCGGCCTCGGTGCTGGGGGCCCGCACGCCCACGATGGAGGAGCCCCGCAAGCCCAAACGGGTGAGCTTTCGCCAATGGCAGCAGCAGAAGAAAAAGGCCCGCGGGGGCTAGCCTGTCCCCGTTGCGGACGCGCGCGGTTTCTCACCACGCACACCCGCCCTTTGCGCGGGCAGATCGTCCGCTACAAGCGCTGCCGGCACTGCGGACGGAGGATCAAGACCTACGAGTCCCGCCGCCGGCCGTGCTAGATGTAGCACGTTTCGCCCCAAAAGGGGCGCACGGGGCGAAAACGCGGTTGCGGCGCTGGGGCGCGGCGCCCTATGGCTGGTGGTATGAGCAGCGATCTGGACAAGCGCGTCGAAGAGGCCCTGGACCGGCCCCGATCGGTGCAGACCGACGCCGGTTCTGTGAGCGAGCGCCCGATCCGCGAGGTGATCGAGGGCGTGCGCTACTTGCAGTCCCGCCGGGCGGCGCAGCGGCCGCACCGGGGGCTGCGGTTCACCAAGCTGCGTCCTCCAGGAGCCGAATAATGGGGCTTTTTTCCCGACTGCTGACCCGGCCCAGGCGGAGTCGCGGGGAAGTGCACCTGCTGCGGCGCCGGCTGCGGTGGTTGCAGGCCCGCTACGACGCGGCCATGACCACCGACGAGAACATGCGCCACTGGGCCGGGGCGGATTCCCTGTCGGTCGTCTCGGCCGCCAGTCCCGACGTGCGCCGCATCCTGCGGCAGCGGGCCCGCTACGAGGTGTCCAACAACTCCTACGCCCGCGGCATCGTGCTCACCCTGGCCTACGACGTCGTCTGCACCGGACCCAAGCTGCAGGTGCTCACCGAAAGCTACGACCTGAACGTGCGGCTGGAGCGGGAGTTCCGCCGCTGGGCAGCCGCCGTGGGCCTGGCCGAAAAGCTGCGCACGATGGTCCAGGCCAAAACCGTCGACGGCGAGGCCTTCGCCCTGCTGCGGACCAACCCCCGCGTGGAGCACCCGGTGAAGCTGGACCTGCAGCTGATCGAGTGCGACCAGGTGGCCGCCCCCCCGGGCCGGGCGGCGGAGGAGTCCCCCACCTACCACGACGGAGTGTTCTACGACCGGTACGGCAACCCGCTGGCCTACACGGTGCTGCAGTTCCACCCGGGCGACGCGCGGCTGGGAGCCCTGCCGCTGGAGGCGGCGCGGATTCCGGCCCGCTGGATGCTCCACTTTTTCCGCTGCGACCGCCCGGGCCAGCTGCGGGGAGTGTCGGAGCTGGCCCCCGCGTTGCCGCTGTTCGCCCAGCTGCGCCGCTACACCCAGGCGGTGATCGCCGCGGCCGAGACCGCCGCGGACCTGGCGGCGGTGCTCTACACCGACGCGCTGCCCGAGGACGGTCCCAGCGAGGCCGAGCCGTTCGAGACGGTGGACATCGAGCGGCGAATGATGCTGACCCTGCCGGCCGGGTGGAAGATGGAGCAGTTCCGCGCCGAGCAGCCGCACACCGGCTACGCGGAGTTCAAGCGGGAAATCCTCACCGAGATCGCCCGCTGCCTGCTGATGACCAGCAACATCGCCCTGGGCGACTCGTCCAACTACAACTACGCCTCCGGCCGCCTGGACCACCAGACCTACATGCTGGCCATCGACGTGGAGCGGGACCGGATGCGGCAGCAGGTGCTGGACCGCCTCTGGCGGGAATGGATCCGCGAGGCGCTGGCCGTGCCGGATTACCTGCCGCCGCTTTACCCGGAGCGGCTTCGCCACACCTGGCACTGGCAGGGCCGCCAGCACGTCGATCCGGTCAAAGAGGCCAACGCCCAGGCCGTCCGGCTCAAGCACGGCCTGACCACCCTGGCCCGAGAGTACGCCAAGGACGGCCTGGACTGGGAAGAAGAAACACGGCAGCGAGCCAAGGAGCTGCGAACCCGAAGCGAACTCGGAATTCAGGAGAACGACCATGCCCCTGCCCAAGCCCCAGGACGGTGAAACCCGCGAGCAGTTCGTCGCCCGCTTCCTGGAAGACGAGGCGATGCGGGAAGAGTTTCCCGACGAGGACCAGCGGCGGGCCGTGGCCGAGGCCCTCTACGACGGCCTGCAAAATTCCCGCGCCGGGGACGACCAGCCGCCGCCGGAGCCTCCGGCCGACGATTCCGCCCCGCAGGACGACGCGCCGGAGCCGCGCAGCCGGATGGCGGCTTCCCAGTCGCTGGAGCTTCGCGGACAGGTGCGGTGGCAGACGCTGCTGGCATCCGGCGAGGACGACCTGCCGCGGCTGGAAATCCTGGCCTACACCGGCGGGGCCATCCACCCGCAGTTCTGGTCCGCCCCCGTGGTGGTGGACCTGGAGGGGATGGAAATTCCCTCCCAGCGGCTGCCGATCCGCTACGAGCACGACGGGCGTCAGGGAGTAGGCCACACCGAGCACGTGGCGGTGGAGAACCACCAGTTGCTGGCCCGCGGGGTGGTCAGCCGCCGCACCGAGGCGGCCCGCGAGGTGGTGGAAAGCGCGCGGGCCGGCTTCCCCTGGCAGGCCTCGGTGGGCCTGAAGGTGGAACAGGTGGAGTCGGTACCCGAGGGACAGACCGTCGAGGCCAACGGCCGGCGGTTCCAGGGGCCGATCTACGTGGTGCGCAAATCGACGCTGCGGGAAATCTCCATCGTGGACGTCGGGGGCGACCGGCACGCCCAGGTGCAACTGGCCGCCTCCTTCGCTTCGCCTGGCCCGGCGCCGCAGCCCCCTGCGGGGCCGCCTCCTGCGCCGCGGCCGGACGTGCACGCCATCCGCAACTCTCGACCAAGGGGGGTCGCCATGCCCAAGCCCGGAAACCTGGAACCGAAGGTGCTGGAAGCCGCCTTGTGCCTCCGTGCGGGCGTTCCCGCACGGCAGCTGGAGCAGTGGTACTCCGAGCAGGTGCTCGACCGGGCTCACTGCAGCCCGATGCGCCGGGCCGGATTGCACGCCCTGCTGCACGAGGTGGCGGCCCGGGCCGGACTGCACCTGCGGGCCGGCCTGGTGGACAACGAGACAATCCGCACCGCTTTCGAGGCGGACCGGAAGCTGCTGGCGGCCGGATACTCCACGCTTTCCCTCTCCGGCATCCTGACCAGCACGGCCAACAAGGTACTGCTGACGGCTTTCTCCTCCGTGGCCGCCGCGGCCCCGAAGATCGCCCGCCAAAGCGACGTGAACGACTTCAAGGCCGTGGAACGCTACCGCCTGAACCTGGGCGGCGGGTTCGACAAGGTGGGGCCCGACGGGGAGCTGAAGCACGCCGAGATCTCCGACCAGAAGTACACCAACCAGCTCGAAACCCGCGGCATGATCCTCACCCTCTCCCGCCAGGACATCATCAACGACGACCTGGGGGCGTTCCTGGACATCCCGCGGCTGCTGGGCCGCAAGGCCGCCCTGGCCCGCGAAAGGGCCCTGTTCGAGCTGCTGCTGGCCAACCCCAACAACTTCTTCTCCACGGCCAATGGGAACTACCGATCCGGGGCCGACAGCGCCCTGTCCATCGACGGGCTGACCAAGGCCGAGGAGCTGTTCCTCAACCAGACCGACGCGGCCGGCGACCCGGTGCTGGCCGTCCCCCGCTACCTGCTGGTGCCCACCAGTCTCAAGGTCACGGCCCAGCAGCTGATGACCGAAACCCGGGTCAACGAGACCACCTCCACCAACAAACCCAAGCCGGCCAGCAACCCGCACGTGGGCAAGTGGGAGCCGGTGGCCAGCCCCTACCTCAACGCCCAGGGGCTGTCCGGCTCCAGCTCCACCGGCTGGTACCTGCTGGCCGACCCGGAGGACCTGCCGGCCCTGGAGATCGTTTACTTGCGCGGCCAGCGCACGCCGGTGATCGAACAGGGCGAGACGGACTTCAACAGGCTGGGCATGAGCTTCCGCGCCTACTACGACTTCGGCGTCAACCTGATCGACCCGCGGGGCGCGGTGTTCAGCGCCGGCGTGTAGGCGGCTGTTTCGGACGCGCGTAACTATCCAAGGAGCGACGCAATGGCCAAGGCAGTGTTCGTGCACGAAGGAGAGCGGATCGACTACACGCCCGCGGCCGACGTGGCGGCCGGGGAGGTGGTCGTGCAGGGGGACCTGGTCGGCGTGGCCACCCGTGACATCCAGGCCGGGCGGCTCGGGGCGCTGGCCGTGGAGGGGGTGTTCGACTTTCCCAAGTCCACCGGCGCCGGCACGGCCATCTCGGCCGGGGCCGCCGTGTACTGGGACGACGCCAACGACGTGGCCACCACCAGCGACGGGGCCGGAGCCAACAAGCTGCTGGGCAAGGCGGTGGCCGCGGCCGCCGACGGCGACGACCACGTGCGGGTCAAGCTCACGCCATGAGCCGGATGGACCGCCTGCTTTCGGAGGGTCTGCAGCGGCTCTTCGGCTACGCCGCCCGCCGCGTGGCCTATCGCCGCGGCAGCCAGGTGGTGTACCTGGACGCCGTGCCGGGCCAGACGCGGGTGGAGGCCTCCGACCAGGTGGAGGGGGTCACCGTGGTGGGGAAGGTGCAGGACTGGATCTTCCGGGTCGAGGACCTGCAGGCCCTCTTCCCGCCCCGGGAAGGGGACGCCGTCGAGGACCAGGGCCACGTGTACCTGGCCGCGCGGGTGGGGGAAGAGCTTTGGCGGTGGTCGGACCCGGACCGGAAATACGTGCGCATCCACTCCGAGCTGGACCGGAGACCATGATCGAAGCGGCTCAGGCCCTGCAGCGGGCGGTGTCCCGGTTCCTGGGCGTGGAACCGGTGGTGGAGTTTTCGATGGATTACGAAGCCTCCGAAATCACCACCACCCCGCGGTGGTACGTCACTCCCCTGCGAAGCGACTTGCGATTGATAGACCGGCATACCGTGCAGCACGAAACGGAACTGGCCCTGGGCCTGGCCGTGCGGGTGGATCGCACCCGAGCCAACCAGGAAGCCGAGAAGTGGGTGGCTCTTCTAGAGGAGCTTTGCCGCCGTCTGCTTACGTGGAGCGATGCGGGCTGGAAGGTCGTGCCGGAAACGGAGGGGGTGTCCCTGGCCCTGGAGCCGGAACAATTGCCGCGGGGAAGGTTCCTGGGCGGCCTGGTTTTGCGAGTGTGGAAACATGATCCGGTTGAGTCGTTACTTGAGGCCCGTTCGGCTTAAAAGCGGCCGCACGGTCAACGCCGTGCTGGCCAGCGACGCCGAATCGGGAAACAAGCTCCTTTACTGCGACGAGCCGCTGCCCGCAGGCGAGCGTTTCGTCTGCTTCGGCACGTTGTACTGCGTCGGGCCCCTGGTTCGACGCCATCAGGAATTGCGCGTGTACCATGTTCGCCCTGTCGTTAAAGCAGCTCAAACCCCTGTTTCTTGACCGGCGGCCGATTATGGACCGGACGGACCGCTGGTGGCGCCGGGCGGCGATGCGGGTAGGCGGCTACCTGCGCCGCGCGGCGCGCAGCCAGATCCGCCGCCGCAAGCGGATCAGCAAACCGGGGCAGGGGCCGACCAGCTGGACCGGGCTGCTGAAGCGAAACATCTTCTTCGCCTACGACCCGCGCCGCCGCACTGTGGTGGTGGGCCCGGCGGCCCTGAACAAAGCCACCGACGCCCCGCATCTGCTGGAGTTCGGCGGCCGCACCTCCCTGGAACAGGAAGTGGACGGGCGCCGGGTGCGCCGGCTGGCCTACTACCGGCCGCGCCCCTACATGAAACCCGCTTTGGAAAAGACCCGAAAAAAAATTCCCTCGCTGCTGCGACAGGCGGCGGCCCGCTAAGGAGGATCGACCATGTCCTATGTGCTGGGAAAAGACTGCAAGCTTTACGTGCTGGACAACGGCAACTGGCAGGAAGTGAAGTCGGTGCGGGAAATCCAGATCGACGAAAACCCCGTCACGGCCGACGGGACCACCCGCGGATCGGGCCGTTACCGGCAGAAGGTGCCGGTGCTGATGGAATTGACGCTGCAAATCCAGATGCTCTACGACCCGGCCGACAACTGGCAGAAAAAACTGCTGGACGCGGCCAGCCAGCAGACGGTGGTCAAGCTCCGCGCGGCCGAAGGGGACATCACGACCAACGGGAAGCGCTATCTGGAGTTTGACGCCATCCTGACCAACAAGAGCGAAGGCGAGCCGCTGGAAGACCTGCGTAACGTCTCGCTGCAGGCCGAGCCGGCCGCCGGATATCCCGCCCCGCAATGGAGCGTAAGCTGATGGGCTCCAACCGCATCGCAGGCGACCTTCTGGTGGACGGCCTGGTGAGCCCGGGCCAGCTGGTGATCCCGCCGGGGACGCTGCGCGACGACGGCGTGGCCGCAGACGCGGCGATCGCCGCCTCGAAGCTGCAGCACCAGCACCAGCCCGTTTACCGCCAGCCCAAGGGGCAAGCCGTGGCCTCCCAGCAGGCCCTGCTGCACGCGGTCCGCTCCGCCTCGGGAGCCTCTCTGGTGGAGGTTGTGGCCGTGTTGGGCACCCCCTGCACCGGAGACGCCACCATCACCGTCGATGTGAAGGACAAAAACGGCAACTCGTTGCTGACTTCCCCGATCCAGTTTTCCAGCAGCGACGGGGCCTATGCGGTCAAGAAGGCCGCGGCGGCCGCCAGCGCGGCCCAGCTGAGCCAGAACGACGTGCTGGTGGTGGACGTGCAGGCCGCCCCCGGCACCGGCAGCGTGGGCCAGGACCTGCTGGTTTTCCCCGTAATCCGGGAGAACGCAGACTGATGACCGTAGTGCAAGACCACCAAGGCCAGGAGTGGGTGCTGCACGTGAACACCGACGCGATTCGGCGTTTGAAAGCCGAAGTCGGGCTGTCGTTGCAGGATCTCCTGGGAGGCGAGGAGTTCGGCGAGAAGCTTTCCGAGCCGGACGTGATGGCCGACGTGCTCTGGGTGCTGGTGCGCAGTCAGGCGGAAGAAAAGGGCATGGACCGGCGGTCTTTCGAGCAGAGATGGACCGGCAAGGAGCTTCAGGAAGCCGCCCTGGGGGTGATGGAGGCGTTCCTGGATTTTTTCTACCCCGACCAGAAAGAGAGCGTGCGCTTGATTATGCGCAGCGTGGCGGAGCAGATGCGGCAGAGCCGGATCGAGGCGCTGGAGAAAATGAGCCGGTCGATTGGGAACGAATCTGGCTCGACCACCTCCGCCACGCAGCCGTCGTCGGAGTCGACCCGGGCCCCTTCACTTTCTGGGAGCTAGCCGAGATGGCCCGCTGGGCGCAGATGCGCCGCTGGGACCTGTTCGCGGCGTTGATGTTGCAAGTGCACCTGGCCCAGGGGAACAAGAAAGCGCGGCTGCGGGATTTCCACCCGGAAATGATGCCGCTGAGCGGCCGGAAGAAAAGGGTGATTTCCTTCGACCGCTTTTGCCGGATGATGGTCCAGCACTGGAAGCGCTAGCATGGTCGGTCTGCAAAAAATCGTTGCCGCCAGGGCGGTGGTGGAGCTGAGCCTGGAAGCCAAGCAGGCGCTGCAACAGATCCAGGCCGTAGGCAAGCAGATGGAGCAGATGCTCCAGAAGGTGCATCGTCCCATAGACCAGCTTTCCAGCGCGTTTTTGAAACTGGGCGCCGCCTTCAGCGGGGCGGTGGCTGCGGCGGTTACCTTCGGCGACGCCACGGCCAAGATGGCCCAGCGCCTGGGGCTTTCCACCGAGGAGCTGACCGCCTTCCGCTACGCGGCCGAGTCGCTGGGGGCCTCGGGGCAGAACATGGACGAGGCATTGCGGATTATGACGCGCCGCATCGGCGAATTCCAAAGCGGCACCGGCGAGGCCCAAAAAGCCTTCGAGGCCCTCGGGATCACCGTGGAAGCCCTCAGCGGCAAAAGCGCGGCCGAGCAGTTCGAGCTGATCCGCGACCGGCTCTCGCAGGTGGAAAGCTCCACCCAGCGGGCGGCCCTGGCGGCCAAGATCTTCGACACCAACTGGGCCCCGCTGGCCCCGCTGCTGGCCATGACCGGCCAGGAGTTCCAGGGGCTGATCGAACAGGCCGATCAGGCCGGCCAGGTCCTGGACAGCAAAGTGGCCAGACAGAGCGAAGAAGTGGCCCAGGCCGTGGGGGAGATGACCACCTCGCTGAAGCTGGTGACTGTGCAGATCGGGGCGGCGCTGCTTCCCCTGATGAAAAGACTCCGGGATATTCTGGTTGCCGTTTCCTCGCACCTGCAACGGCTCGGCCCCGTGGGTCTGACGCTGGTCCGCGTCTTCGGCCTGGTCACCATAGCCGTGGGAGCGATCACCGTGGCCATGAAGGGGTTGGCGGCCGCCATCGCCCTGGTCAAATCCACGATGGGGGTATGGGGCCTGGCGATCACGGGGATCATCACCGGACTGATGCTTCTCTGGGAGGCGGTCAAATACTTCACCGGCGGCACCGAAGAGGCGGCCGAAAAGACGGTGGACTTCTCCAAGTCGCTGGAAGCGGCCGATGCGGCCGGCCGGAGGCTGGGCCGGTCTCTGGAACAGAACGTGGCCCGCGCCCTGCAGCGGGTCAACCGGGAACTGAATCCGGCCATCGAGCGGATCGACAAGCTGTTCCAGCGGCTAGATCGTTTCAACGAAGATTCCGCGCGCGACGTGGCCGAGCTGCTGGTGGAGCTGGAACGGCTGAAAGAACAGGTGGGGCAGCAAGAGTTCGCCGCGGCCCTGCACCGGGCCGGCATCCGGGAGGAGGCGATCCGGACCGACGAAACGGGGCGTCTGAACGCTTCGGCCAGACAGATCCAGGCAGCGCTGGTCGATTTGTCCGAAACGCTCCGCAGACGCCGCGCTTTTGCCGGGTTCAAGGAAATCGATCAGCTGGGCGAGGAGATGGTCCGTCGAGGCCGGCAGCTGGCCACCCTGGAGGCCCGCTTGCCGGAACCGATCCGCCGCATCCGCTCTCCGCAGGCCAAGGTGGATTTTTCCGATCCGGCCATGAAGCGGGCGATCCTCGACGCCTGGAGCCTGGTGGTGCACCAGCTCCCCACGGAGGCCATTCGGGAAGAGGGGCGCGTCAGCAACCGGGCGGGATTCGGTTCCCAGGAACACCTGGAAGTCATGCTGAAGCACATCATCAGCTACCGCGCCCGGCTCCGGGCCGAACACGAAGCGGCTTCCCGGGCGTGGCGCAACGCCCGCGACGCCCAGGATCGGCGCATCCGGGCCGAAGAGGAATACGTCCGCCGGCTGCGACAACGCCTGCACGATCGCCGCCGCGTGGACGAGCTGGAAAGACGCTTCGAGCAAGCCCGCTTCCGAAGGCAGCGGCTGGCCCAGGACCGCCAGAAAGCCGCCCAGATCGGTCGGCAGCTGGAAGAACGATTGCAGCAGGAGCGGCTGAAACGGCTTCCCCGGCACGAACAGCAGCGCATCCGCGCGCAGCAGGAATTCGCTCGCACGGTGCGACAGATCAGCCGGTTGCAGATTTCCCGCCAGCAGCGCGAAGCCCTGATCCAGCGGGCCCAGGCCGTGCTGGCCGAGCGGCTGCGGCAAATACAGCAAGAACAAAGGCAACGGAACCAGGCTCCGCCCCACCCGGCCGTACAGAACTTCCTCAACCAGTTCAACCAGTTGCTGCGGGCCTGGTGGCAGGCCAACCGCGACCGCCTTCGCAACTTGCCCCGTGCCGTTCGCCAAAGGCATATCCTCTGGGCCCGCGTGCTGGCCTTCGAGCGCGTTTTTCACCGGTTCGGCACCACCCAGGCGGCCGTCCTTTCCGGGGCGGGGGCCGCCGCCCTGGCCGGGCGGATGGGAAGAGCCCGGGACAATCCGCTTTGGGAGATGCTCGACGTGTTGCGACAAATCGCAGGCCTGGCCGGGCTCCAGGAAGGCCACCTGCGGTTCATCCGTAAAAAGGCGCTGCAGAGGTTCCGCTAATGGCCGCCCAGATTTTCCACCTGTTCGACGGCGAAACCCGCACCCACGGCCCGCAGCCGACCTACTCCCGGTTGCTGCTGGTCGTGGGCGTGGAAAGCTCCGAGGCGGCCGTGGCCCTGGCGCTTCAGGACACCCATTTCCGCATCGGCCGGCTGTGGCGCCAGGAGGTGACGGCAAGCGCCCTGGGCCCCGACGCCTGGCGGGTGGAGGTCTCCTACGGGCCGCGTCCCATAGGACGGATCAGCTACAGCTTCAACGTAGGCACCCGCAGCGTGCGCATCACCCAGTCGTTGAAGACGGTCGCCCGCGCCGGCAACTGGTCCGACTACCAGGGGGCCATCGGCGTGGAACGACGCCAAAACGAGCTGGTGGTCCGCGGCACCGAGGTGCTGGTGCCGCAGGCCCGCATCTCGATCTCCTACCCGGCCGACCCCTCGATGGTCGCCAGCCCCGTGTTCGTGCAGCGCATCTTCCCCTTCGTGGCCACGGTCAACGCCAACTGGTTCTACGGCTTCCCGCCCGGCACGCTTCTGTTCACCGGCGTGACCGGCACGGCCACCCAGGGCGACACGGCCGAAGGGGAGGTGAGTTACGAGTTCGCCTACGAGCCCAACCTGGAAAACCTTCCCGTGGGTCCGTTCACGGTGAAGCTCAAACGCGGCCACGACGTGCTGTGGGTGGAGTATGCCGACCTGGTACTGGGCCAGGTCCATCCGGTGCTCAAACAGCCCTGGGCCGCCTATGTGGAAAGAGTCTATCGGTACGTGAATTACTCGCAGTTGGGGATTTGAACGATGGCCGTACTCAACGTGCAGCAGGCAAAACGCGCAGCCAACTCCATCGTGATGGCCTCCGCCGACACCAACGGGGACTCCTGGGCCAATACCGGGTCCGAGGCCCTGCTAGTGGAAAACGCTTCCGGCGCGGCGGTGACGCTCACCTTTACCACCACGGCCACCGTGGACGGCCTGCCTGTGCAGGACCTGCAAGTTGTCGTCCCCAACGGAGAGACGCACTTGCTGGGCCCCTTCCCGCCCAGCGTTTACAACGACCCGGACGGCAACGCCCAGGTCTCCTATTCGGCGGCCACGGGCGTGAAGGTGGCGGTGGTCAAGGTGGCCTAGAAGATGCCTTTCCGGCCGGCCAACCCGGGCGATCCGCTGGAGATCTCCGCGCGCGAGTGGAACCTGGTGCGCGAAAGGGCCTTTTCTGCGCGCGGCCACGCCCCGGCGGCGCCGGCCCCGGACACCACGCCCGACCTGGTCCGTTTTCTCAACCAGACCGGCGGCGACCTTCCCCGGGGCGGCGTGGTGGCCCTGCAGGGGCCCTATCACGACCCCTCGGCCGACCCGGTGCAGCTTGCCGCCTGGGACCGCGACCGCCTGCTGGTGGGTGTGGTGCCGCAGGACAAGCTCCATTTCTGGCGGTTCGGCATCGTCACGCTCCCCACCCGGGCCGGGCAGGTGGGCCACTGTGTGGTCTCCGGGCTGGTCGTGGCCCGGGTGTGGATCGTCCGACGGGAGCACTGGTTCGCCTCCCCCTACGACGGGATGACCTCGGCCCTGGTCAGCTGCCGGGCCGGATCGGCCCAGATCGTGGCCAAAGAAAACCCCCTGGCCACGGGAGCCCAGTGGTGTCTGGTGCGGCTGAGCAACGCACCCGGGAGGCTGTTCCGGTTGCGCAGTTGCGACGATCCCCGGCAGGTCCTCTACACCCAGTCCAACCTGGCCGACTTCGTGGACCGCATCGTGCGGCTCCGCGGCCAGCAGGGCTGCTACCTGGTGGAGTTCCCCTCCTGCTGGGACGAGCAGTGCAAAGACCCCGTTTGCGTCGAGGTGGTCGGCGTGCACGATCAGTGCGCCGACTGCCGCGACTGCTGGCGACTTGAGGACTGCGACAACCCGGGCACCTACATCTACACAGATGAAGACCTCTCCTTCTACGACGGGCGAGTAGTAAAGCTTCAGGGGCAGCCAGATAAGTGCTGGGAAGTCTCTAGAGAGAAGCAAAACTGCACGAACCTTCAACAAGTGCAGATTGAAGACGACTTTGACCAGTGTTCTGACTGCTTCTGCTGGAAGCTGGTCAACTGTTACGACCACACTCAGGAAATCTGGACCACAAGCAATTTAGCCCGCCAATTGGGGAAACCTGCTGACCAGGTCATCGGCACTCCGGTCTTGCTGGCAGAGCGCCCAAGTTGCTGGAAGATTGCAGATAAAGGCACCCAATACTGCTCAGCACAAGCAGAACCGATCACTATCCGAGGAGTACTTGAAGAGTGCTATTGCCCGTGCGTTATAGCCGTCAGGTGTGATGACACGAGCGTCAAACAGCTCATCAATTTTGCCACCAATATCGACGGCGCCCCGATTGACTTGACCAAGTACATTGGACAAACCGTCAGGGATTCCAACGGTTTTTGCTGGACGCTGAACCAAATCGACCCCAACCAATGCAGTCAGTACAGCCAGGGCGGTTTGGTTATTCTGGAGGCTTTTGCTGATTGTCAGGCGTGCCAAAACCTGGTCAAGCTCAAAAAGTGCGGCACCACGACAGAAATCGTCACGTATTCGGACTTGACTCCTTGGGGGCAGGTAGCCGTCGGGAATGTCTATTTGCGAGACGACGGCACTTGCTGGGAAGTGACACAAGTTGGGGGGCTTTCTTGGACGGGAAACGAGGAGGACTTTTACGCAGTCGGCACGGCTGTCGGCTGCACGAGTTGCTCCCAAAATTACAAGCTGGTGGCGGACTGCTACACCTCCGGCTGCCAGGACCCGGCAAAGCTCCCTGCTGATCGCGTGGCTCAGGACCCCCGCCTGGCCGCGGCCACGGGCGGATATGTCCGCTGGGACGGCTACTGCTGGAAGGTTTCTTCCACGACCGACGCGGCCACGCACACCCTGGGCGACTTTCAAGGCCCCTTTGGCTCTTGCCAGGACTGTCTCGCAGGAGGCGGGCAGACGGTAGTCAAAAGCGTAGTAGTGGGGGTGTGCACGGATCCGAACACCGGCAAAAACCGTTTTCTGGTGGAGCGGTGGCGGTTCGAAAACGGGCTGCTGGTTGAGGTGTGCAACGACGGCTGCCTCGATCCGCCAAATTGCACCAACGAATGCGACACCGGCTCCGGCGGCTCGGGCGGCGGCGGAGGAGGCGGCGGGTCAAATAACTGCTCCTGCTCTGGAATGCCCAACCAGCTAACGCTGACTATTACCACAGGCATGAACGCCTGTAGTTGCTGGCAAGGTAAGACCACAACCCTTACGTGGGACTCTTCGAAGAATGGCTGGACTGGGTTGATGAACGACGCTAACTGCGGCGTGCTTGAGTTCTTCCTAGCGTGCGCGGCAGCCGGGGTACACCCGGCCCTGAAATACAACTGTGACGGAGGTGGGCTGTTCTTTGACTCATTCGACCCGCTCGCGCTAGATTGCGCTGGTAAGCGAATAACATACACCAAAACACTTCCAGGCGGTTGTTGCGATATGGGATTTGGAGGATATGTAGAACTGGAGGTGACCTGGTAATGCCTCTGCGCCCCGAAGACCGCCCCGGACAGCCCGGGCTGCTGGGCCGAGCGGCCCGATTTACGGCGGCCACCGCCCGCTGGCTGGGGGCCGGTGCGCCGCTGCGAAGCCAACAGGGCCGCCTTGCGGCCCTGGAGACGTGTGCCGCGTGCGAGAAAAACCAAGACGGCTGGTGCTCCGAGTGCGGCTGCTGGATCAAGTTAAAAACCGCCTACGCCACCGAGAGCTGTCCCCTGGGCAAATGGGGGGCGGAGAAGAGAGAAGGCCGGGGCTGTGGCGGATGTGGCTGATCTACTCGAACATTGCTGGAATGAAATGATAAGCAAAATAGCCCAGAATGATGATGTTGCCGATGATGAAGATCGTCTTCTCCAGGGGGGAGTAATCCTTCATCGTCCGCTTGTACTCGTCGATGATGAACTTCATGGCCTTTCTCCCTTGAAGACCTGATCCGTTTCTCGGCGGCGCTGCCAGGTTATTTTTATCGATTGTCCGGCGGCGGACAATAGGAGGCAGCCATGCAGTTGTGCACCACCAGGGACGCGGCCCGGCACTTGGGGGTTTCGGACCGGACGGTTCGCCGGGCCGCCCGGCAGCACCGGATCGGCTTGCGCCTTGCGCTTTGCGGCTTGCGGTTCGTGAGGAAGCGATTGCTCTTGTGGTGAACGCTTCCTGGTCGGCAGGCGCTTGATCGTGCCCGCGCATGGCGCACGGCGCAGGACGCAAGGCGCTTTTCTATCCAGGCTGAGGGCGGCCATGTTTCTTGGACTCCCCGATCCACGCGGCCGATAGGGAGGCATGAGGTCTTCTGTTCGGGGCCAGGATCGGCAGCCTGAGTTCTCACCCCGCCCCCGGCGATTCCGCGCCAACACCCCCGCCCGCGGGGGGTGCAATGTGAAAGGACCTGCAATCCTTTGCACACCGCCACGCCAAAAACCAGCCGGGGCGGCCGGAAGCCGCCCCGGATCACCTTCAAAGGCGGGAAGGGTGCACAAACACAACTGACCCATCGGTCTCCGTAGGGACCACGGATACAGAAGATCCTTCCCGCCCATATTGTATCCGGTTTCTTGCCGGGGCAGCGGCCTCGGGCCGTATAGCCAGCCGGGGCGGCCGGAAGCCGCCCCGGATCACCTTCAAAGGCGGGAAGGGTGGACACAAGCAACTGACCCATCGGTCTCCGTAGGGACCACGGATACAGAAAATCCTTCCCGCCCATATTGTATCCGGTTTCTTGCCGGGGCAGCGGCCTCGGGCCGTATAGCCAGCCGGGGCGGCCGGAAGCCGCCCCGGATCACCTTCAAAGGCGGGAAGGGTGCACAACTGAAACTGACCCATCGGTCTCCGTAGGGACCACGGATACAGAAGATCCTTCCCGCCCATATTGTAACCGGTTTCTTGCCGGGGCATATAAGCCCAATGAGGCTGCGG
>Ga0256839_1002896_pt1 | contig 18463 bp, 19 predicted proteins | sample 354166metaG_FD_185968 | JGI IMG/M metagenome (GOLD analysis project Ga0256839, IMG submission 185968) | Hydrothermal vent microbial communities from Mid Atlantic Ridge, Atlantic Ocean - 354-166 | ecosystem: Environmental > Aquatic > Marine > Hydrothermal vents | place: Atlantic Ocean: Mid... | reverse complement strand
TTGTTACCTACCACACTGTTCATTGCCAGAAGAAAGTATTTCTGCTACTTGAGTGGCTAACTCAGGTATTTGAACTTGGTAAGTATTGCCTGTTAGTTGTTCGTAAGCGGGTGCAAAAGAACGCAAATGGTTTCTTGAGCCACACAAGAGTTTATCGTATGTTGCTAAGATATCGGCAGGCATGTTTTCGTTACCTTCGAATGTTAACAAATCTAAAATATCTGTTTCTTCAACTAAGGCGGCGGCAAGGTAAGCATCAGCTAAAGAGGTGGAGCCCATTTCAATTAACGCATCATATAGGGACTGTAGAACTTGATTATTAAACGTTCCCTCAACACCTGTTGATGAATCTTCCACATTGTAAACATACATAAGATTTAAAACTGAATCCATGTGCGTTTGTTCGCTACGGGCTATATTTGAAAATATATTTTGACCATAGTCTCTGTTAAATTTCAAATAGACATCACGTGCTAATTTTTCTTCCTCACGCATAAAGGCTAAACTTTGTTTTGCGATAGTATCTGCTGAGCCTGTGTCTTCATGACAACTTAACCCGTCTGTGTTGCTCAAACGTATTAGTGCCATTGAGCCACTGCCATAATTTTCATCATTAGAAGAGTATTGCATAGTTCCAACATTACAATCGGAAAAATCAATGGTCACAGTGCCCCAATCTGTTCTGATGACATCAGATTCGACAAAGTTTGTATCCCACCCAGTACCTGATGTTATGGTCATTGGAACAGTTAGAGTCTCAATCCCGTATTCAAAAGGTTGAGCACCCACCAACCAAATTTGCTCACCATTTAAATACCCGTACCACGCGACAACAAAGTTGGGCTGATCATTAACTCGGGCAATATTAACAAAAATTCCCTGCCCTGAAGCACCAGCAATCCAAGCACCACTGACACCTGGTTGTAATTGAATGTTGGCATTTGTTGAAAATGCGAATAATAGACCTGTAAATAAAAATATTTGACTAACTTTTTTCATAATAATCACCATAATATAAGTATGTTCTAATTTAGTGTCTTCTAATATAACAAATATCGTGTTAACAATTTGTTATTCTATTGAATAAATTCTTGCCTCAACAGTAAGTGAATGTTCACTTACATCCAATATACTCAATATAGTTGAGAATGCAAGTAAAAATAAGAAAAAAACTCATTATATTAGCATTTACTAATATAATACTTATATTTCACCACAATCAAGCAAGGGTATCACCCAATACTTGAGCTTAAATCTTCCACCCAATTGGCTAAAAGCGGACAGTAAATCTTTTAAATCCTTTGGGTCGTGAACTATATCCAAACGGTAAAAGTCTTTGTAACCCTCGACTTGTTCTTTTATGTCGTATTGTGCGTGTTTGCGACTGAAACCATAGGCGTTATATAATGTAAAGCCTGTGATGTTGTCCAGATTTAAAACCACATCAACGGCATCGTCTTTGATGGATTTGTTTATCATTATTGTGATGAGTTGTTGATTACACACGATTTCTTCGCTCCAATTTGTAGTAAAAAATAGGCAACAGATACAATGTTGCGATGGTTGAGGTGAATAACCCGCCGATAACCACGATTGCCAGAGGTTTTTGTATTTCAGCTCCAGGTCCTGTAGCAACCACCAATGGCATTAAACCAAACATGGCTGTTGTTGCGGTCATTAAAATAGGTCTTAGGCGATCACTGGCAGCGGTTGAAACCAGTTGAAACAAATCTTTGCCTTTGTATTTGACCGATTCAATATGCGACAACATCACCACGCCATTAAGTACTGCAACACCAAGTAACGCGATAAAACCGATGGAAGCGGGCACCGAAACGTATTGTCCACTGATGAACAAGCCCAAGATACCGCCCATTAAGGCAAAGGGAATATTGGCAAGTATTAAACTCGCCTTTGCCAATGATTTAAAAGTGGAAAATAAAATAATCACAATCAAAAACAAAACCAACGGTATCACGGTTAATAAATTATTGGTGGCTCTAATTTGGTTTTCAAACTCGCCGCCGTAAACCACATAATAACCACTGGGCAATTTTAATTCGGCATTGACATTTTGTTGCAGTTCTTCAACAAATCCCACCATGTCACGCCCCGTGACATTGGTGGCAACCACAGCAAACCGCTCGGCATTTTCTCGCTCAACAATGGCAGGACCCACTTTTAAACTGACATCGGCAATGTCTTTTAAGCGTAAAGTAGTGCCATCAGGCATAAGCACCGTCATTTTTTCCAATTCTTTGATGGAAGAAATTCTGCCCGTATTGGATTTTGTAGCAAACATGATGGGCGTTTTGACTTTTCCTTTAATCATTTCAGCGGCTTTAAAACCATCGACTTGAATATTCAAATAGTGCGAAAGTTCAGAAACACTCATGCCAAACTGGCTGGCAAGCTCAGGTTTTAATACCACATTAAGGTAATCGCCACCTTCGATTATGGTGGTTTGCACATCAACACTGCCTTGTGTTTTCTTCACTATTAAAGAAATATCGTGGGCGATTTTGGATAATTGCGTGACATCAGTGCCAAAGACTTTGGCAGTCACTGCTCCTGTGGAACCAGTTAGCATTTCTGAAACACGCATTTGAATGGGTTGGGTAAAGCCGAAATTAATGCCCGGATATTGCACTAAAATTTGACGAATTTTATCTTCAATTTCAGATTTAGTTGCCACTTCCCACGTATCGCGCGGTTGTAATTCCATAAAAACATCGGTTTCATTTAAACTCATGGGATCCAAACCCAACTCATCAGAACCAACACGGGCAACGATTTGTTTTATTTCAGAAACATTTGCCAATAAGGCTTTTTCAATTTGTTTGTCTAAATCTAAGGACTCTTTGAGTGAAATTGTTGGTGATTTTTCCAGTTGCACAATAATATCACCCTCATCCAAAACAGGCATAAAGGTTTTGCCTAAAAAGGTGTACAACACGCCACTAACTAGCAAGACAACAACAAAAGCAATCATGGTTATGGCGGGTGTTTTGAGTACTTTGTCTAAGGTTTTGGTATAGGCATTTTGCAGCCTGATTAAATAACCTGGTGTGGCTAGGTTTTTGTTGCTGATGATAAAGGATGCAAGCACAGGAATAATGGTTAATGAAATCACTAAGGCCGAACACATGGCAAACACAATGGTTAAAGCAACGGGTGAGAACAATTTGCCTTCAAGCCCAGTTAGGCTTAACAACGGTACAAATACCATGATAACAATAACCGTTCCCGAAAAAACTGGCGATGCTATGGCTTTACTGGCACGGTACATCAGATGTAAACGTGGCAGGTGTGCATTTTTATTTAATTGCGAAATAATGTTTTCAACCACCACCACCGAAGAGTCCACAATCATGCCAATGGCAATAACCAAACCACCCAAGCTCATTAAATTAGCCGACAAACCAAATTGGTACATTAAAAAAAAGGTAATAATCACCGCAATAGGAATAGAGGTTGCCACCACTAATGAAGCACGAATATTGCCCAAAAACAATGCCAATAAAACAATCACCAAGACAATCGCTTGAATCAATGCCGAGGTAATGGTATTGACTGCGGTTTCGATGAGGTTTTTGCGGTTGTAGAAAATATTGAGGTGTGTGCCTTCGGGTAAGGTTTTTTCTATTTGATTGAGCTTTTCAACCACACCATCAACAACTTGCGCGGTGTTGGCGTTTTTTAAGGCAACCACCAAGGCTTCGGTGGTTTCGTGCCCATCCTTTGTTACCGCACCATACCTCACCAATGAACTGAATGAAATTTCACCCACATCTTTTAAGTGGTAGAGTTTGCCGTTTTCGTTTTTAACCACCAAATTAGACACGTCATTGATGTTGTCAAACCGACCTTGTGTGCGAATAATAAGGGATTCTGCACCGACATTAATACGACCAACACTGCCATTGATGTTGGCGTCATCTAAGCTTTTTTGAATGCCATCAATGCTAATGTTGGCATTCGACATGGCGAGCGTATCAGGAGAAAACTGGATGGTCTTGGTTTCGCCACCTAAAACATTGACATCGGCAACACCCTCAACCGTACGCAAGAGTGGACGAATTTGCCAATCCAAAATATGTTTGCGTTCGCTGATAGACAAGGAAGGATTTTCAATGGTGAACATAAACATTTCACTCAAAGGCGTACTCATGGGAGCAAGACCGCCTTGAACATTGGCAGGCAGTTTATCCCAAATACTCAATAAGCGTTCGTTTACCTGCTGCCGTGCCCAATAAATATCGGTGCCAGTTTTAAAATCAAGTGTAATTGAAGTAATCGCGTATTTTGTGGTGGAACGCAGAATGTCTTTTTTGGGAATACCCAAAAGCTCGGTTTCAATCAAAGTGGTAATTTGCGATTCAATTTCTTGTGCCGTCATGCCAGGGGCTTTGATGATGATATTAACTTGCGTGGTGGAAATATCCGGAAAGGCATCAATCGGGATATTCTTCCACGCATTCATCCCCAACGTAATAAGCACACCAAACACAACCAGCACAAAGACCCGTTGCGTCAGCGAAAAACGGATGATTTTATCTAACATTATTCGCCTCCAAGCCCCATAAGAATACCTTGCACAGCAGCCACCGAGGTCGAAAGCACTTGTTTGTTGTGCAAATCTGAGGTCGAATCCACAAAGTAAACTTTATCATTGGAGTCCATTAATTCAACCGCAACAGGTTGTAAGTTTGAGCCTTGTTTAATGAGGATATAAGCGGCTCTATCAATGGTAAAAACGCTGGACTTTGGCACTTTAAATGCACTGGTTGCCAAATGAGGAATCACCCGAATAGACTGACCAAAAGATAAATGGCAGTCATCAGTGATGGGCTTGCTCCAAGCCTTGACAAAATAACCTTGCGACACTTGGCTGACTTCATCAATGGCGAGCGTACAATGACTGCTTTCAAATGATTGCAACTTGTTGGCATCTTCGACTCCAACAAAAGCCTGTACTCGCAATGAATCAATCGGCAATATTTGCCCCAATTTTAACTCACTGGCACTGATGCTTTCGGAATCTGGGTAGAAAAAATAACCATCAAGTGGGGCTTTAATAATGATTTCATCTTCTGATTTAATCGAATGAATCAATTCATTAAAATGGCGGTAATGTCCGTACTCAATTTTATTTTCAAAATAGTTCTTGGAAATAGCAAGCCACTTGTCATTGCTGATGCTTTTTTGTTTGAACAGTTTTTTATTTAATTCGTAACGGCTTTTGGCTAAATTAAACAATGATTTGGCAGACTCAAATTGTTCCATAAAGTGGTGCACTTCGCTGCCTGATAAAGACATCACTGCCATGCCTGTTTGGACTTGTTGACCATTTTTGACTAAAAATTCATGGCGTTGTGGTTCAAATGGTGCAACCAATTGAAAAGCTTCGCCAGTCTTGTGCGTCACCACCGCTTTGATTGGTCGCAGTGCTAAGGAATCCACTTGCACAACCGATGAATAATTTAAATTGAGTTGACCTAAGTCTTCTATTTTCAGGGCGTTTTGTGCTTGAGCGACCAAATTAAATGCGATTAAAGACAATAAAGTGAATGTTTTGCGGTTCATAGCGTTGCTCCTGCCAGTTGTTTTTGTCGTGATTGATTTTGTTTGATATAAAGTTGGTTGAGTTCGCCTTGATGCATGGCGGCGATGAGTTCAATCATGCGTTGATAAAACAAACCTTGATTCAGCTCGTTAGTGTTGCGTAACTGTTCGAGTTTATTAAAAATTTGTTGGGTTTTGAGAGCTTGTTGTTCTAATAAGCTTTGTTTTTGAGATAAAAACCTGTGTTCATTTCGTAACGCTAAAAACTGCGTACTAAAAGTGCGTTCAAAGGTGGCTAACTGATTGGATAAAGTGTTTTGTTGTTGCAACCAGCTGGAGCTGTCGGCTTGAGTTTTACTTTTACCAAGACCAATAGGGACTTCAAGTGCTACACCGTACTGCCTATCATTGATACCATTTGTCGCATTGTCGCGAATATCCAAAGCGGTTAACGAAACATTAATCGGGTTAGCCGATTTTCCTGCCAATTCATACAAAACATCAGCCTGTTGCATGGATAATTGCAACTGTTGTACCGTTGGGTGTTGAGCAAAAGCAGCCCTTTCATCGTTGATGCCACCTTCGTAAAAGTTTTCAGGAATTGTATCTGTGCCTGTTATTTGCCTAAATTGTTTTTGACGCAACTGCACCTGTTGTTCCAGTTCTAACAGCAACAGCTTTTCTGCCAACACTTGCTTTTCAACAAACAACAAATCCAAGTTTGAACCTCCCGATTTAACCAGTTGATTCAACAAAACCATTTGTTTATTCAACCAATTCAATTTGTTTTGTTCAATCTCACGTTGTTTAAGGGCAATTTTATACTGCCAAATGCTTTCTCGAATCAGTCCTGAAACAAAAAGGGCTTTATTTTGTTGAGCAATCGAAACCAGTGATTGACTCTGCTGAAACAATTGTTTATCCAGTTTTTTTCTAGCACGGGTTTTAAAAGGCAGATTGATACTTAACTGGTATTCATCGATTCCCTGCTTATTGTTAGTTTGCAACAAAGACAACCCCATCGTTGGTAAACCGACTAGCCACTGAGAAACTTCACTCATTTTAACTTTAGAGTCAAATTGGTTCTTATCCAATTGATTAAGGCTATTAGTTAATAACTCATGAGTTGATAATTTTTCTCCAGCAGAAACCCAAAAGCACAAAATTAAATTTAAGCTTAGACTCAAAAATATGATTTTCTTCATAAGAAGACTCTTTCCAGTGAATTAAAAAGTACATTTTAGTAATTTCAAATATAAAAAGAATCGGACAAAGGTCTTATTTGAGAAGTTTAAGCCCAATTTCCATAGGGAATTTGTCCCAAAAGCAGTAAAATAGCATTAATTTACTAAAAATTACTAAAATGAAAGACAAAATAATTGCTGGATGCTTATTGTTAATAATGGTTCTTAACACCTTGGATGTCATCACCGATATTTCCTTAAAAGTACCCTTGTGGCATATTTTGGAAGAAGCCATGATTGTGCTTTTCTCAGGCACATTGGCAGGCTATTTAATCTGGGATATGAACAGAAGAACCAAACAACTCAATGCTTTATCCAACTCATTAAGTGAAGCCGAGAACCATGTAAAAGCCATCACCAAAGAATTTAGAGAAGTCCGTCACCAATATTCCGAAATTATCCAACAACAATTCAAAGACTGGAAACTCTCACAAAGCGAACAAGAAGTGGCCATGTTGATGCTCAAAGGCATGAATTTTCAAGAAATCGCCACCATCCGTGACACCAAAGAAAAAACAGCCAGACAACAAGCCTCATCCATCTATGGTAAAAGCGGCTTACAAGGCAGACACGAATTATCCGCTTGGTTTATTGAAGATTTTATTAATGATGGAACAAGCTCTAATTAAGCTTGATTACCACCTGTAAACCCCCTAATTGTGATTGTTTAAATGTCAATTTTCCATTATAGAGTTCAATAATATCCTTGACAATTGCCAGCCCTAAACCTGTTCCATCACTGTGACTATCGACGCGTGTACCTCTTTGTGCCAGCGAATCAAGTAGATGTTTGTCACAGCCTTCACCATCATCTTCAATACTTATTGTTATGCCACTGTTTGAGGTAACCCGACAAACAATTTGTGCTTTTGACCATTTAAAGGCATTGTCCAAAAGATTGCCAAACACTTCAAGCATATCATTTCTATCAGCTTGTATCTCGCAATTTTCATCAATAATCAGTTGCACATTACGGTGCTTTTGAGGATAAACTCGTTTTAATACATCAACCAATAAAGAGGTTTCTTGCTGTACTTTAAACACATGCCCGTGAATGCCTGCACCCATCATTTTGGCTCTTTTGAGCTCACTCTTGCTTAAAACTTGAATCTTATTCACTTGCGAGATTAGCTCATTTTTTACTTTTGGCAAAGCCTTTAGTTTTTCGGATTCTGCAAGGTTTATCAACAGTGTTAAGGGATGTTTTAAGCTGTGAGCTAAGTTGCCTGTGGCTTTGCGTGAACGCTGCAATTGTTTACTTAGTAATTGCAGTAGGTGATTGATTTCTTTGATTAATGGTCTGAGTTCTAACGGTGCTTGAGTGGAAAGTTGAGCAATTTGGCCATTAGCTAGCTGTTGTAATTCCGTTTTAATTTGGGATAAGGGCAGTAATGCACGTTTTATCATTAGCCTTTGTAAAAGTAATGAAAGAAATAATACTACAAACGCGGTGATGGCAAAATAAAGGTTGAAGTGGCTAATAGCGGCCAACAGTTCACTGCTGTCTTCTGCAACAATCAACGTGATTTTTTGACCAAAGCGTTCAAACGCCATGCTTAGCTGCACCAGTGGTTGTTTGTTGGGCCCGACAAAATCTTGAACCAATCGCTGCCCCGTTTCTAACGGTGTTTGGGTCAAGCTTTCGTCCCATAATGAATGAGAACGAAGCAATTGATTTTCAGTTTTTATGACAAAATAGTGCCCCGAAAAAACGCGTTGGTAAATGTGCCCTACTTGTAAGTTTTTAAGGGCAATCATCGCGTCGTCATTTACTTCTAAGCTTGATAAAATAGCCTCTGCATCGTGTTGCAAGCGGCTCACCATCATGTTCTTATTAATCGTGGTTATATAACTATTGGCAATCCACCACAAAACGACTACCAAAACGACAAGGCTGCCCGTTAAGCTAAAATTTAACTTGCTTCGTAGCGACTTCACGGAACAGCAGCCTTAAAAACATAACCTTGAAAGCGCTTGGTTTGAATTAACTCTTGACCAATTTTATGCCGCAATCGCTTAACATAAACTTCTATCACATTGGCATCACGTTCGATATCGCCTTCATAGACGTATTCGATCAGCCTGTTTTTGGATAAAACCACGCCTGCATGAGTCATAAAATACCACAACAATCGGTATTCAATGTGGGTTAGGGCGTGAGTTTCATTGTTTTTGTTTGTTACTTCCTGTCTGCTTTCATCCAAATATAGACCAGCTAAGGAAATGCCAGCTGAAGCGTTACCAACACTTCGTCTAATTAAGGCCTCAACACGTGCAAGTAATTCTTGTGCATGAAAGGGTTTTCCCATGTAATCATCAGCCCCAAGTTTAAGACCATCGACCCTGTCGCTCCAGTCGTTGCGAGCAGTTAGCATCAAGACAGGGGTTTTGTTGCCTTTTGCACGCCAATTTTTCAATACTTGTAAACCCGATTGCTTGGGTAATCCAATATCTAAAATTACCAGTGCATATTCAATTTCATCGCCTTGAAATTCTGCATCAACTCCGTTAGTGACAGTCTCAACGACATAATTTGCTTGCCGTAAAAATGCTTTGATGTTTTTAGCCAATTCTTTATCGTCTTCTGCGAGCAAAATACGCATCAATCCAGTTCCTTTTTGATTATTTTGCCGGTTTTGGCATTAATCTTATATTCCCAAACCACACCTTGTTCATTTAAAACTTCAATTTCATAAATCAGTTGATTATTTTCAAGCTCTAATTCCACTTCCAAGACTTTGCCTTGCATGGTTTTATGGTTGATTTGCAGGATTTTCTCTAGGGGAAAGATTTCTCCTTTTTGCAAAAGCTTATAAGCAATATCGTGATTTTCAGCCTGAACCGTTAAGCAAGCCATTATACAGGATAGAGCGTATAAACTTAATCTTCCCATCGACCATATCCTGGGATTTTCACTTCATGCTCGTTAAACGACCCTTTTTCTGCATTTGTGTGGCATGCTGTGCAGTTGCTAAACGAACCAATGTCTTTGTTTTCTTTAACGATACGATAAGGTATTTCGTCGTGCTTGCGAACAAAATATAAGGTCTTGGTGATACGCAAAGGGGCATCACTCTTGCCCAGTGAACGCATGATACGTTTGGAACGCTTATAATTGGATTTGTCAGCTGAATTTTGCGTGAGGTATTGGGTTAATTCTGTTTGCATTTCCGTATCTAGCTCGGCATTTTCATCAAAGTGGTTCTCTAAGTCGCCCATGATTTTAACCCATGATTTTTCTGGTAACAAGCCAGGTTGGTAGGCAAAGTGACAGCTGCCACATTCTTCTGTATAATTGGCATTAGTCACAACGGCTACATCCAAATTTTTTGAAGAATAGCTCTTGTACTCGTTTTCATTGTGTTCATTTTCTTCTTTGTCGTTAAATTTATTACCGCCCATTATAATACTTGTTGTCATTAGTAGGGCAAAAACTACAACTGTTATTATGATTGTCTTCATGAGATTCTCCTATTGTGTGATTAAATATTTTAAAATATCGGCTTGCTCTTGTGGACTGCATTCTCGACCAAGCGTCCACTTGCAATTGCGTTTGAACCATTTTTTAATTTTCTTGGTATCGGTATAACGCTTGGTATTGATGCTTTTTGCCATCGGTTCAATGACTTTGCTTGTACGAACATGTTCACCGCTTTGGGTCACATTAGAACCGTGACAACTTGCACAACTGCGTTCTTCACCATTAGATTTTTCAGTAATAAATGCCTGCGTCCAAAGCAGCCTTCCTTTTTGGCTATCAACGGTTGTGACACCTGCTTGTTGATAGTAATCGAACATTTCATCTATTGGGTTTGCCATTAACCATGTGCAATTAAGAGCTAATAGCGTTATAAACATTTTTCTTTTAATCATGATGATTGCTCCTGATTTGGTTTCTTATTACCATGAACCATGCTTGCAGTTAGATTTTCTTTATGAAGGTGACTTGCAGAAAGAACACCTAACACATGGATGACAATTAAAAATAGGGTAAAATTAGCGAAAAACTCATGCAATTCTTCAATGGTATGTGCTGTTGATTTACTGACATTTTCCATAAGAAATGCCAGAGGCCCTGAAAACTCTTCTGCACCATAAAGCATAAGGCCAAGCAAGACAGTTGCCATTAAACTAAACATAAGAGCCATAACCATCATCGCTCCTGCGGGGTTATGACCAAGATACCGTTCGGCTGACTTGTTTTTAATGCTTTTAAGATAGGATAGGGTTACTGATGGCTTAACAATAAAACTGCGAAACCTTGCATGCTCAGACCCTACAAAGCCCCATAATATACGAAAAACTAATAACCCAAGGATGGTATAACCTGCATAAACATGCACTTGTTCATAATCATCCTCTGTTATGTAAGCCACCGCAAATGCAATGACTAAAGCCCAATGAAATATTCGAACAAATATATCCCATATTTTTATGTTGTTGTTTGACATGCGTAGCACCTTTATTAAATAGAGTGTGCTCAGTATATTTGTCTTAGCTTAAACCAAGCTGAAATTGAATGGTCAAATAATCTCAGAAACATTTTTACTCATATACACAATCTTCGTGATGGTGAGGAGGTCGTTAATAGAAGACTCAAAAATAAATAATCTTTACATTAACCAGTTTATTGGTGTCTAATAAAAACTGTGCCTTTTTGAAGCTTGGTTTGTTTCTGAATCCTATTGATGTGAAATTACTAAAACCTATGCCTTCTTTGGGTAATATAAAACCTTTATCAATTTTGCCATCTTTGTTTTCGTCATGGAGGATATTGACTGCATAATTCCCCTTGGGTAAGTTGTTAAAAACCACTCGTGCTGTTTGATTTTTAATGGTGCTTTTTTGTTGCAAATAATAATGAGTAAAGTGTTCATCAGGAATGCTGCCTTCTTCATTGTACAAAGTAAATTGCACAACTCCTGCCGAATTGCGTAAATTGTCAACTTTCACAGTTAGCGTGTATTTTGAGTCTTGGGCACAACTATTAAAGCTAATCAGTATTAAAATTAAAAATGGTATTCTCATACTAATGCTGCTTTTTTAGGAATAAGAAAAAAGGCTAATAAAGCAAAGATTGCTGTTATTGTCATTCTAAACAACATGGCTCCATAGGTTTTGACTTCATATACGCCTCCATTGTCGATGTAAATGGTAAAATAAGCAAAAACAAGTATCAATAATGAAAGTGCCAGCCCTAATAATAATGATGTCCAAATCTTTTGTTTGATAAAACCATAAACGGCAACAAAGTAAATTAAACTACATAGTAGGTTGGTCACTACTATAAATAGAACATAGTTTCCTTGCGAAGCACGGACATTAAATAAATCAAAAATTACTGAAGTACTTAAAAAAAAAGTTAAGGACGCAAAGGCAAATAGAGGTAGTGCAAATAGGTATGGGAGGTATTTTTTCATCGTTAGCTCATTAGGGTTAAAAGGGCTTGTATGTGTTTATCGCCTTCTTTTTTTATATCAAATTTAAAGTCATCCATGCGCCATTTGAACATCATTAAACGAAATGTTCCCATGACAATATGTATCAGTTGTTTGGCATCAATTTTATCGGTAAAGTCACCTTGTTTTTGCCCTGTTTGTATTATTGGCATCAGGTGTTTGTATTTAACTGCCATAATTTTTTTGATGGCTTGGTTGATTGCTCGTGACTCTTCCATTAGTCCATCGGAGAAGGCTGCCACCACAAAGTGTGAATTTTTTGAAAAAAAGTCAAACTGTGAACTAAACATGGCTTGAAATTGTTCAATTGGTGTGTCTTTTGATTGGACAGCCTCACCAAGACGTTGATCCATGTCGTGTTCCATATACGCCAACATGGATTCAATAATTTTTCCCTTGCTTTTAAAGTGTCGATACAAGGCACTTTCTGAAAACTTCATTTCCAATGCCAGATTTTTGGTGGTTAAGCCACTGATGCCTGATTTGGACAGAATCTTTCCCGCACAGTCAATAATTTCTTGTTGGCGCTTACTTATTTTAAATGCTTGCATTGATTAATCCCCTAAACTTTTCATCTTTAAAAAAGACAATCCTAACCAAACAACAGAAATTGTCATGCAAATAGCACCAATTAAGACTAAAATTGGTGGAAAACCGAAATAAACTTCAACTAAAATGCCCATTGGCATCAAAAGACCTGCCAAAGCGAGCCACGAAATGACTTTAGTGTTGCTAAGTTTGTCGTGAAATCTTAATAGAAAATACCCTATCAAAAGATTTAAAAAAGCAAATAAACTACCATGCACATGTGCCAGTCGAGTTTCAAAATGTTTACCAATGGAGTAAGTATTTGCCCACTCTTCTTTGCCTGGAGCAAAGTCTCTTAGGTAGATTAAAAAAAAAGCCGTAAGCCATAAAAAATCCCATAGTTAAAAAGCCAATAGCTATGTTGTTTTTACCGTTCATAATCTTATCTCCATTAAAAGTTAGTGAATGTTCACAAACTTCACTATAATCCTTGATTTTAATCTTTGCAAGTGATTTAATGAAAAAAGATAAAAATCATTCAATGGCTAGAACATGAAAAAAATACTAAAAAAACTTCCGATTTTACCTCTTATTATTGCAATGGCGGTTGCCATTGTAGTGATTGCGGTTAAAACTAAAGCTCCTATTGAGCATCAAAATCTGGGCTATCCTGCCAAAGCCGTTGAGGTTATAACGGTTAATAAGATTCCTTTTCGGGCTCGAGTGATGGCATTTGGTAATGTGGAACCAGCAGTTTTGATGAAAGCCAAAGCCGAGGTCAGTGGTAAAATTGTGTATATTCACCCTGAATTAAAAAAGGGTGCGAGTTTAAAAAAAGGCACCGTGGTGTTGCGTATCGAACCAACCACTTATGAAATTTCATTGAATCAAAGCAAAGCCGGTCTTGCAGGAAGCAAGTCGTCTTTAACACAATTAGACGTGGAAGAAAAAAGTGCCATGGGTGCGTTAAAAATAGCGAAAGAAAAACTGGCATTTGAACGCAATGAATTATCGCGTTTACAGTCCATGTGGGATAAAAAGTTGATTGCCCGCAGCACTTTGGATAAAGAAGAGAAAAATGTTTTATCGCTGGAGCAACAAGTACAAGACATCGAAGGCAAGTTGTCGGCTTTTGCCAGTCGCAAGGCGGCGGTTGTCGCTAAGATAAAACAGTCACAGAGTTTAGTCAATAAAGGCAAAGATTCATTGGGTCGAACCGAAATAAAACTGCCCTTTGATGCAAGAATTGGGCAGGTTTTGGTTGAAAATGGTGAGTTTACGCCAATAGGTGGTGTGTTGTTTGAGGCATTAGGTGTACAAGCAGTTGAGATAAATGCGCAATTACCATTAAGGCAATTTAGGGCTTTAGTTTCAGATTTATTCGAAGGTGAGAATACGTCTTTGAGTTTGCAAAACCCAGAGATCATGCAATTGGCAATTAAAAACATGAATTTAGAGGCACGTGTGCGATTGGTTGGTAATAGCAGCGACCAGTCAGAATGGAACGGTGAACTTATTCGTTTGAGTGAATCAGTTGACCCAAGCCGAGATACTTTGGGGTTGGTCGTGGTGGTGAACAATCCTTATGAAAAAGTAATTCCTGGCATTCGTCCACCACTACTCAAAGGCATGTACACGTCGGTTGAGTTTTTTGCAGCGAGTAAACCGACTTTGGTAATCCCTCGAAAAGCCGTGCACCAAGGTCGTGTCTATGTGGCTATGGCGGATAACACGCTGGATATTCGTCCCGTTGAAATTGCTTATTCACAAGGAGATTTAGTGGTGCTTAAAAATGGATTAAAAGAAGGTGAACAATTAATCGTCAGTGACGTTATTCCTGTTATGCAGGGTTTGCCAGTCAAGCAAATGTTTGTTGAAGATTATGCCAATAAGTTCAGAAAAGAAGCAGCTGGAGAATAATGATGATAAAGTATTTCATCAAGCACCCAACGGCTGGCAATATTTTAATGATGGCGATTATTGCCATTGGTATTGCTTCTTTAGCTCGTTTAAACAAAGAGTCGTTCCCATTGCTCAAACCCAGCAAAGTGCAAGTCAAAATGATTTACCCTGGTGCCAACCCCAATGATGTTGAAGATGCCATTTGTAATCGACTGGAAGATGCCACCGATGGCATCAGCTTTTTAAAAGAGCAAGTGTGTGATGCCCGTGATAACATTGCTATTTTTACCTTGGAAATGCAGGAAGCAGGCGACATAGAAAACTTCTACAACGACATAAAAGCCGCGGTTGATGGTGTGCAGGATTTCCCTGATGAAACCGAAGACCCAAGCATTGTTGAGTTGGGTCGGGTCAGCCCTGTTGCCAATGTCGCCATCACTTCAAAAGGATTAACCAATGCCGAACTCAAGGCCTTAACCGAAGAATACCGCGATAAGTTGTTGGCTAATCCGAAAATACCCATCGTTACTGTTGGCGGTTTTTCTACTCATCAATTACAGGTGTTGATTAATCCAAACGTATTGTTGAAATACAAGCTAAGCGTGCAAGATATTGCTAATCTTATTGCTACTGAGGGCATTGATTTACCAGCTGGATTATTAGAATCCGATGAGAAGTCTTACCAAATTCGTTTTGATAATATTCGTAAAACAGCAAAAGAACTATCTGATTTAGTCATTATGAATACCAAAGGTGGTGCTGAAATTACGGTAGGTGATATTGCGACAATAAAAGACACTTTTGAAAACAAAGAAGACCGCATAGAACTCAATGGACAGCGTGCTGGTTTATTAAAAGTCAGCAAAAACACCACCGACGATATTTTGAAAGTCTATGCAGCTATTGAAGAGTTTGTTCAAACCGAAAATGCTATTTTGCCCACATCAACTCGATTAACCATCACTCAAGATGGTGCGGCGTTGGTCAAAGACCGACTTAAATTATTAATCACCAATGGTTGGCAAGGTCTGATTTTAGCTTCATTGGTTTTATTTGCGTTTTTTACTTGGCGTTACACTTTTTGGGTGGCGGTTGGCTTGCCTGTTTCTTTTTTAGGCGGACTTGCGATGATGGTATTTTTCGGTGTGACCATCAACATGATTTCCATGATTGCCCTATTAATGGCAATTGGTATTTTGATGGATGATGCCATCGTACTTTCCGAAAGTATCCAACACGAATATAACAAGGGTTTATCACCCATGCAGGCTGCCATTAAAGGCACAGAGCGTGTTTTGGCAGGTGTTTTTGCCTCTTTTTTAACCTCAGCCTTTCTGTTTGGTTCTCTGCTAATGATGAAAGGTGACATGGGACAAATTTTGGGAGTTTTGCCCGTTGTGTTATTATCGGTTTTGACGGTAAGTTTGATTGAAGCCTTTTTGGTGTTGCCGCATCATTTGATGCATTCTTTACAGCATTCACACGAAAAAGAACCACACCGCTATCGCAAAAAGTTTGAAGCCATGTTTGAAAGATGGCGTGAAAACATGGGCAAGGCGGCTGATGTTGCCATTTCTTATCGTTATGTGACGGTGGGTTTAGCCATTGCCATGTTGGTTTTCTCGGTGGGATTGATTGCTACAGGTACAGTCAAATTTAAAGCCTTTCCTGATATGGAAGGCAATACTGTTGATGCGCAAATATTATTACCCCAAGGCACACCGCTGGCTGAAACCGAAAAAGTCATGGCACAATTGTTGGTGTCTTTGGATAAAACGGTAAAAGAATTCAATAAAAATGAATCCGAACCCTTGGTCAAAAACATTCAACTCAGTTATGGTGTGCATGGACAAGTGCCTGAAAACGGCACACATTTAGCCACCATTTCACTTGATTTACTCAATACAGAAAAACGCAACACGACCGTTGCGGAATTGACCAGCACATGGAAAGCCAACAGCGGAGACATTCCCAGTGTTTTGAGTATTCTATTTCGAGAACCCAAAGTTGGGCCTGCAGGCCGTGCCATTGAAATTCGCTTGAGTGGTGAGGATTTAGAGCGTGTTTCACAAGCATCGTGGGCGTTGCAAAATTGGTTACGTGGCTATGACGGAGTGAATAATCTGATTGATGATATGCGTCCTGGCAAACCACAGTTCACCATCGGACTCAAACACGGAGCCTTAGCAGCAGGTATTGATGCCCGCAGTATTGCTGGACAATTGCGTGCCGCCTACCAAGGCGTGAAAGTCGATGAAATTTACCATAAAGGGGAGTCTTATGAAATCATGACTAAATTGGAAAGCGAACAGGGCAAAGAGCTACGCGACTTTGACAACTTATCGGTCTTTACTCGCACAGGCAACCCTATTCCACTTACCAGTATTGCCAATATTATTGAAAAAAGAGAGCCTGCTCGAATCGGACGCATTAACCACAAACGTACCGTTACCATTTTTGGCGATGTCGATGCCGAAATTGCCAACACCTCCGAAGTCATAAATGGCACGCTTAAAAACTTATTGCCAAAACTCAGAGAAAAATTCCCTGACGTAAAAATCACCATTAAAGGAGAAGTCGAAAACGGCACAGAAACCAAAATGTCTATTCTTTCAGGTTTTGGTTTGGGAGCTATTGGCGTATTTTTACTGTTATCGTTAATTTTCAAAAATTACCGAGAGCCCGCAATAGTCATGCTCAATATTCCCTTAGCTCTTATCGGTGCTATCTGGGGACACCTTATCATGGGGCTGGATTTTACCTTGCCCAGCATGATTGGATTTGTGTCATTGGCAGGCATCGTGGTCAATGATTCAATCCTTTTGGTTATCTTTGTCAAACACCACGCTGAAGAAGGTATGAGCTTCCATGAAGCTGCAGGTCAAGCCGTTCGTGACAGATTCAGAGCCATCTTTTTAACCTCCGCCACAACTGTAGCTGGCATGGTGCCTTTGTTGTTTGAAACCAGCACCCAAGCTTTAATCCTCGTACCACTGGTGACCAGTATCGTCTTCGGCATGTTGACATCAACCATGCTCGTTATGTTAGTTTTACCATCGGTTTATGGTATTTTAGAAGACGTAGGGTTTTATAAAATTAAGAAAGCGGAAGTTATTAGATATGATGTTTTGACCAGTCCACCCTAATCTATGTGGATTATGAAAGGCAGTATAATAACATATATAGAACATATATAGGACAGGCACACTCAAAGTAACCATCTTACAACAAACTAGCAAATTACCTACATCTTTTGGTATTCTTATTGAGTAAAATAGCCATTTTTACAGGAGTTTATGATGACATTAGCAAGGAAATACCTTATAGCACCCGAAGACACGCCTTATTACCATGTGATGAGCAGGTGCGTTCGCAGAGCTTTTTTGTGTGGAGTTGATAAATATTCAGGTGATAGTTTTGAACACCGAAGGAAGTGGATTGTGGATAGGGTTAAATTTCTTGCAGAAATCTTCAATATTATGATTAACATCCATGTTAATCCCCTTTCAGGCCGCCGTAGGCGTTCAAATTTGTTCCAGTCAAATTTAGTGATGTTTGTTCTTACGCTGTAATGAGTAATCATTACCATCTTGTTTTGAAGATTAATTCTACGAAAGACTGGGATGAGAAACAAGTTTTTGCTTACTGGTCACAATTATGTCAACTACCAAAAGTTTGCCAAGATTTTATGAAAAATGAAGCACAGTCAAAAGCTGTTTTGGCACTGGTCTATTTGTTAGCTGACAAATACCAAAAACGATTGAT
>Ga0256839_1002895_pt1 | contig 18463 bp, 17 predicted proteins | sample 354166metaG_FD_185968 | JGI IMG/M metagenome (GOLD analysis project Ga0256839, IMG submission 185968) | Hydrothermal vent microbial communities from Mid Atlantic Ridge, Atlantic Ocean - 354-166 | ecosystem: Environmental > Aquatic > Marine > Hydrothermal vents | place: Atlantic Ocean: Mid... | reverse complement strand
CATAGGTAGCCTATCAACGTAGCTTTGCATCCTCTATCCCCTTGCGCTCCCTCTCTGAGTTTCAATCCCTCATAGGTAGCCTATCAACGCCATGCAAACTTTCCAGTTTGCCGCCTTTTCCTATCGTTTCAATCCCTCATAGGTAGCCTATCAACGTGGCGACATCCCGAACGGGAAGCACAGGCAGGATCACCGTTTCAATCCCTCATAGGTAGCCTATCAACCTTATGTCCTCGTAGCTATGCAAGTAACATTCTCGAGTTTCAATCCCTCATAGGTAGCCTATCAACGAGGGTACGCTCCTACAAGGGACCTGGGGGACCAAAGGTTTCAATCCCTCATAGGTAGCCTATCAACTCCAGTGGAAGCCCCGGCGGTATCCACTGGCCATCGTTTCAATCCCTCATAGGTAGCCTATCAACTCTGGGTGCAAGGCGAGGACTACGATGCTGTCCTCGTTTCAATCCCTCATAGGTAGCCTATCAACGCGGGTTCAGCCAGCCGACCCACTGAATGAAATTACATCGTTTCAATCCCTCATAGGTAGCCTATCAACGTGATCCGGGAGTATATTCGTTCCTACTACGATTGATGTTTCAATCCCTCATAGGTAGCCTATCAACGCCGCCGCTACTCGATTGACTACCGCCTCATCATCAAGGTTTCAATCCCTCATAGGTAGCCTATCAACGCCTCCTCGAAGATAAACATCGCAAACCCTACCTGAGTTTCAATCCCTCATAGGTAGCCTATCAACATCCCCAAATCCAAACTCATTCTCAATTTCAGGTTTGGTTTCAATCCCTCATAGGTAGCCTATCAACCACAACGGATTATATTGGGCTGCGGAGAGGGGGTCAACTTTGCACTTGTCAAGGAGCGGGTGTGTTAAGGGGAGTATTTCACAAAGGTTTGCAGTCTGTCAAGTTTAGGAGCGTTGCCGGAGGTGTCGTCGATCCCCCGGGGGATCTGCGCCATCGAAGGTCGACGACACCTAGATGACCCACTCCGGCCCACCCTTGCGCTTCCCCAGCTCCTGTCGCTCCAGCCACTTCTCGCTGCGCAGCACATAGATCAGCACGCTGTCTTCTTCCTCGTCCATCGCCTCTTTCAGTTCCCCCTTGAGCTTCTCCAGTTGTGCCCGGGTCAGCTCCCCCTCGAGCACCGAGTTTTGCACCCAGGTGAGGTACTTGCGCCCTATCTTGAGCACCTTGGCTACCCGCTCGACTGCGACGTCGTAAACGAGGATGACGTACATGGGAGAGCTTGCACTCCTACCCTTTGGCGGTGAGACGAGAGGGCCTATGAGACGCCCCAAGTCGGTTGCGGATCACCAGCGGCTGCGAAACGGCGTGTAGGGCTTCTCCCCCAGGAGGTGCTTCTCCAGCTTGTACAGCTCGAGGCGGATCAGCCGGCGGTAGGAGACGTTCCGCTTAAGCCCCCGGTGGTAGAGGGTCGTCTGCAAACGCCCTTCCCAAGCCTCTACGAAGAGGCGCCGACCCGCCTCGTTCAGATGGAGGCCGCCTAAGGCTTCCTCGAAGTGCTTCGCTTGAATCTGCCGCTTCTGCACCAGGCTTAAGATCAGGCGGTCTACCAAGAGGGGCTTAAACACCTCGGCCACGTCCAAGTGGAGCGAAAACCTCCGGAAGTTCGTGGTGTGCAGGAACCCGATCCGGGGATCGAGATGCGTCTTGTAGATCTCCGCCAGGACCGCGGTGTACAACAGCGAGTTTCCGAACGAGATCAGGGCGTTCAAGCGGTTGCGGGGCGGACGCCGGGTCCGGGCCTCGAAGGCGAACGTCTCGTTCTGCAGGATGAGGTCGAAGGCTTGGTAGTACGCCTCGCGGGCCTGGCCCTCGGCCTGCATCATCGGCTCCACGTCGTTGAGTTCGTCCAGCCGAGCCCGCTGGCGTTCCACCGTATCGACGATGGGCTCCAGTGCCTCCTTCAGGCCCCGATTTTGATAGTAGCGCAGGACCCGCTCGAGGTTGTCCACCGCCCCGGCCACGAATCGCCGGGCGAGATCTACGCGCTTCTCGGGGTCGAGGTAGTGCTCCGCCTGCTTGAGCACCATGTACCCGGAGTTGTAGTGTTCCCTCGGGTAGAAAGAGCCCATGTAGTACCCGTAGCGGCTGTAGACGTGGAGCAGGATCTCTTGGCGGCTGAGGAACTCGAGCAGCTTGGTGTTGAGCGTGACCGTCCCGAAAAGGTGGATCTCGCGCACCTGCTCGATGGGCAGGTACCGGCGTTGGACGCCCTCGGGCGGGCCGTCGGGGACCGGCATCTCCAGGCAGAGGGTGTTCTGCTTGCGGCGGAGCGTCCCGCCTTGGAAGACGTACAAGCTACGCTTCATCGTCCGTGGGGGTCTCCTTGGCTTCAGGATCGAGGAGGTCGGCCCAGCAAAACTCGGCGTAGGCGCAGCCGCGGCAGGGGCCGATCCACCGTGGGGGTGGGGGCAGGGGGTGCCGTACGATCGCGCGGATCTCGCTCAGGGCCGCTTGCAGCTCCCGGTCCCCGTCGGGGTCGAGCGCCACGGGGATCCGACGGCGTTCCCCGGGGACGCGGATCTCGCCCCGGACGCGCAGGCCTCGCTCCTTCAGCTGCTTCAAATAGAAGAGCAATTGCAGTCGGGCGGCGGCCAGGGCCCGTCCGGACTTCTTGACCTCGACGACGAGCAGCTCCCCCTCGGGCGTGGCGCGCACCCAGTCGATCACCAGGCCGGGGAGGGCGATCTTCCGCAGGGGCTCCCTCGGGTAGGCCCGTTCGCTGAGGAAGCGGCCCAACTCCAGGAGGGGGTGGTCCTCGTCGGGGCCGAGCTCGTGGGCCATCAGCCACACTTTCCGGGGGCAGATCTTGGCGTAGTGGACCAACGTCCCCGTCACCCTCTCCATGGTTGCGTTCGCTTACCACACCTCCGCTTGGGACGTTCGTTCGGCCTCGGAGTCCATCGAGAGCAGAAGGCCCAGCTCCGGGTCGTAGGGGAGCGCCGTTTGCACGACCCCGAGGTCGGAAAGCGGCGTAAACATCTCCGGGACCTGCTGGAGCCACCACACGGGCACCGGGACCAGCAGCTCCGGGAGCTTCCAGCCCTCACCCCGCTCCTTGAGCCCGTAGGCCTCCTCCAGGAACGGCTCCGGGAGCACCTCGACGGAGACCGTCCCGCGCCGCGCGGTGAAGCGCTGCCTTAGCTCCTCGTCTGCGAGGTCGATGGTGTAACAGCCCAGCGTCCGCTGCACCTCGTCCAGCGTCCGGCGTCCCTCCTCCAGCTCCCTGTGCCACTCCGGGGTGGCCAGGACGCGCTCGTAGAGCTGACGGGTCGCCCCCGCCAGCTCGGCGTCCGTCGGTTCGGAGGAGAGCTCCGAGAGGAGCCGAGCGCTCTCCTCCAACAGCTCCCGGCCGTAGATCCGCTGTGCCCCTTCGGACCATTGCCGATAGACGACGACGGGGGCGGGCGGCCCGTGGCCCTGTCGATTGACCCGTCCCAGGCGCTGGACCAGCGCGTCCACGGGGGCGATCTCCGTGAGGAGCGCGTCGTACGAGATGTCCAAGCTTACCTCCACGACCTGCGTGGCGACGAAGATCGTGCCCGGCCTGGGCTCGGAGACGCGGGCTTCCTTGCGCTGCCGGTCGCGGAGGAGGAAGCGGGCGTGCAGCAGCTCCCGCTCCTCCCACCCCTGCTCTTGCAGTCGCTTGTAGAACGCCTGGGCGTCCCGGACGGTGTTGGCAACCACGAGCACCCGCTGCCCCCGATGGGCCCACTCCAGAGCCTGGGTTATCCCATCCTCCAGCAGCGCGCCCTCCCGGAGGGCCAGCCGGTGGCGCCGGCGCGTCCACAGCTCGGGTTCGGCCTCCACGAGGCGACCCGGGGGGAAGAGCTCGAGCAGCGGGTCGGGGAGGGTGGCGCTGGCCAGCGCCATCCGCTCGGGCCGCTCTCGCCGGAGTGCTTCCAACAAGAGCCCCAGCGTGTAGGGCTCGTAGGCGTGGATCTCGTCCAGCACGATCGTGGCAGGGCGGGCGAGCGTGCGCCGCTCCTCCCAGTGCCGCCCGTTCAGGTGCGCCAGCAAATACTGATCGAGCGTGGCCACCGTCACGGGCTGGGCGAAGACCGAGCCGAAGAGGCGCACGTCCAGCGGGTCCTCGTCGAACTCCTGCCTCAGCAGGTAGGCTGCACGTCCGTGGGCGAGCGCCACGGCGTCGTCGCCGTAGATCCCGCGCAGCCGGCGCCACATGGCGGTGGTGGTGGCCTGCGTGGGCAGAAGGTAGATCAGCCGCTCCGCGTCGCCGGCCCACAGCAAAAGGGCCTCCGTCTTGCCCGCGCCCGTCGGCGCCCGAAGCCACAGCACCTCCGCGTCTCCGGCCGCCCGCCGGGCCGCGCGCTGGAAGGCCCGCAGCGACACGCCCAGTCGCCGGGTGTGCCGCTCCACCGCCGAACGCCCCCCGCTCAAGAACAGCCCCTGGGAGCTCGATCGCTTGGCGGAGGCCAGCCAGTCCGCCAGGTGCAATACGGCCTTGACGCGGGCGAAGTCTTCGGCCGCCAGACTCTGGAAGGCACCCCGCAGGGTTTTGCTTTCCCCATCGATTCGCTGGGGCGTATCCAACAGGACTGCAGGGGATTGGCCTAGCAGCTCTTGCACCAGCGGCCAGAACGCCTCCACCGGCGGCAGACTCTTCACGCCCGCCTCTTGGAGCAGCTCCCACACCCCCTCTAAAGTGCGCCGAAGATCGGGGTGATAGTCGGGCGGCACTTCATAGCCTCGGTAAAGCCGTGGGCTCAGCGGCGAGTGGTGCGTGAGCACCGCCGCCGTCGCCTCGTGGCGCGTGGGCGCAAGGCCCCACTTCGCGTTGAGCAACCCCTCCAAGACGAGGGCAAACGGCAGCGAGGCCAGCGCGTGGGGATAGGCCCCCTTGCGCTTCCCCCGGATGTAGTCTTGGAACCCCACCGTCGCCTTCCCAACGTCGTGCAGGGCGCAGGCGATGAGCGCCTTCGTGCGGAGGGGCTCTTGCAGCCGAAGTTTCGGCCGCTGGGCGATCTCCGCTCCCCGTTTGACGACATCGGCTAGGTGGTCCAGGAGGGACGTGTCGGGCTTGGCTAGGAGTTCAGCCACGTAAACCCCCTCCCTTGGAGCGTCCGGGCCCGAACTCCGGGCACCTCCAGCTCCATCCCCAAGGGCAGGAAGCTCAACGGGGTGAGGCGCTCGGGGTGACGGATGCCTCGGGCGTCCACGCGAAAGGCCAGGGGGAGCGTCTCCACCACCGGGGGCTCGAGGATGGCCCCGGGCTCCAAAATCGGGCGCAGCCCGGCTGCCCGACGGATGTCGCCCGGCAACGCGGTCCCCCGAAAGCGGGGCTCGCCCGGCTGAGCGTACGCAAGTTGTACGTCCTCCACGAGCAGGAGCTCATCATCCCGTCCTAGTGAGAGCGGATAGACCGGATCCTGAAAGGCCGCGTTCAGCGCCTGCAAGAGCGCGGGCTCGCCGCCGTACAGCAGCGTGTACCGGGGGAAGAAGAGCAGCTCCCGAAAGTAGGGCGAGCGCGTCTCGATCTTGCCGCCCTTGACCTTGAGCACCGTCCACAGGTCGCGGGCGCGCCCGGGCTCGGCGTCCATCCAGACAGAAACTCTCAGTTCACGAAGCGGACTCTCCGGAGACCACAGCTCTCGATCCGATAGCCCCAGCGCCGCTCCGGCCACCCCCAAGAGCGTCGTCGGCGGGGGCAGGGGCAGCGTGCGCTGATAGTTGTGATCTAAGGGGCGGCGAAAGGAGGCCACCGGAGCCCGAACCCGCACGGCTAAGACCCGCTCTCGCTCCCGCTCCATAGCCTCGCTACGTCCTGCTTCGCCCGCTGCAGGGCTTCGTGCACCGCGAACACCGTCCCGTGTTCGCTTAGCGCCGCTCGAATCTCGTCCTCGTTGTGGAAGAGACCTGGCTCCAGCCCGAAGAGGGTCTGCTCCCGATAGGCGCCGAACTTCTCGAGCGCGTTGAGGAGGGGCTCCGGCTCCAGCGCATAGCGACCGTCCTCGTAGCGCGCCGCGAGCGCCTCCAGAAAGACGGGGTGCTTGACCCGAAGCCGCGTGTAGGCGAGGAACTTCGGGGAGAGGTCCGCCAGCAGGCGGGCGGTGCGCCCGCCGCCCCAGAGGAGGCTGAGGGCTTCCAGCAGCGCTTGAAGGCGCTGCCGTCGTGTTTCGAGGGAAAGCGCCACGCTCCAGCGGGTCCGATCCCCGATTTGCCGCTCCTCCCGCTCCAGTTCCTCGGGCATCTCCTGCTCCCCGACTTCCCGATCTTCGAAGACGCCCACTCGATCTAGCTCGATGAGCATCGTGCCCTTGAAGAGGTTGGCGTAGAGCTCGGTCTCGAACATGTTGCCGCCGACAGCCATCGCCTTGCCGAAGCGCTCGAAGGAGCGGGTGCCCAGATCCCGATCGCCCTGGAACGGGAAGAGTCCGACGGCCGCGGAGACGCGCACCGGTGAGGTGCGTCTCCGTCCGCCGGAGGGGTCCAGATACCCGAAGAGATCCTCGTCCGCGAACTCCCACGGCCGCACCGGCGGCGTGACCTCCTGGCCGTCCACTTGGGCGAACGGCTCCGAGAGCGGATAGCCCAGCTCCTCCAACCGATCCCGCAGCATCCGCCGCAGCGCCTGTCCCGAGATGTACGGCACCGCGCTCCCGTCGGGCAGCGTGGCCTTCTTCGCCACGACCACGTTGCCCTCGGTGTGCGACGCGTTGACGTTGGCCGCCGAGACCTTCGCCAAATACCCGATGACGACTGCCTTGCTCGTGTTCTCAACCTGGGTCTGGGTCATGGCTCACTCCTCCTGGATCGTTGAACCTTCTTCCGCTTCCTCTAGTTCCGCTTCTTCTTGCGCCCGCTGCGCGCCGCCCCGGCGCAAATACGCGTTCATGGCGTAGATGGACAGCAGGGTCTTGGTGAGCTTCCACGAAGCCCCGGCGATGCGCTGGTCCTTCTCCAGGCGCAGGAGCGCTTCGGGGATCGTGATCTCCAGCCGAAACTGCGCGTCGTTGAGCACCCGATAGAAGTCCTCGGGGTTCTTGGCGTTGCGCAGGGCGTAGAGCAGGCCCATCTCGTTGTGCTCCTGGGCGGCCGCGCCCAGCGCGTGCCCGAAGCCCGCCAGCGTCCGCCGAACTTGTTCGTCCATGCCGAGCACCTCCTGTGCATAGTGGTCCAACACCTCGAGCGTGCCGGGCACCAAGGGGCCGGGGTTCGCCTCCTTGGCTCGGGCCTCATAGAGAAAGCTCTCCACAAACGGCAGGGGATCGCCGAACTCTAACACCGCCTGGGCGACCTTGTCGCGCCAGAGGGTTTCGCGGTTCTGCCCCTGCTGGACCCAGAATTGCCTGAAGATCCGAGCCAAACGCCGAGAGGGGTTCGGATCGAGGCCCGCTTGCGCGAGGCGCTCGATCCATCCCTCGTACAGCCGATAGAGCCGCTGGAGCCGGGAAAACTCCCGCAGGGCGCTCATCTGGAACGCCTTTCCGGGCGTTCCGGTGATCGCGTAGAGCGTGAGGGGAGCCGGCGGCCCGGCTCCCGACCCCGACGTCGAGGAGCCCGCCCCCAACAGCCTCGTCAGCAGCTCGCGCGCCCCCTCCGAGAGCCGGTCGGACGCCCGCTCTCGCACGTGTCGGAAGAGCTCCAGCAGCAGTCCCAGCGTCGTCTCGTAGACGTAGGGGCCGGCGAATGCGATGGGGGTCGGGCCGCCCTTTTCGCCTTCGAGCCCGAGCCGCAGCGGCTCCAAGACCTCCCGGTGCAGGCGCTCCAGCTCCCGCAGCTCCGAATGGAAGACGAAGACGTGCAGCGCGTCCCGTCCCTGCGCCTTCCACAGCCAGCCCAAGTAGCCCGCAAGCCCCGCCAGCGCGCAGCGGGCGCAGAGCTTAAGCCCCCGCTTGGTGCCGGGATAGAACGTCCCAAACTTATCCGGCGTCACCACGAAGGGGTACATCCACATCTTGGCGTCCGTCAGCGGGGTCACATCCCCACAGAGGTCGCAGACGTCGGGCTTCTTACTGAGCGACAGCTTGAGCTCGAACGTGGGCGGCTGCGTCGGGTAGCTCTTGCCGTCGATCTTCACCTTCCTGCCCGGCTTGCCGGCCGCCTTGATGAACAAACTTGTGGGGTAAACCCAGTTTCTCTTGTTGTATTCTCGGATCTGACCGGCGGCCTCGTCGTAGTACTCCCCCTTGTTGCCCGTCTCCTGGACGAGCTGACGGAGTAACCAGGCGAGCACTTCACCCACGGGGTGTTCCCCCTCGCCGAAGCGGCGCACGAGCACCACCAGGCCCGTGTCCACCCAGAAGTTCCCGGTGGGGCAATCGAGGGAGAGGTGGATCGTCGGGACAATCTCCGTCATTCTTCTCGCTCACCTCGCCGTGTGGTCAAAGACCAAGACCTCACCGGTGACCGGCGAGCCGTACACCAGGCGACGGGCCCGACCGTGCAGGGCGTGCGCGACAGCTAGGTACAGCCAGATCGGGGCCGGCCCGGTGAGCACGACCTCCTGGCCCTCCCCGGCCTGCTCTTTGGCCCTTTCCAAGTAAAGCGGTAGCTCGTCCAGCTTGGCCGTCTCCCCCTCGTACAAGTGGCTTAGGTCCAGCACCACCCGCCCGCCGTGGAGCGCCCGCTCTCCGATCTCGCTTCCGTCTAGGAGCGGCTTCAATCGCCGGGGAAGCTCCTGAGTTCGGCCCTCGAGGCTCGAAAGGGAAGCGGCCTGCTCGCGATAGCCGCAGTGGGCCACGTCGTTGCGCAGATCCCCAAGCCAATCCCAGAGCCCCGCCACCTCACGCCCCTGGGGCAGGGCGTCCACCCACTCGGGCACCTCGGCCTGGGCTTGCGGGTCGTGCAGCGCTCGAGCGGCGGCGCTCAACGCCCGCTCGATCTCGTGCTCGCGGTACTCCCGCTTGAGCCAGTCGCCCTCGCCGTGGTGGAGGGCCGCCCAGTTGACCACCCACTCCCGGGCCATGAGGACGGCTGAGACGCCCCATCCCTTGTCGAGAGCGTACTCGATCAGCTCCCATTGCTTGCGGAGCGTTTCTGCATCCAAGCGGTCCGGCTCCCGATGGGCCAGTCGCTCCGCTTCCGCGCGGGTCCTCTCTAAGATGACGGCGAAGGGCTGAGTCCAGCGCTCCACCTCCGGCACCGCCTCGGCCAGAACGGCCCGCAGCGCGTCTGCCTCCCGCATCGCCTCCCGGGGACGACTCAGCTGGAGCGCCCGGGCCAGCGCGTCGAGCTTGGTAGCCACGCGCTGGATCTTCTGCGGGAGCCCTCCCGCCTCTTGCTGTTGATCCCGACTCGTCCGCCACAAGCGGCCCTGGGTCTCCCGGAGCTTTTGGGCCAGCGTGCGGGCGTCGCCCCGCTCGAGGAAGGCCTCGGCCCCGCTGAGCCAATCCAGCAAATCGAGGAGCGGCGTCAGGTCAAACACCGGAACTCGTTGCTCGCGCTTTGTCGGATCTCGCGACGGCTCCCGCGCCTCGTAGGCCCCGTAGACGATGCGCTCCACCGTCACCCGCTTCGCCCGGCGCAGGTACGCTGCGACGGTAAAGGCCATCAAGGGCAGGGAGCGAAGGGCGTGGGTGACGTCCAGGAGGAGCGTCTCCCCTTCTCCGACTGCTTTAGCGACCCGATCGAACAGCTCCCAGAGCTCCTGTTCGGATCTTCCTTCCGGGATCGGCAGGGGTTCGAACTCGATCCGCTCCTGCAGCTTCCGGAAGTTCTCGCGGAAGTTCTCGCTGTCTCGAACGGTCTCGGTCACCCCGAGGAGAACCCGATCCGGACGGAAGAGGCGGGCTGCGGCCTCGGGAAACAAGTCCGTGGTAACCTGCCGCTCCGCCCCCGCTTCGGCTTCTGACCAGATATAGGTGACTCTCTCATAAGGGCCAGTACCGAGAAAGCTTAAGAGTGTTCTCATTCGTGCTTCCTCCTCTTGTCACCGTAGTGTAGACGCCCGGCTCGACGCCGCCCTGAGGCAACTGCCCTAAGGCGTCCTAGGCCGGTTGGCTTAAAAGGGCAACTCCCGGTCCCCTTCCCTTACTGAACTGAAGCTGCTCTACGGGCGATGAGGGATTGGCGGACATAGCCCAAGATCTCAGCCACCTCCGAGGAAGGAAGCCCCCGAAGGCTTTCCTCAAAGCGACTCAGCACCTCGAAGATCGTTTGGTAGGACCGTCTTTGTCCCGGACGGAGGGAGGGGGAGGACATCATCGTCCGGGCGAAGCGCAACCCCTTCTCCACCCCGTGGCGGGCGGCGTACGCGGCCCACTTGCCCCACTCAGAGGGGACGATTCCCACGAGCCGTCCGGCGATCTCCTCGGCCAATTTCACCTTCTCATCCGTAGTCATCGTCTCTATCTGATCGGCTTAAGTCAGTAGACCTCCCGCGGGCAGGTTCGGTCCTCCTGAGGGCGGAGCTCCTGTGACAGCACCTCCCACGACGCGAGGTGGAGGAGTTCCGAGGCGCGGGCCTGCTCCATCCAAGTGTTCAGCATCTGCAGGGTCTTGGATCCTTGTACCTCCTGCTTAGTGAGCAAGCCGTTCGGTTGTAGCTCCCAAAGCACTACCCTCTCGCATTGGAACGTCACCGCCCCGAAGCAGCGGGGTTTGGCTCCGCCCAGCTTGGGTGGGAAGGCTTGGGCGAGGCCGCCCGGCGCGCGGGGCTCCCAGCCCAGGGCGTAGGCCAGCAGGCCCAGCTCGACCTCCGCGAGGTTCTCGAAGTACAGCACGGTGCGGAAACGGCTGCCCTGGGGGACGGCCTCCACGAAGCGGAAGTTCTTCTGCGGCCGAAGGTCTGAAAGCTCAACCCCCCACTTCGTTTGGTAGAACTTCCTCCCGGCAAAGCGCTTCGGTGGCCAGAGTTCGGCGATCTTCACCACCTGGGTCTCGACGCTGGGATCCGCGAGCGCATCGGCGAACGAAACCCGTCCCCGCAGCCCCGTGGTCCCGAAGAGCCCACAGGCCGGACACAACTTCGTCCCCCGACAACGTTCGTGGCTCTGCGGCACCCGCTCCCCACGCTTGTGTTGGGAGACGCACGAGTTGGAGATCGCCTCCACCAGGGCGCGAATCGCGCCCTTGAGTCCCGTGCCCGGCACGCACACCTGACCCTCCCGCCGGTAGAAGGTCTGCCAGACGTCCGGTTGTCGATCCCCGGGGTTGGGGTTGAACTCGTAGAATCCGGAGCCGACGAAGAGGTGATCGGATACCACGGTGAACGATAGCTCCAAGTGCCCCGTAAGCCCCGTGAAGCGCTCATGGGTCGCAGGCTCCTTTCGTTGTGGCGGGTCGGTCGGAAGGCGCACCCACACAAAAGGCTTCGGCTCGGGCGTAGGGCCCCTTGGGTGACCCCCCCACCGCCTATTCCGTCTTGGGCTCGTCATGTTCCAACCTCCTTGGGCTCAGGAATACAGCCTTCCCCTCCCGCGAGAAGACGCAGCACCGCAAGGCCCCCGGGCCGGTCCCTAGGCCCGGGTATTCCTCAAAAGAAGGGTGAAACTGCGGGCTTTTCAGGTCGATGAGGCGCGTAGGCGGGGCAAGCTCCTCCGCCTCCCAGGGGCCCGGGACGGCCTCGAGGCCGAAGCCGTCGATCTCTCCCTGGACGTCAGAATCCGAAAGGAGGAGCACCCGATAGCGGTCGCCTTTCAGGCGCCAGCGGAGTTCTGCCCGTTCGTTAAAGGCGCTTCCCGATTCCCTTAGCTCTGAGGAGAAGTCCAGCCGGGCAAGGTCCCACGAGAGCTGCGTGGTCAGTCCCAGCCTCCCCTTAAGCCTATTCAGCTCCTCCTCCGTGAGGAGCCCGGCGTAGACGAAGCCTCTCATGCCTCCTCCTCTCGGCCCAGGGCAGCAGGGAGGCTTTGGACGGCCCGCTCGGCCATCGAGGGCCACTGCTCCGGGTCGTACCGCCTCCGCTCGTAGAAGCCCAGGTCCTCCGTCTCTTGGGCCTCAGGAAGCCCCTCGAAACGGTCCCCTTGCCCCAGGAGGATCCCGTAGGCCTCGCGCTCCTCAGGGCTCATAAACGCCCCCACACCCCAGATCTCGCCGGGTCCGGGCTGAAGGTCGCGGGACTTGGTCATCTCCACTGTGATCCGCGTAGGCTTCAGGCGGACTTCCCCGAACCCGCGGTTCTTCCCGAAGCCGACCCTCACCAGGCCATCGTTGAGGGCTTCCAGCGTGAGGGCCAGGAGCCCCAGCTGCCAGACCTCGAAGTTCTCCAACACCAGCGCTCCCGCAAAGCGTCCGCTTACGACGACCTCGAGGTCGAAGGGGCCGACGGCCACCGCGTGAGTCAAGCGGGAGAGGGCTACACCCTGACGGACCTCCGTGGCGACCTCACCGGCAGGGAGGGCATCCGTAAAAGCAAGCCGGCCCCGCAGGCGGGTGTTGCCGTAGAGTCGACAGGCCCGGCAGGAGTCCCGATACACGCGCGCCGCGTCCCGCTCTTCGCCGAGGCGCCTCCCGCAGAACGTCTCGCCGAAGGGATCACAAGCCCCCTCTTCGTCGGCCCGGGCCGTCCGCAGCACCTTCTCCGTAAAGCTGCGGAACACGCCCTTCAGCGAGGATCCGGGGAGGAAGACTTTTTCGCCCGCGGAAGTCATGGTGCGCACGAACTGCATGTCGGGCAGGGAGGGGTTCGGCGAGACGGTCCCCGCCTTGATCAGCAAGGGGCCGCGCGGCTCCAGCACGAATTCCAGCTTCAAGGCGTTCCAGCGTCGCTTGTGCATCGCTCTCACTCCCCCTGGGACAGGCCCGAGCGGAATACCCTGATGAGCTCTTCGGGAGGGAGTGCCTCAAGCTGAGCCCGGTCGGTCAGCCAATCTAGCAGCTGATCGGCCCGCAGACGCTCAACGCGGAGGTCTCGGAGCTCTCCCCACCCTAGGCCGCGGCTCGTCTTGCCCCCCAGGGGGATCTCCCCTCGGACCAAGGCCTCCAGGGCCAGCAGGAGGAGGCCCAACTCCCAGTCCTCAACGTTCTCCACCACGATGCGCACCCCGAACCGCGCTCCCGAGGGCACCGTCTCGAAGTCGTACTTGATCCCTGGCTTCGCCGTCCCCAGGTCCCGATCGATCCCTACCCCGTCTCGCACCTCCACCCGGCGCAACAGCTCCTCATTGTTGAGAAGCATCGCGTCTTGGAACGCCACCCGGGAGGCCAGCCAGGGGGAGCCGAAGAGCCGACAGGCGGTGCAGGAGAGCTCAAACAGCTCTTGAGTCAACACCTCATCGTTGAGATGCCCGTCCTGAGCGGCCCGTTGCGTCATGCACCGCTTGCACCTCCGGCAGTCGTCGCAGCAATCCCCCTCGCATCGCTCACAAGAGGTACACTCCCTACCGCAGGTAGCCGTCACACAACGCACCCGCTCGTCGAGCGGGTCGCAGGCCCACAGCCGCTGGTCCCTATAAGAGAGGCCCATCTCGTCGAGGGTGCACAGCAAGCGCTCTGTGTAGGCGCGCACGACCCCCTTGAGGGAGGAGCCCGGGATGTAGGGCAGGCCCTCGGGCGTCTTGATCACGGGCAGGTCAGAGCCCGTCGGAAGCAGGGAAGCTTGGCTCCCGATCGAGAGGGCCGTTTTCATGACCAGCGTGGCCGTGATCGTCGTCCGGTTCTCAAACGCCCAGAAATCGCCCATGATCTTTCTTCTCCCTCCTCTTATCCCTTGAGCTTGCGCTCGGCGATCACCCGACGGGCCAAAAAGCCGAGGTACAATCGAATCAATTCCATCTTCACCTGACGTCTTTGTCCCTCATCCGCGAGCTGGAGTTCGCGGGAGATTTCCTCCGCCCTTAGGTTGAGCTCGTCAAAGTCCTTTAGGATTTGCTTGCCCACGCCCTCGTCCAAGAAGCCGCGTCCCATCTGATATTGGATGAAGTTCTCCAAGGCAAGCACGGAATCGGTAGCCGCGGCCAAGTTCTGCAGGTTACGAAACTGGGCATCTTGTGTCCGGGACCTAGCAGCTTGCGTGCTTTGCGCACAGTCCTCCGCGAGCTGCACCAGCTCGTCCAGCCTGCGTTCGACGGCTTGCAGGATAGGGGTCGTACCCTGGGTCATACCGGCATCACCTCCGGGTGAAACGGATGACATACGAGAATCTCACCCAGACCCTCGTCGGTCCGCTCGCCGACGCCCTGAGCTTCCAGGGCCTCCAAGTGGGGGATCAACTCCTCCTCGGGCAGCTCGCTTCGGAAGACGTAGACGCTCCCTGCGGCCGCCCCTAAGGCGGTCGGCTTTGGGAGCCCCCACGCCGTGGAGAATCCTCCGACGAAGGCAGGTTGCGTCGCCCACCATACGGGCTCGAGGAGCCGATCCCCAATTCGGATCCACAGCTTCAGGGACGGCACCCCCTGGGGGTCGGTGAGGACCGCCGGGGCCAGCAGGTCAACCGAGAAGTACACGCCCGGAGGCTCCTTCAGGGGATCGTCGACCGTTCCAGCTTGCTTGGCCAACTCTGCCAGGTCCTGCCAGGCTTCCCGGAGCTTTTCGTTGAAGGTTCGGACCCGCTCCTCCAGTGGGGGCAACGGAGCTCTTTTCTCTTTTTCTTCCGGGGGCCAGACCTTAAGGCGCGCCGCTCCGAAGCCGCGGCCGGTGAGTCCTCCCACCCCCATGGCTGCGACGGCCTCACAGAGTTCACTCAACATCGTCGAGTTTTCCGCCCAGAGGCGGCCCACAAAGGCCCCTTGGGGACGAGGGCGGAGGGCCACCACCCGATAGAGCATCCCCTCTTGGGCGGCCCGCCGACGGCGGCTGAGCGCCACTTTCGTCTGCAACCCTAGGGAGACCTCGACCTTCTCCCAGCCCCCGGGGAGGCGGGCATAAAATCCGATCACGCGTTCCATGCGTCCCCCACATAGGCGGCCTTCGGCGTCCCGATGGGTACACCGCAACAGGAGCGGGACGGGGAAGCGCACACCCCGGCCCTCCAGCTCGCCGTATGCCACGGCCAGGAGGAGGCTATCCCGAACGCCGTGGCCCCCTTTGGAGGCCGCGGCGCGGAAGCCCGAGGCCAGCTTGCACGTCAGGGCCGTCATCGGGAACGGCAGGGCATAGACCCCTTCCGAGGGGCTGGGGAAGAGGTTCCCGAACCGGGCGGCGCGCACCAAGGGCTCGATTTCCCGCTCCCGACCTTGGGCCTTGAGCCACTCGGCCAGCGCCCCGCGAAGGACGCTCCCCGGCAGATAGGGGCGCGTGCCCAGGTAATCCCCCTTGGGCTTCACCTCGCCGACGCGAATCGGCCCCTCCGGGATCAGGGCCACGAAGTGCTCCTTCCTCCCCATTTTCACCCTCCAGCTCCCTTCATCCGGATCTCCTCTCCCCTTCCGCCTCGCCTTCCGCCTCGGCCGTTGCCTCTGTCCCGGGCCCGGACTTGGCTCCGGTCACGAGCGTGCGGACCTCTTCGGCGAGACTCTCGTTTGTGAGGGGGCTTCCGTCCACCTCGGCGGAGAACGCCTGAAGCTCGAGCCACCCTAAGCCTCGGGAACGGGCAGCTCCGAGGGCCAAGCCCGTCCGGGTCCCGAGCCACAGCAGCGCTGCTGCCCGACGAGCCTGCTCCGGTGAGGGGAAGATCCCCCGAACGCAACCCTCCAGCGAGGTGGGCCAAGCGACCTGCGTAGAGAAGAGGCGCTCCTCGTAAGCCGTCCGGCGACGACGGCTGAGCGCCACGTTCATCCGCACGTCCTGCGCACTCCCCTCCAGGCGCACGTCGGCAAAACGCAGCGGCGATCGACCCCTCGGGGAGCCGAAGACCTCGCAGACCGGGCATCGCCCGCAGACGGAAGACGGTTGCGAGCCGTCACAAACCGATCCTCCCAGGCCCCGCAGGGCCTTCTCGACGTTGTCCCTGAGCCACCCCTTCAGGCTGGTGGCGGGGATCACCGGGGCGTCCGGGGCTTCCCAAGCCCGCACCAGGACCTTATCCACCCCCAGCACCGCCTCCTCACCCGTGATGTGAAAGCCGGAGAGGGGCTTAAACCGCATTGTGACGTCCAGTCGGCTGGGACTCATCCCTCTCCCTCCCTGGAAGTCAAATCAGCCTGGGTGCCCAACTCGACGAGCTCCAGCGCGTCCAGCAGGGGAGTCCGCCAAACTTTTCGTTCGGGATCCTGCCGCCAGAAGTAGAGCCCCGGGTCGGACCCGCTTATAGATAGCAGTCGACCCAACTCCTGAAAGCTCTCCACCAGCGCCTCCTTGTGGTCTCGAAGGCGCGCCGCCTGGTACAGCGCCTGGTTGAGGGAGAGATACACCCCCTTCTCCAGGGCCTCGGCCAGGCTCCTGCGGGCGTGGGCGGGCACCTCTGCGAGTCGTCCGGCTACCCCCAGCAGGGTACGGGCCTGCTCGAGGGTGTAGGGCCGGGCGGTCAAGTAGCGCATCTTCCTCCCTTCCCCTCTCTTGTAGAGGGCTTCCAGCAGGGTTTCGGCCTCCTCTGCGATAATGGGGGCGCGCAGCCCGAGGTGACAGAGGGTGCTCTGCCCGCACCCTCGGGCCAAACCCTTGGCCCGCTTGAGGAGCCCTTCCGCCAGGTCGAACAAGAAGCGCATCGGGTGCTTGACGTCGGCCATCACCACTCCAGCGGACATCGTCAACCGAAGCCGCTCCGCGAAGGCCGAGAAGCGCTGCGCGACCTCCTCCTCAAGTCTTCGGATCTTCTCGTGTCGCTCGAATTCCTCCAGGAGGGCCAGGGCCAGCGCGTAGCCGGCCCCGGCACGAGTGAGGACCACCACGTCGTCCCCGCCCAGGGCGATCACCTCAAAGGGGAGGGTTTTTCGGAGTTGCTCCGGCCCGAAGGTCCGCACCAAAGCTTGGAAGAGGGACGCCTCGGTGGCCGAGCTCAGGGCCTCGGAGATATGGCGATACGTCGCGGGTGAGGGAGCTCGTTGCAGAAGGTCTCCCATGTTGTTCCCATCGGCGTAGATCAGGGCGATCCGCCCCTCCTCCCCCGCCAGCTCATCGAGATCCTTGGGGGGCGGGCCGATCGCCCCAAGCCCCAGTCCTCGGCGCTTCCCCCACTCCGCGAACTTCTCCCGAAGGGTCCTCTTCTCCTCTCGCCCCTTCCCGCGCTTGCCGGTGCAGACAGGACACAGCCACTCCTCACGCTGGGGGTCGTGCTCGGTGGCAGGGCGCTTGCCGCAAGACTCGCACCGCCGGTGCACGGGGAACGCCTCCAAGAAGGGGGCCCAAGTCTTCTGCCTCTTGGCCCGTTGGAGCTGGCCGCTGAGCTCCGCGACAAGCTCTCCAAAGTTCTTGCGTAAGCTGCGATTCCCTTTGCTTTCCCTTTGAATTGCACCTTCACCGAAGTGGCTCAACAACAGATCCTCCGCCGGGCCGCTGCCACGCAGCTTGGCAACACTTTCGGCGTCGTGAGGGGGGAGCCCGCGGGCGAAGTCGACGTATCCCACGGGCGGTGAGACCGCCACGGTCGCAGTGGCCACCCGAGTATGGGCTACGTATCGCTCCTCGATCCGCTCCTTCCAAGCCGCGGCCTCCCCTGCAGGCACCACCGCCAGCAGGCCTCCGCCGCCGCAGTAAATCAGGCACTCTTCGGCCAACTCCACGGCGAATTCCTCCCGGAGCCCCTCCTCCACCTCCTGGAGGAACTCACTGCCGCCGCGGATCTCCGGGAGGGCGTTCGTCTCGTAGACATAGCCCTTGATGTGGTCGGCATCGGCCAGCAGGAGGCGGATCGGCTTCTCTTCGCCGTAAAGCTCGGTCTCCAGCTCCAAGATCTCTTGGGCCGCCTTGCGGAGCTGCCGGGGCGTGGAAGCCTGGGCTAGCTCCGGGCGGTCCCCGGCGGAGGCGTAACTGTCCGCGATGCAGACGATCTTCTCCAGCGGAGTCCGGGGTCGGTCTCGGAGGTGGTGACGGACCACCGTCCCGAGCAAGATCGAGAACAGAGGCTCTTCTACCCGGTGGCGCTCGAGCCAAGCGCGGGCGTACTCCTCCCCGCGTCGCACGTGGCCCCGGTAGTCCGTCTGCCCTTCGCGGGCCTTGCCCAAGTCGTGTAGCAGCCCCGCCAGCCGAGCCACGGCCAAGAGTTCCCTATCGTTGGGGTGCCACTCCTCCCCCACTCTTATCCCCAGGATCTCCGCCGCGGAGGCTCCCCGTCGTTGTAGCTCCCGGACCAGCGCCACGGCCAACCCTGCTGTAAGCCTCAGGTGATCATAGAGCGAGACCGCAGGAATGCGCGTGTCGGCGTACAGATAGTCAGCAGATCGAAGCTCCCCGCCCAGTTCCTCGTCAAAGCGGCGCCCCAGCTCGATTGGATCCCTCATGGTCCCTCTTTGGCACCCTCTTCCAAGCCCTAAGAGTAACCCCCCTTATCGGGGCCTGCCTGAGCCCTTCGCCCTAGGCCCGACCTAGGTCAAAGTCACGTCGCGGAGGAGCTGGGCCAGATCCGCCACCAGCCGCGCCCGGATCGCCGGTCCCCTCCCGACGGCCTCCAGCCCCAGCGTCCCTCGATACTTTTGGTAGACGGC
>Ga0256839_1002894_pt1 | contig 18471 bp, 16 predicted proteins | sample 354166metaG_FD_185968 | JGI IMG/M metagenome (GOLD analysis project Ga0256839, IMG submission 185968) | Hydrothermal vent microbial communities from Mid Atlantic Ridge, Atlantic Ocean - 354-166 | ecosystem: Environmental > Aquatic > Marine > Hydrothermal vents | place: Atlantic Ocean: Mid... | reverse complement strand
TGGTTTTGTCATTGCACGCCATTTAAAAGCGGCCGGATGGCCGGTGGATGTGGCCCTCATGGGGCAGCAGGGCGATCTTGTTGGTGATGCGGCGCTTATGGCCAATGAATGGGTCAAATTAAAGGGCGCAAAGATAGCGCCCTTAACGCCGGATGTTATGACAGATCATATCTTGGTGGTTGATGCCATTTTTGGGGCGGGCCTGTCGCGCCCGATTGGGGGACAGGCGGCGGATCTTATTGAAAAAATCAACAGATCAGGCCCAAAGGTGGTTGCCGTGGATATTCCGTCCGGCGTTGAGGGCAATAGTGGTCAAATACGCAATATGGGAATCCGGGCGACCTCTACCGTAACATTTTTCAGGCAGAAACCGGGGCATTTGCTTTTTCCGGGCCGGGAATATTGCGGCATTATTGAGGTTGCAGATATTGGCATTCCGGCGCGAACTCTGCAGGAGATCAAACCGGAAATTTACCGCAATGACCCGGCAATATGGCTTGATGATTTTCCTTTTCCCAAAAAGGCCGCCCATAAATATGATCGCGGACACGGGGTCGTTATCAGCGGCGGCCCTGCCAACGGCGGCGCCGCTCGCCTTGCGGCCCGCGCGGCCCTCAGAATTGGTGCGGGACTGGTCAGTATCGCCTGCCCCGATGACGCTGTTGTGTCCCATGCCTCCTGCCTGACCGCTGTGATGATCAAGCCTTTTGATGGTTCAGGTGATATCAATGATCTGCTGAAAGATGACCGCTTGAACAGCTGGTGCGTGGGGCCGGGGGGCGGCGTGAACGAACAGACCCGCTCTCATGTGCTGGAAATCCTGGCGTCAGGACGCCATTGTGTGATTGATGCCGATGGCTTAAGTGTTTTTCAGGATCAGCCAGAGGTATTTTTCAAAGCCATCAGGGCATCGACGGTCACGCCGATACTCACGCCTCATGACGGCGAATTCGCCCGCCTTTTTCCTGATCTTGGCCATCGAAATGAGGGATATAATAAATTATCATCGGCGCGAAAAGCCGCCGCACGGGCAGGGGCCGTTATTATATTAAAAGGCCCTGATACGGTCATTGCGTCCCCCGATGGCCCCGCTGTGATAAATGAAAATGCGCCGCCAACACTGGCCACAGCCGGATCAGGGGATGTTCTGGCCGGTATCTGTCTGGGGCTTTTGGCGCAGGGTATGAATGGTTTCTCTGCGGCCTCTGCGGCCGTCTGGATACATGCCGCCGCCGCCGCTGCTTTTGGGCCCGGCCTTATCTCGGAAGATATAGAAGGAAAAATTCCTGAAGTTCTGAGGGGTCTCGCCAGAAAACAAGCTTGATTATAGATAAATACGACGTAAGGCTTGGGGATTTAATATGGCGCGTGAATAGGGTTGAGCCATAGCTTTGTCGGCCTTTTATCGGCATTGAAAAATTTTCTACATTTTTTCTTTGTTTCTTTTTTTTTCTGTGGAATTTTAAATTTAAATGTCTATAAAGGCCAACATATATATAGATTCGACCATATCATTGAAAATAATGCGGGTGTGGCGAAATTGGTAGACGCGCTAGATTTAGGTTCTAGTGTCTTATGACGTGGGGGTTCAAGTCCCTCCACCCGCACCAATCTGGAAAGCTTGAAAGAGCAGACAGATATAGGTTATCTTCCATATTTCTGGACATAATGCCGGAAATTATACGTAACAGTAATCGGGCCTAATTAGCCTCCCAGATAAAAACAGAGAAAAAGCAGAGCAAACATGCAGGTAACGGAAACAAGTTCAGAAGGTTTGAAACGCGGATTTAAAGTGATCATCTCCGCAAAGGATATTGATCTAAAAATTGACGCCGAAGTGAAAAAAATTCAGGGCCAGATTAAAATGCCCGGTTTCCGTCCCGGCAAAGCGCCGCTATCCTTGCTCAAAAAATTACACGGCAAAAATCTTTTGGGTCAAGTGTTGGAAGAAACCATTAACACGACCTCTCAGGAGGCTCTGGCTGAAAAAAATATTCGTCCGGCCATGCAGCCCAAAATAGAAGTCATTTCTTTCGATGAAGGCAAAGACCTTGAATATTCCATCGAAGTCGAAATGACACCGGAGTTTGACATTCCAGATCTGTCAAAATTAAAACTGGATCGTTGGGTTGTCGAAGCCGATGAGGCTCAGGTCATGGAAGCGATTACCAGGATTTCTGCCCAGCAGAAGAATTTCAAAAAAGCAGCTAAAACCCGCAAGGCTCAAGACGGTGATGCCGTATTGATGGATTTTCTGGGTAAAATAGACGGCGTGGCTTTCGACGGCGGCGCGGCAGAAGCCCACCAGTTGGAACTGGGCTCTAACAGTTTTATTCCGGGGTTTGAAAGCCAGCTGATCGGCGTGCGCGCCGGCGACGAAAAGAATGTCGAAGTTTCTTTCCCGGCTGATTATCAAGCCGAAAATCTTGCCGGTAAAAATGCTGTCTTCGAAGTGAAAATTCATGAAGTGCAGGTGCCAGCGGATGTGGAAATCAATGACGAAATGGCTAAAAAATTCGGCCTCGAGGACCTTGCGGCATTAAAGAAGTTGGTGAAAGAGCAGGTTGAGAAAGAAAATCAGGGCTTGGCGCGGACAAAAATGAAGCGTTCGTTGCTTGACCTGTTGGCAGAAAAAGTATCCTTTGAGGTGCCGGAAAGTATGGTTTCTCTGGAATTTGACCAAATCTGGCAGCAGCTGAAAACGGACATTCACCGGGAAGAATTGCTGAGTAATCCAGAAGTCAAGCCGGAGGATATTGAAGAGCCCGATGATGAAGTAAGGCAAGAATATCAGGCCATTGCGGAGCGCCGCGTTCGTCTTGGGCTGTTGTTAGCCGAAATTGGACAGAAAAATGAAATTGTGGTTTCTCAGGAAGAAGTAACGCGTCAGATTTCAACGGAAGCGCAGCGCTATCCGGGCCAGGAAAAGGAAGTCTTCGAATTCTATCAGAAAAACCCGCAAGCCATGGCACAGGTTCGCGCCCCGTTATTTGAAGAAAAAGTGGTGGATTTCATCGTTGAGCTGGCCGACGTCAAGGACAAGAAAGTCTCTCGGGATGAATTGATCGCCGCCATTGAGGCAGAAGATTCTGCAGATGCGGCCCAAAAGAAAACGGCAAAGAAAAAATCTGCCAAGAAAAAGGCGGCCAAAAAGACGGCAAAAAAAGTTACCGCCAAAAAGGCTGACGCTAAAAAACCGGCCCCCAAGAAAGCAGAACCTAAAAAGGCGGCTGCCCAGAAAGATAAAACCAAAGACAAAACCAAAGCTGAAAAATAATATTAGGGCACCAGAAAAACTCAAAAAATCTGGAAAAAATTAAGATTTTGGTGAGGCTATTCACATAATATGCCCTAAATCAAATTTATTATAGAGAGGCTGATATGAGCGATCTGCGTGATACATATATGAATACATTGGTTCCCATGGTTGTGGAGCAAACAAGTCGCGGGGAGCGTTCCTTTGATATTTTCTCCCGGTTGCTGAAGGAAAATATTATTTTTCTGACCGGACAGGTCAATGATCAGGTGGCGGGCCTTATCACGGCACAGTTTTTGTTTCTGGAAGCAGAAAACCCTAAAAAAGATATCGCTTTTTATATTAACTCACCCGGCGGAATCGTGACGGCGGGTATGGGTATATATGATACCATGCAATATATTCGTAATAAAGTGAGCACGATTTGTATCGGGCAGGCCTGCTCTATGGGGTCACTGCTTTTGGCCGCCGGTGAGCCGGGGCAGCGGTATTCCCTGCCAAATTCACGTATTATGGTGCATCAGCCTTCGGGCGGCGCGCAGGGGCAGGCCACGGACATTGAAATTCAGGCACGGGAAATTCTGGCATTGCGGGAACGTTTAAATCAGATTTATGTCAAACATACGGGCAAGAAACTTTCCGTTATCGAGGATGCTCTGGAGCGGGACACATTTATGTCACCAGCCGAAGCCATCAAATTTGGCCTGATTGACGAAGTCTTTGATAAACGGCCCGATGCGGCTAAAAAAGAGACATAATCCTGATTTTCCGGATTTTTCTTGATTTTTCCGGTTATTAATCATTTTTGTTAATCAATTATTTTCTAATTTTTTGATAAGCTCAGGTAAAGTTGCCGAGATAAAATAATATGGGTTTGCGCTCATATTGGAATGTTCAGGTGAATGGATTAAGCCTTTAATGGCTGTTTTTTTGACCGATGTTATCAGGCAGGTTAAAAAATATGATGTTCTGGCAAGAAATCCGTTGAGGTTTGCTGTCTAGTCGGAGTAGCATACCATAGTGAAAAATTAAGGGAACTTATAGGAATAGATACCTTATGACAAAATCTAAGTCTGGCGAAAGCAAAAATACGCTCTATTGCTCTTTCTGCGGTAAAAGCCAACATGAAGTTAAAAAGCTTATAGCGGGGCCAACGGTCTTTATTTGCGACGAATGTGTTGAGCTCTGCATGGATATTATCCGTGAAGAGAATAAAACATCAATGACCACATCCGGTGAAGGGGTGCCATCTCCTGCGGATATTCTTAAAGTTTTGAATGATTATGTCATAGGTCAGTCTCAGGCTAAAAAGGTGCTTTCTGTTGCGGTTCACAATCATTATAAAAGGTTGCAACATGCCACGGGCGGGGATGATGTGGAATTGGCCAAGTCCAATATCCTGCTGCTCGGCCCGACGGGCTGCGGCAAAACGCTTCTTGCCCAGACCTTGGCGCGCATATTGGATGTGCCCTTTACCATGGCGGATGCGACCACATTGACCGAAGCCGGCTATGTGGGTGAAGATGTTGAAAATATTATTCTAAAATTACTTCAGGCCGCTGAATATAATGTTGAAGAGGCCCAGCGCGGCATTGTTTATATTGATGAGGTGGATAAAATCACCCGTAAATCGGACAACCCGTCTATTACCCGCGATGTATCCGGGGAGGGGGTTCAGCAGGCCTTGCTTAAAATTATGGAAGGCACCGTGGCGAGCGTGCCGCCGCAGGGCGGACGCAAACACCCGCAGCAGGAATTCCTGCAGGTTGATACGACAAATATTCTGTTTATCTGCGGCGGCGCTTTCGCCGGTCTGGATAAAATCATTGCCCACCGTCTGGAGGGAAAATCAATTGGATTCGGGGCCAATGTTGCGCCCGATGATGATCGTAAAGTCGGGGAAATCCTGTCAGATCTGGAGCCAGCCGATTTGCTTCATTTTGGCTTGATACCAGAATTTGTTGGCCGGTTACCTGTTCTTGCCACGTTGATGGATTTGGATGAAGGCGCTCTCATAGAGATTCTCAGCCGGCCTAAAAATGCTTTGATCAAACAATATCAGCGGTTATTTTCCATGGAAGACGTTGATTTGAACTTTACGGATGATGCCTTGGCAGAGATCGCTAAAAAGGCGATTATTCGCAAAACAGGCGCGCGGGGCCTGCGGTCAATCATGGAAGATATTCTGTTGGATACCATGTTCGAACTGCCGGGCCTTGAAGGGGTCGCAGAAGTCATGGTCAATGCAGATGTGGTTAAGGGTAAAACCCAGCCATTGTATATCTATAGTAAAAATTTAAAAGGTGAAGCGGGCGCCATAGCCGGGGCCTGATTTTATTTTCATTCAGTAGGCAGCCGGGGTATTCGGGCTTGAAGGCAATTGCTATGAAAGAGGGGCGTGATATTTTATGCATAGGCCCCTTGAATTTTTAGCCTGTCATGCCCAAATAAATTGAAGTAATTTAAAACAAACAGTCAATGAATGGACGAACGAACCAATGAGCATCACATACCCCGTGCTTCCCTTAAGAGATATTGTGGTTTTTCCGCATATGATCGTGCCGCTGTTTGTCGGGCGGGAGAAATCTGTCAAGGCCCTTGAGAATGTCATGGCCAATGACAAGAAAATTCTGCTCGTGTCACAAAGGGATGCCAATGATGATGATCCGGATCCCGAAGATATTTTTGACGTTGGCACCATTGCCAGCGTTATGCAGCTTTTAAAACTGCCGGATGGCACGGTGAAGGTTCTGGTCGAAGGGGGCGCGCGGGCCCGCATCACGCGTTACCTCGATAATGAAGATTTTTTTGAAGCCGAGGCCGAAATCGATACGCCTGTTGTGGAAGAGTCCAAAGAATTACAAGGGTTGGTCAGGTCTGTCATCAAGCAGTTTGAACAATATATCAAATTCAATAAAAAGATACCTTCTGAAGTACAGGCATCGGTCAGCCAGATCGATGACCCGGAAAAGCTGGCGGATGTGGTGGCGTCCTATTTGTCACTGACCATCGCCGCCAAACAGGAACTTTTGGAAAACTCCGACCTTTTGTCTCGCCTTGAGAAAATTTACAGCGTCATGGAAGGTGAAATTGGTGTTATGCAGGTGGAAAAGAAAATCCGCCATCGCGTGAAGAACCAAATGGAAAAAACCCAGCGCGAATATTATCTTAATGAACAGATGAAAGCCATCCAGAAGGAATTGGGTGATGGGGATGAAGCCAAGGATGAAGTTACCGAGCTGGAAGATAAAATTAAATCGACCAAATTGAGCAAAGAAGCCAATGAAAAAGCCATGGCTGAGCTGAAGAAGCTTAAGAGCATGAGCCCGATGTCCGCAGAAGCCACCGTGGTGCGCAATTATCTTGACTGGATATTGTCAATTCCCTGGAATAAGAACAGCAAGACAAAACTGGACTTGAGTGCGGCTGAAAAAATCCTCAATGAGGATCATTTTGGACTGGAAAAAGTCAAAGAGCGCATATTGGAATATCTTGCGGTTCAAAAAAGAACCAAAAAGATTAAAGGCCCGATTCTCTGTCTGGTTGGCCCCCCCGGCGTGGGCAAAACATCCCTCGGGAAATCCATTGCCCGGGCGACGGGGCGGAATTTTGTACGCTTTTCGGTCGGCGGCGTTCGTGATGAGGCCGAGATCAGAGGTCATCGACGGACCTATATTGGCTCTATGCCGGGAAAAGTTATCCAGAGTATGAAAAAAGCGGGGTCGAGCAACCCTATGTTCCTGCTGGATGAAATTGACAAGATGGGCGCTGATTTTAGGGGGGATCCTTCCTCGGCATTGCTGGAGGTTCTTGATCCGGAACAAAATAACAAGTTCAACGATCATTATCTGGAGGTGGATTACGATCTGTCCAACGTGCTATTTGTGACAACGGCCAATACGTTGAATATGCCGCAGCCGCTTTTGGACCGGATGGAGGTTATTAGCCTGTCTGGTTATACAGAAGACGAGAAAGTCGAAATTGCCAAGCGGCATCTGATATCAAAACAGATGTCTGATCATGGCCTCAAGGCTGAGGAATGGTCTATTTCTGATGGCGCCCTGATGGAGGTCATCCGCTGTTACACAAGGGAAGCCGGCGTAAGAAACCTTGAGCGGGAAATCGCAAAACTGGTGCGTAAAGCCGTTAAGGAAATTGTCTTGGGAAAAACCGCTTCGATAAAGGTAACCCGCAGAAATCTGGCAAAATATGCCGGTGTTAAACGCTTTAAATACGGCGAATTAGAAGACAAGGATATGGTCGGGGTCACAACGGGGCTGGCATGGACAGAGGTTGGCGGCGTTATATTGCAAATCGAAGCCATCACATCACCCGGTAAAGGCAAGGTTACCATTACCGGAAAATTGGGCGATGTTATGCAGGAATCAATTCAGGCCGCCATGAGCTATGTTCGTTCGCGTGCCATGGAATTTGGTATTCAGCCGTCAATATTTGATAAAACAGACATACATATTCATCTACCGGAGGGGGCAACCCCAAAAGACGGCCCTTCGGCCGGTGTCGGTATGATTACGTCAATTGTATCTGTTTTAACCAATAAATCCGTCAAGCGTGATGTGGCGATGACCGGGGAGATTAGTCTTCGCGGGCGTGTTCTGCCCATCGGCGGCCTGAAAGAGAAATTATTGGCCGCTCTCAGGAGCGGAATCAAAACGGTATTGATCCCGGAAGATAATGTTAAGGATCTGGTTGATATTCCGGATAATGTTATTCGGGGACTTCATATTGTACCCGTCAGCAAAGTGGATGACGTTTTGAAGGTTGCCTTGGTAGAATCGCTCGTACCTTTGACGATTGAAGAGGTGGAGGCAAATCTTGCCAAGAAGCAGTCCGAATCTGATTTCGGAACATCTATACGCCACTAAAATAATCTAAATTTCTTTGGAAAAAGCACCCTATGGTTTATTTGGGGTGCTTTTTTGTTGTTGAAAATCGTGTAAATTCAATGTCAAGCAAACTTTGTGCTAAAAACCGCAGTTTTGTGAGGTTTTCCCTTTGACGAAACAAAAAAGCACGGCTAGACTGCATTCACTTTTAACCAGTTCAATGAAACTTAGATATAAGGGGAAGATAGTGAACAAAAATGATCTAGTCGCCGCCGTAGCAGCCGCAGCTGACCTTTCAAAAGTAGACGCAGCATCAGCTGTTGATGGCGTTTTCTCATCCATTACGAATGCTTTGTCTTCCGGCGATGATGTCCGTTTGGTGGGCTTTGGAACATTCAGTGTTGCTCAGCGTGCAGCAAGCGAAGGCCGCAATCCTCGCACAGGCGAAAAAATCCAAATTCCTGCTTCAAAGCAGCCTAAATTTAAAGCCGGTAAAGGCCTAAAAGACGCTGTAAACAAGTAATTTATAAATTTTTAAAAGACGGTTGGTAAAAAAATGACTAACCGTCTTTTTTTATGCTTTACATGTCTTCAAACAGTCTGTAGACATGCATCCACATGATGTTAACCGCATCATGTAGTTTAAGAAATGGGGCGATTAGCTCAGTTGGTAGAGCGCTTCGTTTACACCGAAGATGTCGGGAGTTCGAGTCTCTCATCGCCCACCATTTTCTTAAATAATACAGTAGCTTACCGGGTATAATTATATTGGATAAATTATGCAGAAGTTACTTGACTGAACAAGGCGAATGCCTTAAATCAGTCTCACACCTTCGGGGGGTGTAGCTCAGTTGGTTAGAGCGCTGGCCTGTCACGCCAGAGGTCGCGGGTTCGAGTCCCGTCACTCCCGCCATTTTCTTTATAAAATTTCCATTTTACCTTTCTATAGAATTTCCATTTTATCTTTTGTGGAATTTAATGACTTAACTGATGTTCAATCCGCTCCGTGCGGATATCTTTTTTATTTGTGCTGTGTCTTTTTCCTAAAAAATCATTGGCATTCTTCTTCACTTCGGGCTATTAAGCTAGGAGGGGTTCGAGCGTTGACGTGCGGACGTATTGTATGATGTTTATGGGGTATGGCCATCGTGCATTTATCGTCTTGTCACAAGTGGTTGAGCCGCAGATAGAACTGGAATTTACGTCAGAACTTAAGAGGGTTGGGACTATGCTTTCATTGCGAATATTGCCTGTGATAATGCGTGATGTGATAATTTATATAAAAGGGGCCATGCTCTGATGAATGAATTGTTGCTCGAATATCTTCCCATTCTGATTTTCTTTTTCATTGCCATAATATTGTCCTGTGTTTTCATCGTGCTTCCCATGTTGGTGGTTGAGCAAAAACCGGATACGGAAAAACTCTCGGCTTATGAGTGTGGATTTGAGGCATTTGATAGTGCGCGCAAGCCTTTTGATGTGCGGTTCTATTTGGTTGCCATTCTCTTTATTATATTTGATCTTGAGGTCGCCTTTCTGTTCCCCTGGGCCATATCGCTTGGGGAGATTGGCATGTTTGGGTTTGTCTCCATGATGATTTTTCTTGGCGTGCTGACCATTGGCTTTATATATGAGTGGAAAAAAGGGGCTTTGGAATGGGAGTAAGGTCATGGGTGTAAAATTATCTCCGGATAAGGCGAATGGTAAAATTCCTGAAAATTTATCTGTTGTTGCTTCTGGTGTTGCTTCTGGTGCAGATCAGGACGTCTATTTTAAAACGCTGTCCGATGAATTGTCTGATAAGGGTTTTGTCGTTGCCAATCTTGATGATGTTATCGCCTGGGCGCGGACGGGATCATTATGGTGGATGACATTTGGTCTGGCGTGCTGCGCCGTTGAAATGATGCATTCCAGTATGCCGCGTTATGACGTGGAACGGATGGGCTTTGCCCCGCGTGCCTCCCCGCGTCAATCTGATGTGATGATTGTGGCGGGAACCCTGACCAATAAGATGGCACCCGCTCTGCGCAAGGTTTATGATCAGATGGCAGAGCCGCGTTACGTGATTTCCATGGGCAGCTGCGCCAATGGCGGCGGTTATTATCATTATTCTTATTCTGTGGTGCGGGGCTGCGACAGGATTGTTCCCGTTGATATTTATGTTCCCGGCTGCCCTCCTACGGCAGAAGCTCTGGTTTATGGCATTCTTCAGCTTCAAAAGAAAATTCGCCGAACCACAGCCCTGGACAGGTAAGGAATGAAATAAATGAGCAATCTGGATACACTCAAGGATATGGGACAGGCGATCACCAGCGCCCTCGAAAATGAAATGCATGGCTATGATGTTGCTTTTGATGAGCTGACATTGGATGCCCGCGCAGACAAAATTGTGACCATTCTGACGTATTTACGTGATGAGGCCAATTATAAATTTGTTCAGCTTACCGATATTTGCGCTGTTGATTACCCTGAGCGCAGCAGACGGTTTGATGTTGTTTATCATCTGTTGAGTTTGAAGCATAATATCCGGCTTAGAATCAAGGTGCAGGCAGATGACGAGGTTCCTGTGCCTTCTGTTGTTCAGGTCTACCCTGTTGCCAATTGGTATGAGCGTGAGGTTTGGGATATGTATGGCGTCATGTTTGACGGGCATCCGGATCTGCGCAGGCTTTTGACGGATTATGGTTTTCAGGGCCATCCCCAGAGAAAGGATTTCCCGCTGACGGGCTATGTCGAACTTCGTTACAGCGAAGAGGAAAGGCGCGTGGTTTATGAGCCTGTTAAATTGCAGCAGGAATTTCGCGATTTTGATTTTATGAGTCCCTGGGAAGGGGCTAAATATATTTTGCCCCAAGATGAAAAGGCCGATGAAAAAGCGGGTAAAGAAGGGCAGGGAAGTTAACTTATGGCTGAAGTAGATATTAAAAACTACAATATTAACTTTGGACCCCAGCATCCTGCGGCCCATGGTGTGTTGCGCCTGATTCTGGAGCTTGATGGCGAGATTGTGGAACGGGCCGACCCGCATATCGGTTTGCTGCACCGGGGAACGGAAAAGCTGATCGAGCATAAAACATATCTTCAGGCGATTCCTTATTTTGACCGGCTTGATTATGTGTCGCCTATGAATCAGGAACATGCCTTTTGCCTCGCGATTGAAAAATTGCTTGCCTTGGAAGTTCCGGAGCGCGGACAATATATTCGGGTTTTATATTGCGAGATTGGCCGCATATTGAACCATATTATGAATGTGACAGCCCACGGCATGGATGTGGGGGCCTTGACCCCTATTCTCTGGGGGTTTGAGGAGCGCGAGCTGCTCATGGAATTTTATGAACGGGTTTGCGGCGCAAGGCTTCATGCCAATTATTTCCGGCCCGGCGGCGTACATCAGGATCTGCCCGAGGGGCTGAGTGATGATATTCTGCGCTGGTGTGATAATTTCCCTAAAACCATGGATGATATTGAAACGCTGGTGACAGAGAACCGTATCTTCAAGCAGCGTAACGTGGATATTGGCAAGGTATCTGCCGAGGAATGTTATGCCTTGGGTTTCTCCGGTGCGATGCTCCGGGGGTCTGGCGTGGCATGGGATTTGCGTAAGGCGCAGCCCTATGATGTCTATAATGACATTGATTTCGATGTGGTGGTTGGCAGAAACGGCGATTGTTATGACCGGTTTGTCCTGCGGATTGAGGAAATGTATCAAAGCATGCGGATCATTCGCCAGTGTATTGAAAAAATGCCGAAAGGTGATGTGCTTTCTGCGGATCATACGGTGACGCCGCCAAGGCGTGACAAGATCAAGACATCCATGGAAGCCTTGATTCAGCATTTTAAGCTTTACACCGAAGGCTTCAAGGTTCCGGAAGGCGAAGTTTATGCCGCTGTTGAGGCGCCGAAGGGCGAATTTGGTGTCTATCTGGTCTCGGACGGTAGTAACAAGCCTTACCGCTGTAAAATAAGAGCGCCGGGCTTTGCGCATTTGCAGGCGATGGATCATGTAGCGAAGGGCCATATGTTGGCGGACGTGCCCGCATTGATGGGTTCTTTTGATATTGTTTTCGGAGAGGTTGACCGATGAACATCAGTGTAAGAAACGCGGAAGCTTTTGAATTTACGCCCGAAAATTTAAAATGGGCGGCGGGGCAGTTGGCGAAATATCCGGCCAGCCGCAAACAAAGTGCCGTGATGCCGCTTTTGACAAAGGCGCAAGAACAGAATAATGGCTGGATTTCCGTTCCGGTGATGGAATATATCGCCGATATGCTTGAGATGCCCTATATTCGCGTGCAGGAGGTTGTGACTTTTTACACCATGTACCGGCAAAAACCGGTCGGCAAGCATGTGATTGAGGTCTGTACCACCACGCCCTGCTGGTTGCGCGGTTCAGACGATGTGGTTGCGGCCTGCAAGGATGAATTGGGTATTGGCTTTGGCGAAACCACAGCAGACGGTGAATTCACCCTGCTGGAAGTGGAATGCGCGGGCGCATGCGTGAACGCGCCGGTCATTGCCTATAAAGAAGAATATTACGAAGATCTTGATAATGACAGCACCCGAAAGTTCATCAGGGCCATAAAGAATGGCGATATTATCGCGCCCGGCCCGCAAACGACCGATCGTCATAAATCGGCGCCGCAGGGTGGCCCGACCACCCTGAAAGAATTTTGTGCTACGCCGGGAGGGGACAGCTAATGCTTGCAGATAAGGATCGTATCTTTACCAATCTTTATGGTTATCAAAGCTGGCAGCTTGACGCGGCCAAAAAGCGCGGCGATTGGGACAATACCAAAGATATCATTGAAAAGGGCGTCGACTGGATTGTCAATGAAATGAAATCTTCCGGCCTTCGCGGGCGGGGCGGCGCGGGCTTTCCCACGGGATTAAAATGGTCATTCATGCCCAGAGAATCAGATGGCCGGCCCCATTATCTGGTGGTCAATGCCGACGAAGGCGAGCCGGGGACCTGCAAGGACCGGGAAATTATGCGCCATGATCCCCATAAGCTGCTCGAAGGCTGTCTTGTGGCAGGGTTTGGTATGCGCGCCGAGGCCGCCTATATCTATATCCGCGGTGAATTTGTCCATGAAGCGAATGTTCTTGATGCGGCAATTGAAGAAGCTTATGCCGCCGGATTGATCGGGGAAAATGCCTGCGGTACCGGATATAAGTTTGATATTTATGTCCACAGGGGCGCGGGCGCCTATATTTGCGGCGAGGAAACCGCGCTGATCGAAAGCATCGAAGGTAAAAAAGGCCAGCCCCGCCTGAAACCGCCTTTCCCCGCCAATGTGGGGCTTTATGGTTGTCCGACGACGGTGAATAATGTGGAATCCATTGCGGTAGCGCCCACCATTCTGCGGCGCGGCGGCGCATGGTTTGCGGGTCTTGGCCGCGAGAATAACACCGGCACCAAGCTGTTTTGCATTTCCGGCCATGTGAATAAACCCTGTAATGTCGAAGAAGAAATGGGCATTCCGCTAAAAGAGCTTATCGAAAAACATGCCGGCGGCGTTCGCGGCGGCTGGGATAATTTATTGGCGATCATTCCGGGCGGCTCATCCGTTCATATGTTGCCGAAGGATGTTTGCGATACCGTATTGATGGATTTTGACAGCTTGCGCGATGAGGGCTCGGGCCTTGGTACGGCGGCGGTGATTGTCATGGATAAATCAACGGATATCGTCAGGGCCATCGCCCGGCTTGCGGCCTTTTATCACCATGAAAGCTGCGGTCAATGTACGCCGTGCCGCGAAGGCACCGGCTGGATGTCGCGAATTATGGATCGCATGGTCACCGGCGAGGCAGAACTTAGCGAGATTGACCTGCTGCTTGATGTGACAAAGAAAATTGAAGGGCATACAATTTGTGCGCTTGGAGATGCGGCGGCATGGCCCATACAGGGTCTGTTCCGACATTTCCGGCCCGAAGTGGAACGCCGTATTCTGGAATATAAAAAGAGCCGAAATGCAGCTTGAATATAGACAAGTGTGGAGTTTAAATAATGCCAACGCTTAAAATTGATGGAATAGAGGTAGAGGTCGAAGGCGGGGCAACCGTCCTTCAGGCCTGCGAAGCTGCGGGTGTTGAAATCCCCCGTTTTTGCTTTCATGAACGCCTGTCCATCTCTGGCAATTGCCGGATGTGCCTTGTGGAGATGGAAAAGGCACCAAAGCTGATCGCGTCCTGTGCCATGCCCGCCGGCGAGGGTATGATCATTCATACCAATAGCGATAAAGTCAAGCGGGGCCGCGAAGGGGTATTGGAATTTACCCTGATGAACCATCCCCTTGATTGCCCGGTTTGTGATCAGGGCGGCGAATGCGATCTTCAGGATCAGTATATTGCCTATAGCGGTGATGATGCCCGCTATGAAGATGAACGCCGAATTGTTGCGAAAGAGGATTTCGGCCCCTTGATAAAAACGGTGATGACGCGCTGCATTCATTGTACGCGCTGCGTGCGGTTCGCGGATGAAATCGCGGGGGTTCCGGCCCTTGGCGGGATCGGGCGCGGCGATCATATGGAAATTACCACCTATCAGGAACAGCCTTTTGCCTCGGAGCTTTCCGGAAATGTGGTTGATCTTTGCCCCGTTGGGGCCTTGACCAATAAGCCTTACGCGTTTTCTGCGCGGCCCTGGGAATTAAAATCCACAGAAACCATTGATGTTCACGATGCCATGGGTTCAAGTATTCGCGCCGATGCGCGGGGCCGGGAAGTGATGCGCTTTTTGCCTCGGGTTCATGAAGATGTCAATGAAGAATGGATATCCGATAAAACGCGCCAGGCCGTTGACGGCCTGAAATATAACCGCCTTGATCAGCCTTATATTCGCCGTGACGGGAAAATGCAGCCCGCCTCATGGGAAGAAGCTTTTGAGGCTATTTCCGCCAAGCTTAAGGGCGTGAAGGGTGATAAAATTGCAGGAATTGTCGGCGATTTATGTGACCTGGAAAGCATGTATGCCTTTAAGGGCTTGCTGAATGATTTGGGGTCAAGCGCCCTTGAATGTCGTCAGGACGGCGCAAAATATGGCGGGCGGCACCGGGCCGGCTATCTGTTTAATACGGGAATTTCCGGTATTGATGAGGCGGATGCCTGCCTTCTTGTGGGGACAAACCCGCGCAAAGAGGCTGCTGTTTTGAATATCCGTCTGCGTTATCTGGCCAAGCGCGGCGTGATCGCCTCGGTGGGCGCGGTGGAAAACCTCACCTACCCTGCGGTGCATCTGGGGGATACGGTCAGGGCCTTGGAAGACCTGCTGGCCGGCAAGGGAAAATTTGCCAAGTCATTGAAAGCCGCCAAGAAACCGATGATTATTCTGGGCGCCGGCGCCGTTAGTCACCCTGATGGCGCGGCTGTCTTGAAGCTCGCCCATGATATCGCCGATAAATATGGCATGATCAGCAAGGACTGGAATGGTTTTAACGTTCTTCATCATGCTGCAAGCCGGGTTGGGGCCATGGACTTGGGCCTTGTATCTGATAAGGGTATGGATGGGATATTGGACGGGGCGGAAAAGGGCGATATCAATATTGTCTTTAATCTGGGCGTCGATGAAATTGATTTGAGCCGCCTTGAGAAGGCTTTTGTGATTTATCAGGGCAGTCACGGCGATGAAGGCGTAAAATACGCTGATGTGATCTTGCCGGGCGTGGCCTATACGGAAAAACCGGGGACCTATATCAATATGGAAGGCCGCGTGCAAAAAGCGCAAAGGGTTATTTTTGGCCCCGGCGAAGCCCGGGAAGACTGGACAATCCTGCGGGCATTATCAGAAAAACTGGGCAGCAGGCTTCCCTATGATACGATTGCGCAGCTTCGGGAAAAAATGCAGGCGGATTATCCGCATTTTGCCAACATAGACCAACTCCCCAATGAGGATTGGCCGGAGTCCTTTGGCGTTGCGGGAAAAACGTCCGATGCGCCGATCACCAATTTGATAGATGATTTTTATCAGACCAACCCGATCGCAAGATCGTCCAAAGTCATGGCGGAATGCCGTCAGGCTTACGAAGGCGCAAAATTTGAAGCGGAGGCAATGGTAACCAATGGCTGATTTACTTGTCGAATTCTTTCAATGGGGCTTTGGGGTTACGCTTGTTCCATGGCTGGCCATAATTCTGGGCATAGTGGTTGGTATTCTCGCAATCGTTTTGCCGTTGTTGCTCGTTGTTGCCATGAGCGTTTATATGGACCGGAAAGTATGGGCGGCGATGCAGATGCGGCGCGGCCCCAATGTGGTGGGCCCCTGGGGCTTGATGCAGTCTTTTGCGGATGGCCTGAAACTTTTCTTAAAAGAAACCATCATTCCCGCCAGTGCCAATAAGTTTATATTTCTTCTGGCCCCGGCGCTGACCTTCATTCTGGCCCTTGTGGGCTGGGCGGTTATTCCCTTTGACGCGGGCATGGTTCTGGCCGACCTGAATGTGGGTATATTATATATATTCGCCATATCATCACTTGGCGTTTACGGCATTATTCTGTCTGGCTGGGCCAGCAATTCGCGCTATGCCTTTTTGGGCGCGCTCAGATCATCGGCGCAGATGGTTTCTTATGAAGTGTCCATGGGTTTCGTGCTGGTGACGGTGCTGATGTGCGCAGGATCACTGAATTTAAGCGAAATTGTTCTGGCTCAAAAAGATACCTTTCTCGGCGTGAACGGCTATTGGTTCACGCCTTTGTTCCCCATGATGGTCATATTTTTCATCTCGGCCCTGGCGGAAACCAACCGCCCGCCTTTTGATTTGCCTGAGGCCGAAGCCGAGATTGTCGCGGGTTATCAGGTTGAATATTCATCCATGGCCTTTGCGCTCTTCTTCCTTGGGGAATATGCCAATATTATCCTGATGTGCGCCATGACCAGTATTCTCTTCCTCGGGGGATGGTTGCCACCTTTTGACTGGGAACCTTTATATCTCATTCCGGGCTGGATTTGGTTCTTTGGCAAGATATTCTTTATGTTTTTTGTCTTCGCCTGGGTCAAGGCGACAGTGCCGCGTTACCGCTATGATCAGCTGATGCGTCTGGGCTGGAAAGTATTTTTGCCGATTTCATTGCTTTGGGTCGTATTAACCGGATTATTCTTGTTGTTAACCGACAAGATACCGGCATAAAGGCCGAGATGAAAGGAAAGATGATATGACACTCCTCAAACACGCCGCCCGAACATTCTTGCTGAGCGAATTTGTCAAAGCCATGTGGCTGACATTCCGTTATATGTTCCGGCCCAAAGCGACCATTAACTATCCCTATGAAAAGGGGCCGCTCAGCCCGCGTTTTCGCGGTGAGCATGCCCTGCGCCGCTATGAAAACGGCGAAGAACGCTGCATTGCCTGTAAATTATGTGAGGCCATTTGCCCGGCGCAGGCCATCGTGATTGAGGCGGCCGTTGCCGATGATGGTTCGCGGCGCACAACGCGCTATGATATTGATATGACCAAATGTATTTACTGTGGTTTTTGTGAGGAAGCCTGCCCGGTGGAAGCCATTGTTGAGGGGCCGAATTTCGAATTTGCGACCGAAACCCGCGAAGAGCTTTTCTATAACAAAGAAAAATTGCTTAAGAATGGTGATATGTGGGAACAGGAAATTGCCACGAACCTTAAACTTGATGCGCCATACAGATAAGCCAAAGGACCTTAGAGGTTAAGAGAGGTTAAACAAGAAAATATGATTTATGCATTATGCTTTTATCTTTTTGCCACCATCACGGTATTTTCCGCGATTATGGTGATATCGAGCCGTAATCCCGTGCATTCGGTATTATATCTCATATTGGCCTTTTTCAACTCGGCGGGATTATTCATTCTGCTCGGCGCAGAATTTATCGCCATGATATTGGTGATTGTTTATGTGGGCGCGGTTGCGGTCTTATTCATGTTTGTTGTGATGATGCTGGATATTGACTATAGCGAGCTGCGCAAGGGCTTTCAGAAATATCTGCCTATCGGCGGTTTGATTGGTTTGATATTACTTGCGGAATTACTGTTGGTTGGCTTTGGCTGGGGGCTTGGCGGCCCGGTTACGACGGATCCGGCGACGGCAATCCCGGCGCTGAATGAAATGTCCAATACCGAAGCCATAGGAAGCCTTCTTTATACCAAATACGCCTTTCTGTTTCAGATGGCGGGCCTGATTTTGCTGGTGGCGATGATCGGGGCCATTGTTTTGACCCACAGGGCAAGGCCCGGCGTTAAAAAGCAGAATATTAATGATCAAGTCAAGCGGCGGCGTGGGGATGCCTATGACATTGTAAAAGTCAAACCGGGTCAAGGGTTGGGGTAGGAAAAAAATGATGGAAATTGGACTTGCTCATTATCTGACCGTTGCGGCCATATTATTTAGTATTGGCATCTTCGG
>Ga0256839_1002893_pt1 | contig 18478 bp, 9 predicted proteins | sample 354166metaG_FD_185968 | JGI IMG/M metagenome (GOLD analysis project Ga0256839, IMG submission 185968) | Hydrothermal vent microbial communities from Mid Atlantic Ridge, Atlantic Ocean - 354-166 | ecosystem: Environmental > Aquatic > Marine > Hydrothermal vents | place: Atlantic Ocean: Mid... | reverse complement strand
CAGCTCCTCCGGCCCCAGGGCCTCCACATCCGCGCCCCAGCCTCGGATCCAGGGCAGCATCTCCCGCCATTCCGCGATGGGCGCCCGCCAGATGACGCCCCCATCCTCCAGGGGCTCCACCCGCTCCAATGGATGCCACATGCTCTCCTGCACCCGTTTGGCCGCGGGCCCGGGCGCAAAGCGCAACACCACCTCCTGGGGCTCCTCCTTGCCACGCCATACGCCCCAGGCGTAGCGAAGCATGGCGTCCTCGTCGAAGTCCTCGGGGATCTGGAAGGGCTCCCCGGTGAGCACGGCCTTCAATATCCGGTCCAGACGATAGGTGACGATCTCTCCGAACACGTCGCTGGGCCCGATGATGTACACGCTGTCGCTCCAGGGGGAAGGTTCGATGAGATAGGGGCTGATCTGATCTCGGTAGGGCCTTCGGGTGCTCAGGCCCTGGTACCACACTCGCAGGCGTAGGCCCTCTACCCACGCGTGGGCCACCCTCTCGAAGACCTTCTCTTGCTCCGGTCGTTGGTATTGTGCAAGCAACTGTTCCGCCGAGCGAACCAATTTCTCGGTCATGGGTTTCTGCATGGCCGCGGCCAGCTTGCTCAGGGCCGAGGCCATGGGCTTCTTCCCCACGCGGGTCTGTTGCGAGGCCCGCCGGGCAGCCAGGTAGAGGCTCAGGGCCTCGCAGATGTGCAACCGCACATGGGAGAGATAGTTCCGGCGATCGATGCGATATCGGCCAGGCGATTCCTCGATGAAGGGGATGTGGGCGGCCTCCATCTCCTTCCGATCCCGGTAGACAACAGAACGGTCCACGCCCAGGCGCTTGGCCATCTCGATGTCGCTGAAGGCTCGCTGCAGATACAACCGCTCCATCTCGAGCAACCGATTGGCCCGATTCATCCCTTTGCTCATCCCGCTCTCGCTCCCTTCAGCTCTGCAGGGCCCCAAACACGGTGTTGCCAGGGGACCTGTTCAAACGGATTGCCTCCTGGCTCCCACCCCATGGGACGGGCCCTCTCGCCCGTTCTTCTTTTCACCGCTTCATAGCCTTGCTACGACTACGATAAAGCTCCCTTGTTGCAGGTTCTGCAACATTGGGGCCATGTTGCCGTTTCCGGGGGGATGGTCGATGGCTCTGCGGCCGTCCAGAGGAGCATCAGGTGGCTTTGGACGTTGCGACGACGAAGCGGGCGCACTCCCCACCTGGGGAGCGCGCGGCATCGTTTTTCACCCTATCCGTAGAGAAGCATAGGACAGGTGTTTCGCGCAAGCCGTACTTTGCACCAACTTTGGCTTTCCGTCGAGAGCGTGGAGACGGGTGTCCGCTCCGGAGGCCCCGCGCGATGGCAGGCCAGCCCAGGATAGGCTGACCCGCCATCGTATCTGGGTTCGAGGAGGGGGTGGGCTCAGAGGATCCGAGGAGGGGTGGGCTGCCAGTAGTCGGGCTCCCGTTTGGGCGGATTGGCCAGGCGGGCCTCGGTCTCCGCCATGGCCGTCACGATCTCAGCGATCTCCTCCAGGCTCAGACGACGGTTTTTGTCCTTTTTGTGTTGGGCCGCCACCATGATGTTCAAGGAGGCGACCAGATGAGGTTTTGCACCGAGTTTGGCCATAGACCCTTCCCTTTTTCTGTGAACTGTTTCGGTCCTTGGCTGATCGGAGATGCGGTCGTCGCTCGGGCGTTGGGCACATCCGGCGGCTCCTGTGTGGTTATCGGTGGCTGGGGGCGCGGAGCGGATGGTTCGCTATGGCTAAGGTTGGGCCCGGCGGCCTAGAGGAGGGATGGGAGAGTGTGGCTACTCAGGGGCTGTTGGGGCCGAACACGCTCCGCACGTAGTCCTGCCCGATGACGATGCGGATGTCGATCTCCTGGGTGGGGATGAGGCCGTTCAGCACGGGGAGCTGCTGGCCCAGGCCCAGATCGGCCTGGAGCCGGGCCACCAGGCTCGGATCCGCGTGGTAGTTGACGATGAGGGTTCGCTGGTAGGTGGGGCGTTCGGCCTCGCCGACGGTGACCACCTGCCATCCCCGGGCCTCCAGCTCGGCCTGCATGCGCGCGGCGATGTCCGGATAGCTCACACCGTTCAGGATCTCCACCCGGGCCAGCTCGGGCCGGGAGACCAGGGCAGGATTGCTGGGGGCTGGATCCCCCATCTGGTCCGCCACCAGGCCGGCCATGGAGTTGGGGTTCGGCTGACCCTGGGCCAGGGGGAACTCCGACGAGAGCTGGAAGAATTCGTCCAGGGCCTGCCGGATGGCCGCCCGATCCGGCAGCAGGACCCAGGCTCCGTCGTCGGTGAAACTCTCGGTGCCGTAGCGATTGTCCAGCACCAGGCGACGGATCTCCTGGAAGGGGTGGGTGCGGATGTAGTTGGCCAGTTGGATGGCCAGGGGCAGGGGCAGATCCGTGTCAAAGCTGTCCCGCATGGTGGCCATCAGTTCCGGCGCCCGGGCGATCAGGGTGGGGATCATGTCCGCGGCCAACACCTTGTCCAGGATGGCCTGGAGGACCTGTTGTTGGCGTTCTGCCCGGGCATAGTCGTTGTCCACGTTCCGGGTGCGGACGTACTTCAGCGCGGTGGCTCCGTCCAGCCGTTGGAGGCCGGCCTCCAGGTGGAAGACCTCTGTGCCGTAGTCCTCGGTGGGATACTGTTCGTCGTGGATGGTCTTGGGGACCTCCACGGTCACTCCGCCGATGAGGTCCACAAAGCGGACAAAGCCATGGAAGTTCACCTTCACGTAGTAGTGGATGGGTTGGCCCAGGAAGCTGCTCACCGTGTCCTTGGCCAGTTGGGCGCCTCCGCCTGGGTAGCCCAGCTTCTCGCCCAGCACGTAGGCGGTGTTGATCTTGGTGGTGATGTCGTAGCCCGGAATGGGTACCCAGAGATCCCGGGGCAGGGAGATCATGCCCGCGATGCCGTGTTCCAGATCCAGGGTCACCACCATCATGGTGTCGGTGCGGGGAGGACCGTCCTCGTCGGGGCGTTCGTCGGTGCCCAGGAGGAGGATGTTCACCCGTTTTCGGGAGGGGAGATCCTCGGCCACGTGGCCGACATGGGGGGAGGAGACGGGCCCCGGTTGGGCCGCGAGGCCAGGCTCGGTGACGGCCTGGGAGGGGCCCCGCCCCTCGTCCACCGTGGCCGTCTCCGGCTGGGCAGACCTGGGATCGGGGAGGTGGCGGCTGTAGGCCAGTTGGTGGAGGGTCTGGTAGAGATAGGTGGACAGGACCAGGGCCACGGCCCACACCAGGACCGCGTAGAAGCTGGCCAGGAACAGCGCCAGAGCTCGTTTGCGAACGTCCGTTCCATGCCGTCTGGCCGGGCGGGGTGCCGGCATGGAAGGCGCTTTCCGGAACTTGGGAGACGGGCTCTGCATAGCAGGGCCATTATAGCACAGGGCGTTGCGGCCTTGCTACTCTGCCAGGGGCGCCGCGTAGAGGGAGGTCTGGGTCATCAGGAAGAGGATCCCGCTGTCCTCGTCCACGTCCAGGCCTCGCAGGCCTCGCAACAGCTCGGGCTCGGGGCCCTGGAGCACCTCCAGGTAGGTTCCGTCCTTGGCGAAGACCACCACCCGATCCTGGTTGGCGTCCGCCAGGTAGATGCGCCCGGTGGGCTGGGCGTTCAGGGCCAGGTCCACGTAGCGGACCTGGAGGGCCGCCAGTTGCTCCAGTTGGAAGGGCTGTTGCTGGCCCTGGCGATAGCGCAGGAGTTGGCCGTTCTCTGTCAGGAGCCAGATGTCGCTGTCGATCTCCATGTCCAGCAGTCCGCGGAGATCCACCTGGACGGCCGGCTGGAACCAGGGGTAGGCCGGGGTCGCGTATCCCTGTCCCTTCGCGATCTCGTAGCGGAAGATCTGGTCCGCCCCTTCGTCGGCCAGGTAGAGCCGCCCCGCGTAGGTGGCCAGTTGGGTCACCTGTTGGAGGAGGTCCGCGTCCTCTGCCACGCCCACGGGGATCCGGGAGAGGCCGTCCACCTCGTTGTAGCGCCAGATCTGGTTGCGGTCGTCCAGGATGAGGAGGCTGGCCTTGTCCAGGATCCCGGCCTGTTTGGGCTCCCAGGCCATGTCCACCAGGTTGCCCACCGTCTGGCCCCCTACATTGGCCCCGGTCTGGATGACGGTCACGGGTTGGCCCCGGAGCGCAGCCCGGGTCGCATCGGTCCGGTAGAGCTCCACCCGCTGGCGTCCTCGGTCCAGGATGTAGATGTCCTGTGCGGTGGTCAGCACCCGGTAGGGGTTGGCGTCGGGGGGAAAGCGGGTGATCAGGGGCGGGTCCAGGGTGTACAGTGCCCGTACCCGCAGCAGCCGCTGGGTGGCCAGCCCGATCCGCTGGCTCAGGGCTTCGATGCGGTCGGTGGTGCCCACGTAGGAGATGGCGGTATCCAGCAACCGCTGGGCTTCGTTGAACGCGGCCCAGGCCTGATCCCCGTTGCCGGCGTCCAGGTGTTCCTCGCCCAGCAGAACCAGGCCCTCGGCCCGCTCCACCAGTTGGGTGGCCTCCTCCACGTTCGCGTTGCCCTCTCCCAGGATGGCCGCCAACACGGCTCCGAAGGCCAGGAGCGGGATCAGGATGGCCAGCAACAGGAAGACCCGGGCCCGGTTGCCTCGAGTCCGGGAGGGCGGGGAGGCCACGGGCCGGAGAGGGCTTCGGGGAGGAGCCGGCTCGGTGCTGGGCTCGGCCGAGGAGGGGGGCTCGGTCCAGGCGATGGGTGCCCGGCCCCGGTCGGGGAGCAGGCGGGGGAGCCAGGCTGCCAGGGTGGCACGCAGCGCGTGCCACCACCGCCACCCCAGGCGCCGGCGTTGTTCCAGCATCCGCAGACGGGCGGCGAAGGAGGCTCGGCCCTGGGCGGTCTTGGAGCGAGCCGCCACCTGGGCCTCGGGCGGTTCCCAGGCGGGCGGGGCCGGGGTGGCCGGAGGGCTTGGGGGAATGGATGGCGCCGGCGGGAGGGGCTCCTGGCGCTCCCGGAACGAGGCCTCTGGGGTCTCCGGGACGATGCGGACCGGCGGCGTGGCTCCCAGGGCCGTGGGCAGGGTCCGCACGGGCTTGGGCATGGCCGCGGAACGGGGCTCCGGCTGGGTGAGGACCACCAGGAGCCCCAGCACCTGGTCGCTCTTGGCCTCCTGGTGGAGGTATTCCACCACGTCGAAGCGGTTTCCCGGCTCGGTGGTGGCCACGGCGCCTCCGAGCCGGCGGATGTCAGTGAGCAGGATCCAGTCGCTCTCGCCCAGGAAGAGGACGTCGCCGTCCTGGGCCCGATGCCGGTAGATGTGGACCTCGGGGGGCGACTCTCCGCCGACAGGGCCCTTGTAGTAGCTGGGATCCGGGGGGAACTGGTCCACCCGGTCTCCGGTGGCCACCAGGACCAGCCCGGGCCCGGCCCCGGCCACCACCAGGTGGTCCTCCACCAGGGCTGCACAGGTGATCCCGGCCCGCAGATCGGTGTCGGGCCAGCTCCGATTCATCTCCTGGAGGGTGGCGTGGGCCTCCAGGATGGCCCGGTTCAGGATGCTGCTGACCGGCCCCCCCGCGGTGTAGTAGGTGCCCTGGATCACCTCCTGCAACCGGCGGAGGACCTGGCCCTTCACGGGGCTTTCCCCCATGAGCTCGATGAGGACGTAGAGGTTGCCCCGGTGATATCGGGGCTCTCCCTGTTCGGGCTGGATCGCGGCCACCGCGTGGTAGCGGGGGTGGTTCTGGTGGACGAGGTGGGCGAGGTGGGTCTCGAAGCGCATGGGAACTCCGCCAGCTGGGTCAATCTCCCGGGGTGCCGGCCTGGACGGTGGACAGGTCGTACAGCTCGCTGTACTTGCGCTGCAGGTACTCCAGGTAGGGCTGCACGCTCAGCGGGCGGCCGGTCACCCGCTCGATCAGGGTGTCCGGGAGGAATTTTCCGCCGTGTTGGTAGATCCGTTCGGTGAGCCATGTGCGCAGGGCATCGAAACGTCCCTGGGCCATCTCCTCCTGGATGGCCGGGCCCTGTTCGGCCATGGCCGCCTGGAAGAACTGGGCGCCCATGATGTTGCCCAGGGTGTATCCCTGGAAGCTGCCGCCGATGAAGCCGCTGAACCAGTGGATGTCCTGGAGGACGCCGTCCCGGTGGTTGGAGGGGACGACGCCCAGGTCTTCGGCCATCCGGGCCCGCCACGCCTCCGGCAGGTCCGCCACCCGGAGCTCCTGGTTGAGCAGGGCCCGTTCCAGGTCGAAGCGAAGCATGATGTGGAGGTTGTAGGTGACCTCGTCCGCCTCGGTGCGGATGAGGGAGGGCTGGACCTTGTTGATGGCCCGGTAGAATGTCTCCAGGGAGACCTGGGCAAGCTGATCCGGGAAGGTCTCCTGGAGGCGGGGGTAGAAGTGCTCCCAGAAGGGGCGGCTGCGGCCCACCAGGTTCTCCCACAGGCGGGATTGGCTCTCGTGGACGCCGGCGGAGGCTCCATGGTCCAGGGGGGTATCCGCCAGGCGGGGGTGGATGTTCTGCTCGTAGAGGGCGTGGCCCGTCTCGTGGAGGGTGCTGAAGAGGCCGATGGCCAGGTCGTCCTCGCGATAGCGGGTGGTGATGCGCACATCCCCCTGGGCGATCTTGATCATGAAGGGGTGGGGCGCCAGGTCCTGGCGCCCTTGCTGGAAGTCGTAGCCGTAGCAGGCGGCCACCATCTCGCCGAAGGCCCGTTGGCCCTCCACGGGGTAGTGCTGATGCAGGCAGCGGTCGTCCACCGGGGGATGGGCCTTGATGGCCTGGACCATGGGGCGCAGGACTTCCCGCAGTTCCCGGAACAGCTCGTCCATGCGGGCCGCGGTCATGCCCGGGTCCGAGTGGTCGATGAAGACGTCCAGGGGCTCCTGGTGTTCGGGGAAGAAGGCCGCGAACTCCTGGGACAGCCTCAGGCTCTCCTCCAGCAGGGGACGGACTGCCTGCCAGTCGTCCTGGGGCCGGGCCTCGGTCCACGCCTGGAAGAGCTGGGAGAAGTGGGCCGCGGCCCGGGCCACGAAGGCCTCGGGCACACGACGGCTCCGGTCGTAGTCCCGGCGCACCCAGAAGAGGATGGCGGCCTCGTCCGAGTCGGGAGGCAACGCCTCCCGAAGGGGCTCCAGCGCGTCCAACAGCCGACCCAGGGCGGGGTCGGTGAACTTGGCATGGGCGAGTCGGTTCAGGGTGGCCTGGTGGCTGCTTCGGGCCGCTGCACCTCCCGGCGGCATGTAGGTGTTCTGGTCCCAGATGAGGACGTTGACCGCCCGTCGGAGGTGGTCGATCTCCTGCAGGCGCTGCATGAGTTCCTGCCACGTGGGCTGGAGATGGGGGGGGATCTGTCGCGGTTCCATGGGGCTCGTCGTACTCCCTTGGCTCGGCATGTCAGGCGATGTCGAAGGGACGGCCCACTCTTGCTTGGTACCGGGCTGTCCGGTGGGCGTCTGGGCCGGAATCGTCCTGCCATGGATTGTACTGTGCATACGGACAAATGACAAGCCATCCTCTGGGCGGCAGGGGTGGGAGATGGCCCGGCTGCGCGGGCCCTGGAAGAGGGAGGGGCCGGATGCCGGAGGCGGGTCTGGCGGTGCCAGAGGTGTGGCCCGGGGGCGCGGGCTCGGTTTTCCAGGGCTGGCTGCCCGGGTGTGGGGCCCGTCCGGGCGCGGGGAGATCACTTGCTCAGCATCATCTCCTGGGTTTTGTTCTCCTGGGGTTCCGGGGCCTGGGCCGGGAGGGGTTCGTTGTGGATCAGCCCCACCAAGGCCGCGCGGGTCTCTCGGGCGCCGGCCAGGTTGTCCTCCTCCAGCAGGGCCAGCCGTTGGACGATGCTGCGCAGGAGAGGCGGGTTGATGGCCATCAGCTCTTGGGCCAGTTCCAGCCACCGCCTTTGGACCTCGGGGTTGGGGTGGTTGTGGAGGAAGACCGCCAGACGGGCTGGGTGGGTCCGCCCGGGGGATACGGGCAGGGTCTCGTTGAACTCGTTGGCGGCCAGGGTGAAGTAGAAGGCCAGCATGGGGGCCACCACCTTGCGGACCCGGTCCCACACGGGCTCGGTCTCCTTCACCAGGGCGAAGAAGGCCCGGTAGTAGTCCAGGGCTTTGGCGTAGTCTCGGCGGGCAAAGGCGGCTCCGGCTGCCACGGCCGCGTAGCTGGCCAGGTACCACTCCAGGTCCATCAGGCTGGCCCCGGGCTCCTTGCGCCGGAGCAGTTCGTACATCATCCGGGCCGCGCGCAGGAAGTAGATGCGGGCCCGTTCGAAGTCGCTGGTGCGGATGCGGAGGCCCTCCGCGTTCAGGTGTCGGGCCTCCTCCAGGCTGGGCTCCTGGTCCAGCTCCTGGGCGGCCAGGTCCACCAGGACGATGCGGAACTCGGGGCTCTCCACCAGCCGTCGGGGCCATTCGTAGCCGTCGATCAGGGCCTTCTCGTCGCCGGTCTCCAGCCGGGTCTCCTGGGCCAGGGCCACCAGGCGCTGGAGGGTCTCGGAGGAGGCGGCGTCCTCGTAGAGGAGGGCGGCCAACACCTCCTCCCGGATGGGCAGGTGGTGTTGGAGGAGGACGCCTACGTAGACGCTCTCGCAGCGGAGGATGAACTCCTCCAGGCCCAGCTCCGGCAGGAGGGTGAGGGGGTCCAGTTCCCAGGATTGGGGCTGGGGGTCGAAGACATTGGCCAGCTTGAGCAGCCGGGCGGCCTCCCGCAGGTCCTCTGGGCGGACGGCGAGGGTGTCGTCCTCCTGCAGGTGGGCCCGAAGGGCCCCGATCGCGCCGTCCAGGGTCAGGCGGCCGGGGGTTTCCTGGAGCAGCCGGTGGAGGTGGCCGAGCAGTGCGCGGCGCACCTGGGAGCTGGAAGGTCGGAAGCCGGCCGAGGTCCAGGCCATCCGGTAGCGGAGAGAGTCGTCGATCTCCAGGGGGGGCCGGAGTCGAGGTTGCAGGGAGACCAGGTAGCCGTCCTCGGTCTGGTGGAGTTCCACCAGGTCCGAGTGGGCCTCCAGGAAATGGGTGAACTGGTCGTGGCCCAGGGCCGATTCGTCGAACTGGGGGTCCAGCTTGAGCATGTCCAGTTTCAGGGAGCTGGCTGGCACCAGCCCCTGGGGGAAGCGGGGCGCGAGCTGGCGCATGGCCGTGACCAGGAGCTGCCGGGCCCGCTCCTGGGCATAGGAGGGGGTGTTCGCGTGGATGGCCAGGAGCTCGTCCACCAGGAGGAACTCGTCCGCGGTCCGGGCCAGGAGATCGCTGGTGGTGTCCCGCAGCCCCATGACCACCACATATTTGCCGTAGCTGCGGAGGCGGCGCATGACCGGGGTGAAGTCGCTGTCTCCGCTCACCAGGACGAAGATCCGGACGGTGGGCTGGCGGAGCGCGGTCTCCACCGCGTCCAGGGCGATCACCATGTCTGCGGCGTTCTTGCCCGCCGCGGTGGTGTAGCGGAAGAGGTGGACGGGTTCGACCCCGTTCTCCAGCAGTTCCTGGCGGTAACGGCCGAAGCGGCTCCAGTCCGCGTAGGCCCGGCAGATGGCACAGCGGCCATAGCGGTTGACCGCCTGCAGGATGGGTTTCAGGTCCAGGTGTCCATACCGCTCTTCCGCGGAGATGGCCACGTTCTCGAAGTCGATGAACAGCGCCACATCATCCTGGGTGGACAGGGATTGAGGCGACATGGTCTCTCTCCAGGTCAGAACAGAGATGCGCCGGGACGATCCGCACTCCTGCTGCGGCCTGGCGGTGGCGGGGATCCCTCCTCTGGGGCCAGGATCCCTGGATCGGGGCGGGATCTCGGTCGAGCCAATGTTGGACGGGCGAGTGAGGTGGCATCATGGCTCCAGTGTACTCCATCCGGAGCGACCCTGCAAGGCGAGATAGCAGGGTTAAGTAGACGATCGCGGAAGCGGACCGAGGTGGGCGGTGCAGACCGGCGCCCCCCCGGCCCGAGGGGCTCTGGCCTCTCCATCGGGCAGCGAGGACACCGTCAGCCCAGGCGGCCGCCGAAGGACCGTGGCCTGTGGATTCTGTCTCGCGCCTCCCATCATAGCAGCAAAATGTGACGAATGGACTTACGGAAATGGGCGTGATTTTCCCCGTTTCGGCCTGCCGGGGCACATCCGGGACGCCATTCCTGCCGCCGCTCCGGGGCAATGGACCCGGACGGGGAGCCCGTGCTACAATGGGAGAGGGATCGGGAGAGACAGGGAGACAGGAACACAGATGCGCATCGGGATCATCGGCCTTCCGAACAGCGGCAAGACCACCATCTTCAACGCCCTGACCCGCAGCCACACTCGGACCCAGGCCTTCTCCAGCGGACAGATCGAGGTCCACACGGCCGCGGTCAACGTCCCCGATTCTCGGCTGGAGCGGCTGGCCCAGATCTTTCCCTCTCGGCGGATCGTCCATGCCCAGGTGGTCTACAACGATATCGCAGGCCTGGCCAGCCGGCCCGATCGGCCCGGGACGCTCCGGGGGCCCCTGCTCAACGCGATCGCGGCCAATGACGCACTGATGTTGGTGGCCCGGGCCTTCCAGGATCCCCATGTTCCCCACCCGTTGGGTCGGGTCGATCCGGCCCGGGATCTCGCCACCATGGAGGCCGAGCTGCTCCTCAACGACATGGCCACCGTCGAGAACCGGCTGGAGCGGCTGGCCACCCAGAAGATGCGGGGGACGCCGTTGGAGCGCCAGCGCATGGCCCAGGAGGAGGCCCTGTTGAAGCGGCTGTGGGCCGCGTTGGAGGAGGAACGCCCCCTCCGGGAGGTGACCCTGACCGAAGAGGAACGCAAGATGTTGGGCGGCTTCGGCCTCCTTTCCCTGAAACCCCTGCTTCGGGTGATCAACGCGGGGGACGAGGACCGGGAGGAGGAGTTCGCGGAGCGGATGGGCCCGAACACCCTGTTCCTGCGCGGTCGGCTGGAGGCCGAGATCGCCCAGATGGATCCCGCGGAGGCCCCGGAGTTCCTGGCCGAGTTCGGCATCCCGGAACCCGGCCTGGACCGGGCCATCCGTCGCTGCTACGAGCTCCTGGGCCTCATCACCTTCTTCACCGTCAACGAGGAGGAGATCCGGGCCTGGGCCGTGCGCCGGGAGGCCACGGCCCGGGAGGCCGCGGGCGTCATCCATTCGGACATGGAGCGGGGCTTCATCCGGGCCGAGGTGGTACACTTCGACGACCTGGTGGCCCTGGGCAGCATGGCCGAGGCCAGACGCCAGGGGCGGCTCCGCCTGGAGGGCAAGGAGTATCGGGTCCAGGACGGGGACATCCTCACCATCCGCTTCAACGTCTGAGCGCAACGTGTCTGAGCGCAACGTCTGACCCTGGATCCGGCCCTGGGGGACGGGGCCCACCCCAGGCCGATCCGGGAACCTGCCTGGGGCCTGGGGCACTCCTGCCTCCCCATCGGCCTCGCCCGAACTCCTTCTCCTTCCGCACAGGCGCGAGGACAGAGGTCTCGGCCGACGAAACCCAGGTCGGCTACTGGAAAACCTCCCCTAGGACCTCAGGATCTTTCAGGGTACAAACTCCTCCCTGATGGCAAAGCTGTGATTGCCGGTTGCAAAATTTCAGACACAAAGGGTGGGCGGTTCCATGCCGCCCACCCCGGATCGCCTCGTCGGAAAGCCACACGCCCCGAGCTAGCGGAGGATGTTCACCAGCTTCACCTGGAAGTTGAGGGCCTGGCCGGCCAGGGGATGGTTTCCGTCCAACACCAAGGTGTCCTCGGTCATGTCTCGGACCACCACGGTGAAGAGCTGCCCCTGGGGATCCTGGACCTGGAGCATCTGGCCGGGCTGGACCGTTAGGTCCGGCGGGACCTGGCTTCGGGGCAGGGCGAAGACCAGCTCGTCGTGGTACTCGCCGTAGGCCTCCTCCGCGGGAATGCGGACCTCGCGGGACTCGCCCACCTGCATGCCCTCCACGGCCTTGTCGAACCCCGGGATCACCTGGCCTGCGCCGACGGTGAACTCCAAGGGCTCTCGACCCTCGGAAGAGTCGAAGACCTCGCCGCTGTCCAGGGTGCCGGTGTAGTGGACCTGGACGGTGTCGCCCGCTTGGGCCTCCTGCAGTCTGTTCTGTCGTTCTGACATGGTGACAAGATGTCCTCTCTGGCCCTGGGGCCCATCTAGGAAGAAAAAGCGACCCGGTCTTCGGCAAAGGGGTGGCGCCACCGGGTCGAGCTCACACGGGGATCACGGCTGCACGAGGGTCTCGCGGGGGCACACACGGGGGGCGCGACTCATTTCATCCGTTTCAGGACAGGGAGGCCATTGCGGCTTTCCATGACCTCGTAGCCCGGGGGCACCTGGTCCAGCGCACCCTCTTTCACCGTCTTGGCGAAGTAGTAGAGGGTCTGCCGTCGGCCGTTGCGCAGGGTGGTCTCCTTGGAGTGCAGATAGTAGGTCACGCCCTTGGAGTTGGTGTAGGCAAATGCCATGGCGGTATTCCTCCTGGTGATGATCGTTGCCTGTCTCCACGTGGCCACGGGATGGTGCCCGATGGGCCTGGGCCCCGGACCGGAGAAGCACGCACCCCATTCTACCTCAGACCGGATCAAATCCCAAATACCGAAAAGATGGGAGGTACAGGTCATCGTCCGGCCAGGACCTCCTGGAGGACCCTGGGATCGTCCACGATGAGGCCGTCCGCGCCGAACTCGGTGAGCAGGCGCAGGATCCAGGGGTGTTCCACCGCGCCGAACCACACGTAGACCTGCTGGCCCCGTCGATGGGCTTCCCGGATGATCCAGGGGTTGAGCAGCACCATCTCCGCCATGGGACAGATGGCCTGGGCCTGGCCAGGCTGTTCGGGGGGCACCCGGACCTGGCCCAGGCCGTAGAGCATGCAGAGGGGTTGCGCCGGCGCGATGGCCCGGACCTCCTCCAGGGTTCCGGGATCGAAGGACTGGAGCACCGATCCCTCTACCAGGCCCGCCCGGGCCAGGGCCAGGGCGATCTCCGCCCCCAGTCCAGGGTAGAGCTGGGGGGATCGGGCCTCGGGCATCACCGGAACCCCGTGCTGGACGGCCAGCGCCAGCACCTCGTCCAGGGTGGGAATGGGCTCGCCGTTGCCCGCGTTCAGCCGCCGAAGCTCGGCCAGGGTCAGCTCGCCCACCCGGCCCCGGCCGTCCGTGGTCCGGTCCACGGTGGTGTCGTGGATCACCACCAACACGCCGTCCGCGCTGCGTTGGACGTCCATCTCCAGCATGTCCACGTCCAGTTCGATGGCCCGGCGGAACGCGGCCAAGGTGTTCTCCGGGGCCAACGCCGCGCCGCCCCGCTGGGCGATGACCAGGGGACGTTCGGGGATCGGGCCCCGCTGGAAGAGGTAGAGGCCGTAGTAGAGGGCCAGGGAGAGGATCAGGAGCACGGTAAGCTGGGAGAGGCAGCCCATTCCTCGAAGGAGGCAGCTGCCACACCCACCTCGCCGTGGCGCTCGAATCACCTCCATGGGAGAGACCTCAGCCGTTTTGGGGCGCGGGGGAGGCGGAGGAAGCGGTCGGAAAGCCCGGAGCAGCCGGGCCTTCCCAGGCGGGGGGCGCCGTTGCCGGCACAGCCAGGGCGGTGGCATGTTCGAGATGGGGCATCTCATTCCTCCACAGTTCTCATTCCTCCACAGTGAAGACGGCCCCGGCACTCCGTCCCCATATCTCGGGGAAGTACATGAGCTCTGCCTGGGCTGGCAGGACGTTGTATGTGCCGGGCCGGACTGCCCGGATCCGGAAGGTGTACCGGTAGCTCCCGGGCACCAGGGTCTCCGCGAAGAAGGTCACCTTCTCGTCCCGGATGTCCACATGGTCCGGCAGCCATCCACCGCTCCACGGGCCTCGGCCAGGGCCCCGGGCTTCGGGGGCCAAGGAAAGCTGTTCAGGTTCGGCCAGTCCAGCGGCTGTGGTGGCCAGGCGGGGATCCAGGATCTCGGTGCCTGCGGGGATGGGGACCTCCAGGAGGAGGTAGCGGGCCCCCCGGGGAACCGCCAGGTCTACCGCGACCTGCACCCACTCTCCCACCCGGACCCGGGTCACGGGCTGTCCGGCCTGGGGACCTTGCTCCTGGAGGAACTGACGGCTCACGGCCAGGCCCTGGTCCACCGGGGCGATCTGGGGGGCGTCCTGGTAGGTGCGCAGGAAGGCGGTGTAGTAGAGCTGTCCAGGGCCTGGATCCCGCTGGAGCACCAGGAGGCTGAGGCCCTCATCGGGCCGGAGGGTCTCCAACGGGATCTGGAAGGTGGTCGGGGTGTCCAGGTTCTCCGGGCCGAAGTGCCCCTGGCCGACCCGTTTTCGGTCGAGGGCCACGGTCCAGGTGTAGTCGGCCTCCAGCTCGCCGGTGACGGCCATCCACTCGGTGAGGGCCAGGATGGCCCAGGCGTTGTCCTGGGTGGTGCTCCACCGGCCCTGTCGGCGGCTGGCCATGAGCCAGCGGACGGCCCCGGGCAACCGAGGCTCCTGGGGTCGAAGGCGGGCCAGGGCGTAGACGAGGATGGCGGTGGTCCGGGTGTCGGTGTTCATGCCGTGCCAGTCCACCCGGTCCTCCTGCCACCAGGTGGCGGTGGGGCTCACCTGGGCACGGCTCAACAGCTCGTCCACCAGGATGGCCACCCGGGGATCCACCTGTCCTTCCTCCTGGGCCACCCGTTCCATGGCCAGGGCCAGGAAGGCCCGGCCATAGAGGGAGAGGCGCTGTCGCTCTCCGTAGAGGGTGGACATCCGCCCGGGGTCTCCCTGGCCCATCTGGGCCAGGACGAAGTGGGCGAAGGCCATCTGGTTCAGCTCCCATCTCTCCTGCACCCGGGCAGGGGCCGTCCACCCCTGCCGGAGATAGTCGGCGCCGCGATCCAGCACGTGGGCCGGCACCGGATAGCCCGCCCGATGGGCCTGCCAGAGGGCCCAGAGCGCGTAGGCGCTGACAAAGCGGTTGCTCGCCATGTTGGACCACCATCCCCAGCCGCCGTCCGGGTTCTGGCGGTAGATGAGGCGTTGGAGACCCACCCCCACCTGGAAGGCCAGATCGGCCTCCAGTTCGGGCATGGCCACGTCCAGCCGTCTCAGGGCCTGGGCGGTGACCAGGTTGGGCAGGAAGCGGCTGATGGTCTGCTCCACGCACTCGTAGGGGAAGTGTTTCAGGTAGTCCAGCCCTGCCAACATGCCCGCGGCCAGGGAGGCCTCCAGGCGGACCACCAGCTCCGCGCCGTCGCTCGGAGCCGTCGGCCGGCGGATGAGCTCCACCCGTCCTGCCGGGGGCACCCGCCCCGCGCTGGCCGCGGTCTCTCGGGATCGATAGCGCAGGACGGGCAGGCGGATGCGGACGCCGTCCTCCAGCCCGGTGGTGGGCGAACGGGCGGTGAAGGTGAGGGTGACACCCGTGCTGGAGCGGGGGATCGTCAGCCAGTCCAGGCGCTGGAACTGGGCTCCCGGGCCCAGGGTCGCGGTGATCGGGCCGACGGGCTGGACGAAATGGGCGCCCTCCACGTGCGCGGCAATGACCACGGCCCCCAGGTCCCGCTCCGTGGCGTTCTGCACCAGCGCGCCGATCTGGACCCGATCTCCCGCGGTGAGGAAACGGGGCAGGGCGGGGCGGAGCCGCAGCTCCTTGGTGGCGACCAGCTCATGGCTCCGGTCGCCCACCTGGGTGTCCGGTGTGATGGCTCGGACCACCAGCTCCCAGGTGGTCAGGTTGTCGGGCAGGGCCACGGTGAAGGTCACCTGGCCCCTCGCGTCGGGGGTGAGATCCGCGGCCCAGAAGGCCAGGTCCGCGAACTGTTCCCGCAGACTGACCACACCGCCCGGGCCGCCCCCGCCCCCTCCCTTGCCCCCCTCGCTGACGAGCTGGTTCAGGCGATCCCGGTTGATGGCCAGGAGGATGCCGGTGCTCACGCCCAGGGGCTGTTCCCGGTAGAAGGCGGACAGGAGCGAGGGGACCTGGGGCCTGCTCAGGCTCAGGACGGCCTTGTCCACCAGGGCGGCGCTCAGCTCCGCGTCGGCCACGGGCCGCCCATCCCGGTCCCGGACGGTGACGGTGTAGGTGACGGTCTGTCCGGGCCGGGCCTGTTGGGTGGAGGCCTGGATCTGGAGGTCCAGGGCCTGGGAAGAGGGATCCACGGCCAGCCGGGCATAGCCCAGTGCCAGGCCCGGCACCGGGTTCTCCGGGGTGCCGGGCCGGACCAGCAGGACGGAGACGTAGACGTTGGGCAGGTAGTCTCCCTGGATGGGCACCGAGATCACGGTGCTGTTGCCGGGCAGGAGCTGGACGGTGTGGCTGAGGATACCGCCTCGCTCCACGGTGACCAGGGCCTGTACCGGCCCGGGAAAGGGGCTGGGGACCAGGATCTGGGCCACGTCTCCGGGCCGGTACAGCTCCCGGTCTGGGATCGGCTCCAGCCGGTCGTTGTTGTCCCGACGCCAGGGCACGTATACCTGGGAGCGGTCCCACACCCAGGTGAAGAGGCTGCCGGTGGACGGGCGCGCTGCGGCGTCCTGGCCCGAGACGATGATCTGGTACTGGCCTCCGGCCTCCGGGCTCCAGAGGAAGGTGGCCTCGCCCCGGAGATCGGTGGTCACCTCCACGGTGTAGACCGGGGTCCGTTCCACCTGGGATTCCCAGTAGACCGTGCCGTCTGGGGCCCGTACCCGCACGCTGGACCAGCGGTAACGGTGGATCGTGGCCACCAGGGGCACTTGGGCCATTCGGGCGCCCCTGGGATCCACCGCGACGACCTGGAAGGCGCTGGGCTGGCCCACGCCGACCACGGCACGCTCCGCGGCCACCCCCACGTAGAGACCGCTGCGGTGGACCGTCACCCGGTCCCTTCCGCTGACGAACTGGTTCGTGGGCGAGCGCACGGTCGCGTCCAGGGTCCACCGTTGGCTGAAGGGGCTGCCCTGGAGGTCCGCGGTGAGGGTGATGATCAGCCGGCCCTGGGCATCGGTGGTGCCTCGGCCCTGGCGGACGAGGCCCATCCGGGGGCTGCTGTAGGGCGAAAGGGTGGGGTCCTCCAGGTCCACCTGGGCGAAGGAGTAGCGGGGTTCCTGGGGCGCGTCATCCCAGGCAAAGGTGTAGGGTTCGGCCAGAAGCCGCCACTCCACGGGGGCGTGGGCCAGCGGGCCGCCGCTGAAATAGGTGGCCTCCACCACCACGGTGATGGTCTCCCCTTGGACCACGTCCGGGGTCTCGGCCTGGACCGAGACCTGGAACTCCGGGGGGCGGTACTCGGCCACCTGAAAGGTCACGCCTGTGTAGGTGCGCTGGGACGAGGTCGGCTGGACCACGGCCTCCAGGTTGTAGAGCCCGGTGACGGCCTCGGGGCTCAGGGGGAGCTCGCCGTGGACCGTGCCGAAGCGGTTGGTGGTCACCTGGGTGCGCAACAGCTCGTTGCCCTGATCGTCCCAGACGGTGACCTCCACGGGCGTGCCCTCGGGCGGGGCCTGCAGGCGGTCGTCCTGGAGGACCCGGACGATGCCCTTCCAATGGACCGTCTGGCCTGGACGGTAGATGGGCCGTTCCGTGTAGAAGACCGCCTGGATCCGCGCGGCCTCATAGCTGAGGGGGATCTGGAAGGTCCAGGGTTCCACACCTTCGTTCCAGGCGCTGCTGGCCAGGGCGAACGAGGGGTGGCCGGGTTCTCCGCTCACCGCGAGGAGGGGCAGCCAGGTCCGGGTGGTGTCCAGCTCCAGCGCGGCCATGGCCACGCCGTCGGGCCCGGTCTGGGCCTGGCCCACCACCCGACGGATCCAGACTTCCTCCGCGCCCTGCTGGAGCTGGAGAAAGGTCACCGGCTGCCTGGAGACAGGTTGCCCCGTGGCCAGGTCGGTGAGCCAGGCCATGCTGGGGCCCTGGAAGGTCTTCTTCACGGCCAGGTTGTAGCGGCTGAGGATCACCACGGCCCGGTCGTGGGTGTCCTCCGCGGCCTGGGCCTGCCGGAAGGGCAGGACCACGGTCACCAGGTAGACGCCAGGGGGCAGGGGCTGGCCGGCCTCATCCTCCAGAGGGACACGGAAGGTCTGCATCCGGTCCGGATCCGGTTCCACCGGGAAGGTCCGGGCCCATATTCGATGGTCCTTGGGATCCGGCGGTGTGTAGCCCCGCCACAGGCGCCATCCCTCCGGGCCGGTGAGGCGCAGCACCTCCTGGACCGGGAGTCGGTAGAGCGCCACCCGCAGGCGGTCCACTCCTCGGTACTGCACGGGAACCGAGGTCCGGGTGAAAGGGGTGAGGTGGGTGAACTGGGGCAGGTCCAGGTCCACCCAGGGGGACAGGGCACCGGTGGTGAAGGTGAGGACGAAGGGCCGCTCCATGGAGTGCCCCCACAGGTCCTGGACGCCTGGGCCCACGGTGACCGTGTAGGCGGTGTGGGAGCGCTTGGCCCAGTTCAGGTAGAGCCGATTTTCGTACTCGGAGAAGTAGCTGTAGACCGTGGTCTCCGTGACCCGGGGCGTGATCTGGACCTGGGGCAGCAGGGTGGATGGGCTGATGACCCCTTGGAACTGGAGGAAGACCCCGTTCTCGGGTGGCGTGTTTCGGGCCCCGGGCTGGGGGATG
>Ga0256839_1002892_pt1 | contig 18479 bp, 15 predicted proteins | sample 354166metaG_FD_185968 | JGI IMG/M metagenome (GOLD analysis project Ga0256839, IMG submission 185968) | Hydrothermal vent microbial communities from Mid Atlantic Ridge, Atlantic Ocean - 354-166 | ecosystem: Environmental > Aquatic > Marine > Hydrothermal vents | place: Atlantic Ocean: Mid... | reverse complement strand
TACTTCCGATAAAAAACTTTATATATTACATTATGAAGACCCAGAAAGTGGTCATAGCCCTCCAAATAAAGAGAATACTTTAGCATTTTTTACTGATGTTTTAAACAATAATATAAAAAAGGATTACACATGGATATTTTAAAAGTTTTTAGAAAAAACCCTACGGATAAAGAAGCTAAAGAAAAATTTATGTATTTTAGTGAAAAAAAATATCGCTTAAAAAAAGCAATAAAATATTTAAAAAATATTTGTAATGCTTCACCTAAAAAATGTGTAAATTTTAAAAAAATATTCTTCACTGTTTATAAAGATAAAGAGACTGAAGTCGCTGTAAAGGTTGCTGACCCGATTGTTGATAAACTAGGAGATGCATCTTTTACGAAAGTTTTAGCGATTAGGCATAAAAGGTTAGGTAACATAAAAAGACATGATGAACTGTTAAAACTTGTTCCAAATAGCTCGATAAAAACAAGTACAGAAAAAAAAGACATTAAAAGTATCCTACTTACATGTAAAGATGACAAGGCATTACAAAAGACAATAAACGACTTTCTAAAGGTCAAAGAAGAAAACCAAACACAAAATAATAAACTCATTTTTTCTATCCTAAAAGATAAACACTCATCTATAGCTATAAAATATGGAATGTTGTATTTTAAAGAAAATCCATTTGATAGAAAATTTGCAAAAATATTGACAACAAGAGTTGAAAAATTAATCTTAACGGATGAGCTTCTACTTATCAAAAAATACAATAAGCATTACAAGTATATAAATGATTTATGTAAAGGCACATTATTTAAGAATAATAATTTTGACAAAAAGAAGTTTCAAAAGCAACTCGCTATAGTATCTACTAAAGTACCTTCGATTTTTTTTGAACATTATATTAGGTTTACTATAGAAAAATATCCAAAAGAAGAAACACAAATAGCTAAAATCGTAGTAGCAACTTCAAAAAACACTCACCAGCAATTTGCTCTGTCTTATGGAAATATTTATTTAGATAAAAATAGACATGATGTACAGTTTAAAAAAGTACTGACAAATATTGAGAAAAAATATAATAAAGAAAAAAAAGAGAAAGAGCATATAGATACCCTTAGATTAGAGAAACTTTTTTTAGCAAATGAATTATCGATTAAAAAATATATAAGTTTCTTATCGAAAACTGCGAAAAAACATGACGCTATAATGCTTACAAAAATAGTAAAAATGTTCTTACATAAGTTTAGTTTCCAAAAAGATCAGATATTACGAAATACTTTTTCGACCCTTAAAGATTCTCACCCAGAAATAGCTTCTACATTTGGAATAACCTACGTAGAAAATAATTTAGAAGATATTAAATTTGCAAAGGTACTCTTAAATCGCTTAGAAAAATTAGGCAACCCTAAAAAAAAGATAGAATTAGCAAAAAAACTTTATAAGGCAACAACTGATGAAAACTTTGAATATATTATTGTAGGAGATGAGTTAACTCAAAGTATAGAACAATGTGAATTGTTCTATAGTGAAAACAAAACGAGAGCCTTACGTGACCGTATAGATAATATGATCCACACATATCCAAAATATACAGCTCTAATCTATAGAAAGCTTTTAAAGTTTTATGCAAAAAAAGAATACAAAAAAGCAGAAAAATATGCCTTAAAATCTTTAGAGCTTCATCATAATGAGTATGTTATCAAAGAGTTATATGATTTACATATCACTTATGGAGACATACAAAAAGCTCTTTCTGTTTTGCCCAAAGAGCCTAAAATAAAGACTTTAAAAACAAAACAAAAAAATGGTGAATCCTTGTATCATCTTTTTAAGCATGGTTTTGATATTCCTCTTAAAAAAATATCTAGATATACTCCTAAAAAAAATAAAGTTTTTTATTTACTTCATAATCGTTTACCCTATAACAGTGGAGGATATGCTACACGTTCACACGGTCTACTTACAGGGGTAAGTGCATTTGGTTGGGAAATGCATGGAGTTTCAAGACTTGGTTATCCATGGGATAAAATGCCCGATATGAAGTCATTACCAAAAGATATAGTAGATGACATACCTTACCATAGACTCTTAGATGAAGACATAGGCTTAGGTAAATTACCTCTTAAAGATTATCTTGAACATTATGCAAACTCTTTGCTAGAATTGGCACAAAAAGAAAAACCTGAAATGATTCATGCTGCTTCAAATTATATGAATGGAATAGTTGGTAACTATGTAGCAAAATGTTTGGGAATCCCAAGCGTTTATGAGGTAAGAGGCTTATGGGAAATAACACGTATTTCCCGTGAACCACACTGGAAAGATACAGAATATTATAACCTTATGTCAAAAATGGAAGCTGACGCAGCAAAAGGCGCAGATATCGTTTTTACACTAACAGAAGCATTACGTGATGAAATGGTAAATAGAGGCGTAAAAAGAGAGAAAATTCACTTATTACCCAATGGTGTTGTAAGTAAAAGATTTTCACCTCTTGTCAAAAATATGTCATTAGCAGAAACCTTAAATATCAAGGACAAAACAGTTGTAGGATTTATTGGCTCTTTTGCACAATATGAAGGTCTTGATTATATTGTTGATGCTATGGAAATTTTAATAAAAAAAGGACGAACAGATATTGTTGCACTTATGGTTGGAGATGGTGCTGTGGCTGATGATATTCGTGCCCGGGTAACCAGTAAAGGGCTAGATAAAAATTTTATATTTACTGGTCGTATACCTCATGATGAAGTTGAAGAGTATTATTCCTTAGTAGACATAGCTCCATTGCCACGCAAAGGTTTGCCTGTATGCGAGATGGTGTCTCCTCTTAAGCCATTTGAAGCAATGGCTATGGAAAAAGTTGTACTTTCTTCAAATGTAGCCGCATTAGCAGAGATTGTAAAAGATGATTATAATGGTATGCTATTTAAAAAAGATAATATAATAGACCTTGCTGAAAAGATAGAACTCCTCGCCGATAACCCAAAACTAAGAGAACGCTTAGGTAAGCAAGCTCGTAAATGGGTTATTGAAGAGAGAGATTGGGGTACTATTGCCAAAAACTTACATGAAGGGTATTCTAGGATACGAAAGAAATGACTTTATTTCTAAAAAAATTTTTTAATAAAAAATCATTTCATTATCATTATGCAAAAAGAAAATTACTATCATTACATAAAGAAGGTGAGGATGTAACATTGCTTGAAGCTACTGTTTTATTTTTATGTAAAAAAAAACCTTCCTATTGCATGCACTACAAAAAAGCTTTTTTTGTTCTTTTCAAAGATATCCATAAAGAATTATCTATAGAGTTTGGTGAAGACATTGCCAATGAAAACCACACAGATGAATCTTTTTATAACGTTTTATCTGTTCGAAAAGAACGTTTAGTAAGGGATTATAGAAGATCTAAAAGATCTAAAAATAATGTAAAAAAAATACTAGATAAATTTAAACTTTCATCACCTACATTTTATGTATCTGACTTTCAAGACCATATTCTTGAAATATTAGAGAAAAAAAATCAACTAGAAGTCCAACATTATATTGGGGAGCAACTACGTAAATATCCCAATAAAAACATTACAATATTCAAAAATTCCTTTAGATTATTAAAAGATATTTATCCTGCACTGGCATTGGAGTATGGAGACAAGGTCTTAATTACAGAAAAAGATACTCAAGATACAAGATTCATACAAGTACTTTTTACACGTGCAAAACGTATAAATGACATTGAAAAACTATCTAAATATACAAACTTGTTAAACAGCTCTCTAGCTCCATATTATACAATACTCTCCAAGGAAAAAAATAGTTTAAAAAAAATAAAAATTAAATTGACAACAAATTATAACTTGGATATACACCAAGAGCTATCTTACTATCTAACAAAATATGATAAAAATAAAAGTATTATATATTTTATTTTTGCAACACTCTATTACAATTATAATAGAACAATCTCTTTAGAGTTTTTAGATAAAGCATTAAAAAATAAAAAAGATTTTTTTTCTTATCAAACGCTTTTTGATTTTTATATAGAAAAAGGTTTATTGTATAGAGCATATTCATCTATGCCTAGTACAATAGACGACACTACTTTTCAAACCAAGATTCATGTAGCCAAAGAAAATCATGCTCTACTAAAAAAAGATATCCCCATACCAAAAATAGATACTTCCGTAAAACACACGTCTTCTACGTTAGTTTGGTATCTACTTTATAACTCTTTACCTTATCATTCAGGAGGGTATGCCATACGATCTCATGAATTATTATGTGGTATAAATAGCAGTAAAAATAATATTACTATAGAAGGTGTAACACGATTAGCTTATCCTAATGATATTGTAAAAAAGATCAATATAGCACATGTACAAAAAACAGAAGTTATTGAAGGACAAAGTTACCATAGACTAAGAAGTGATGTTCATAAAAGTAATCTCCCTTATTTGGACTATATAGAAGAATATGTGAATGCAATTATCTCTTCAATGCCAAAACATAAGCCTTTTGTTCTCCATGCTGCCTCAAACTTTTTAAATGGCATTGCTGCTGTATTTGCAGCTAGACGTTTAGGAATTAAATCTATTTATGAAATAAGAGGATTATGGGAAATCACTTCTATTTCTAATCATCCAGAACTTATAGATAGTGATATATATAAATTACACAAAGAACTAGAAACACAAGCAGCATTTTATGCAGATAGAGTAACCACTATTACCCATGCATTAAAAGAAGAAATGATTAAAAGAGGTGTATCTTCTGAAAAAATAGTAGTCATACCCAATGGGGTAAACACAAGTAAATTTAAACCATTACCTAAAAATAATACCCTGCAAAAAACTTTAAATATTCAAGATAAAGTTGTCATAGGATACTTGGGTTCCTTTGTATCTTATGAAGGTCTAGACTATCTTGTAGAAGCAATAGATATCTTAATAAAAAAAGACATAAAAAATATCATAGTTTTAATGGTCGGTGACGGTGCTATATATGAAGACATTCAAGAGAAAGTCAAGAAACTAGATATATCATCATTCTTTATTTTTACGGGGAGAGTTCCCCATAAAAAAATAAAAGAATATTACTCGCTTGTCGACATAGCTCCATTCCCAAGAAAAGGTGTGCCTGTATGCGAAATGGTTTCTCCACTTAAACCATTTGAAGCGATGTCTATGGGGAAAGCAATTCTTGTTTCAAATGTATCAGCACTGAGTGAAATAGTACAAGATAAAAAAACTGGTTTAATTTTTCAAAAAGACAACACTAGCGATTTTGCAAATAGCTTAGAAGAGCTTATAACTGATGAACATTTACGTAAAGATTTAGGAAGTAAAGCAAGAGTGTGGGTAAAAGAACATAGAGAGTGGTCTATTTTATCTAAAAAACTAGAAAATATTTATACAGAATTAAAAGAGAGTTAGTCATGAATACAACACCACAAATAGCAAATATATATTACCCAAAAAAAAGACTTATTACAAAAGATGATAAAACACTAACGTATGTATTTCAAATAAATGAAGAATACTACGATTTTTCTTTGGTTGGCATATCCCCCTACCGTTTTCTAGAATATAATGATAAAGAAGAGTTAATTGTAAGAAAAAATTTTAAAACAGTAATCGTATATAACAAAGCGTTATCACTCAAAGAAAAAATACTGAACTTAAAAAATAGAAAGCATATTGAATTTTCATTAGAGGAAAAAATCATACAGTTCTTTTCACTATCAAATAATACCTACCTGATATCTTCCTATGATTCAGAAGGCATACATTATGTTACATTGTTAGGTAATGACCTTCAGATACTTAAAAAACAAAAGGTAGGTCACTGTTCATGGCACGGGCAAAATGCCATGTGTGAAAAAGATAAAATTATCATGTATGCGGAGTATAACACTTCGGAAGATGCACAAAGGGTCTCTATCTTTAGATCAAAAGATATGGGATATACTTGGAAAGAAGTATTTTTTCTTAATGCACCTAACCAATTAAGACACTGGCATACAATACATGCTGATATTTCACGCGATGCTCATTGGATTGCCACAACAGGAGACACCCCTGCACAATCAAAATGGTTTTTAAGTCAAGATGATGGAGATACTTGGAATGAAATTACAGATAAGTATTATGTAAATACAGCTTATCCAAGCAGAAATTTAAGTGCACACAGAACAACTGCTATACTAGAAAGCAACTCTCATTATTATTGGACAACCGATGATCTTATGGGAAATGTAATCAATTATTTTATAGAAGAAAATGGTGAACGAAAATCATCTTCTAAATTTTATAAAAGTAAAAAAAATATTGCTATGGATATTGAAAAATTAACAAATCTAGGTATACATGGTCGTAGTTTCATTAAAACAGAACATGGATACTTGGTTGTCACAGAAGCAAAATATGTAAGTAACAATATGCAAATATTCTATATAGATGAGAGTGACCCTACTAAAGCTTACTTTTTGTTAAGCTTACCTGGAACCATGCGTACAGGAGGAACATATTCGATAAATAGCCCCATGAATAGAGAACAAGAATGCTATTTAAAGTTAGGGAATAAAAGTTATTTTTTAGGCGAGAAAATTCAAACATTAAAACTCTTATTTAAACAGAAACAATACAATGACACTTTACTGTATGATATTAGAGATTATTTTGCATTTGAAGAGCATTTATGGTTTGTAAACAACATTAAAAGTTTAGATAATATCCATTTTACGAAAAATAAAGTATCTCTTTCTTTAAAAGATACAAAGAATATTTTTTACCTCATGTTAGGTGATGCAAAACAACAGAATTTAAAGAATAAAGAATTATTCTATTTAAATAGTGCAAAAAATGTTTTAATTGATGTTACTTTAACAAAAAAAAGTCATGCGTCTATAATTATGTACATTGAATTGTTCGATGACAATTCTGTAAAATCAAAGACATCCTATAGACTTAATGTAGGTAAAAATAATATTTTACATCCAATAAAAGAAGATGAAAAATACGTTAAATTGATGTTTCGAGTTTCCTGTCATACAGAGAACACTATAGAGTTATCTCAACTAATGTTAACATTAACATAATCAAGATATTTATCTTGACATTTTTTGACACTTTTTTGTAATAATTACTCATCAATAGATATATACAAAAAAAAGGGGAGGAATTTTGAAAATAAATATACAAAAAAAAATTATACGTACAATATTCTCTCATTTTTTTAAGAAAAAAAATATTTCTATCATTCTTTATTTATCATCAAAACCTTTTTTTAAAAAAGAAGGCTATTGGGTATTGCAACAACTCTTAAATCGTGGGTATCTAAATCATTCTAATTCGCTTATGCATATGCTTCCGTATAAAAAACACTTTGAGTGTATTATTAGAAGAATAAACTCTATGATGATGATTAAATCTCATGGGTTCAGCATAAATAAGTTAAAAAAAATACCTATCAAAGTCCCTAATGTATTATTTTGTGTTCATAACTCTATGCCTTATGATTTTGCTGGTTATGCAATACGAACAAAAAATATTTCTCAAGAACTTATCAATCATGATACAAATGTGACTATTGCCACACGCCCTGGGTACCCCTTAGATTTATTAAAACATCGAGGTTTTCATAATAATATACCAGATGAAGATTTTATCCATAATGTAAAATATATTAGGCTGCTAGATAATGATAAAAAATTTAAAAGAGGTGCCGATGTAGAGTATTTAGATATATATGCTAAAGCACTTGTTGAATATTCTAAAAAAAACAATATAAATATTTTACATGCTCATTCTAATTACTTAAATGGTCATGCAGCAATAAAGGCATCAAACATATTAAAGATACCCGTAATTTATGAATTACGTGGGCTATGGCATAAGACAAGAACCCTGCTTGATAAAAATTATGAGATAGGTGGTATGTTTGAGTATGAAGAAATTATGGAGAAATACGCCCTTCTCAATGTAGATGTAGCTGTGACAATATCAAAAGAATTAAAAAAGCTTATTGTCTCTTGGGGAGTAGAAGAGAAAAAAATATATGTTATTCCAAATTCTGTTGATACAACAAAATTTTCTCCTTTAGCCCCAGTTCAACACCTAATAGAAAAATACCAACTTAAAGATAAAATAGTTATTGGGTTCATTGGCTCTCTTACTAATTATGAAGGTCTTCAAGAATTAGTTAACGCTGTAGATGAATTGATAGAAGAAAATTTAAATATAGCACTTTTAATTGTCGGGGGAGGAAGAGAGAAGGAAAAATTACAAAAATTGGCAAAATCAAAACATATAATATTTACTGGTCACGTCCCCTTTGACTCTGTTTTGGAATATTACTCTATTATCGATATTTGTCCATTTCCTAGAAATAATGTAGAGATTTGCAATTATGTACCACCGCTAAAAATACTTGAAGCAATGTCTATGAAAAAAGCTGTTATTGTTTCTGATGTTGCACCATTATTACATATTATGAATAATGGGAAGAATGGTTTAATCTGTAGAGCCGATGATATTGATAGCCTAAAAGAAATGATAACGCTATACTATACGGATGCTGCACTACGCGAAAAATTTACAAAAACTGCTAGGGCATGGGTAGAGAATAATCGTTCTATCGATACTATAGGTTTAAAATACAAAAAATTATACGATTCATTTCGATAATATACTTTAGTGTCAAGTTTCACCACGTTATACCATCCCAAAAGCAATATCTTGAAACACACTTGGTAAAATCTTAAATATTTCAGGTTTCGTTTGAAACCAACTCTGCACTGCGTCAAATGGAGTTCTAACTTTCAGCTCACTTCTTAAAGACCCATGTCTTCTGTTGAAGTTGTAGTATATCAAGAATTTGTTTAAATCCTTTTCAACCTCTTCTATATTTACATAATCCTCGGCTTTGATTGTAGCGTTTTTAATCGTACCATTAACTTCTCTCTACCATTCCGTTAGTTTGAGGTGTATATGGGGCAGTTTAGCCTATGTTCTATCTCATCAGCCTTACACTCAATATCAAATACATGGTTGCCACTAACAAACCTTTTACCTTTTGCCCACTTGTCTGTAAACTCCAATCCATTGTCTGTGAGTATATGGGTAATATAAAAAGGAAAGAATACTTTACACTCTTTTAAAAAGTCTACTGCATTTGCACTGGATTTGTTTTTGTAGACTTTGTAATAGAGTAGCCTTGTAGCTCTATCTATGGCTACGAATAGATAGTACTTTTGTTTTTCAAACTTTGGTAAATATGTGACATCTATGTGCCCGGGTCAAGAGCTGTTCGCTCTTTCCTACTCTTTGAACTTTTTAGCTTTGGCTTTCTGTTCTTGCGGTACTTTATTTATCTCAAATGCTTTAAGGGTTCTGTAGATATTACTTCTATTTGCATGGGGTATGATACTAACTATAGTATCAGTTAAATCATCCAACTCCATCCACGTTAACGTTCTTACTACGCGTATAATCTCTTTATCCAGAGGTGACAGTGCATAGTGTGTAGTGTTGGGTCTTGAGCTTTTATACCCTCAAGGGGCAGCTCCTCTTCTGTAAAATCTCTCTCTTTATATTTGGCTACTGTTTTGACATTAACATTGTACTTGTTTGCCAACTCAACATTTGTGGGGCTACCCCTTGAGGGTATAAATCTGATTGTTGTATCATACTTCTTATGTGAGAATTCGTTTTTGCATTAGAATGATAGACTTGTGACATATTTTAAATCCTTATTTGGTTGTAAAGATTTTACTATTATGCTGCTAAGCTATCACTTTTACTTCTTGAACTCGGTGACCATAACGTGGTGAAACTGGACACTTTAGTCCTTGATTAATACTTCCAAAAAATCCTCTCCATACCTCTCAAATTTCACTACACCTATGCCATGTACTTCTAACATCTCTTCTTTGTTTTGAGGGACTTTAGCAGAAAGGTCCTTGAGTGTTTTGTCTGAAAATACAATGTAAGGGGGGATGCCTTTTTTTGACGCTATCTGCGTGCGTAGTGTTCTTAGCTTGTCATACATCTCTACATCATAGTCATCAAAGTAAGCCACTTTCTTTTTAGCTTCTGCCTTTTGTACAGTGAGTCTTTCTTTTTTAAGGTCTAGGGTATGTCCACCCTTAATGACTTCTGCTCCAAACTCTGTAAGTTTATATACTTTAAACTCACCTATAGCAACAGCACCGAGTTCTAAAAGCTTGTCTCCTATGGTTAGCCATTGCGACTTAGAATATTCATCTCCTATGCCGTAGACTGACAAGCTGTCATGCCCATTTTGTAAAAGACGTTGTTCTTTACTACCTTTGAGTACGTCAACTATGTAATGTAAGCCAAAACTCTGTTCAGTACGCAAAATAGCAGAGAGCATCATGCGTGCGGCAGTGGTAATGTCAACTTTTTCACCCTGTGGCATACTACAGTTGTCACACTTGTCTGTACATGCTTCTATACGGTCATCAAAGTAAGCTGCAACTGTCTGATGTCTACAGTTTTCACTATTGGCAAAACGTACCATGGCATCGAGTTTGTTAAATGCATGTTGCTTATAGGGTGTCTCTGGTAAATCTTCTATAAACATTTTTTGTTGCACAATGTCTGCTGCAGAGTAAAGTAAAAGTGTCTCTGACTCTACCCCGTCTCGTCCTGCACGTCCTATCTCTTGGTAAAAATTTTCTATGGTTTTTGGGAGTGTCATATGTACCACAAAGCGAATGTTTGACTTGTCTATACCCATACCAAAAGCTATGGTGGCAACGACTATCTGTACTCTGTCGGCTACAAAGTCTGCATAGGTAGTGTTTTTCTGTTCTGTGGGCAGCCCTGCATGGTAAGCTTTTGCTTCTATGCCTTTACCTTGTAAAAAAGTTGCGATGTTTTCAGTCGATTTACGTGAAAGCGTGTAGATGATGCCTGATTCATCGGTATGAAGTTTAAGAAATTCTAAGAGTTGTTGCCTCCCATCTTTTATGCGGTGTCTTGCGTGAATGGTTAAATTTTCTCTAAAAAGTGAACCTCTCACACGTTTTGGATTTTGCAACCCTAGGTTTGTGGCGATGTCTTGCTCTACTGCATTGGTAGCTGTGGCTGTAAAAGCTGCTATGCTTGTGGTAGAGAATTGTTCTTTAAGTAGTGAAAGTCTTCTATAGTTTTCTCTAAATTCATGCCCCCATTCTGACACACAGTGAGCCTCATCTATGACAAAAAAGTTTATGGGTAGTTGATGCAACAAGTTTAAGAAGTATGCATTCGTAAGGCGTTCAGGGGCTACATAAAGTAGTTTTATCTCTCCCTTACGTAGTTGTTGTTCTATGTCTTGACTTTGCTCTAAAGTTTGCATGGAGCTAAGCATGGCTGCGGGTATATCGTTTTCTTTTAGGGCAACTACTTGGTCGTGCATGAGTGCGAGCAAAGGAGAGACAACAACAGTTATGCCTTCCATGAGTAAGCTAGGTAGCTGGTAGCAAAGAGACTTTCCTCCACCTGTAGGTAGGATCATCAGTACGTCTTCTTTGTTTAAGATGGCATCGACTATCTCTTCTTGTAAAGGTCTAAAAGCATCATGTCCGAAATAGTATTTAAGGGTTTCTTGTTTATTCATAATGAGAGTGTAGCGTTAAACAAATATGAAGTGAGCAAAATATGTCATATTGACATATTTTTATTTAAATTTATATCCTACTCCCCATACTGGGTGGAAATAGTTTTGTTCATTTTGAGGGTCTATCTTATTTTTCAGACGGTTAATAGCGACATTTATAGCATTGTCATTAATGTTTTCTCCTTGTGCTCCCCATACCTCATCACGTAAAAAGTCCCTTGCTAAAGGCTTATCTATGTAGGTTATAAACGTATATAATAATTTAAATTCCAGCCCAGTGAGCGAAACTATGCTACCATTCATGATAAGGTCTTTATTGTTTAAGTCGATGGTTAAAGATTTGTATTTTATTTTTTCTTGTTTTTGTAAGACACCGGAGCGTTTAAGTAGTGCTTTTACTCGAAGTGTCAACTCTTTAGGTGAAAAGGGTTTACACATATAGTCATCTCCCCCTGCTTCAAAACCTTCTTCCAGTTCAGAGTCATTATCTTTTGCGGTAAGGAAGATTACAGGGATGTCATAGCCTAACTTACGTAAGTAAGCTACAAACTCAGAGCCTTCCATGCCTGGTAAGTTTCTATCCACTAGCATAAGTGAGGGTGATTCTTCTTCTAAAAATTGCTCGACATTTTCTGTAGACAAAAAGCCAGCTACAGAGTACCCCTCTTTACCTAGATGGTACTCTAGAAGTTCCAATATATCTACTTCATCTTCAATGACGACTATTTCAATCTCTTTTTGCATAAAGAGATTATAACCTAAAATTTATATCGCCACCCAAAAGAAAAAAGTGTTTCTGCATTTTTATGTATGTCAAACTCTATCTCATGATGGTTCCATACATAACCAACGCCTACTTTAGCTGCTGCAGAATTATCTACACCATAGCCAAAAGCATACACGCCCTCAACGCCTCCTGTGACAAAAGCAGTATCTCTTGCATCCTCAAAATAGTATTTTCCTTGTATGCCCACAAGTGCTGCTATGACATACCCTTGATGCTCTAAACTCAAAGTAAATTGTGGGGTTACCCCATAATCAGCAATCATATTTAACATAGGTACTCCAAAAAATGAGCCATCTTTTACATCGCACTCATCCTTAGGAAGATCACAATTGGTAATACCCCCTAAGAACATTGCCCCTATACCAAAATGCCATCCTGTTCTGTCTATTTGTTCTGTCTCGTTTGCCCATACTAAACTACTGCAGAGTAAACATATCATGTATGATTTTTTCATCTTCATTCCCATCATTTATTTTTGTAATGAGTGTAGCGAAAATACATTAGAATATCTATAACTTCCCGCCCATTCGTGCAAATATTATACGTTGGGCAATACTGTCAAGTCTGTCAACAATTTTCAAATTTTTACGTATGTATTTTAATAGATTAAAATACTCTTCAGCAAGACCATCTGCTTCACCCATTTTTTGGATTACAGACTTTTCAAGTAAGGCATAAATATCATCTGTTTTTGCATACTCCACATCTATCTCAATAGCAAGTTGTTTTATTTTATCATTGTCATTAAACGTTTCGAACATTTCTATTGTTTTATTGAAGGCATTAATGGTACACCTGTTAATACTCAGAGAGTCTTTGATGAACTGAACAATATTTGCATCTTCTTCTGCTAACATACTTTGCATATTTTTTAAATAATTATTAATATTTGTCTTTATACGATTAAATGCTGATGTAATTTTAAGATAAGAAACCATCTCTCTTAGGTCTTTTGCTTCAGGGGTATATTTCGCAAAGATAAGGACAATTTCATTGTCTATGACTTCTGTTTGCTTTCCTATGCTTTTAATAGATTTCCTTACCTCTTCAAGTTCATGTGTATCTGCTAACTCTAGTGCTTTAAGTGCATTATCATTGGCCTTTGCCAATGTTTTTATGACTTCTATTACTTGGTCTCTTACTTCGTGTCGTGCTTCGCTATATCCTGATAACATTATCCAAATCTCCCTGTTATATAATCTTCCGTTAACTTCTTTGCAGGGTTTAGAAAGATTTTATCTGTTTTGTCAAACTCTGCTAAGTCACCTAAATACATAAATGCCGTATAGTCACTGAGCCTAGATGCTTGTTGCATGTTGTGTGTCACAATGACTACAGAGACTTCTTCTTTTAACTCCGCTATAAGCTCTTCTATAGCACCTGTAGAAATGGGGTCTAGTGCAGAAGTTGGTTCGTCAAATAGTAGCACTCTAGGTTTTAATGCAACAGCTCTTGCTATGCAAAGACGTTGTTGTTGCCCACCAGAAAGTCCTAAGGCACTCTCTTTTAGTCTATCTTTTGTTTCGTCCCAAATGGCTGCATCTTTGAGTGCTTTTTCTACTCTTCCTGTTAGTTCGGTCTTGTTTTTAAGTCCTGAAAGTCTGAGTCCATACGCAACGTTATCGAAGATACTCATAGGAAATGGCGTAGGTTTTTGAAATATCATGCCCACTTGTTGGCGAAGCTTTATAAAATCATTCTCTTTTTTTAAGTCAAGAATATTTTCAACCTGACCTTCTTTGCCATAAAGATTTATCTGACCTTCATAAGTATTTCCAGGATAGAGGTCATGTATACGGTTCATGGCTCTAAGTAGTGTAGATTTACCACAGCCACTGGGACCTATCATGGCAGTAATTTTATGCTTCTCTATGGGAAGATTTATGTTATTGAGTGACGGTTTGTTTGCACTAGCATAGGTAAAAGTAAAATCTTTGAGTTCCATTACCATATTGTTTTTGACCATCTTAAATCCTTATTTTTTATTTCTTATGAGAAAACGTCCCATAAGGTTAATACACAACACAATCATCGTGAGTATAAATGCAGCTGCCCAAGCCAATTCTCTACTGGCTTCATCAGGGTAAGTAGCAAGATTATAGATACTTACGGTAAGTGAAGGAAACTGTCCAGATAAATCCATAGTAAAGAACTGATTATTTGCAGAGGTAAAAAGAAGTGGTGCCGTCTCACCAATGATACGGGCAAAAGAGAGAAGTACCCCTGTTAAAATGCCCACTTTAGCAGCCTTGACCACTATCTGTAAAATGATTTTATGCTTAGAGCCACCTAGTGCCATACCTGCTTCTCTTAGTTCAGTGGGCACAAGTGCTAACATGTTGTCCGTAGTAGAGATAATAATAGGTATCATCATAATAGCAAGTGCTACAATCCCTGCATATCCATTATAGCTTCCAAAGGGGTCTACCAAAATAGCATAAACGAATACACCTATGACAATGGAAGGTGCAGACATCATGACATCTGACAAGTTACGTATGACTGATGCCAGTTTGGAACCATGCCCATACTCTCTTAGGTAAATACCCGCCATCATGCCTATAGGGACGGCTATGATTGAAGCTAATATCGCCATAGTAAACTGTCCTACAAGTAGGTTTCTTATGCCTCCGTTTACAAGGTCATTTGTAAATGTACTCCATTGAATACTGGTGATTCCTTTATATGACAGTGTTGCAAGTATCCAAAAAAGAAAACTTATGCCTATGATGGCAGAGAGTGTTGAGAGTATTAGTATTATCTTATTTAAAACAAGTCTATTCATCACTTAACCTTTTTCATTTTACGTATCATTTTGGTTTCCTGCCTAAAAAATAAAACTTAGCTGTAGAAATAATGGCAAAACTCACTACAAACAAGATGAGTGCCAAGTAATACATAGAACTCATCTCCAAGTCTTGTGCTTCTGCAAAGTTATTTGCAAGAAGTACAGGTATGGATGTAGTAGGGTCAGTCACATTTTTTACAGTACTCATCACAGAACCTATGAGGAAGGCAACAGCCATCGTTTCGCCCAATGCTCGACCAAGTGCTAAGATAATGGAACCGATAATCCCACCTTTAGAGTAAGGCATGATGACATCTTTTATGACCTCAAACTTTGTAGCCCCCATTGCATAGGCAGACTCTTTAAGTACGTGTGGTGTGGTATTCATAGCGTCTCTGGTAATTGCCGCCATGAAAGGGATAATCATAATAGCCAGTACAATACCTGCAGTGAGAAGCCCCACCCCATTGCCCCCAACGGCTGACTGTACAATGGGAGCAAAATAAAACAGCCCCCACATACCGTAGATGATGCTAGGAATGGCTGCAAGTAACTCTATGGCGATAGAGACTGGTTTGGCTATGTTTTCTGATGCAACTTCTGTTAGAAAAATAGCTATACCCATTGCCAAAGGCACGGCGATACTCATAGCTATAAGTGTACTAAGCAGTGTACCAATGATAGGAATATACCCACCAAAGACACCACCTTCATCATCTTCATCTGCTTCCCATGTTTCTGTTAACAGAAAATCAAACCCAAACTCAGCGAGTGCTTCTTGTGCATAAGTAAAAAGGATAGCAAAAATACCTATAAGTAAAAAAAATGAAAGTGTTGCAGAGAAAAATGAGAAATTACGGAAGAGTTTTCCACCCATAAAAAGCCTTTATTTTTTATGGGTGGAGTGTATAAAAAGTTGGTAACATTTTGGTAACATGCCTATTTATTTAATTTTTTTAGCTTCCCAATATTTTCTTATCTCATCTTTTGTAGAAGTTGGAAGTGGTACATAACCAAGTTCTGAAGCTGCTTTATCACCTTTTGTGAATGCCCACTGCATAAATGCTGTTACTTCTTTATTTTTATCAGTTTTTTCTGTCGGAAGCAAGATAAATGTTGCCGCAACAATAGGATAAGATGTAGCACCCTCTGGGTCACCTATGACAGCATAAAAGTCATTGTCCGCTGTCCATGTAGCATACTTAGCACCATCTTGGAATGATTGTACCGTTGGGTTAATAAATTTACCCTCTTTGTTTTCTATTTGTGCTGCTGGTAATCCCAGTTTGATTTTAAATGAATACTCTATGTACCCTATTGAGTTTTTGATTTGTTGAATATTAGCCGATACACCAGAGTTTGATTTACCTGCAACAACTTTCGCAGCTTTCCATGTTGGTTTCTTACTTATCTTAACGTCTGGATTGATTTTATTTAAAAAGTATGTGAAGTTAAATGTAGTACCAGACTTGTCTGCTCTTACACAAGTAGTGATAGGCTCATGAGGAAGCTTAAGTCCTGCATTGTCTTTTGTAATAATCTTGTCATCCCAATGTGTTGCTTTACCAGAAAAAATTGCATCAATCGCTGCACGACTTAACTTCAACTCACCATCTTTTACACCATCAATATTATAGGAAAGTACTATTGAGCCTACCACAGAAGGAAACATATAAAGTTTTGATTTTTTAAGTTTTTTTGCTTTAAGAGGTTTGTCTGAACCAGCAAAATCTACCATTCTTTTTTTGATGGACTTTACACCATCTCCTGAACCAGTTGGGGTATAGTTTATTTTTTTACCTGTTGCTGCAAAATATTCTGATGTCCATGCTTTATAGAGTGGGCCAGGGAAAGAGGCACCTCTACCTTTAAGTTCATCTGCATGTATAGCTGTAAGTGATGCAGAAGCGAGGACTGCTGTAGCAAGTAATGTTTTAAATGTCATAGTTTTTCCTTTTAGAAAAGTGTGATATCCATTTGGATTGTGTGAAGTATAAAACAACTTGGAAACATTTTGGTTACATTTTGGTATTAAAAAAAAGGAGGGGCAAGAATACAATCTCACTTAGAGCAGTTTATATCCTACACCCCAAACAGGAGCAAAATATTCTTTTTCTCCACTTGAGTCTATTTTCTTTTTCAGTCTATTCATTGCAACGTTGATGGTCTTATCATGAAAATCTACAGCATCATCACCCCATACTTCATCACGTAAAAAATCTCTATCTAATGGCTGGTGAGGGTTTTTTATAAATGTATGCAAGAGTCGAAACTCAAGATTTGTAAGCTCAATGGGCTTATTGTCTATACTTAAAACATGTTGGTGTAAATCAAGTACTAAGTCTTTATATTTTACTTTATCACTCTCTTTGATTCCTGAACGCTTTAACAAAGCAGCCACGCGAAGGAGTAATTCTCTAGCCTTAAAAGGCTTAGTCATATAGTCATCACCCCCACGTGTAAAGCCTTCTTCCAGGTCAGAGTCTTTATCTCTTGCGGTAAGAAAAATAACAGGGATTTCATAGCCTTGTTCTCTCAAAGAAGAGACAAATTCTGAGCCTTCTACTCCTGGGAGGTTTCGGTCTACTATCATAAGGGAGGGATGTTCTTCTTCTATAAATCGTTCAACGTTCTCAGTCGAGAGAAAACCTGTTACAGTATATCCCTCTTTTGAAAGATGATATTCTAACAGTTCTAAAATATCTTCTTCATCTTCTATCACGACTATTTCTATATTTGTATTTTGCATACTATCATCATAGTCTAGATTGATAACATTTTGATTACAAAATTGTAATCAAAACAAAACTTAATTAAACCCTTTTATCACATAAAAAATAATAGCAGAAAGCGTCGCAGCGGCTGGCACAGTAATAATCCAAGCTGCTATTATCTTCTTCACCATACCACGTTTGACATAATTTTCTTTGAGTGAACGCTTAAGACTTTTTACTTTTTTCTTCTGTTTCTTTTGTGCTTCTATGAGCTCTACTTGTTTTTTATAATCCTCAGTATTCAATGTAGCCAATTCATCTTTTATTTTTGCTAGAGACTCTGTTTCAGCTTGTAGTTTTACATGCTTTTCATCCATATTTTTAGAGTCAAGCCATTCACGCAAGAAGCCCACACCAAATATAGCACCCACGGCAATATGTGTCGATGATACAGGCAATCCAAGTTGTGAAGCTATGACCACTGTTATAGATGCTGCCATCATAATAGAAAACGCTCTCATCTGATCTAGTTCAGTAATCTCAGAACCCACTGTTTTAATGAGTCTTGGTCCAAATA